>Ga0209689_1004167_pt1 | contig 10500 bp, 8 predicted proteins | sample GraSoiAngelo_149_FD_187119 | JGI IMG/M metagenome (GOLD analysis project Ga0209689, IMG submission 187119) | Grasslands soil microbial communities from the Angelo Coastal Reserve, California, USA - 14_1009_09_30cm (SPAdes) (version 2) | ecosystem: Environmental > Terrestrial > Soil > Grasslands ...
CTCACCTAGAAATGTGCCTCGTTGGTGAATACAACCCAGGTAAGGACGAAATATTTTGCGACTAATTGAAGAGGCAACAGCTGCAAATTGACGTTCACTTCCACCCGTCTCCAGGCTGTTGATCATTAAAAAAATGCCGGGAAGTAGCTCTCTCTCATTCGCCTGTGCCGGTTTCGTTTTCGCCAGATGATCTGCCTCGAGCAGGCTCACTCCGCTGCCTCGTTTAAGGAAACCGCGCCCAACGGTTGCGGCACTAAATTCGAAACCTCCGATCTTTCAAGAAAATTTCGATGCCACAATTCGAACATTAAGAATCGCCAGATGCGTGGTGAATGGTCTCGCCGGCCCTGGAAGTGCTCGTCTAGAAGCTGCCGAATGCTCCGAGGATTAAAGTATCCGCGCTGCAGAGTCCGTGGCTCAAGTAAAACCGAGAGCACCAGGTCTTTCAACTCATTCCGCATCCAATGCACGAGAGGTAAAGCGAAGCCCTGCTTGTGGCGATAGAGCGCCTCTCGCGGAACCCCAACGCGCTCGGCCAGCTTCCTGAAAATGTATTTCTGTTGGTTTCCACGCATCTTCCACTCGGCAGGTAGCCCGGCTACCCACCCCAGAAACATGTGATCGAGAATGGGTACGCGCACTTCGAGCGATGTCAGCATACTCATGCGATCTACTTTGGTTAGAATGTCGCCTGGCAAGTAGGTTTTTGTATCCAAGTAGAGCAGTTGGCTCACCGGATCATGTCCCGGAGCCTTGTCAAGATATCGCCGAAAATCGCTAAAAGGGTCAGCACCGGCAAGAGCCGTAGCCCGGAAGTCGTCAGAAAGCAAACTCATCTCCCGGTCGAATGACTGTAGCGAAACTCCTTCCATGTATCTTTCCTGCCAGGGGAGCGAAATGCTATAGGCAAGATTCCGAGCCGGCAGACCGTATGGAAGCCGCGGGTGAACTTGTTCGCGATACCATCGTCCGGCGCCCGCTGGAATCCACCCAAACGACCTTTGTTGCAGATGGACGTGGTATCGCTCATACCCCGCGAAAGCTTCATCCCCTCCATCGCCGGACAAGGCCACGGTGACATGGTGCCGTGCCAGACATGAAATGTAATAAGTCGGCAGCATCGACGAATCGCCGAATGGCTCCTCTAACGAACGCGTCAGTGTCTCGACCGTTTCGATCACGTCAGGATCTAGAATCAGCTCGTGATGTTCCGTGCCGAAACGTTTCGCCACTAAGCGCGCATAGGGAGCTTCGTTGAACTCACTGTGCTTAAATCCAATAGAAAAAGTCTTGACCGGACCAGAACTAGCCCGCGCCATCAGCGCAACTACGGTAGACGAATCAACTCCCCCGCTCAGCAAGGCCCCGAGAGGAACATCCGCGATCAGGCGGATGCGTACAGCTTCCGCCAGTCGATGCTCCATTTCTTCCAGACATTCCTCTTCGCTCCGTGGTGGATGAGTGCCAAACTCGGGCAGATCCCAATACTTCCGTATTCGAATCTCACCTCGCTCAAATTCCAGCAAATGCCCGGGAAGCAACTTGTGGATAGAGTGAAACGCCGTGGCAGGATCCGGAATGTACCCAAAATACATGTATTGCCACAGTGCCCGCTGATCCACGGATGTAAGTTCGGGCGCCGCCGCCAGGATTGCCTTGATTTCCGACCCAAAAAGCAGACGTCCATCCGATAAAGCGTAGTGCAGTGGCTTGATTCCAAGACGGTCGCGAGCCAGGAACAAGCGCTGGCGTCGCTCGTCATAGATCGCAAATCCGAACATGCCTCGCAACTTTTGGACACAATCCGATCCCAGATCCTCATAGAGGTGAACAATCACCTCGGTATCGCTATTTGTTGAGAAGCGATGGCCCTTGCGTTCAAGCTCGACACGCAATTCGCGGAAGTTGTAGATCTCTCCGTTAAACACTATCCACACGGAGCGGTCCTCGTTGAAGAGGGGTTGATGTCCTCCTGGCAGGTCGATGATGCTGAGCCGCCGCATGCCCAAACCCGCGCCCTTTTTGACGAAAATGCCTTCGTCATCGGGCCCACGGTGGACCATGCTTTGACACATCTGATGAATCGTGGTGGAATCAATCTCCTCGTGTGCGCCGCTGACGATTCCCGCGATTCCACACATATTTAACTATTTATCCTTTCACCACTGCGTGTGACTCATTCCGGCGTTGCGATCCCAAGGAAACTGCGCTGGCTCGCTTCAATCGATAGTCTCGATATTGCCCCGGGTCGCCTTCCCGCCCATCACAAGCTGCCAGAACTATGTTGACCATTTCGCGTGCCGACACAAAGTGAAGAGTGTCCTTTCTTTCTTCAGCATCCGTCACCAGGTCACAAAGAAATTTCCGCATCGGCGCACCCAACACCGCCTCCTGCTGCGACGGATCCATGCCGTGACAGTGCAACTTGATAAATAGCCAGTCTGGCCTTCCGGACACGCAAATGTTTGCCTCTCTCCAAAATTGCAGGCGCTTAACGCTTAGTGGATTCATCGGTGTAATCGCGCCGTTGTCGATGCTCACCACTCGCGAACCGCTCGAGCGGCGAAACTCGAATATAAGAGGTCCTTGCACAATGATGGGAAAACTGTCCGGTGGCCGGCCTCGTCTTAGATCCCGGCCGCGCCGATGTGCTGCACGCTTAGCGAGCGGCTGTGCACATTCATACAACGAATTGATCTTCCGCGTCTGTGCCGGATGAAAGGTCGCGGTGGGCAAAGTCAAATCGGCATAACATCCGGTTTCCGCCAAAATTTCCATTTCAGAATCGACTCCGCAGAATCTCCCATCCGCCGAATTCGCCAAAGCGAAGTTCCCATGCACAAAAGCGTATCGCGCCGGGCCCGCATCATCGAGGTAGGAAAGACAGCGGTGCCGTGATGCCAGTGTGTCGCGGAACTCCAGCAGTTGACGCCGCGTGTTTTCCGCCGTGTCCGCTGCCTCCATTCCGTGATGCAGGTGGACTTCAATTTCTCCCCACCCGGCATGGCAATGTTCTGCCAGGCGATCGATCAGGCCCTTCTCATATTGTTCCGCGGGATAAAAATAGGTGTGCACGAAGGGCCGCCCGTCACTGTCTCGGTAGGGCTGCACTACCCGCGGATACTCCCGACACCAAAACTCTAAACGCCGTTCCTGCACCTCATGAGCAGCGCGAGCTCGGCCGTTTTCAGGGACGATGCTTGGTTCAAAATGATCCGCCAATGCGAAAATTAGATGAACCGGGCCTTCCGGCTTCGGTCGCGTGAGTCTCTGCCACACATATCCCGGTAGAATGCGAAGCCCATAGGACATCTGTGTGCGGACACTGCGACGTGGCTTTCCTGCTGCCCGGCGAGGGGCGCTCAGGGACTGATCGCGACTAGCAGAATTCGACCGCAAGGTCCAAATGCTCCTTACCTTCCATCTCCAGTTGTCGAATCAGCCCAACGATCGGACTCGAAGTGATCGTCCCTATGTCGCCGTTCTGTCCAATTTTTCCATGCTGACTCTCGAATTCTGACTTTTTATCTTGCTGTTCTTTCACAATCGCCAGCAGTACGGCCGTAAAGGACACCCCAAAATAGGGGAAGTATATATAGGCCTCGGGCAGAAACAGCGCTCCCACAAGAAAACCAACCAGCGAACTGTGCAGTGCTCCCGCGAACAGTTCAATATCGGGATCAGACTTCGAAATACGCCTCATACGCCTGAGATTACTGAACCCACGAGCGAAGAACATGAGGTAAAGAATTAGAACTGGAATTCCCCCCTCGGCGGCAATTTGTAGATACGCCACGTGGACATTGCGCCACTCTCCCGAGAACGACATAAAGTTTCCGACTCCAACTCCAAGTAACGGGTACCGAGCGATCGCTTCCAGACTTCGATTCATCAGATACCAACGATCTTCGTAAGAACCGTGAGCTCTTCGCTCAATACCTGTATCCAAATCCTCACCGGAGATAGCGAAAAAACGATCCATCAGCCGCCCTCCGCCTGCAACTCCAACAACAGTCAAGATCAAGACTGCGGCTATGATCAGGTGTATGCGCTGCTTCTTGATGGCGAAATGCCAAAGGCAGACTGGCGCCACCACTAGCAGAGTGATGAAGCCCCCGCGTGATGCAGTCGAAAAAATCGCGGCAGCCATGACCAACATGGCGAACGCCCAGGCTGCCTTGCGCGGAATAGTTTGTGCCTTTAGCATGAATGCGATACAGAAAGGAAGTGAGAGAACAATAGCAAACGCCAAGTCGTTAGGATTTGAGTAGATGCCGCCCAAAGCGCCGCGCAGCCGGGGATGAGAATGGCCCTTGAGAATAGAGACAATCGAAACTACGGCCACCGAAGCCGTTTGAATAAAAATAATACGACGAAGCCGCTCGAAGTTGGTAACCGCTATATACGCAATCACCCATGCCACAAAAACCTTAGAGAAATCGAGCGTTCGCGAGAACGCACCCCCCCTCCACAACGGCGAAAGTACTGCCGAGAGGAAAAGCAACGCAATCATCAGAAGCAGGTAAAGAGCTTCTCTGGGGAGTTTCTGCAGCCTTCGGCGGGAATGCCGGATGCTGAGCACAAATCCGAAGAGCGCAAACACACCAGTGATCTTTGCCAGAGGAATCACGTCTAAACCCGGAATCCAATCCTCAGGGCGCGCGCAATAAACCACGAAGAAAAGTGTCAGCCAAAAATAGGCGGCGCCCAGGGGTTCGCGCACGGGCCGTTGCCTGACCTCCAAGCTTGCCGGCAACACCTGCGATTCTGGACCCTGACTGCGTGTCTGCATTAGACCTCAGTGGCAGAAACATACTGCCGATGCATTCTCGGGACGCCGCCAGCCAGCGATCGAAGTACAAAGAGGAACTTTTCGCTGATTGTCGCCCAATCATATTGAACAGCCAGTGCCGCCGCCGATTTCTCGTAGCGCCGGCGCAATGGTTCATCGCGTAGCAGTCTAACCACACTTTCGGAAAACGTCGTGGCGTCGTCCGCAAGCACAATATCTCTGCCATGATGCACATCAAGCCCTTCAGCCCCCACCGATGTTGAAACCACCGCCTTGCCTGCAGCCATAGCTTCATAGATTTTCAGGCGGGTGCCGCCTCCAATGCGTAACGGCACTACCACCAGCGCAGCGGCATGAAGATGATCGACTACCGAAGGAACTGAACCGGTCACTTCGACCGTTTCCCCTGCCAGTTTCTGAACTCTCAGGTCGGGGTTTCGCCCTACAATGCGGAAACGCGCACCTGGAATATTCGCCTGCACGGAAGGCCAGATCTCCTGGCAGAAATACTGCACCGCATCAATGTTCGGCTCCCAGTCCATCGCCCCCACAAAAATCACCAGATTTTCCTTCTCGGTCCCAGGAAACTTGGCCTCGAATTGCCTCAGGTCCACTCCCGTAGGCACAATCGTGATGTGCGAAGGTTCAACCCAGCGGCTCATCAACTCGCGATCGTGCTCTGATACCGCAATCACGTGCTGAAACTGCCTCACCATCTTTCGCTCGTAACCAAGCATCTTGGCGAACTCTATCTGGTACAGAAGCTTTTTTGCGGGGTGGGACTGCACCAGGGCGTGCCGCCGCCAGATTTCACTTTCTACGTTATGCTGAAACAACACCGTGGGAATCGTGATCTTCTTTGGGAAATTCACCGCCGCATCAAGAAAATCACAAACCACCACATCAAAGCATCGCTCCTCAAACCATCCTTTCAGCCGTTCCCGCACTCGAGGGGAAGCAAAACGGCTCACCGCGTACGGCGCTCCCGAGAAAAAACGAACCAGGTAGTCCAAGACTCGCGCATGCCCGCTCTTGGTGCTCGTCTCCTTAAACAGGCAAACAGAATCTGGAAAATGACGTTTGAGCTCTTCTTCGTACCCTTCATCCCGTCCGCCGTCGTAATACGATAAGAACGTGACGGCGTGCTGCGCATCCAGGCCACGGGCAATGTTGTAGGAGCGGATGTTTCCGCCGCTATGAACCGGTAACAGCTTGTCTGCCTTAACCCAGAGGATTCTCACGTTACCCCACACGGCCTAAACTTGATTTGCAGCGGAGCGGAGAATGTTTCATCGATTGCTCCGATGGCATACCTACCGTGAGCTCCCCGATCCCAAAGTCTGCTCTTTTCACCCGACAACCTGGCCTTAACGAATCCATACTGCTTTTCTTCCTGTTACGAAATTGGCAAACGCTACTAGCGCCGCCGTATTCAATATCACGAAGGTAAACGCGGCGTCCGCCATGCGCGCCAGTACACCCGTTCTTAGTTGAACCATCGCCAACATGCTTAATCCATAGAACGCTAGCTGTATGACGAACGCGGCCCGGTAAATTGGTTCTCCGGCCAAGAACGAACTGGCCAGCGCGGCCGCCAGCGCGAACGGCACCGCCAGCCTCAGCAGCTTGTGACTCACAAATTCAAACCTGAGGGGATTGTCACTGCTCAGTACCCAGGGTGCTAATTGCAACAACTGATAATTTCCGGTCAGGGTTCTCACCTTGCGGGCAAATTCACGCCCCGACCCCAGGTCCGGCAAGTCCCAAGCCCGCGCACGATCGTCGAACACCACTCGCGCACCCTGTCGCGCCACGTGCAGCGGAATGAACACGTCGTCCAAAATCGTCTCCGATGGCAGCTCAGCCAACAAGTTGCGGCGTACAGCATAGAGCGCGCCGGTGGCGCCAACTACGGAAGCCGATGCCGACTCCAGTTCTCGGATTTTTTTCTCGATTCTCCAGTACAATCCGATTCCTTTGGCTGTCTCCCCCGACCCGGGTTCGCCCAGCATTAACTCGCCGCTGGCACAACCCACGCTGGGATCCGAAAAATTCTGCAAGAGAAGGCTCAACGCCTCAGCCTCGATCCTCTGCCGGGCATCGGTGAAAACGACAATCTCTCCGCGCGCAACTTGAATAGCATCGTTTAAACCGGCTGCCTTGCCTGCGGAATCTGAATTGATGATCACGCGCACCCGCGGATCTTGCGCGTAGTCCGAAAGAATCTGATTCGTGCCATCGGTTGATCCGTCGGAAACCAGTACGATCTCAGCGAGATTCTGGGGATATGTCAGCTCCATTAAATTCCGCAGCTTGGCTGACAGTACCGCAGCTTCGTTACGGACAATCATCACGATCGAAATGAAGGGGGCGAGTGTTCCCAATCGCACCGGCTGGGGGTGCCAGCGGCTGCGCAACCACAACCATCCCGCGTAGCCGAGGTAGGTATAAGCAATCAGTCCGGCTGCTCCCCAGAAAACCCATTTCATTGCGCGCCTCGGCCTAGCAGCACGATCTTGATAGTCTGGAACATGATCAAGAGGTCCAGTCCGAGCGACATGTTCTTAATGTAGTAAAGATCGTATTGCAACTTTTCCTTGGCATCTTCCCGGGTATTGCCGTACTTGTAGCGAATCTGCGCCCAGCCTGTAATGCCAGGGCTCACGGTGTGTCGCAAGGGATAGAAGGGAATGTCACGGCTTAGCCACTCTACAAATTCCGGACGCTCCGGTCGCGGCCCAACAAATCCCATGTCTCCCCGGAGCACATTCCACAATTGCGGGATTTCGTCCAAACGCGAAGTGCGCAAGAACTTTCCAACGCGCGTAATGCGCGGATCGTCATCGTCCGCCCAAGTCGCTCCCGTATCCGCCTCAGCATCTTTGCGCATAGTACGAAACTTGTGGCAATGGAATATGAATCCGCCCCGTCCCACCCGTTTTTGCCGGTACAACACGGCGCCCTCGGAGTCGAGTTTGATAGCAAGAATTACAAACGGAATGACGGGTAAAACTATGATCAGAAGCACGGCTGAAGCGACGAAAGAAGCTATCCGCCGCAACAATGAGAAGCCTGCATTGCAACGAAATCCGTCCCCAAAAAGCAGCCAACTGGGGTTGAGCTGCTCCACCTCAATTCTTCCTGATATTTTCTCCAGCCACGAAGTCGCTTCTTCGATCTTTACCCCTTGGAGCCGAAGCTTTAGCAACTCGTTAACCGGAAAAGTTCCTCGCCGGTCCGGCATAGCGACAATCACTCGATGGATTTCGCCAGGACCAGCCAGTTCTATCAGGTGAGACGCAATAGATTCGCGGGTCACCGCGCCTTCCAGATTCCCGCTCCAGCCGGCAACTTCAACCCCCAACTCCGAGCGCGTCCGCAAACCGTTCACCAGCCGCTGCGCCCTTTCGCCCGTCCCCAGCACATATACCCGTTCCCGCAAATAGGGCCGCTGCGCCAGCCAGGCATAGGTGCCCCGCCATATAAACATGGTAAAGGTCAGAATGATCAATCCAATCAGCGAAGACCCGCGGCCCGGCAGCGAGCGGGGAAATACGAATCCCAGGACTGCCAGCGCCAATGCCGCCAGTCCGAGAACTAGCAGCAAACGAAAAACTTGTTCCCATTTCGCGTTAAACCTGGAAGGATCATACAAATCGAACCAATGGGAAAATAGTAAAACCACCGCGGTTACCATGAGGATCTTGTAATACCCGTACTCGAAGTTGAGTGCCAGGTAACTGTCCTCGCGAAATTGCAGAATTGTCCCGAGCAGAAACGAACTCCAGACAATCAGAGCTTCGCCTGCGAGCAGGATCACCGTGCGGATCGGATAATAAACATTGAAGAGGCGGATCACACCCTACCTCTGAGTTGCGCCCTTTGCATCGGGTCGGCCATAGGCTCCGTAGTAGTACTGGTTGTAGGGCGAAGAATCGGCCTCGATACCATTCAGCACCACCCCGACCAAGTGTTTGTCACGGAATTCCTGACGGGCTTTACGCGCCATATCAACCGGCGTGGCATTCGAGCGCACCACCATTACCACTCCGTCGCAGTAATTCGCCAATAGACTCGCATCCGACACCGGAACCGCAGGTGGCGAATCAATAATGATCCAGTCAAATAGCGCCTCCACTCGATTCAGCAGGATTTTCAACCGTCCATTCGCAACCAGTTCAGCCGGGTTCGACACCGAGCGTCCTGACGGAATGAAGAACAGGTTTTCCATTGCTCCCCGCTGCATGATTCCGAATTCATCGTTTTCACCCAGCAAATATTCCGCCAGTCCAGGTGTCGCCGACGTTCCCAGTAAGTGATGCAGCCGTGCACCGCGCAAGTCGGCATCAATCAAAAGTGCCTGACGTCCATGCTGTCGCACCATCACTTGGGCCAGGTTAGCAGCCACGAATGATTTGCCTTCCTTGGGCAATGCACTTGTGACCAGGACCTTCTTCAGCGCCTGCTTTTCCCGCATCTGATATAACCGGGAACGCAAGGTCCGGAACTCCTCCGTGCCAAATCCCTGTTCTTCAGCCTTGAAAAACAGCATGGTGTTCGTATCCGGCGTCCAATCATGCTGCGAGGCTCGTGCCAGCAACGTGTCGAGCGTGAATGGCGCGGCAAACGACGGCGGCGCTACTCCGGTTGAGGGGCTTGCCACCACTTGCGCCTCTGTCGGCGTGTCGGAAAGCACGGCCTCCGGCGTTTGCGATGATGGGACTTGACCTCCCTGGGACGCCGCCCGTTGTTCTTCCGCCCTCTTCAGTGCTTCGTGAATTCGGCTCATAATTTCCTTTCCTTGGGAAGGTCTTGGGGTGAATCGCGCAGGCGGTCAGCCAGAGTGGCTAATGTCCTTAGCACTTCCACCACATCAAATTTTTCTACTGGATTGGTTTGTGCCGGCGCTGTCATGGCCGCCGAGGCATTGTTGTCACCCAAATCAAAATCCCGCGCAACTGCATTCACCACATTCGGGGAAACTAGTTTTTGCTGGTCGACAAACGCGCTCACCAGACAATGTTCGCAGATCAGATTCACAACTCGGGGGATTCCGTTCGCATGACGATGGATGGCCACCAGTGCCTCCGGATCAAACACCTGCTGCCCATTGGATCCGGCGATGCGCAACCGTTGCGCCACGTATGCCTTGGTCTCCTCCAGCGTTAGCGGATGGGTCTTGGCTCGCAGTGTCAGCCGCTGCCGCAATTGCCTCAAATGGGGTTGCTTCAGCTTCTGTTCCAGTTCCGGTTGCCCGACCAAAACAATTTGCAGCAACTTTTCCGTGAAAGTCTCGAGATTCGTCATCATGCGAATCTCTTCCAACACTTCATCCGAAAGGTTCTGCGCCTCGTCCACAATCAGCACCGCAGTTTCACCCGCCCGGTACCGGTCCAGCAGCCAGTTGTAAAGCCTCAGCAAAATTTGGCTTTTCGACCTGGAATGACAGGGGATACCAAAATCCGCCATCATGTAATCCAGGAATTGAGGCACATTCATGCGCGAGTTGAAGATAAATGCCGTAGCCACCTGTTGTAAGCGCAGCCATTCCAGCAACTTGTTAATGAGCGTGGTCTTGCCCGTGCCTACCTCGCCGGTCAGCAGGACAAAGCCCTTGCGGCTCTGAATGCCATAAGTGAGGCAAGCCAGCGCCTCCTCGGTGTGCCGCGTCAGAAACAGATAACGCGGGTCCGGATTGACGTTGAACG
>Ga0209689_1004168_pt1 | contig 10500 bp, 11 predicted proteins | sample GraSoiAngelo_149_FD_187119 | JGI IMG/M metagenome (GOLD analysis project Ga0209689, IMG submission 187119) | Grasslands soil microbial communities from the Angelo Coastal Reserve, California, USA - 14_1009_09_30cm (SPAdes) (version 2) | ecosystem: Environmental > Terrestrial > Soil > Grasslands ...
AAAAATTACAAACCTGAATGGATACGCGGCACGTCCGCGTTGGTCGCACGATGGGAAACAGATTGCTTTTCTCTACATTCAAGGCGCGGGTGGCGGCGGGCCGTTAATGGCCGCGCCAACGACGACCGGCGTGATTGACACCGTTGTTCATAATCAGCGGATCGCAGTCCTCAACGTTGACACCGGCGCGTTACGCCAGGTGTCGCCGGAGAATCTCCACATTTACGATTACGATTGGTCGCCGAACGACAAGATGTTCGTCGCAACGGCGGCGCTGGGGCCCGGCGACAACAATTGGTGGATCGCTCAGATTTACGCGATCAACATCGCCGACGGCAACGCCACGTCCGTCTACAAACCCTGGTTTCAAGTCGCCGTTCCGCGCTGGTCGCCGGATGGCAAATCGATCGCCTTCGTTGAAGGCTTGATGAGCGACGAAGGATTTCACGGTGGTGACCTTGTCACCATGAGCGCCGACGGTCGCGATGTCATGAATCGCACGCCGGGCCGAAAAACCTCGGTCAATTCATTCTTCTGGCAGGCGCCCGATCGCATTTTGCTGATCGAGTATGTCGGCGGTGGCACCGCAATTTCGGAGTTGAGCCTGACGAACAATTCCACGCGGACGATTTGGAAAGGCCCGGAGGGCATTCACGCATTTGGGAATTTTCCCAACTTCGCCTTGTCGAGCGACGGCAAGTTCGCGGCGGCTGTTCGCAGCAGCTACAACTCGCCGCCGGAAGTTTTCGTCGGGCCGCTCGGCGAATGGCGGCAACTCACCAGGGACAATGCCACATTGCCAGCGAACTGGGGCAAAGCCGAAAGCATCGAGTGGACGAACGAAGAATCTAATATTCAGGGCTGGTTAGTGCCACCGGCCAACGTCGAGCCCGACAAAAAATATCCCATGATCGCGCTCATCCACGGCGGACCGTCCAGCGTGACGACGTCGGAGTGGCCCGCATCGTTCGGGATGTCTCGCGCGATCATCGCGGCGTTGTCCGTCCGCGGTTATTACGTTCTTCTTCCCAATCCGCGCGGCAGTTACGGTCAGGGAGAAGAGTTCACCCGCGCGAATGTGAAAGATTTTGGGCACGGCGATCTGCGTGACAGCATGGCTGGCATCGACGCTGTCACGAAGAAATACCCAATCGATCCCGAGCGTCTCGGCGTTACCGGCTGGAGTTACGGCGGGTTCATGACCATGTGGACAGTCACGCAGACCAACCGTTTCCGCGCCGCCGTCGCCGGTGCCGGCATTGCCAACTGGCAAAGTTACTATGGCCAGAACTTGATCGATCAGTGGATGATCCCGTTCTTCGGCGCGTCAGTGTATGATGATCCCGTCGTTTACGAGAAAAGTTCTCCCATTCGCTTTATCAAGAACGTGAAGGCCCCCACCCTTGTGATTGTAGGTGAGCGCGACGCGGAATGCCCTGCATCGCAGTCGTACGAGTTCTGGCACGCGTTGAAGACGCTCGGTGTGCCGACAAAGCTGATCATTTACCCGGGCGAAGGCCATCTCTTCATCGAACCGAAGAACCAAGCTGACCGAATGGATCAGACCGTCGCATGGTTCGACAAGTATTTGCGATAACTTTCTTCTCCTTTTCCTCTTCCTCTACCTCGTCCTCTTCGTTCTGTAGTTCTCTTGCTTCGTGTATCTCGACCGTTCGTAATATCGTCATGAGAAAAACCTGGAAAATGTGGGCACTCTGCCTGGCCGCTACCTCAATCGTTACGGTGCGGGCCGGGAGCGATAAGAGTGTCACGGCTGCTCAGGTCAACGGCACCTAGCAAACAAAATGGGGTGAATTCAAAATTTGGGCGCTGGGTCACCAGCGTCTTCAGGTCGAATTTTCGGGCGTTTACGAATACAAAACGCCGCGAGGCCCAAGCGCCAATACAGGCGAAGGCAGCGGCATCGCGACCATTGAAGGCGATACCGCGACCTTCAAACCCGAAGGCGCAGAAGAGGAATGCCGCATCACGCTAAAATTCACTGGCGACAAACTTGTAGTCACTCAAACCGGCATTTGTGGATTCGGTCACGTGACCGCTGCAGGCACTTACAAAAGAATTTCCGAAAAGAAACCAAAGTTCGGGTCGGACTGAGTGCCTGCATTGGAGTTCCTGCTTTCCTTAGAGATTCTGAATTCGATATTCGGCGTTCGAAGTTGAGCGTTCGGCGTTTGATTCTACGATTGCTGTATGCCCAAGCATCTTGTCATTAGCACCAGCGGCAATCCCGACAGTAACAGTCGCCGCATGGGACGCGTTGCGTTCACGCATCTGCAAAAGCGAAGGGTGGATTGCGATTGGATCGACCTCCGTGAAATGGACCTGCCACTCTGCGACGCCGACAAATGTTATGGTATGCCAGGTTCGAAAAGATTGAGCGCGGCCATTGAACGCGCCGAGGGCATCCTCATTGCTGCGCCGGTCTACAATTACGATGTCGCCGCCGCGACCAAGAACATGCTCGAGCTCACTGGGAACGCGTGGCAAAACAAAATCGTCGGCTTCCTTTGCGCTGCCGGAGGCTCAGCGAGTTATATGTCGGTAATGGCGTATGCCAACAGCCTGATGCTCGATTTTCGTTGCGTCATTATTCCGCGGTTCGCGTTTGCCACGTCCGACGCTTTCGATGGCGAGCGCATCACCGACAAAAAAATCACGCAGCGAATCGAACAAGTCGCCGACGAGCTCGTCCGCTTCACCAGAGGGCTGCGGAGCTAAAGCTAGTCGTCACTCGTCACTTCTCACTCGACACCGTTTCTTATTTGCCGATGAGAATGAAAATGCCGGCACCCAGTGCCACGACGTAAAGCAGGAAGATGGCTGGTCCGAGATTCAATCCGAAGCCTAAAAGGCCGTCGATGATCAGGTAAACCGCGAGCAAAAGCATGCCGATGTTTTTGGTGATTTTCATGGCTTGCATTTAACCGCAGAGCACACGGAGAGCACGACAATAAGGAATTCGGGAGAGATTTTTCGAAGGAAATGAACGGTATTATCAGAATTGGAGTGCCAGATTTTTGCTGAGACCATTTTGTCCATTCTGTTAATTCTGTCATGCTTACCATCGAAGCCCGGGAAGAAGTCTGGCCGCTTAAGGAAGTGTTTCGGATTTCGCGCGGTAGTCGCACCGAAGCACAAGTCGTCGTCGTGACAGTTAGGGACGGAGAACATACTGGCCGCGGCGAGTGCGTGCCGATCGCACGATACAATCAGAACACTGAGTCGGTTCTGATGCAGATCGAATCGATCAAAAGCGTGCGCAAGTTGGATCGAGATAAACTGCAACAATTGCTACCGCCCGGCGCGGCACGAAATGCCTTGGACTGCGCGTTGTGGGACTTGGAAGCAGAAATTTCCGATAAACGCGTCTGGGAACTCGCGGATATCTCGGTCGTTCCCGAAGTTGAAACATCATTGACGATCAGTCTCGACACGCCAGAGAAAATGGCCGCCGCAGCGAAAGGGAGCGCGACGGCGCCGATTCTGAAACTCAAACTTGGCGGCGATTCTTCGGACCTTGCGCGGGTCGAAAGCGTGCGCGAGGCAACGCCCGCGGTGCGTCTGCTCATCGATGCGAACGAATCGTGGTCGCCAGAGCATTACCGAAAAATTCTTCCGGCGCTCAAAGAATTAGGTGTCGAACTGATCGAACAACCTCTTCCTGCAGACGCCGATGAAGCGCTCGAGAACCTCGATCATCCGCTCCCTGTCTGCGCCGACGAAAGTTGTCACACGACCGCCGATCTTCTGCGCCTGAAGAATCGCTACGACGTCATCAACGTGAAGCTCGACAAAACCGGCGGGCTGACTGAAGCGCTCCGCTTATGCAAGCGCGCACGAGAGAGCGGGTTCAAATTACTGATCGGTTGCATGGTCTGCACATCGTTAGGCATCGCTCCCGCTCGGCTTCTGGCGAGCAAGACGGATTATGTGGACCTCGATGGGCCATTACTCCTTGCCGGTGATCGCGAGCACGGTCTACGTTATGGAAACGGCGAGATCGACATGCCAAGTCGCCAACTGTGGGGCTAATAATGTCTTATGAGCAAAAAAGTTGGCTTCGCTGTGATTTATCGCTGGCGACTCCATCCTGGCAAGGAGCAACAATTCCGGCAAGCATGGGAACATGGCACTCTTCTGTTAATGACGAAGAGAGGCGGACTCGGATCGCGTCTGCACCAAGCCGAGGATGGGACCTGGGTGGCTTACGCGCAGTGGCCGAACAGGGAAACTTGGGAGCAGGCGCGCGACTTGGGAAGTGTCGACGCTGAGATTTCTCGTTTGATGAGTGATGCCGAAACTGAGGAGTTCTCGCCAATCTTCTTGACGCCGGTCGCCGACCATCTGAAGCATGCCCGCGGCTAGAGCGAGCTGAAGCCAATCGCGTGCACTTATACGAAGCGCATCTGCCAGTTTCCGATACGGAAGCAGCGCGGAAATTTTATGTTGAGATCGTCGGACTGAAGTTTGCCCATCGCGATCTCATGCGCGATATCGTTTTCCTGTGGGCCGGCGCCGATAGAAGATCGATGCTCGGCCTGTGGGGGCCAACCACGGCGTACGGCGGCGAGTTTCATAAATGTCATATCGCCTTCACCATTCCCATGACAGAACTGCTCGCGGCCGGCGAACGACTCAATGCCGCAAACATTAAGACGCAGAATTTTGCCGGCGAGGAAACAACCGAGCCATCGGTAATCGGCTGGATGCCTTCGGCCCAGCTTTATTTCCGCGACCGCGACGGCCACTCACTCGAGTTTATCACCCTCTTGAACGAATCTTCGGAGCCCAACTTTAACGGGTCGCTCTCGGAATGGAGACAGCGCAAGCGCGCGTGATTCTGATTTCTAATTTTCTGCGTAGTCTCGAGAGCTCTTGGCTGACAATTTTATGTCTAACTTCATTGGAGATCATGAACCGCGTTGTGCCGCTTGCCTGGAATAAATTGTTTCCTGCGGCACACGACGCAGACCGCTCGTCAATCCGAGCTTCGATAGAATCCAGATCAACCATTTCGTTGGGTCCCACTCCCATGGCTTTACCCCGTTTCGATAGTCGTGCTGAAATTCGTGGTGATAATTGTGATAGCCCTCGCCAAAGGTAAACAGCGCCATGAGAAACGAATCGCGCGCGCTGCACCGTGTTGAGTAAGGCCGACGCCCAATCGTGTGACAGGCAGAGTTGATCAGGAACGTGCCATGTTGGAGCACGACCACTTTCGCAACGCCGCCGATGAGAAAACCGCCGAGCGCGCCGACCCAGCCGTCCCATAGCGCCCCGAGCAACGTGGGCAAAACAAAGCTCACCAGCACCGCGAGCAAATGAATATGTCGATGCTGCCACATGACCAGCGGGTCTTTTTTGAGGTCGCCAACGTTATCAAACGGCGGTTGTGGTTGGAGCTTGAATAATAGCCAGCCAATGTGGGCGTGAAAAAACCCCTTGCTAATATCGTACGGGTCTTCGTCGTGATCGACATGTTTATGATGCCGACGATGTTCGCTTGCCCACATCAGGACAGAATTCTCAAACGCACCGGCGCCGAAGATGAGCGTGAACAGGCGCACCGGCAGCACGGCGCGGAAAGTTATGTGCGAAAATAGCCGGTGATAACCGAGCGTGATGCTGAAGCCGGTCGCGGCCAGCAACACTCCAAAGACTGCGAAGTGGAACCAATCAACACCGAAATACCACAGGTAAAGCGGCACTGCCGTCAGTGTCAGAAAGAAGGTGCCGATCAGGAACGAACTCGTCGTCCAATTAATGCGGTGCGATGGGATGCGGAAAGGCAAGGGAAGAAAAAACTCGGGAGGTTCACCGGCTCATTATGTCGGCCGGGCGAGAATGATATCCTTCTTTGTCCAGGTATGAATGCCGCCGCAGTGCGCACAAGTAAACTTTTGAATTTTAACTTTGGCTCTCTGCCAGCGCTTTTCTTCTATTGTCTGTCCCGTATCCGTCAGCTTGGACGTGGAAGGACAGCGCACGAGCAAGCTCTTGATGTTGGGACCAGCCTTTACTTTCGGCCGTCGCGGCGGATCGAAAAAAAATCTCGTCGCCATCTCAGAGTCGATAAACAATGCGAGCTTTGGCGGTGTCGTAGGGCGACATCTCCATTTTTACTCGATCACCGATCGTAAGACGAATAAAGCGTTTGCGCATCTTGCCGGAAATGTGCGCGAGAACGAGATGATCGTTCGCAAGCGCGACGCGAAACATGGTTCCCGGAAGCACCGTCAGGATGGTGCCCTCCAGTTCGATAGCTTTTTCGGAACTCGCCATGTTGTGGACGCTTTATCGGAGCTGTAGGGGATGCTGGTAGAACGCCATACCTTGTTCGGGACGCAGACTGCGTCCCCTACAGACAAACCGATCTACCGGCGATTACCGGCAAACGGACGCCTCCCGCCGTAAGAACGCGGACGTTCTTCGCGGGGACGCGCTTCGTTCACAGTTAATGTGCGGCCGTTGAGTTCGTGGCCGTTGAGCGCGCTCATGGCGGCGTTGGCTTGCGCGTTGTCGTTCATCGTGACGAACGCGAACCCGCGCGATTTGCCAGTCATGCGATCCATCATCAGATGGACTTCGTTGACGGTGCCGTGTTGTTCGAACAGATCCTGAAGATCGTTCTCGGTGGTCTCAAAAGAGAGATTACCTACGTACAGTTTCATTGTGTTTTCAATTTGGAAAAACTATCGAGCTACAGAGCCGTTCCCGGGAATCGGGTTTCAAATCACCAATGAGCGACGCTCACCTGACGATCTACCGTGCAGTGAAGTTAAACAGAGTAATCCAATAAGCGCCCACTATCGTCCGGATTGCGCTAAACACAAACGATCATTTCAACCTGCGGAAACGAGCGCGGCTCGAGCTCAAAGAAACTTGGTCAACACATCGGTCGTCTCTTTCGGACGCTCCTCGAGAATCCAGTGACCGCTATCCGAATGCGCGCAGCGTGGGCGTATTTCGCGTCCTAGCCGCAGCTGGCCAAAGATTTCGCGCAACTCTCACAGACAAAATTGATGATGCCGGTGTTATCGATCGGCGGTGAGAAATCGTTAGGAACCGAGCTCGCAGAATAGATGGAACTGGTCGCGACCAATGTCATCGCTCAGCGGCCGTTGTCTCGGTAAAGCGGTAGACGCCTGAAAAGCTCGTCGCGTCATCTGCCGTTGAATAGACGGCGTCTGACTGCGCGCGGCAGCGCGAAATTTTCGGAAGAGCGCAGGACGATGTCTTGGAATTGTATGTTGGGCGTAGTAAAGCGCGCAGTTCTGGGTCAATGTTGGTTCCATTTTAGTTCTCCGTCTATTTGTGGCGGCGCCGAATCGACGCGTGCTCTGGCGTCTGTGCAATTTTTTATCGAGACGCTTAATGTAGGCATCCAGCAACGCCCCGAAATCTGTCCGTGAGACGCCAGCGTCGCGCGCCAAGTTCACGAGCAAGCTCTCGAGCTCATCTTTGTGAGCATCAATCGCATTCATGATGCAGTTTTGGTCGTGCAGTGAGAAGGGGCCCGCACACCTGCGCGATCGATTGACGCTGCTATGTTAACTCCGACCATACAGCCGTAACTGCGATTACCTAATGATTATTGCAGGTTTTATCAGGAGCATTAATCTCACTCCGATCCCTGCGGCGATATCGACTCGTCGCGCCGCGAGCGCGTTAGATTTATGAGTCACATTTCCCGACTTATTACCGTAGCCGTTGTCGCAGTAACTCTAGTTTCACCCGTCATCGCCCGGGCTAGTCCGCGTTCCCGCCTGCTGGACGAAGACGCTGCCCTGGCCTTACTCGAGCGCACCCTAAACCACGACCGTGTGTATACACACCGAATTTCATTGGATTGTATCACGTACCGCACCGAAGAGACGACTGACACGTATTTCCAGTTTGTTCTCCGCGAAATCCACAACGCCAAATGCGGCGGAGATCCCGAAACGAGTCCGGTAGTCGACCGCTACCGGGTTTATCGGCGGTCTGGCAAAATTAAGTGGTTGGAACGGATCGAAGGCGACTGGCGGCCGTACAATCCGGCGCAAATCAGGTAGCGCTGCGAATCCGCAGAAGTTATTGATGGGTTGCATGGTCGGCACCTCGTTAGTTTTACCTTTCTTTGACTTGCTTACGACCAACCCTATGAATCCGTAAGGCGCGCGTATTCGTGAACTGCGTTTTCGTTTTCGCAACTAGAATCGGAATTGTCGCTGGCTTGCGTTCGTTACTCGCGCCCGCCGTCGTTGCTTGGGCTGCGCATTTTGGATGGTTGAATCTCCACGGAGCGCCGCTGGCGTTTATGGGATCAACAATCGCCGTCGCAGTATTTTCTCTGTTCGCGATCGGCGAGCTAGTCGGAGACAAGCTGCCAAAGACTCCGAAACGGACTGCCCTCGCACCGCTATTAGCGCGCATCCTCACGGGAGGCCTGTGCGGCGCGAGTCTTTGCGCAGCAGCAAGGGAAATCGTTACTTACTGGCGCGCTCCTGGCCGGAATAGGCGGCGTGATCGGAGCGTTCGTCGGCTACCAGGCCCGGAGGCGTCTCGTGAACAATCTGCGCATCAACGATCTCTTTGTGGCCATCTGGCGAAGATTTGGTTGCGATTGCTCTAGCTTGTTTCCTTCTCTCGCGCTGACTCAGACGCGACCCATTCCCATTTCTCTATTTCTTCACGGGCGCTCTCCGGTTGCAAGCTTAGGCATTTAACACCGCCGTTTATTTTTGATTGTAAGATGATACGCCAAGCACGCGAATCGTCACCGGCTTGCCGTCGCGGCGAATGTTCCGCGTTTCAATGTCGAACTCAAGGATGGATGCCGTCGTGAGCGTGCCGCCTCCATTTTCCTGGTACTCGATCTTGTAATGATTACCTTTCGACTCGAGGACACGGTAACGCATGAAACCGTTCGTATCGGGCACAGGGCATCGTAGCCATTCGCCGTCCTGCCCCAGCCCGTCCTGATTGAATTCGTTCCCATTTTTCTCCACCGCATCCAGATTGATTTCTGTCACCACCGGACTTTCCGAATCCGAGATCCAGCAATTAATCATGCTGAAAACTTTCGGGTGAATCTTAAGCGCGGAAGTTTGTCCTGCCGCGGGCGTGACGGCCTTCTCGTCCCGGATCGGATGCAGCGATTGAACAATCTTCGTGAATTCCACGAGAGTAATTCCAGCCGCCGAGAAACCATGAAAGCGTCCGAGAGTCGGATGTCCTTGCGGATCCTTCGCCTTTTCCGCCTTCATGTTGCTGTCCTCTACCCAATTCGCCTTGATCTCATCCTTGCGGCCGCCTTTTCCTTTCGGCCGGTAGATTAGATACATAGGACCGAGCGGCGTTTTGATTTCCGTTTCCTCCGCGTTCTCCTCTTCCTCCATGATGTTTCGATCGCCGATGCCTTCGCGTGCCGACTCAATCGAGAATGTTCGCTCGCCGCTGCCTCCGTATTCGAGCGAGTAAAGCGGAAAACGCTGCTCCTTGTTTTCGTCTGGACCGACATCGTCGTAAGTCATCTCGACCGTCTTCAATCGGAATCCTTGCGGGAGATACGAAGGAACAAAGCAGATGATTTCCAACTTCTTCAGGTCATCCAGGGTCGCAGCCGAAGAAAACAGGGCCAAGGACACGAATAAGAACGCGCTCAAAACAAACCGAGACGTCGTTCGTTTGATGCGATTCCGATTCATTACTCTTCCAATTCTGACCGAATCAATCACCTTGTCGATTTCACGATCTTCTTTTTCGTCCTCCTCAGCTACTGCGTACTGGATCAAACGAGCTGATCTCCTCGAGCGGTTTGCGTCCGATGTCAGGAATGAGCGCGTTCTCCGCGGGATGACCAACCACAAGAAGCACAAAAGGTTTCTCGTACAACGGCCGTCCGAGAATCCGATTCAAAAATCCCATCGGACTCGGCGTATGAGTTAAAGAAACCAATCCACACGAGTGCACTGCTGTGACCAAAATGCCGGTCGCGATGCCAACCGACTCGATCGCATAGTAGGTGGGCGAACGGGTTCCGTCGGCCAGAATTCGAAATGGTTGCGCAAAAACAGCTATCAGCCACGGCGCGAGTTCCAGGAACGGCTTGTTCGAATCGGTGCCCAGCCGTGCCAGCGCTTCCAGCCATGCTTTCGGCGCCCGATGCGCGTAAAATTCTTTCTCCTCCTTTTCCGCCGCGATCCGAATCTGGTGCTTCACCACCGGATCACTCACAGCCACGAAGTGCCACGGTTGCAAGTTTGCGCCGCTCGGCGCCGTCCCTGCGGCGCGAATACAATTCTTAATCACTTCGCGCGGCACCGGGCGGTCGGAAAAATCTCGAATCGTCCGCCGGCCTTGCATGATTTCGTAAAATTGCTGGGCACGCCTGAGTATTTCGTCGTCTGATCGATTGTCGATCTTGGGCGCAGGCACGAGCCGCGGCAGTGTCATTCTTCCCAGTACGTGAACTCCCTCGTCGAATCCAGATTGATC
>Ga0209689_1004171_pt1 | contig 10499 bp, 7 predicted proteins | sample GraSoiAngelo_149_FD_187119 | JGI IMG/M metagenome (GOLD analysis project Ga0209689, IMG submission 187119) | Grasslands soil microbial communities from the Angelo Coastal Reserve, California, USA - 14_1009_09_30cm (SPAdes) (version 2) | ecosystem: Environmental > Terrestrial > Soil > Grasslands ...
TGCGGGTGGTCAACTCGCTCTGGCTGGCACCGGCCACGGTGGCGACCTTCGCGCGCTCTTGGCGCACCAAGAACGGGAGGAACTCGTAACTCTATGGACCAACTCATGGATCGAGTTTTGGCAAACGACAGCGGATCGGCGCGCACCGGGTCCATTTCCGGCGCTATTTTCACGTCGCTCATGAACTCGTGGTCGGCGCAGGCTCTCCTGAGCAGCGTGAGCGCCTTGTCGTGATCGCCGATGGCGATCCAGATGGCGGCGAAGGCGACGGCGTCGAGGTGTTCGCGCGTCGAGCGAGCCTCCAGATCGTGCGCTAGCGCGAGCGCCTCCTCACGTCTTCCCGCTCGGGCAAGAACGTTCGCGCGCAGGAGCTGACGACTTGTAACTGGTGCCAGATGCAATCTGTCCGTCTCCGCCAGCGCTTCCGTATGCTTGCCGTCCGAGGAGTAGGCACGCGCGAGATCGAAGCGAGCCTGTTGGAATTCAGGGTCCATCTCCAGAGTCTTCCTCAGTTGCTCGATTGCCTTCGGGTAATCCCGCTCGAAGAAGTACGTCTCGCCGACGTTGCTGTTGGCGATGAGCGAAGTTGGATCCATCTCTAACGTCCGCTCGAGGGCGACGCGTGCTTCTTCCGGGTGCCCGGTGATCATGAGCAAATTGCCGATCCATTTCTGCGCCATCGCGTAGTTCGGGTTCAAGTCGAGGGCCTTGCGATACTCGGCGAGCGCGGCCGTCCAGTCGTTCTGATAGTTGGCGATGTTCCCCAGCGCCGCATGCGCCTCACCCAGACCCGGCTCGAGTTCCAGCGCGCGTAACGCCGCCTCCTTCGCCTTGGGAAGCATCTCGGACGGGCGCCCGTTGTCGTACTCGATGCGCATCGCGAGAGCATCGGCCAGCCCGCAGTATGCCAATGCGTAACTTCGATCATGGCGGATCGCGTCCTGGAAGAACTCCGCCGACCTGCGCAACGACTCACCGGTGCGTTTGTTCCAGAAGTAACGGCCCCTCAGGTAGAGATCGTGCGCTTTCAGATCAGTGGTCGAGGGCTTGACGCCCACCAGCGTGCGCTGGAACGCCGCCGCGATCGAGCGTGCGATCTCGTCCTCCACCGCGAAGATGCTTTTCAGCTCGCGGTCGTAGGTGTTCGACCACAAATGATAGCCGTCGCTGACGTTGATCAGCTGCGCGGTGATGCGCAGCGCGTTCCCTTCGCGCCGGATGCTGCCCTCGAGAAGCGTGCCGACTCTCAGCTCCTCGCCCAGCTCGCGGATGCCCAGGTTCTTCCCGCGCAGCGCGAATACGGCCGTGCGCGAGGTGACGTGCAGTCCCTTGACGTTGGCGAGCGCGTTGATCAGCTCCTCGGTGATGCCGTCGGAGAAGTAGTCGCTCTCCTTATCGCTGCTCATGTTCACGAAGGGCAGCACGGCGATGGAGCTGGCGTGGATAGCGGCATTCCCGGCCCCCCGGGAAGACGGCGCAGCAGGAAGTACCAGGTTATGCCCGGCGCCGCGGCCAACGCGCCGATGATGAAGAGCGTCAACCCGAGCCGCGTCCCATGCAGACCCGAGGCCCGGAGGGCGCTCGCGCGATTCCATGCGAGGCCCACGACGACGGGGAAGCCGATGGCCAGGGCCACGACGGCGTACGACAGCACCGCGTCGGACCAGTGGAAGCCGTGCATGACCGGTTCGATGATCTGCAGCACGGCGAAAGCGACGATGCCGTACCCGACAAGCGCTCGGAAGACGCGCCGCCGTTTCAACTCCGCGAACAGCGACACGGGGTCCACGACGCTCACCCCGGTTTTGAGCCTAGCACATCAGCCAATGACGGAGCGGGGCACCATGGCGTCTCGCAGGCGGAGGCCGAAACGCACAGTGCTTGCCCGAAGGGCAACGGACGCCCTGTCGCACAGATCAAAGGCAGGTTTATGCTGGCGAGCGGGGCGACGCTTTCCACGGCGCTACCTCCTGCGACGCGCCATGCGTCCGCGGGTACAACGCGTCAACCAGAAGATGATTCCCGCTTCCTTCGGATGAGTCAGCAGATGCTGGATGCTGCATACACCGGCTTATGGAGTTGCTGCGATCGAAGCCCGCGCAGATCGGCCGTGCTAGGCTCCGCGGGATGAGCAACGGCGTCTCCGGATCGGCTTCCGCCCTGCGCGCAGCCATCGCCGCCGCCGGAAAGGGCCTCATCGAGCGGGAGCCCCTGGTCGAGCTGATCGCGCTCGCGGCGGTCGCCGGCGAGCACCTCCTCGTCATTGGACCTCCGGGAACCGCCAAGAGCGAGGCCGTCCGCCGCGTCGCGCGCGCGCTCGATGCGCGTTACTTCGAATACCTGCTGGGCCGCTTCACGGAGCCGAGCGAGGTCTTCGGTCCCGTCGATCTCCGCAAGCTCAAGGAAGGACTGGTGGAGACCGAGACGCGGGGCATGCTCCCAGAAGCCGAAGTGGCCTTCCTCGACGAGGTCTTCCTCGGCTCCACGGCCATTCTCAATACCCTGCTCAGCATCCTCAACGAGCGGACCTTCGCGCGCGGGCACACGCGCAAGGACTGCCCGCTGCGCGTCTGTGTCGGCGCCTCGAACGCGCTCCCGCACGACGAGCAGCTCGCGGCGTTCGCCGACCGCTTCCTGGTCAGGATCTTCCTCGAGCCGATCGCCGATCCGCGCCTCGAGGAGCTGCTCGAAGGAGGCTGGGGACTCGGCTCCGGAGCCCCGGAGATCCGGGTCAGCGTCGCTGAGCTCGACCAGCTCTCCTCGGCGGCGCGTGCCACGGACCTGTCGGCGGTGCGCCCGCTGCTCGCCCATGCGCTGCGCGTGCTGCGCGGCGCCGGCGTGGTGCTGTCGGATCGCCGCTCCGTGCGCGTGCAGCGGCTGGTCGCCGCCGCGGGTGTGCTGGCCGGCCGCGGCGCCTGCACCGCCGCCGACCTCTGGCCGATCATCTACGCAGTTCCCACCGCCGAAGGGCAACGCACGGCGCGCGCCAGCCTCCGCGACCTGCTCGAAGCGAGCGCGAACGACGCCCTTCCGGCCGCGGCCGAGGAGGCCTCGCAGGGACCGCTCGCCCGCGCCGCCCGCATCGCGGCCTTCGGGCGGGAGCTCCTCGCGGCCCGTCCGCCGGACGGTCGCGCCGCCGAGCTCCAGGCCTGGTCCGTGAAGCTCGAAGGAATCGCTCGCGAGATCGACGCGGGCTTCGTCAAGGACCATCTGCCTCCCGAGCTCCGCGAGCTGAGGACGAGCATCGTGGAGATCATGGCCGCCCGGTGACTTTCGAGCCGACGGAGTGGAGGATCCGGAGCACTCCCCTGCGGCCGCGAGCCGTTCTCGCGGAAGGCGATTCCGCCAGAGCGCTGATCCAGAATCTGGAGAAGCGCAGCGACGAGGACCTGGCCCGACTGCGAGGCGTTCGCGCCGTCCCGGGCCTTCCGCTTGCCCTTCTGCTGGTCGGCGAATCGGAAGACCTCCCCTGGGCCGACGGCGTCATCTATCTCGGCCGGGACGAGGCCGCACCCAGCCTTCTCGTCCCTGCGCTCCTCGAGCCCGCGCTGCCCATCGCCCTGCTCGAGCGGGCGCTGCTGACGCGATTCGCGAACCTCGCCGTTCCGTTGGCGATCATGCCCGGATCCCGGTCCAGGTTGTTCCCCGCAGGGGGCGCGCGGCCTCTGCTGCGCCGGAACCTGGAGTCGATGGCATGACGGAACTGCCCTCCGAGCTCCGGCACTGGGACCGCCAGCTCTCGCTGCTTCCGCAAGATCTCGCGCTCGGCCTTGGCCCGCTGATCCTGCACCTGGCCCGCGAGCTGGGTCCGCTCGGCGCGCGTCCCCTCGAGGAAGGCGGCGAGCCCGACGGGTACGACGGCCTCTCCCGCCGCGGCAGCTATGAGCGGCTCGCCTCACTCGAGTGGCTTTATGCCCTCGAGCTGCCAGACGAGTTCCTCCGCCGCGCCGCCGTCGGCGAGCAATCCTTCTTCCACGTCCGGCTGCGAGAGCCGGCGGGCGCGCGGCGCTCCGTCGCGCTGTTCGACGCGGGACCGGCGCAGCTGGGCGCGCCTCGCATCGCGCAGCTGGCAGCGCTAATCGCGCTCGCGCGCCGCGCCGAAGAGGCGGGCGCATCGTTCGAGTGGGCGAATCTGCAGGGAGACGACCTCTATCAGGGCGTGACCAAAGCCAGCGTTCTGCATCTCCTGCACGGCCGGTCCAGCCAGGAGGCCGGGCAGGCCGACCTTTTGCGCTGGCGCGGCCGCGTCGAAGGCGCGCGCGAGCCGGACGATCTCTGGATCGTCGGCTCGGAGCGGCTGGCGGACCTCAACAGCACGGAGAGCGCTTCGGTGCTGGCGGTCCGCGACGTGATCGAGCCTGGAAGCAGGCAGGTCGCCGTCGAGGTCCGCAGGCCCGCCTCGAGCGTGCGGAAGGCCTGGACGGCGACGATCTTGCTCGACCTTCCTCTTCCGGACGACTGCGTGCGGCTGCTCCGCGATCCGTTCCGCGCGGCGGTCGCCGCTCCGTTCGCGCTGGCCGGCTCGATCGACTCCCGGTTCGGGATCCACTTCGCGCCCCGGGGAAACAGGCTCGCGGTCCGGCTGCGGAGCGGCGCCCTTCTCGTGCAGCCCGTTCCAGGCTCGCCCCGGGAGAAGCTGGCGGGCCCGCGGCTGATTCCGGAAGCGGCCGGGCTGGCGCTCGTGGCGATCGGATTCAGGGGAGCGCGGTGCCTGCTCGCCTACGTGGAGGGCGACTGGCTGCGGATCCAGGTCCAGGGCCCGAGAGGTGGCCTCGCAGCCCGGCTCAATGGCCGGCTGCCCTCGATCGGCGAGCGCGCGCTGCGCCCGGGCGCGATGACGCCGGGCACGCTCTACTTGCAACGAGGCATCCTGATCGACGCCGAGGAAAATCTCTTCGAGGAGAGGTCCGGACGGTGGGAACCGTCCCTCTCCCGTGTCGCCTCATCGGCGCTGATCCACGGCAGGGTCCACCTGATCCGCGGACCCGTGGGCGAGGGCCAGGCCACCCCCGTCGCCGTCCTGGACGGCGACCGGCGGATGCGGATCGCGTTGCACGCGCCATTCGAACGAGTTCTCGCCTTCCAGGGATTCGGCGGCGCCCGTGGCCCCTTCGGTGGACTGGCCGGGATCCGGATCGATGCGTCCCGATGGGCCGTCCTGGGCGGTGCGCGCGGCGCGGTCGAGTTCCACCCGCCGAGCGGGGCGCAAGTTGTCGGCGTGGTGACGGAAGGAGGCGAGCCGGGACTCCTGTTGCTCGAGGACGGCGTCCTGTCGATGGCCGGAAGGAGGTTCAGCAGGGTCCTGCGCCTCCCCGGCCGCGTCGTGATGGCGAGCGCGAGCCCTTACGATCCGATCGTCGCGTCAGTCGGCGATCGGGGGCAGCTCTACGTGTGGTCCCTGAAGCACCGCGCCCTCGTGCTCAACCTCCAGCCGGGTGGAGCGTGAAACCGCGCCAGCTGCTCCATCGCGGCGTGGTGCAGTCGAGCGGCCTGCTCTTCGACGAGGCCCTCCTCGGCGCCGGGGAGGCGCGAGCCCGTATCGTCGCTGAATGGGAATCGACAGCGCTCGTGCTTCGCTTCGGTCCTCTGCTGGTGCTGCGATTTGGCCGCCCCCGGCCGGTCGATTGCGCGCGCGCGACCGGGCTTCCGCTGGTGGAGAGCGCGGGCGTGCTCTACGGAGCGCCACTCGAGGCCGACGAGCGAGCCGCTCTTACCGTCTCGCCTCCTGCCTCCGTCGTCGTTCGTGGCGGCGAGGCGATCGTGCTCGGGGGCGGCGCGGAGGAGCACCCCGCAAGCTGGATCGACCTCGATCGCTTCGATGTGGTCGAGGTGGAGTCCCTCGGCGAGGGGCCCCCCGCTCCCGCCAGCTCCGCACCGGTGCCCGTCGAAGTCGGGCGAAGCGGGTTCGGGGTTCCCGCGGCAGATCCGGAGGCGGCCCGCGTCGCGGCGGACCTGGCGAGCGCGTCGGAACGCGAGCGAACGACTTCCGAGGCTTCCTGGGGCGCAGGGGCATTCGGCCTGGTGGCCAGCGCGGCACTCCGTGCGCTGGCGCGACTGGCTGGTCTGCTCGCGCCGCCTGGGCCACGGTCGGGTGCGGGAGGACAGCGCCGCGGCGTCTGGGACGGGCTGCGCGACGCGATCGATCGCGCCCTGGTCCGCCTGGCCGTCTGGACGAGAGCCTCGCGGCTCCTGGGAGCGCGCCAAGCGGAGTATCTCCGCAAGCTGTTCCGGTCGCTCGACGAGGGCGACGTGGACGAGGCCTTGCGCACCGCCATTCCCCTCGCCGATCCCGCGAGCGAAGGCGCTTCGCCGTCGGCGCTCGGCCTCCCGGCGCCGCGGCGCTCCCTGGCCATCCGGCCGCGGCCGAGCGGGAGATCGAGGAGCATCGGCCTTGGGGCGGAGATCTACGAAGAGCTGCGCTCCCGCTACCGGGCCATCTTCAATCGCCTGGTCTCGCACGGCCGCATCGACGAGGCCGCCTTCGTCCTCGCCGAACTCCTCGGAGCCGCCGATGAGGCCGTCGATTTCCTCGAGCGCCACGGCCGGCTGCTGCTCGCGGCCGAGCTGGCGGAAGCGCGGGAGCTCCCCGCGCCGCGTCTCGTGCGGCAATGGATGCTGGCAGGCGAAACCGATCGCGCCCTCACCATCGCGCGCCAGCGGTCCGCGTTCGGAGCCGCTGTCCTGTACCTCGAGACGCGGCTGTCCCCGCTCGCTCCGATCCTGCGACTGCACTGGGCCGACTGGCTGGCGACGACGGGACAGTACGGAGCGGCGATCGAGGTCGCCTGGAAGGTGACGGAAGCTCGCCGCCTCGCGCGGCGCTGGCTCGATCACCTCCTTGCCTTGGGCGGTCCAGCGGCCTCGAAGGCATTGGTCCGCCAGCTGGAGCTCTCGCCCGGGCGATTCGCGGAGCTCGGGCCCAAAGTGATCGGCTTGCTGGAGCCATCGGACGAGGTGGGCAGGGAGGAACGCGTCGCGCTCGCGGAGCAGCTGGCCCGGTGCAAGGAACCGAACCCCGCGCTGGCTGCCCTCGCGCGGCCAGCAGTGCGGGCGTGCGTTCGCGACGGCTCCGTGGCTCCAGACACCCTCCGCGCGCTGCTGGACTTGTCCGGCGACGGCGCCCTGGCCGCGGACGTTCCACCCGTCAAGCAGAAGGGGCGGACGACGCCAGCGTCGCTTCGTCTCGAGGTGGAGGACTGCGGAGTGATGCAGGTCTTCGACGCCGCCCTTCTGACCCGACGGAAGATGCTGGTCGCGCTCGGAGAGTCCGGTGCGCGCGTCGTCGGTCCCGACGGACGAACGACGCGTGCCTTCGCGGCGCCCTCCTTCCGCTTGATCATTTCCGACCACTTGGATCGGGCCCTGGCCCTCGCGCGGCGAGGCGAGGTCAGCCGCGTCCACCTGCTCGACCTGCTTTCGGGAGGTTCACGCGATCTCGGCGAGCTCCCCGACCTGAGCGCCTTCGCTCCTGACTTCGACGGGGCGCTCTGGTTCGCCGCCTTGGGGCACTCCATTGTCGCGGTCGATCTCGCCGCGGCGGGCCTGCGCACCAGCTGGCGCGTGACCGCTCTGCCCGGCAGGGTCCTGAGCGTCGCGCGCTCAAGCACGTCCTTGTCCATCGCCATCGAGGCGCACATCCCCCTCGGCACCCCGGAGCTCGAAGTGTGGCGCTACGACCTGCCGCACATGGTCTTGCGCGATCGAACGGCAGCCGCATGGTCGGGCGGCCTCCCGGCCCTGGGCGCGAACGGAGCGCTCGCGGCCATCGAGCGCGATTCCGCCGATCCGAGTCAGGTCGTCTGGCGTACCTTCACGCGAGATTGGCAACGCGGAAGCCAGGCGCTGACACCCGAGCCTGCACTGCCGATCGGGGCGGGTGACGTCCGGCATCCGCCGGTCCTCCTCGATCGGTTCTTCGCCGTCCCCGCGGCGCAGCCGGGCAGCAGCGCGATCCGCGTCTTCTCCACGAAGCGGGATCTGCCCCAGCCGCCGGAGATCGTGCTGATGGGCGCCGACGCTCCCCGGGCCCGGCTGCAGGGAGTCGACGGCAAGCCGCACCTCATCTGCTGCGACGACCGCGGCCGTCTGCTCGCCTGCGATCTCGACGCGGCGCGGCTGCTGGTGAACACCCGCCTTTAGCGTCCTCGACGCCGGACCTCAGGGCCCGCGTCACCATCCACGAAGACGAGCTGGGCCGGTCGTGCAGGCCCGAGGAGCGAGTCAAGTACGACAACTTCGTGCGCACCGCGCCGAAGGCGAAGCCGCAGACGAGGGCCTGAACCGAATTGCAACTGGCCGATCGGATCTGGTATCCGGGTATCATTTCAGAGAGGCAACCGATGAAGGGGACCGCTCTCTGGTTCGCGCTTTGCGCCGCTACAGCGGCTTGCGGCGGTTCGACTCCCTCGGCCACCTGCCAGAGCGCCTGCCAGAAGATCCTGAGCTGCTCCGCGAACGGCGGGTACGGATACGGATTCGGTTACAGTGGGACGGCCTACCCGAGCTCCTTTGGTTATGGCGTCTATGGGTACGCTCCCGACCTGACCCTTTCCCAGTGCACCAGCGGATGCCAGGCGTTGGCCGCCGCCGACCAGAGCCGCATCATCTCCTGCATCTCCAGCAACTCGACCTGCTCCGCGGAGCTCTCTTGTGACTGAATCGCGGCGCGCTCGCGCCGCTTCCGCCTTGCTGGCGCTGGCGGCACTCCTCTGCCTGCGCCTGCCGACCAACAGCGTCCAGATCCTCAATGTTGACGAAGCGGACTTCGCCGTCGAGGCCGGAGTACTCCTCGATGGCGGGCGCCCGTACGTCGACTTCGTCGAGAAGAAGCCGCCACTCATTTATCTTCTCTACGCGGGCGCACTGGGCCTCGTCGGCCGCTACAACCTCCCCGCCTTTCGCGTCCTGCTCATCGGTTACGTGCTCGCCTCCGCGCTCTTCCTGGCAGCCATCGCGCGTCGGCTCTACGGCGAGAGCGTCGCCCTGCTCGTCGCTCCGCTCTATGCGTTGACGGTATCCGTGGGCCTTCCCATGGACGTGCACGCCGCAAATTCGGAGACGCTCTTTCTCCTGCCCCTGCTTGCCGGAACGTATTTCTCCTTGCAGGGCAAAGAGCGCGCAGTCGCGGCCGGCATCTGCGTCGGACTTGCCGCGCTCGTCAAGCAGCAGGCGGGAATGCAACTGCCGATCTTGATCGCTGCGTCGTGGCTGGAGCGCGATCGACGCCAGCGCGTCGCGCTCCTCTGCGCCGGGTTTGCCGCGTGCTGGGCCGCGGCCTTGATCGGCCTCGCGGTGGCGGGATCGCTCGGTGCCTTTCTCTATTGGACCATCGGCATCAACGGCTACTACATCGCCAACGGCAATACGTTGGCGAGCAGCCTTCGGCTGGCAGCCGGTGCGCTGCGGTTGATGTTCGGATTCGCTCCCGGTGTCTGGCTCGTGGGGGCCACGCGCCTGGCCTATGAGTTCCTCCGCCCCAACGCGAGACGCCCGCTGGTGGCCCTGTGGGCTCTCGGTTCTCTGTTGCCCATCTCGCTCGGCGGCCGCTTCTTTCCCCACTACTTCCTGCAACTGTTTCCGCCGCTCGTCCTGCTCGCCTCCGCAGGCGCCGTCGGTTTCTGGGAGCGCGTCGCAACGCGCCCCTGGCTGCGCGTCGTCGGGACGCTCGCCGCCGCCATGCTGCTGGTGATCGCGCCGGCGGCGAGGATGGTCGCTTTCCACGATGCGGAAGCGCTTTCGGTTCCCCACGCCATGCCCGACGCCCGCGCCGTCGCGAGCTACGTGCGCGATCACACTGCCCCCTCGGCCCGCGTCCTCTTCTGGGGTTATGGCTCTGCGCTCTACTACCTCTCGGAACGCCGGCCGGCGACGCGCTTCCCCTACGTGACGTACCTCGTGGGCGCGGTCGAAGGTACGCCCTCGTGGTGGAGCCCCTTTCATCCTAGCAGGCCGCTGGAGATTCCGCGCGCGTGGGATCTCTTCTTCGAGGATCTCGAGCGCCATCCGCCCGCGCTGTTCATCGATACCGCGCAGGCGGGCTACTTCGGCTTCTACAAGTTCCCTCCTGCCCGGTACCCCCGGCTTCAGTCATTTCTCAACGCGCACTACCTGCGGGGCGAAGTGGCGGGCTTTCCGGTGTGGTCGCGACGGCCCTGAAGTCGACTACGCACTCAAGCAGAGTGAAACGGAGCAGTTGCTGCGAATGAGCGCGCAACCGCTCTACGACCCGACCGCACCATTGTTTCCCGCTGTCGAGGAGGCGTTCGTAGGTTGCTTGATATCTCGCCTTCGCGTAATGGAGCCATATGCCAAGGCGCTCCTCGCACCCATTCGATGCTCTTGCTGAACGCTTCGCCCAGATCTTCACCGAGCGAGTCTCGGCCGCGCTGCCGAAGACCGGTCGCAACGGAGTTGCCAGGAAAGCCGGCAGCCTCAAGCGGGACATGAGCTGCCGCTACCCAGGCTGCAAGAACCGGTCAAAGGGACCGCGGTTCAGGTTC
>Ga0209689_1004172_pt1 | contig 10495 bp, 11 predicted proteins | sample GraSoiAngelo_149_FD_187119 | JGI IMG/M metagenome (GOLD analysis project Ga0209689, IMG submission 187119) | Grasslands soil microbial communities from the Angelo Coastal Reserve, California, USA - 14_1009_09_30cm (SPAdes) (version 2) | ecosystem: Environmental > Terrestrial > Soil > Grasslands ...
TCGCCGGTGCCAAGACGGTCGCCTTCGCCTGACGCGAACGACACCTTGGTGAACGCCGAAAATGCGCTGCCAACGCTGGGAATGAAACGGTGAGGGTGGGATCAGATGATGGGTTTTGACGGCAACGACATGGCGCCCTGGATGTGGGCTGTGATGGGCCTTGTGATGGTCTTCGTCATCGGGGCGTTGATCGCGCTGATCGTGCTGGCCGTCAAAGCGATCAGCGGAACGCAGCGGGGCAGCTCCGGCGGCGCGCTCGAATTGCTGAAGCGGCGCCTTGCCGCGGGCGAGATCACGCAGGACGAGTACGAGAAGACCCGGCGGATCCTCGAAGGCTAGGCGTCAAGACCTTGCCATCGAACCGCGTATCGGCTGAGGAATTGCAAGCGCTTCTGACTGCGGGACAACCCGTCACCGTTGTCGACATCCGTACAGCGTCAGACCGGGAGTGGTCGATCCCGGGCAGCGTCCCGATCGATGCGTACGATGCCGTGAATTCGGGCAGCTTGGGTAGGCTGGCCGACCTCAAGGCCGGTCCTGGCCCCCTGGTGATCGTGTGCGGTATGGGTCGAACATCAGCCAGAGCGGCAGAATTGCTGACAGGCGCCGGGGTTGAAGCGCTGACCCTCGAGGGCGGTATGCACGCCTGGTCGCTGGCGTGGAACATCGCCGAGACGACGATCTCCGGCTGCGAGCTCGTGCAGGTCCGCCGGACCGGCAAGGGATGCCTGTCCTACATCGTTGCTTCGCAAGCCGAGGCGGTCGTCATCGACGCCTCGGTCGATCCGGACGTCTACGTGCGGCTGCTTCATGAGCGGGGGTGGCGGCTCGTGGCCGTGGCCGATACCCACATCCACGCCGATCATCTTTCGCGGTCGAGGCTGCTGGCCCAACAGGAGGGTGTTGATCTTTCCTTGCCGGCCCAGCAGCGCGCGCGGTATCCCTTCAGAGCCGTTGTTCAAGGCGACCGGATCGCCTTCGGCTCGACCGCACTGATTGCCATGTCCACCCCTGGTCATACGGAGGAGAGCACCACCTACCTGCTCGACAGCGCTGTCGTGCTGACGGGCGACACGCTGTTTCTCAACAGTGTCGGCAGACCTGACCTCGAGGGCGGTACCCGCGAGGACCTGGAGTCGCGCGCGGGTCTTCTTCATAGGTCGGTCCGCCACCTTCTCGAGCTGCCTGAGGCGACTCAGGTTCTACCCGGCCATGTGTCGGAGCCAGTACCCTTCGATGGCCGTCTACTGATGACGACGGTCGGAAAAATTCGCGAAACGGTTGGCCTCGCCAGCCTTGATTCAGAAGCATTCGTCGACGCTGTCCTGGGTCGGATTCCGCCAAATCCGCCGAACCACTCCCGCATCGTCGAACTCAACGAGCGCGGTGAACTTCCCGAGGATCCAAGCGATTTGGAGGCGGGAGCCAACCGCTGCGCTGTCGCCTAGGGCAGCTGGCCGATGAAGGCAACCCAGTCGATCCAACTCGGCCTCCGCGCGAACTGGCGACAGTTCGCGCTCTTGGTCACGATCAACGCCTTCGTCGGCGGGGTGGTGGGAGTCGAGCGGTCGACCCTGACACCCCTCGCCGAGAATGACTTTCACCTCGCCAGCAGCGCAGCAATCCTCTCCTTTCTGATCAGCTTCGGCCTGGTCAAGGCCGCCAGCAACTTCATCGCCGGCGGGCTCGCCGACCGCTTCGGCCGGCGGACCGTCCTGCTCGTGGGTTGGGTGGCGGCTTTGCCCGTTCCTTTGCTCATCATCCTCGCGCCCTCCTGGGGCTGGGTCGTGTTCGCGAATGTGCTCCTCGGCCTCAATCAGGGCCTCACATGGTCGACCACAGTCAACATGAAGGTCGACCTCGTCGGACCCCGACGGCGTGGATTCGCGCTGGGCCTTAACGAAGCCTCCGGATACGTGGCGCTGTCGGCCGCCGCCGCGGTGGCCGGATTCCTCGCTGCCAATTACGGCATCCGACCCGGTCCCTATCTGCTGGCGGAGGGCCTTGCTGCATTCGGCCTTCTGTTGTCCCTGTTTACGCGCGACACCTCGCGGCACGTTGAGCTCGAATCTGCGGGTGCGGTTCGGACTGAATCGCTAGGCAAGCTGGCAACTGAGGTCACCTTCCGTGACCGCACGATGTCGAGCGCCTGTCAGGCAGGCCTCGTCAACAACCTCAACGACGGCATGGCCTGGGCGCTCTTGCCGCTCTTCTTCGCGGCCCATGGGCTCGGGCTACGCGAGATCGGGCTGTTGGCATCAACCTATCCCCTGATCTGGGGAGCCGGGCAGTTGGGGACCGGCTGGATCAGCGACCACGTCGGTCGCAAGTCATTGATCGTGGCCGGCATGCTGCTCCAGTCGTTCTCGATTGCGGGATTCGTGATCGCGCCCGGTTTCGCCTGGTGGATTGGCGAGAGCGTCGTGCTGGGCATTGGCACAGCACTGGTCTATCCAACTCTGCTCGCGGTTGTGGGCGACGCAGCGCGGACCCCGGAGCGAGCCACGTCAGTCGGGATCTACCGGTTCTGGCGCGATAGCGGATACGCGGCCGGAGCGATCGTGGCCGGCGTCATCGCAGACGCTGCAGGTTTTCCCGCCGCGATCATCACCGTCGCCTGCCTCACAGGGTTATCAGGAATCGTGGTGGCGGTCCGGATGCGCGAAACGATGCCGCGCGGAGCTCGCTTGCAGTTCTAGATACTTCAGGCGGCCGGTTGCTGATCGCGTCGCGAATTGAAACTTGCGCAGGGCAAACGCACACCAGATTATCTCGACGACTCCAAAGGGCCAGGCGCCCATATGGAAGCCGTATGCACTGGACAACAAAACAGCCGAATGCAAAGGCCAATGTGAAGCGGCGATGGCGCGCCTCAAGGGAATACATCGCCATCATGAAAGTCAGCGCCAAATGCCGTTATCGCATTCATTCAGCCCTGCCTTCGCTCTCCACTTTGCTCGCCTCCAAGGCTTCATTGGCTTCACCCCGGATCCACCAAATCAATGCCAGTCCTGCTAACGGATCGGCCCACCAGAGTCCAAAGAACTGGTTCAGCAGTAGGCCCGCCAAGGCAACACCCGCCATGTAGAGGCAGACCATCGAGCAAGCCGCATCCCCCCTAAGGGCGGGACTTCCGAGACGATCCGCGAGAGCAAGCCGCCAGCGCCAGAGAGCGGCCATGATCACAAGCGAGGCGATCGTGAGTCCGATTCCGAGCGGCGAAGCTGCGGGCTCGAAGCGGAACCCCAAGGCAACTGCTGCTGAGATAACGATGTAGGCGATCAGGCCATACAGGGCGAACCCGACGAGCTTGGTCGCGTTGCGCTCGCCACCGGTCATCGAGCCGCGTTCCTCACTCTCGGATCGCTGAAGCAGCCGGCGCAAGACGACCATGGAGGAGAACAGTTCGATGCCGCTGTCCACGCCGAAAGCAGTCAGCGCCACCGAGTGCGCGGCGATGCCCGCTCCGATTGCAACGGCACCCTCGATGACCATCCAGCCGACAGTCAGCCACTGGGCGAGACGGGCTTGCTGGAGGAGGGACGTCGCCGGCTGAACTTGCACCGTCATACCGTCAACCTAGCATCGAGCATCGACGTAGATTCGACTATCCCTATCCGACCTAGGAATTCCTAACGACCTTAACAGTGGCTCCTTCTGGTACTTCTGAACTCAAACCCGCCCTCCTTCGTGTCCGGACGTGACCTCCTAGAACCGCCGAGTGCCGGGAAGTTGTGACGGCGTCTCACGAAGCCAGAGATTCGACCCTCACGATGTGGACATCGACTCTCGACAGCCGACGGATTACCTCGCTTGTCGTGTCGCCGGGCGTCCACCCATTTCGACGCCGACCCGAGGCATGCATGCCTTAGGAGGCGGGCGACATTGCTCCGTACACAACGATCTTGCCGTTGAACCGCGCCGCCAAGCGCTGGCTGAAGGGTTGGCCTGTCACTTGATAGATAAGCGTTCCGGGATCCAGGAACGCCGCGTCGCCATCCTTCAGCCGGTAGTTGGGGTCGCAGACATTCCCGCTCACCTTGAATTTGACGTGGGCGTAGACAGGGCCCAGTTCGCTTTCTTGTAGGACGGTAGGCGATTGTGGCCCCGCGACGTATTGCGTTGACCCGACCTGGATGAAATTGACCCAATCGATCTGTGCGTTGCAGCTCGAGGACGAGCCCGGCAGCTGGCAAGCCGTAGCGAACAGTAGGGCTCCCAGCACGACGACGACCTTAGCTGCCATTCGCTGACCGAACGCCTGGCCGCCCGACCAAGTAACGAATGTGCGATCCATTCATGGCCGACGCCTTGGATGATGCCGCCTTTTGGGTTAGTGGCCCTAGTGGCCGCCCTTGGCGCCGGCGCCGGTGAACTTCGCGGGGTCCTTGTCGAAGCTGGCCTTGCAGCCGGCGGAGCAGAAGTAGTAGGCCTTGCCGTCGTGGAAGGATCTGTACTCGGCGGTCGAGGAATCGACCGTCATTCCGCAAACGGGATCGATGACAGTGGTTTTCTCACTCATGTCGTCTCCTTCGCCCCAGGGGGCACTTTCATGCATGGGCTGGGCATCATCCGCACCGACCTCGACCCTGGGCTCAGCCGCTGGACGCCCGATGGCTGTTGACTGAACCGGCTTCGGTGTAAACGCGCGCAGGCGGTTCGCGTTGGTCACTACTGACAGCGAGCTGATCGCCATCGCGGCCGCCGCGATCATGGGGCTCAACCGCAGACCGACGAATGGATAGAGAACGCCGGCGGCGATCGGGATGCCGATTACGTTGTAGCCAAAGGCCCACACCAGGTTCTGGCGAATGTTGCGCATCGTGGCCCGGCTGAGCTGGATCGCCGTGACCACACCCGTGAGGGCGCCGGAGATGAGTGTGATATCCGACGACTCGATCGCCACGTCAGCGCCAGTCCCGATCGCCATGCCAATGTCGCCCTGAGCCAGCGCCGGCGCGTCGTTGATGCCGTCGCCGACCATCGCCACCTGTCTCCCCTCAGCCTGCAACCGACGAATTTCCGCGGCCTTGCGATCAGGAAGGACCTCCGCGAGCACGCGCCCGATACCCACGTTGCGCGCGATCGCGGCCGCCGCGCGACGGTTGTCGCCGGTGATCATCACGACCTCGAGACCGAGCGCCCGCAAGCCGACTACGGCGGTCACGGACCCTTCTTTCAGTGTGTCGGCTACAGCGAGGACGCCGGCCGGCTTGCCCTCGATGGCGACAAGCAGCGGCGTTTTGCCATCGGCCGAGAGCCGGTCCGCCTCGCCCTCCAGGGCCGCGGTGTCGATGCCGGCATCACGAAAAAGGGCCGGGTTTCCGATCAGGACCGATCGACCGTCGACCTTGGCGCGGACACCTTTGCCCGTGATCGAATCGAATCCGACGGGTTCGCTGAGTAGGATTTGGCGCGACTGGGCTCCAGCAATGATCGCCGCGGCAAGGGGGTGCTCAGAAGGCAGTTCGGCAGAGGCGCTCAGTCGCAGGAGCTCGTCTTCTTGAATCCCGCCTGACGTGACGGCATCTGTCAGCGTCGGTTGGCCGCGCGTGATCGTGCCCGTCTTGTCCAGCACGATCGTGTTCAGCTTATGAGCAGTCTCGAGAGCCTCCGCCGAGCGGATCAGGATGCCCTGCTCAGCTCCCTTGCCGGTGCTCACCATCACTGAGAGCGGAGTCGCCAGTCCGAGCGCGCAAGGGCAGGCGATGATAAGCACCGCCACCGCAGCCACCATCGCCGAGGTGAATGCGGGTTGGGGTCCGAACACGAACCAGGCCACGAATGTCCAGATGGCGATGCCGATGACCGCGGGCACGAAATAGCTGGAGATGGTGTCGGCGAGTCGCTGAATCGGCGCCTTCGAGCCTTGGGCTTGCTGGACCAGCTTGATGATCTGGGCAAGCATCGTGTCGCGGCCGACCCTGATGGCTCGGAAGCGGAATGAACCCGTACGGTTGATGGTGGCACCAATCACGGTGTCGCCCGGCCGCTTGGTGGCCGGGATCGGCTCGCCGGTAACCATCGACTCATCGACAGAGGATTCGCCGTCGACCACCTCGCCGTCGGCGGGTATCTTTTCGCCGGGGCGGACGTTGATGACGTCGCCGGCGACCACATCCTCGATCCGGATGTCGGTCTCCACACCGTCTCGGAAGACACGCGCGGTGCGTGCCTGCAGGCCGATCAGCTTTCGAATCGCCTCGCCGGTGCCGGCCTTCGCCCGGGCCTCGAAGAGCCGCCCCAGCAGGATCAACGTGATGATCACGCCGACAGCCTCGAAGTACACGTCGCGGAGTCCAGCCGGCAGGATGCCCGGAGCCACCGTCACGATCAAGCTGTAGCCGAATGCCGCTGAGGTGCCGAGCGTGATCAGCGAATTCATCTCAGCCTGCCGATGGAGGAGGCTGAGCCAGCCGGTGCGGTGGATGGGCCAGCCCGAATAGAACATCACCGGAGTGGTCAGCGCCAGAAGCAGCCAATGGTTGGCGAGGATCCCGACGGGCCAAAAGCTGCCCGCCATGGCAGCGAACAGAACGGGAGCGGTGAGCATTGCGCCGACCGTCATCCGCAGCGCGAGATCTCTGATCTCAGCCTTGCGCTCGGCCATCTCGTGGTCTTCGGTTAGCTCGTCCTGTTCGTTCGCACCGTCAGGCTCAGAGTGGGGCGAATCGCTCGCTCGAGCGACGGCCGAGGGTGTTCCGTGACCGTTGGTACTCGGCTCGACGATCAGCCTGCCGTGGATCATGTTCATTCCGCACGCGAAGCCGAAGTCACCTACGCGGTCCGGCAGGAGCTCCACGGTCGTCTGCCCGTGTGCGGACAGCGACCTATTCAGAGCAAAGTCAGGAAACACCACGCGGGACGTGCACTCGCCACTCTCCTGGCGGTCGAAGACGATGCGTAGTGGAACGCCCTGCCGAACTCGCACCAGATCAGGCGAGTAGCCGCCTTTCACGGTCACCATGACCTCTTGGACATTCCCGATCTGGGTCGCCGAGTGCGCTTTCTTGGGCCCGAAGAAGAACCAGCCCAAAATTCCGCTGAGGGCAAGTCCGACGAGCACGACAGCAATGTCCACCGGATTCATTGGCGCAGCCTCAGCGGCCCCTTACGAGTCGCTCGACCGCCTGGTTGAGCTCGAGAACCTTCTTCGAGCCGTCGCCTGCCTGGATGGCCTCGACCACGCAGTGTTCGGTGTGGTCCTGGAGCAATACCAAGGCAACTGCGTCAAGTGCCGCCTTCGCCGCTCCCACCTGCGTGAGCACGTCGATGCAGTAGCGATCCTCGTCCACCATCTTTTGGACTCCTCGAATCTGACCCTCGATCCTTTTGAGGCGCGCCTGGACCCGTGGTTTGTGCGACTTGTACCCTGGCATCCTGCCAAAGTATACCCCTCGGGGGTATCGGCTATTTCAATCCTTCTTTGTGTCGGCGGGCCACCAGGAGCAGCTGGCAGTCACTCGCTGTCTAAATTCGACGTCGAAGCCGACGGTTCAACACCTTGTCGCTGGTGGAGTGCCATCCGCAGCTCGCCGACCTGGCTCTCCAGCTCAGCCAGGCGAGGGTCACTCGTTGGCGCCGAAGCCTGACCGTGGTCCTTGCGCATCATCATCCACATCATCAAGCCCATTGAGATTGGACAAGCCAGAAAGAACAGGTACGGCAGGATATGGTCCAACAGGCAACCTCCTCAGTTAACTATCGACCCATAGTAACAGGCGCGGGCCAGAGGGAGCTGGGTTCCTATGTGCAGGTAGTAGACTCCTCGCCGTGGCCCATCGAGTCGACCAGCTTCCACGTGATGGGGTCTCGGCCGGGTGAGCTTCGATGCCTCCACCAACGTTCTGAGCCTCGCCTTCATCACCGGCGTAACCACCGGCGGGCTGAGCTGTCTGGCCGTCCAGGCCGGCCTGCTCGCCACTTCGGTCGCGCGCCAGGCGGAGACCGACGTCGCGACCCAACTGGCGGTCAAACACGTGGTGGCGCAACGCAAGAAGCGTTCGAACCGCAGGTTGACCAAGGAGCAGCGCCGCCGGGAGCGAGCGGCGCTTGCGACTCTGGAGCAACCCGAGAAGCCCAAGCGGCGCAACGCGGCGATGCCGATCGCGCTGTTCTTGGGCGCCAAGCTGGTCGCTTATACGATCCTGGGCATCTTCTTGGGCTGGCTCGGCTCCGTCCTACAGCTCAGTCCCTACAGCCGGGCCGCACTCCAGATTGGCATCGGGGTGTTCATGCTCGGAACCGCGGCAAGGCTGTTCAACCTGCATCCGATCTTTCGCTACTTCGTGATCGAGCCACCCCGGTTCATGACCCGCTTTATCCGCCGCTACGCCAAGAACAGCGCCAGCACGGTCGCCACTCCTTTGTTCCTCGGCGCGCTCACGATATTCATCCCCTGCGGGGTGACCCAGGCGATGATGGTGCTCGCCGTCGGAACCGGCTCGCCGCTTCTGGGCGCGGCGATCATGTTTGCTTTCATCCTCGGCACCACTCCGGTCTTCTTCGGCCTCGCCTACGTGGCCACGCGCTTGGGGGAGGTGCTGCACACACGCTTTCTACAGTTCGCGGGGGCGACCGTCCTGATTCTCGGCCTCGTGTCGATCGAAGGTGGATTGAACCTGATGGGCTCGCCCTATTCGTTTTCGAATCTACTCAACTCGGCTGCGGTGACGCTGGCGGAAGCGAGTGGAAGCTCGCAAGACGTCGCAGCGGCTCAACCGGACGCCAACGGAGCGATCACGATCCACGCCTACAACACGAGCTACGACCCCAGCCTGATCAAAGCCCCATCCAGCAAGCCGGTCACCCTGACTGTCGTGACCAGCGGTACGACTGGTTGTACACGAGGCTTCGTCATCCCCGCGATAGGGCTCCAACGGACCCTGCCTGAGACCGGCCAGATCACGATCAACATTCCACCGAGCGCCGCGAACGGGAACCTGCGATTTACGTGCTCGATGGGTATGTACAGCGGCTATTTCGAGTTCAGCTGAGGAGATAGACATGGCGAAGCAAGTTTTCGGCGTCAAGGGCATGCACTGCTCGGCGTGCGTGATGACATTGGAAGGACTCGAGGACGAGCTGGCGGGAGTCCGGAGTCTCAAAGTGAGCCTTCACAAGCAGCGAGCCGAAATCGACTACGACGAAAACAAGATCAGCGAAGACGAAATTCGTCGGGCGTTCGAGCGTGAAGGGTACGGGCTGATCCGAACCTAACCGGCAGGACGTCACAAAAGGGCGACAACCACCTCAAACAGACATCCGGCCAGGCTCAGGGCGAGCCATGTGTAGACAAGGCTTGCAGCCAAGATTGCCCGTGGAGCCTTTGGCTCATCGATGCGCATACCGAGGAGTCGCCGGGCGCGCAGCTCAGCGTGGCCCATAAAGGCTGCCAGGGGAATCGGCGGGGCGGTCATCACCAGCAGAGCCCCGGCGAGAGCTGGCCGTCCAGCGATCCGCTCGGCTGTCGCATCGGCACTCAGCTCAGCGCGCGCGATCTGACGTTCGGACCACCAGCGGACAATCGGAAGAAATAACAGGACTTCTGCGAGCGCGTTTCGAGCCGCTCGGCGCGCCGGTTCATGCCTGCGGGCGTGGTCGGCTTCGTGATAGAGAACCGCCAACAGCTCCGGCTCAGAGAGCGCTGCCACCGCCCCTTCGCTGACGAAGACTGTGGGCCGCACAAGACCGGCACAGAACGCTACCGGGGCTCCGGCTTCCACACAGGCGATCCGGGCGATGCCGGCCGATCTGGCCGTCCGCACCAGGTTCGGCGGAGCTGCAATGCGCGGCAGCCGAGCCAGCTCGCGCGACGTCCTCCCAGCGACCAGGCCAAACCTGAGCGCACCGGCAGCTGCGGTAGCCAACAAGATGATCAGCGGTGGCACGTAGGCCGCCGGCCACCAGAAGTCACCGCGCGTCGCAATCCAACCGCACGGTCCTGCCGTGCTACAGCCGGCGATCGTGCTCATGCACGCGATGGGGACTGCAGCCAGCAATCCCAAGAACGCGAGACGGCGCCCGGTCATCGCGAGCGCAACTTTTTAAGGCCTTCGCGCGTCGCCGGCGACAGCCGGTCGAGTCGAGCAGCGAAGGCGGCGAGCGCGGCGTCTCCGTAGCGCTCGACCAGGCGATCGACCTCGGCACGACCGGAATCGGCCAGGAATTCTTTCACTCCGCCCTTGGCCCGGTACTGGTGCGGCTGATGAGAGCCGAACTTCGTCACGCTCAGAAGACCTTTTTCGGCGAGGCGGTTGAGGGTTGTCATCACGGTCGTGTAAGCGAGCGACGGGGTCAGCGCCAGCACGTCGCGAACGATGAACGGCTCGCGGACCCGGCCGTCCCAGATCAGCTTCATCAACCTGCCTTCGAGCGGACCCAGCAGTGACATCGCCCGTGCCAACGGATCGTGCCGTCGAGTCATCCCGGCGATCATAGCGCGACTGGCCGCTACTCTTACTAGGGCCAAATAGTAAGAGTGCGATTCGCATCC
>Ga0209689_1004173_pt1 | contig 10494 bp, 4 predicted proteins | sample GraSoiAngelo_149_FD_187119 | JGI IMG/M metagenome (GOLD analysis project Ga0209689, IMG submission 187119) | Grasslands soil microbial communities from the Angelo Coastal Reserve, California, USA - 14_1009_09_30cm (SPAdes) (version 2) | ecosystem: Environmental > Terrestrial > Soil > Grasslands ...
GCGGGACGCGGCGGCGCCGTGGCGGTCCATCGTCGGCGTGACCCGCGACATCAAACAGGGCAGTCTGGGCGGCGCCGTGCAGGACCAGGTCTACGTCCCATACGCCGGGCGGTACCCCTGGTCTGACATGTCGTTTGTCGTGCGTACGGCGGGCGATCCGATCGGCGTCGTCCCGCTGGTCCGTGCGGAGTTACGACAGCTCGACCCGACAGTCCCGTTGACGAACGTGATGCCGATGCAGGCGCTGGTGGATCGCTCGATCTGGGACCGGCGGCTGTACGGCACGATGTTCACTCTGTTCGCCAGTATAGCGCTGCTGCTCGCCGCCATAGGCGTGTATGGCGTCGTAGCCTACGCCGTCGCGCAGCGGACGCACGAGATCGGGGTGCGCGTCGCGCTCGGCGCCGAGCAACGGGATGTACTCCGGCTGGTGGTCGGTCGGGGCCTTGGGCTCACGGCGGGCGGCGTGGCCCTGGGAGTGCTCGGTGCCGCCGGCTTCACACGGGTGCTTCGCTCGCAACTCTACGGGGTGGGTCCCTTCGATCCCTTGAGCTTTGCCCTAACCGCCCTGCTGCTCGTCGCGGTCGCGCTGTTGGCGAGCTATCTCCCGGCGCGCCGAGCGGCGAAGGTGGATCCCATGGTCGCGTTGCGACATGAGTGACCTCCGGTACGCGCTCCGCACGCTCGCCCGCAGCCCCGGCTTCACGCTCGCCGCCGTCGTCACGCTGGCGCTCGGCATCGGCGCCAACACCGCCGTGTTCAGCGTGGTCGAGGGGGTGCTGCTGCGGTCGCTGCCGTTCCCCGGCGCCGAGCGGCTGCTGCTCATCCTGTCGCGGAGCGGTACATCCCCGCTGCGCGCGTATGAGACTTGGCGCACGGCGACCGGGGCGTTCGAGGACATGGCGGCCGCCAGGGGCGACGACCCGGTGCTGATCGCGCCCGAGGGCGCCGAGCGTGTGATGACGTGGACCGTGACCGCGAACTTCTTCCCCCTGCTCGGTGGCCGCCCCATCCTCGGCCGCGCCTTTCTCCCTGAGGAGAATCGCCCGGGAAGCCCGCCGGTCGCGGTGCTGAGCTACGCCTGCTGGCAGTCACGCTTCGGCGGCGACCGCCAGGTGCTCGGGCGCAAGATCACGCTCGACACCGTGGCCTACACGATTGTCGGTGTGATGTCTCCCGACTTTCGCACCCCGGCCGGCTTTCGGCACCCCGACGATACCCAGCTCTGGCGCGCGCTGGGGTCTTTCCTTTCCGGTCCCGGCGGCGTCGAATGGGCACGCCAGCACAGCTTTTGGGTATTCGGGCGACGCCGACCCGGCACCAACTCGGCAGGCGCGCTGGCGGCCCTGAACCTCGTGTCGCGCCGTTTGCAGGAGGCCGATCCTGTTGACCGCGGGTTCGTTCCGGTCGTGGAGCCGCTGCACGGCTTTCTCGTGGCTCGGGTGCGCACGCCGTTGCTCCTGATGCTGGGCGCGGTGAGTCTCGTGCTGCTCGTGGCGTGCGCGAACGTCGCGAGTCTGCTCCTCTCCCGGGGCGTGGCACGCGCGCAGGAGCTGGCGGTTCGCGTGGCGCTCGGGGCGAGTCGCGCGCGCCTGTTGCGCGAAGCCCTGGCCGAATCTGTCTTGCTCGCGTGGGCCGGGGGTGGATGCGGCGTGCTGATCGCCCTGTGGACCGTTCCGGTATTCGTCCGGCTCGCGGGTGTCGACCTGCCGCACCTCAGCGACATCACCGTGAACATCCCGGTCCTGGCGACGGCGCTCGGTGCGAGCGTGTTCGCGGGGCTTGCGGCGGGGCTCTTACCTGGGTTACGCGCCGCGCGGCTAGCGCCCGCGGACGTGCTCAATGCGGGAAGTCGCGGCACAGGGAGCGGAGGCGGGCAAGCCTGGCGCCAACGGTCCAACGACGCGTTGATCGTCGCTCAGCTCGCCCTGACAATGGTGCTGCTCTCGGGCGCGGGACTCCTGGCGCGCAGCTTCGTGCGTCTTGTCCGCCTGGACCCGGGTTTCGACGCAACCCACCTGGTCGTGGCCGAGCTGCGGCTGCCCGCGGAGCGCTACCCGACCGGTGCGGCGCGCGCCGCCTTCATTCGCGACGCACTGCAACGGCTCGGCTCGCTGCCGAGCGTCGCCGGCGCCGCGGTGAGCGAGGGGATGCCGTTCGGCGGCACCGCCCTAGGTACCGTCGGGATCCCTGGACGGGTGGAGGAACCCGGCCTACCCTCGGCGTGGATCTCCGCGGTCTCGCCCGACTATTTTCGCACGCTTGCCATTCCTCTGCGGCGTGGCCAGGCGTTTGACCGGAGTGGCGCGTCAGCGGGTGTGATGATCGACGAGGCGGCGGCGCGCGCCTACTTCCCGGGCGAAGACCCGATCGGGAAGCAGATCACGTTCTACGGTCATCGGACCCGTACGATCATCGGGATCGTGGGTGACGTCCGCCAGCAGAACCTCCACGATCCGCCGCCGCCGCACATTTACGAGTTCCTAGGGGATTCGCCCGCCGAGTATCTCAAGTTGTTGGTGCGCACGTCCGGTGTCCCCGCGCAGCTGGTCGGCGCGTTGCGCCAGACCATCCGGTCACTCGACCCGAATGTTCCCATCGATCGCGCCGCGCCGATCGCCGCGTGGCTCGGCGACCCGTTGGCGGTGCAGCGGCTGTACACGCTGTTGCTCGCCAGCTTCGCCGCGCTCGCGCTGGCTCTGGCGGCCACGGGCGTGTACGGCATCGCCGCGTACGCCGTGACCCGCCGCACGCGGGAGATCGGCATCCGGGTGACGCTGGGCGCCGGCCGGGCCGCCGTGCTCCGCCTCATCGTCGGCCACGGTCTCGCCCTCACGCTCGCCGGCATCGCCCTCGGCGTCGCCGGCGCGTTAGCGACGACGCAGGTGCTCAGGGCGTACCTGTTCGAAATCGGCCCACGCGACCCGATCGTGCTCACGGCGGTGGGGGTATTGGTCGTGGCCACGGCGCTCGTGGCGAGTTATCTCCCGGCCCGGCGGGCGACGAAGGTCGATCCGATGGTGGCGCTGCGATATGAGTGACCTCCGCTACGCTCTCCGCACGCTGGCGAACAGCCCCGGCTTCACGTCCGCGGCGGTCCTCACCCTGGCGCTCGGCATCGGCGCGAACAGCGCGATCTTCAGCGTAGTGGATGCCGCGCTGCTGCGGCCGCTGCCGTTCCCCGGCCACGAGCGCTTGGTGGTGCTGGAGCACACGTTTTCCCGGCTCTTCCGAGACACCTCCCCCAAAGTCACTCCGGACATCGAGGATTTCCGCGATCAGCAGGACGTGTTCGAGCAGGTGGCCGATTACCTCCCCGGCGGCCTCGACCTCGCCGCGGGCGCCGGAGCGTCGCGCGTGCGCGGTGCGCGGGTGACGCCAAACTTCTTTGCGACGCTGGGCGCCCGCCCGGCCCTCGGCAGGCTATACATCGCCGCCGAGGAACAACCGCCCGCGGCGGATGTCGCGATTCTCAGCGACGGCTTGTGGCGCGGGACCCTCGGCGGCGATTCCGCCATCGTGGGGAAGACGGTGACCTTGAACGAGCGCCCCTACGTGGTGGTGGGCGTGATGCCACGTGGATTTTCCTTCCCGCAGGGCGCCGACTTGTGGCTGCCGCTCACGATCCCGTTCGACTTCCTGCGCTACGGTGACATGTTCCGCAATGTGATGGACGAAACCATCGTCGCCCGGCTGCGTGCCGGTGTGACCCTGGAGGCGGCGCAGGCGCGGGTGGCAGCGGTGGGGCGCCGCTACTTGACCAACGATGCCTCCGGGTACCAGCCACCGCCGGTTTCGGTCGTTCCCCTCCGGAGCCATCTCGTGGGTGACGCGCGCGTCGGCCTGCTCGTGTTGATGGGGGCCGTCGTCTGTGTGCTGCTGATCGCGTCCGCCAATGTGGCGAGCCTCGCGCTCGCGCGCGCCGCCACCCGCCGTCGCGAGATCGCGCTGCGGGCGGCGCTCGGTGGGAGCCGCGGTCGAATCGTGCGGCAAGTCCTCACCGAGAGCGCCTTGGTCTCCGTCGCGGGCGGAGTGGCGGGAGTGCTGCTGGCCAACTGGGTGCTGACCGCCCTCAGGCCGCTCGTCCCCCCGGCACTGACGGACGTCAGCCCGGTACACCTGGACGAGCGCGTGCTCGTGTTCACGCTGGTCGTCTCCTGCGTGGCTACCCTACTGTTCGGCCTGGCACCGGCGCTCGGGGCCGCCCGCACGGAACTCCGGTCTTGCCTGAGCAGCGGTGGATACACAGCGACCGGAGAGTCGAAAGGTCGCCTGCGGAGCGCGATTGTCGTGGTCGAGACCGCCCTCGCCACGGTGTTGCTCGTCGGCGCCGGACTGATGCTGAAGAGCCTCTCGCGTCTCCAGGTGACGGACACCGGAATCGAGGCCGAGCGATTGCTGACGGCAAACATCTCGCTGCCCAGCGCCCGCTATCGTGGCCGTACCCAGCTGGCCGCTTTCTTCCGGGACGTGATGGCCGGCATCCGTGCCGTCCCGGGTGTCCGCGCCGCGGGTGCCGTCAACGCCCTGCCGCTCGGCGGTGAGAGCTCGATCAGCCTCTCGTTCACCATCGAGGGGAGGCCACCGTCTGGGGCGAATCCCAACGACAGACCCTGGGCCGAATACCTGATCGCAACGCCCGGGTACTTCCGGGCGATGGGAATTCCGCTCGTCGCCGGCCGGGACTTCGCGGACGCTGACGACAGTCGAGCACCGCCCGTAGCCGTTATCAACGAAACGATGGCAAAGCGTCTCTGGACCGGTAGCAGCCCGCTCTCAGCACGGTTTCGCATGCCGTTCGACTCGGTTCCGCGGACGATCGTGGGAGTCGTGCGCGATGTGCGCAGCCGGCTCAAGGACAGCCCTGGGATGCAGGTGTACCTCCCCCTCGAGCAGGAAGGCTCCCGATTCATGACGCTGGCCGTTCGCGCCGGGCTGGCCCCCTCGGCGCTGGTGGACGCCGTGCAGCGGGCCGTGGCGCAGCAAGATCCCGATGTCGCTCTGCACCGCGTGCGCACCATGACGGACGTCGTCGCGGGATCGATCGCGCCCGACCGGCGGCGTACGCTGCTCCTAGGCGTGTTCGGCGCGCTCGCGGTCACGCTCGCGAGCATCGGAATCTACGGACTCATGGCCTACACCGTCACTCGGCGTGCCCGTGAGATCGGAGTGCGAATCGCCCTCGGGGCTGCACGACTGGACGTGCTGCGCCTGGTGATGACGTCCGGGTTGCGACAGGCCCTAACCGGAGTCGGCCTCGGCGTCGCGGGCGCGTGGGCGGCGACGAGAGTGCTGGCGCATTTGCTGTACACCGTGAGCCCGCACGACCTGTCCGTGTTCGCGCTGGGACCGCTCGCGCTCGTGGGTGTCGCCGCGCTCGGGTGCTACCTCCCGGCCCGCCGGGCGACGCAGGTCGATCCTATGGTGGCGCTACGATATGAATGACCTCCGCTACGCGCTCCGCACACTCGCCCGCAGTCCCAGGTTCGCGCTCGCCGTCGTCCTCTCCCTTGCTTTGGGGATCGGCACCGACGTGACGATGCTCGGCCTCGTTGACTCGCTGCTGTTCCGGCCGCCCGCGCACGTCCGGGACGTCGACCGCCTGGTCGACATCCGGGTGCGCACCTATCCCGACTACGTCGATCTGCGCGACCAGACGCGCTCGTTCAGCGGAGTCGCCGGCTGGTGGGCTCCCCCGCGCCCGTACGCGATCACCGACGCTGACCGGGTCGTGACGGTGCAGCAGATGCTCGCGTCGGCATCGCTCTTTCCGGTGCTCGGCGTGCAACCAGCGCTCGGTCGCTTCTACACCAGTGCCGAGGATCGCCCCGGCGGGCCGCACCTCGCGGTGCTCGGGTACGGACTGTGGCGCCGTCAATTCGCCGGTGCGCGGGACGTCGTGGGACGCACGCTGCACGTGGCCGGTAACGTGTACACGATCATCGGCGTCGCACCGGAGGGGTTCACGGGCGTGGCGCTCACGGACGTCGATCTCTTCGTTCCGATCACCACGACGAAGTTCGACGCGGGGCCCGCTGCATTGACGAGCCGAGACTATTCGTGGGTGCGCGTCGTGGCGAGACTCGCACCTGGGGTGACGATTCCTCAGGCACAGGCGGAGGCGAAGGTCGTCTACCAACGCGGCAATCCATCTGCCGCGGCCAGCCCGGTTCCGAGCTGGCAGATCGCCATGCTGGGCGGCCAGCCGGCCGATGTACACCCCGTCATGCAGCTGCGTCGCGAGCTGGCGACGGGCAGCATCCCCATCACGCTGTGGCTCTTGGGCGTAGCGACCGCCGTACTCCTCATCGCCTGCGCCAACGTCGGCGGGCTGATGCTTGCCCGAGGCGTCCACAACCGACGCGAGATCGCCGTTCGCGCCGCCCTGGGCGCTTCGCGCGTCCAGCTGTTCGGTGAGCTGTTCGTGGAGAGCGGGATGCTCGCGCTCGCCGGCGGCGTACTGGGGTTCGTCGCCTCGCGCTGGGCCGACGGCCTGATTCGCCGCTTCATCCTCACCGACCTCGCCGTTGTGGCGTCGCCGCTCGATGTGCGGTTGGTCGCGTTGGCCGTTGGGGTGACGACGGTGACTGCGCTCGCCTCCGGCGTGTGGCCTGCCACGAGAGCGGTGCGAGGCAGTCTCATCGGAGAGATCGCGAACGCCGCGCGTTCCGTTTCTATCCCTCACGCCCGGGCGCGGCGCCTGCTGCTGGTGGCGCAGCTCGCACTCGCCATGGTGCTGGTGGTGGGCGCCGCGTTGTTCACGACGAGCTTGCGTAACGCGCGCGCGCTGGACATCGGCATGTCGCTCGACTCCGTGCTCGTCTCCGATCTGGATTTGGCCGGCGCGGGATACACACCCGAGCGCGCGCACGCCCTGATCGATCCGATCACCGACCGGCTGCTGGCCATCCCCGGCGTGCGTTCCGTGGGGCTCAGCGATGCCGGCATGCGACCGGGGTTCATCAGCTACGCGTACTCGGTGCCAGGCCGCGATTCACTGCCACACGTCGCGAAATACTTCAGCGCCGTGACAGCGGGTTTCTTTGAGACCCTCGGTACGCCCATCGTCCTGGGGCGCAGTTTTTCGCGCGCGGATCGCAGCGCGCCCGTCATAATCGTCAACGCCGGCTTCGCCCGGCGATACTGGCCGGGGGGGGATCCCGTCGGGCAGTGCGTGAAGGTCGGCCGCCCCACGTCGCCCTGTCTTCAGGTGATCGGCGTATCCCACGATCGCCACACGGCACCGGGCGACACGACGACGCTGTACGAAGCGTTCGTGCCGCTCGGGTCGCCGGGCGAGCCCGGAGAATTGGCAAAGCTGTACCCGTTGACATCCGTGGCGCTCCGTGTCGACGGCAATCCCACGAGGGTTGAGCGGGAGGCGCAACGCGTGCTTCAGGAGATCCTGCCGGATGCTCCCTCGATCCGGGTGCGCCCCGCCGTTTCCCTGTTCGACCGCGCACTCCGGGCCTGGCGCCTCGGCGCGAGTCTGTTCACCGTCTTTGGCGCGATCGCCGTCACACTCGCACTGTTCGGCGTGTACAGCGTGCTCGCGTATCTCATCGCTCAGCGCGGTCGAGAGCTGGCGATACGGATCGCCGTTGGCGCGACCGCAACCCACGTGTCACGCCTCGTGTTCGGCGAGACCGTGCGGGTGACCATCGTCGGCTTGGCGTTCGGGGTGGTGGCGGCGGCGGTTCTCGCCCGCGGCGTGCGTGCGTTTCTCTTTGGGGTATCACCGCTCGACCCTGCCGTGTACGCCGGCGCGGCCATTGGGCTCACGGTGGCGTCGCTGGGGGCGACTCTCCTGCCCCTGCGTCGTGCCGTCGCGATCGACCCCACCGTCGCCCTGCGGTCCGAATGATGGACACCCTGCTCGCCGACCTTCGCTACGCGGTGCGGACCCTCCGCAAGAGTCCCGGATTCGCGACGGCCGCGATCCTGACCCTGGCGCTCGCCATCGGATCCAACACCGCAATCTTCAGCGTCGTGAACGGCGTCCTGCTCCGCCCGTTGCCCTTCGCCGAGCAGGATCGCCTCTTCATGCTGGGCGAGCAGAGCCGCCAGGGCGGCTTCCGACCTCCGTCCTACCCCACGTTCCTTGACTGGCAGGCTCAGAGTTCCGCGCTCGTGGACCTCGCGTACGTCCGCGGGGGAGGACAGCGGCTCGCTGGTCCGGAAGGCGTCCAAAGCGTCATCGTGTCCGTCGTCTCACCGGCCTTCTTTGCGACGCTCGGCGAACGGCCGCTCATGGGGCGGCTGTTCACGCCGGACGAAGAACGGGCGGGGGCGCACGTCGCGGTGCTTTCGTACGGCCTGTGGCAGGGTCGGTTCGGCGGAGACCCGCACATCCTCGGGAAGACGCTGTCCCTGAGCGGCGGCGTGTCCACGGTGGTCGGCGTCCTGCCCCACGATGTGGCCTACCCGCAGTGGGCGGACGAGCAGCTGTACACGCCGATCGCGACGGTCGCCGCCGTCGACCGCGTGCTCACCCAACGGGGGTTCCACGCCGACTGCCGTATCATCGGGCGTCTCAAGCCGGGGGTCACGCTGGAACAGGCGACGGCCGGCATGAACGGCATCGCTCGGCGCGAGGCAGCCGCGTACCCTGAGTTCAATGCGGACTGGACGGCGGTCCGGTTCTTCCCGCTGCGGGACGAGATTCTCGGTGACGCAAGGCCACAGCTGCTCGTGCTCGTCCGTGCCGTGGCGCTCGTTCTCATGATCGCATGTGTCAACGTGGCCAACCTGACCCTGGCGCGCGCCGGTGTGCGGGGTCGCGAGCTCGCCATCCGATCTGCCCTGGGGGCGGGACGAGGGCGCGTGGTGAGACAGCTCTTCACCGAGAGTGTCGTGCTCGCCCTCGGGGGAGGGGCGCTCGGGGTCGTCGCCGCGTACGGGGCGATCGCGTTGCTCAAGCGTGCCGCGCCGTCGGTCTTGCCCCGCCTCACGACGGTGCAGGTGGACGGCGGGGTCCTGCTGTTCGCCGTCGCTGCCACGGTCGTCACTGCGGTGGCCACGGGACTCATCCCTGCGTTCCGAGCAGCGCGCCCCGAGCTCACCACTTCATTAAAGGAAGGCAGCGCGGGGGCCGGGATGGGGCCGCGGCGGCTGCGACTTCGCGCCGTGCTCGTCATCAGCGAGATCGCCCTGGCTGTGGTCCTCGTCGTCGGGGCCGGGCTCTTGATCCGGAGCCTGTGGCAGTTGCGGGCGGTGAACCCAGGATTCGACCCTCGAGGGCTCGCGACGTTCTACATCTCGCCGCCGCCGACGCGTGCCCAGGAGCCGGCCCGGTTGGCAGCCCTGTACACGCAGGTCCAGGATGCGGCAGCGGCGCTCCCGGGTGTGACGAATGCAGCCCTCACAAACTTCACGCCGCTTTCCGGCGGCGGACTTCCTTCTCCGGTCGAGATTCCGGGGCGTGCCCCGGACCCCGTGCGCGATCCGCCGGTGTGGCTCATGACCGTTTCCCCGGGCTATTTCCGCACGATGCGGATCCCGGTCCGCGCGGGGCGCGAATTCACCGCGGCCGACCTCGGCGCCGGCACGGCTGTGTTGGTGAACGAAGCGTTCGTGCGGGCATTCTGGCCGGGGCAGGAGATCGATCCGCTCGGTCACTCACTGACGCTTCACAAAGCGGTGCAGGGACGCCCCGATTTCGGTGAGGCGATGCCCGGAACCGTCGTGGGCGTGGTGGGCGATGTCCACCACTTTGGCCTTGCCACGCCGGCCGAGCCGCAGGTCTACGTTCCCTTCACCCGGAACGTCTGGGGGCATATGAGTCTCGTCGTCCGGACAGCTGTGACTCCGGCGACGTTCCTCGCGACGCTGAGCCGGACCGTCCGTCAGGTCGATCCAGACATTCCGATGAGGATTGTTGGTGGCAGACCGGCGGCAACAACGGTCGATGTCACTGCGGGGCTCGAGTCACGGCAACTCGACACCTGGCTGCTGGGCAGCTTCGCCGCTGCCGCGTTGCTGCTCGCCGCCATCGGCATCTACGGGCTCCTGGCGTACTCCGTCGGGCAGCGGCGGCGCGAGCTCGGGATCCGCCTGGCGCTCGGAGCGAGCCGCGGAGACGTCGTGTCGCAGGTCGTGGGCGATGGGATCCGGCTGGCGGGGGTGGGGATCGCACTCGGCGTCCTGATTGCCCTGGCAGTCACTCGTCTGCTCGCGGCGCTCCTGTACGGGGTCGGCGCGAGCGATCCCACGACGTTCGTGGGCGTCGTGGCGCTGCTCGCGCTGGTCTCGCTGGTCGCGAGTTATCTCCCCGCGCGCCGGGCGGCGCGGGTCGATCCGATGGTGGCGTTGCGGTATGAGTGACCTCCGCTACGCCCTCCGTACGTTGCGCGCGAGCCCCGGCCTCACGCTCACAGCGACGCTCACGCTCGGCCTCGGCATCGGCGCGACCACGACGATTTTCACCTGGGCCGACGCGCTCGTGCTCCATCCTTTCCCCCTGGTCCACGAGCCGGCCCGGCTCGTCTGGGTCCG
>Ga0209689_1004178_pt1 | contig 10483 bp, 10 predicted proteins | sample GraSoiAngelo_149_FD_187119 | JGI IMG/M metagenome (GOLD analysis project Ga0209689, IMG submission 187119) | Grasslands soil microbial communities from the Angelo Coastal Reserve, California, USA - 14_1009_09_30cm (SPAdes) (version 2) | ecosystem: Environmental > Terrestrial > Soil > Grasslands ...
CCTGCGCAGGTGCTCCTCCGCCTTCTTGGCGATGAAGCGGGCGTCGCGTGAGTAGGGCTCCCGCGTGATCGGGTCGATCACGTCACAGATCAGGAAAAGCGTCTTGTGGGAAAGGACCGGATCGATCGTGGCCGAGTCCGGGTCCGGGATCAGGAGCATGTCGCTCTCGTCGATGGACTGGAAGCCGCGGATGCTCGAGCCGTCGAATCCGAGGCCCTCCTTGAAGCTGTCGACCTCCAGCTCGCCCAGGGGAAGGCTGAAATGCTGCCAGGTGCCCGGAAGGTCGACGAAGCGGACGTCGACGACCTCGACGCCCTCAGCCTTCGCGCGTTCCAGGACCTCGCGCGGACTCGTCCTGCTGACCGACTTTGTCTCTACCGCCATGAACACCCTCCACGAAATACCCGAGATCTGACGGGTCCCAAAGTGATCGTAGAAAGCGGACGGCCAAACGATCAGGTGAGCCTGGCACGAATTGGTGGCCTTCCTTTCTGTGCGGTTCGCACGAATTCGGCACACCCACAGCGGTGCCTGTCTCGTGCGAAGGGCACAAGGCGGGGGAGGCCAATTCGGCCAATCCACACGTTTTGAGCGGAACCGGCAGTCCATACGCTGACCTCATCAGTCAGAGCGCCCAATGGCGCCAGGGAGAAGACACGGAGGTGACGTCGTTGCCGGTACCCATGGACTTCTGGAAAGCGCTCATTCGCCGCAGACGCGTGCTTGGGATCTCGGCGGGCGTCGCAGTGCTCGCCGGACTCATCCCGATCGCCGTTCTTGCCGACGACACCACCGCGACGCAGGCCGCCGGCGTGGCGGCGGACACCGTCTGGGTGATCGTGGCCGCCTGTCTTGTCATGTTCATGCAGGCCGGGTTCGCAATGCTCGAAGTCGGATTCAGCCGCATGAAGAACGTCGGCACGGTGGTCGCGAAGGTCGTGACCAACCTGAGCGTCAGCTCCATCGCCTACTGGGCGGTCGGCTTTGGGTTCGCCTTCGGTGCGGGTGGCCTTTTCGCGTTCATCGGAGGCAGCGGTTTCTTCCCGACTTTCAGCCCCGGTTCGCAGCTGAACTTGCCGGCCATCGCGGCCAGCACCACTCCGGCCGCTGCCAAGTGGTTCTTCGAGTTCGTCTTTTGCGCGGTCTCGCTGGCGATCGTCTGGGGCACGATGATCGAGCGGACCAAGTTCATCGTCTACATCCTGTTCGGCATTCCATTTGCCGCCTTCATCTATCCGCTCATCAGCCACCAACTGTTCGGGGGTGGCTTCCTGATGGCCACGCTTGGCTCACAGGACTTCGCGGGCTCGACGGTGGTGCACCTTACGGGCGCGACCGCCGGCCTGGCGGGCCTGCTTCTGCTCGGCGCCCGCATCGGCAAGTACGAGAGGGGCCGGTCCAACGCGATCCCCGGTCACAACATGCCGCTCGCGCAGCTCGGCGTGCTGATCCTTTGGTTCGGGTGGTTCGGCTTCAACCCGGGCTCGACCCTGAACGCGACCAACCTCCACTTCGCCGACATCATCGTGGTCACCAACCTGGCCGCCGCTGCAGGCGCTGTCGCAGCTCTCGCGACCATCTACTTCATCACCAAGACGATGGACGTGGGCATGATCGGCAACGGCGCGATCGCCGCGCTCGTCGCCATCACGGCGCCATCGGGCTACGTCGAACCGTGGGCCGCGATCGTGATCGGCGCCGTCGCCGGCGTGATCGTCGTGTGCGGCGTCCTGGTCATCGACAAGTACCTCGACGACCCGGTCGGCGCGCTGCCTGCGCATGGGCTCGCCGGGATCTGGGGCACCCTGAGCTGCGGTCTCTTCACGACCCCCGCGCTCGCCAAGTTCAACGGCGTGGGCCAGGGCGGACTGTTCTACACGGGGAGCTTCCACCAGCTGGGCGCGCAGGCGATCGCCGTCGGGGTGGCGTTTGTCACCGTGTTCACCTTGAGCTACGGTCTCTTCTGGATCATCAAGAAGACGGTCGGCCTGCGGGTTTCGGCCGGCGAGGAGATGGAGGGCCTGGACATCAGCGAGCACGGCATGTGGGGTTACCCCGAGTCGTTCATGCCGGTCCCAGGTGGTGTGTACCGGCAGCCGGACACGCCGACCGTCAACCCGCACCCGAACCACGAACCGGTCGCGACGTCGCATAAGGAGGTGTCACCGGCGTGACTTCAAACGGGAGTGGATCTGCCATGAAGATGGTCGTCGCGATCATTCGCCACGAGCGCCTGCAGGAGGTCCAGGACGTGCTGGACGAGTGCGGCGTCTCGGGGGTGACGGTGACCGAGGTCAAGGGTTGCGGGGCCCAGCGCGGCTACACGGAGAAATACCGCGGAGCCGCAGTGCACATCTCGCTGCGGCCACGGCTCAAGGTCGAAGCGGTGATGAAGTCGGAGATCGTCGGCGCGGTGGTGGACAAGCTCGCCGTGGCCGGCCGGACAGGCAACGGCGAGGTGGGCGACGGAAAGATCTTCGTGATCGGCGTCGAAGACGCGGTCCGCATTCGAACCGGCGAACACGGTCCAGAAACGGTGCAACATGGCGAACGCGCCATGTGGGGGCACTAGAACACTCGTAGCCGACAACGCAATGGCGGCCGGGTTCATCCCGGCCGCAACTTTGTCTCCTGGGTCGCCCAAACCTCGCTAGCGGGGGCTACTTAGACAAGTCCCAACCGTATACCGGAAAGAGAGCAGCGCCAGCGGCGTAGCCACACGCGCGATGAGAGGGAACCATCTGGGTTCCCTCTCATACGTAACCCCGCGGTTTAGTTTTTGGCTGTCTCTACGTTTGCCGTCTTCTCGATCCACTCGCGGATCGGGGCCGGGCCGCCGGGATAGCCGACCATGCGGTCGACGAGCTTGCCGTCACGGAACAGTCCCAGCGTCGGGATGCCCATCACCCCGTAGCGGATCGCGATCTCCTGGTTGGCATCGACGTCCAACTTGCCGATCTTGACCTTGCCGGCGAACTCTTCGGCCAGGCGCTCCACGACCGGCGACAGCATGTGGCACGGCGGGCACCACTCTGCGGTGAAGTCCACGACCACAGGCTCAGCTGCGTTGAGCACGTCGGCCTCGAATGTCGGGCCGTCGAAGTGCTGAAGGTTGTTCATGCTCAATACAAGGGCGCCGGCCCATTTCGTATTCCAGCCCATAATCGGGCACATGTCCGTGCTCGAGGCGACGCCGGCGGCGCCGGCCTGGGAACAGGCTCTACGCAGGTTCGGCGCTCGCTTCTTCGAGGCCTCGCCCGGGGCCGTCACGTGGATCCTTCTCGGAGCGCCCGCCTGGATACCCATCGTCTTCAAGCTGCCCGGGGCGATCGTCGTCGCCTGGGCGGTCCTGGTTTTCGACGCGTACTGGGTGGTGCGCGCCGTCACCGTCGTGATCGGCGTCTACAGCAGCCTCTTCCGGATGCAGCGGGACATGAAGAGAGACTGGTTGCAGGCGTGCCGCCAGGACCACGCGGCGGGGAGCCTCGACCCGCTGCAGTTCCTGCATCTGTGCGTGGTGCCGACCTACACCGAGCCGTACCACGTCCTGGAGCGCACGGTGCAGGCGATCGTCGACTCCAACTACCCCGACGAGCTGAAGCTGGTCGGCATCATCACCCGCGAGACGGACAAGCCCGGGTGGGAGAACGTGGCCCGGCTGAAGGAGAAGTTCGGCCACCGGCTGCGCGGCTTCTATCACATCAAAGATCCGCTCGAGCCCGGCATCGTCATCGGCAAGTCGGCGGCGATGAACTGGGGCGGCCGCTGGATGGTGCGAGTCCTGACCGAAGAGGGGTTCGACCTCAGCAAGGTCCTGATCACCGACCTGGACTCGGACTACCGAGTGCATCCCCAGTACTTTGCGTGGATCAGCTGGCACCACGCGCGCGAACCTCTGCGTGACTACATGATCTGGCAGCCAGTGCCTCTGTTCCACAACAACATCTGGCAGGTGCCCATGGCCGTGCGCATCATGTCCGCCAGCACCTCGCAGTGGCAGATGTTCCTGCACTCCCAGCCGCACCGGCTCGTCGCGTTCTCGAGCTACACCTGCAGCCTCGATTTCGTCCAGAAGGTCGGTTACTGGGACAAGGACGTGATCCCGGAAGATTCGCGGTTCTACTGGAAGGCGTTCTTCACGTTTGGCAAACGGTTTTCCGTCAAGTCGGTCTGGCTGCCCATCTACGGAGACTCACCGAACTCACGTGATTACGCCTCCACCCACATGAGCCAGTACAACCAGATCAAGCGATGGGCCTGGGGAATCACAGACGTGCCATACGTGCTGGCGCGCTTCTTCAAGCACCCGGAGATCCCGATCTGGCTGCGTTTCCGGCGGTTCATGAACCTGTTTCTGAATCACCTCAACTGGATCTTCCTGCCCGTCCTCCTGATGTTCGGAGCATCGGTGCCGATCTGGGTGAGCGTCGACTTCTCGCTCACCGACATGGGGCAGGCGCTCTGGAACGTGTCGGGAGTGCTGCTGGGGATCACGCTGTCGACGGTGATCTTTTTCCTTTATTTCGAGATGCGCATACTGCCCCCCAAGCCGGCTTCGTGGCCGGCCTGGAAAAAGGGCGCGATCTACCTCCAGTACTTCCTCTATCCGATCGTGGGCTTGGTGCTCAGCGTCCTGCCCGCTTTCGAGGCCCATACACGATTACTGTTTGGGCGATACCTCGAATATCGGGTGACGGAGAAGGTTTGACCGCGATGGACCAAGACAGCGCGACGATGATCGCCAGCACCGTGGGGGCGCTCTACCACAATGTTCACGACAAGCTTCGGGAGCAGGTCCGGGGCCTCGACCACGGCACGCTGAACTGGAGCCCACTCCCCAAAGCCAACTCGATCGCCGTCCTGGTGACACACACTCTCGGCTCGGAGCGAGAGATGATCCGATCCCTGCGCATGATCGCGACCGAGCGGGATCGGGAGTCCGAGTTCAAGGTCGAGGCGGATGCCGCGGATCTTCTTGCGCTGCTCGACCAGGCCGACAAGGATCTCGTTGAGCACCTCGCCGCGCTGACGGTGGCGGACCTCATCGAGCCGCGACCACGGGGTGACCGGCCTCCGCGTCCGGGTATCGAGTGGCTGCTCTCCAACTACGGACACGCGCGCGAGCACCTGGCGCAGATCGAGCTGACCAAGCAGCTGTACGACTCCAGGGACTAGATACCGCCCGGCGGATTAAGCCCCGCAGACCTGCCCCGTGAACCAGGGGAGGCAGAACCCTGGACCAGCCAGTGCCCAGGCCTCCAATAGAGCGATGATGGCCAGGAAGATCACAAAGCCGGCGCCGCTGTAGATGTTCCGGCCCGGCACAGGCCACCGCTTCCAGCCCAGCCGTCTTGCCGTCGGCGGGCCGGCGATGGCGTCGATGAAAGGCCACAGCAGGAACACGATGATGATGACCGTCGGGATGACGACGGCCATGAGCAGCTCAGGACCAAGCTTGATGAACTGGAAAAGGAAGAGGAAGTACCAGTCCGGTCGCGGGATGGTGACTGCTCGGGGGTCCGCCGGCGCCTCCAGCTGAAGATTCTTCTGCACGAACGCAGCCAGCAATCCCAGCGTGATCATCATCACGATGATGATCACGGGGTAGGGCCAGAAATGATCCGGAAAGAACGGGTGGGTCTCGTCGTCGGGCATGTCGTCGGCGAGGTGGTGGCCGGAGTCGCCCATGAGAATGGGGAAGAGCGCAATCCCGACGAGCAACGGGTACAGGATGTGATCTGGTCCGATCGGCAAACGCTTCCACTCGGGTTCGAGAGTGTGGCCGCCGTGACCGTCGAGCTCGATGATCTGGACCTCTTTCGGCTCGGCGATCGCCGCCCCGGGGCCTTCCTTGGAGATGCCTTTCTCGCTCACAGCGGCTCCGCGATCCCGTGCGCGCGGATCAATCGGAAGTGCACGTACATCAAGAGGACGATCAAGGCGGGCAAGAGGAACACATGCGTGGTGAAGAAGATCTGAAGGGTCGGAGGACCGACCACCGGACCACCCTGGACGAGCGTCTTGATGAAGGCGCCGAGCTGGGGCGGGGGCGGCAAGCCCATGATCTTGATCGTCACCTCACTGGCGAAGTAGGCCTTGGTGTCCCATGGCAGCAGGTAGCCGGTGAGGGCGAATGCAAGGATCAGCAGGAGCATCGTTGCCCCGACCATCCAGTTCAGCTCGCGGGGCGCCCGGTATGACCCGGTCCAGTACACCCTGGCCATGTGCAGCAACACCATGAGGATCAGGATGTTCGCGCCCCAGAAGTGGACGCCGCGAATCAGCCAGCCGAGGTACACGTTGCTCTGGATGAACAGCACGCTCGTATACGCTGCCGCCGGAGTTCCCCTTGCGTCTGGGACGTAGTAGATGGCGAGAAGAATCCCGGTCAGCAGCTGCAGCACGATGATGACGAACACCATCCCGCCGAAGCAGTAGTAGAAGGCGTTGGCGAAGTTCGGAACCCGCTGGTACATCGCCTCGTCGATCGCTTTCGTAAACGGGTAGCGCTCGTCGAGCCAATTCACGACCGCGAGCTGGACGTCGCGAGGGTGCGGGATCGCCATCGTCAGAAGCCCAACACGATCCCGTCGATCTGGATCGTCGCGGGGTCGCTGCCCTCCTTCCAGGTCAGGTGCGAGAGCGGTACGGGAGCCGGTCCCTGCAGAACCGAACCGTCGAGGTGGAAGCGAGAGCCGTGACACGGGCAATCGAAGGTTTTTGCCGCCGCGTTCAACGCGACCGAGCAGCCGAGGTGTGAGCAGTTGATCGCGAACACGTCGACCTTGCTCCCGTTCTTCACGACGAAACCGCCGAATGCAAGCTCGCCTTGCGCGTTGTCGCCACCGCCGTCCGCCATGATGAACGCGGTGTTGGGGGTGGAGGGGGCGTCGAACTTGATCGCGTCGCCGTCGTTCATCTGGTTGATCGGCTTGTCCAGCGTGACGTTCACCGGACCCTTCTTCTGGCCCTTGGGCGGTGCCGGCCAGAGGTAGACGACGATCGGTGCGGCGCCGGCGACCGTCAGGGCGCCGAGGATGATGCCCATCCACCAGCCAAGGAAGTTGCGCCGGGTGACTTTCCTCGGGGCCGCAGCGTCTGCCATCCGGGTCAAATCTTAACGATCCGGAGAATCCGGGCTACGGCAGGTAGGACGGCAGGCCGACCGCCTTGCGCACCTCGACCATCGTCTTGTGCGCCACCTCGCGAGCCTTCTCGCTGCCCTCGTCGAGGATCGTGTTGACGAGCTCTGGACTTAGCTCGGCGCGCGCCTCTCGGAACGGCCCGAAGAGCTCGATCAACCGCTCCGCGAGAAGCTTCTTCTTGTCAAAGCACCCGATCTGCGCTTTCCGGCACAGCTCCCAGTAATGCTCCCAATCGTTGAAGAAGAGTTTGTAGTAGGCGCAAACGTTGCAGGTCCGCGGGTGACCCGGGTCAGTCTTGAGCGGGCGTTTGACGTCGGTCACCATGCTCAGCACCTGCTTGCGGATGACCTCCGGTTCGTCAGTCACGCCGATGATGTTGCCGACGCTCTTGGACATTCGCTTCTTGCCGTCGGTGCCCTTGATCAAGTTTGTCTCGGTAAGCAGCGCGCGTGGCTCAGGAAAGACAGGCGCGTAGGTGCGGTTGAACTTTCGCGTCACCTCGCGCACGAGCTCGAGGTGCGCGAGCTGGTCTTTGCCGACCGGCACCCCCACGCCTTTGACCATCAAGATGTCAGCGCCCTGCAGGATGGGGTAAGAGAACAGGCCGAGGTTGACGTTGTCGGGGTGCTGCTTCGCCATCTCCTTGAATGTCGGTACGCGCTGCACCCAGCTCAACGGCGTGACCATGGAGAGCAACAGCGTCAGCTCGGCGACCTCGGGCACCTTCGACTGCAAGTAGAGGACGCTGCGTTTGGGGTCGATGCCCACGGCGATCAGGTCGGCCGCCAGATCGAAAACCTTGTCTTCCGCCTTGTGACCGTCTGGTTCGGTGGTCAGCGCGTGGTAGTCGGCGACGAAGAAAAAGCACTCGTACTGCTTCTGCAGCTCGACCCAATTCTTGGCCGCGCCGAGGTAGTTGCCCAGGTGGAAGCGGCCGGTTGGCCGCATACCGCTGAGGATCCGCATCTGGTCAACCATGGCGAACGAGTGTACTCATCCTTGGGATTACGATTGGATTCGGTTGCCAGACAACGACTTAGCAGACGGCCCGCCGGCCGCGAGCCTCGGGCTCGGCTCGCGGGCGCTCCGCAATTCCACGATCGTGCTGACCGCGAAGGTGGTCGCGCGCCTGATCGCCCTCGTGACCGTCCTCTACATGATCCGGCGTCTTGCGCCGGCTCACTACGGAACGTTCACCGTGCTCATCAACCTGACAGCAATCGTCAGCGTGGTGCTGGACCTCGGTTTCAACGTGCTGTTCGTGCGAGAGGGAGCGCGAAACCACAACGAGATCCAGCGCTATCTGCGCAACGTGATGTCGCTGCGCCTTCTCATGTCGGTGGTCGCGTTCTTGCTTCTGGCCGGGTTGGTGATCCCGCTCGGGCTCAGCGATCTGCTCGTCCCCGGCTTCGTCCTGATGGTCCTGACGTCGTACGCGTCGCTCTTGAGGAATGGCCTCTACGCCGTGCAGCAGCTTGGTTACGAAGCCATCGCGGTGATTCTCGAAAGCGTCGTCCTGCTCGTCCTGGTCGTGTATGGCGGCCGGACGCAGCAAAGCGTCGCCTACTACGTGTGGGCTTACGCCGCGCAGTACGCGTTCAGCTGCGTGTACTTCATCGTGGTCCTCGCGACCAAGAGGATCGCCACCGTCGGATGGCGCTTCGAGCCGGCGTTCCTACGCGAATGGTTCTGGAAAGGCCTCCCTTTTGCCCTCACCTTCATCCTCACGATCATCTATTTCCGGATCGATCAGCCCCTGGTCTACGCGTTCCACGGCAAGTTCGCCGCTTCCTACTACGGGGCGGCGTACAAGCCGATCGAAGCGCTTCTCTTCGTGCCCATCACGTTCCTCTCGATCGTGTTCCCGGTGCTTTCCGTCTATCACCGTGAGCGCCCGACCGACATGCTCGACGCTCTGAACCGTTTCTACAAAGCGCTCTTGCTGATGGGCTGGCCGGTCAGCGTCGGCATCTTCGTTCTGGCCGGGCCGCTCACGCCGGTCCTCCTCGGTAACGATTACGGAGCATCCGAGCCCGCCCTGAAGATCCTCGCCCTGGCCCTGGGAATCGCATTCATCAACAACACCTTCATCGGAGCGCTGAACGCGTCGGACCGGCAATCCTCTTTCTCCTGGGCTGCCGCGTGGAGCGTGGTGGCCAATGTGGTGCTCAACCTGGCGCTGATCCCTCCCTTCAGCTTCATCGGGGCAAGCTGGGCGACGGTTTTGACCGAGCTCGCGCTGGCCGTCACGGGTTGGATCCTGACCGCGCGGTACGTCGGGCGGGTGCCGGTGGCAACGCTCAGCTGGCGAGTCATCCTCGCGGGGCTTGTCATGGGCGCCGCCATCTATCCTCTGAGCAACCTGCAGGGTCTCGAGGTCGCGATTCCGATCGTGGCCGGCGCCGCCGTCTACGCGGCCGCGGTGCTGCTCCTGAGGGCTGTCAATGGAGACGAGATCGCCTGGGCCAGGCGGGCACTCGCGGAGGCCCGATGAGCCCGCGACCTCTCTACTTGAAGCCGCGCGGGGCGACAGAGCTCGTGCCTTGGGAGGAAATTGCCGTCGACGCGCCGGAGCTGGGGCCGCTGACCCGCCTCGCGCAGGCGCAGTTCGTCGCGCTCGATGTCGAGACGACTGGCAACGCGCCGTTCCTCGTCCTCGAGATCGGGGCCGAGCGCTTCACGCTCGACGGCACGCTCTCCTTCTTCGACACCCTGGTCGACTGCAGGGCGCCGATCAACCCCTACGCTCGCAAGCGCCACCACATCGACCGCTCGATGCTCATCGGCGCGCCGGAGTTCAAAGACGCGCGGCGCGCCTTCCTGCGTTTCGCGCAGGGCGCGGTCCTGGTCGAGCACAGCCACGACGCGTTCGACACCTGGCTCGTGGGGCGCGGGCTGGAGAGCCCGCTCGAGCATCCGATCATCGACACCACCGCGCTTGCGCGTCTCGTGCTCGACCTCCCGAAAGGCCAGACCCCTGGGCTCGCGCGTCTTGTTGACGAGCTTGGCCTCGATGTGACCCCGGCCCACGCCGCCCTGGATGACGCCAGGGCGACGGCGATGGTGTTTCGTGGGCTGATCAAGCGCGCCGAGGCGGCGCTGGGCTGGACGACGGTGGGCGAGGTGCTGGCCGCATTGCCGCGGCCAGTGGTCGACCGGACCCCTAATCGAAAAGGGTCAGCTGCAGGTCGGGCGCAGGGTGCTCGAGACCGGACAGGCCCACCCCAATCAGCCGCACCGCCCGCGACTCCACGTGCGACTTCTCCAGCGCCGACCGCGCGGCGCGGAAGATCGTCTCGACGTCGTCGGTCGGGCTCGTCCGGCTCACCTGGCGGCTC
>Ga0209689_1004180_pt1 | contig 10481 bp, 7 predicted proteins | sample GraSoiAngelo_149_FD_187119 | JGI IMG/M metagenome (GOLD analysis project Ga0209689, IMG submission 187119) | Grasslands soil microbial communities from the Angelo Coastal Reserve, California, USA - 14_1009_09_30cm (SPAdes) (version 2) | ecosystem: Environmental > Terrestrial > Soil > Grasslands ...
GAGGTGACGTCCCCGAACCGATAGTTGATGAAATCAGGAGACTTGGTTGGTGCGGAGAATGACAGGCCTTCATTGGAAGCCAGATTCCGCAGCAACGGTCATCCACCCTTTAGAAAAGGGAACGGGAGAATCACCTGAACGGCACCAGCGGGGTAAAGATTTAAAACGCGGATCGAAATCTCGATCCGGGTTTTTCATTTCACCGCTTATCAACAAACGGCGGTCTTTAGTCCGCCGAACTAATTTTGACTGCGGGGAACAAACAGCGTTTTCGATCGCGATTTGAAAATCCGCCGACGAGATCGATAATGCGCAGTGACGTGCGCACACTCCTAGCCCTCGAAGACGGTCGATATTTCGAGGGCGAATCATTTGGCGCAACCGGGACCCGGGTCGGCGAAATTTGTTTCAACACCGCCATGACCGGTTATCAGGAGGTGCTGACCGATCCATCGTATCGTGGCCAGATCGTCGCGATGACCTATCCGTTGATCGGAAACTACGGCATCAATTCGCTTGACCAGGAAAGCGCTTCGCCGCATGTGCGCGGATTCGTCATAGAAGAACTGACAGAGGTCCCGAGCAACTGGCGCTCCGAAATGTCCCTCGACGAATATTTGCGAAAATGGAATATCCCTGGCGCGAAAGGAATCGACACGCGCGCACTCACGCGGCATTTGCGCACCCGCGGCGCGATGAAAGCCTGTCTAACGACCGAGGAGATTTTACCCGAAGAAGCAACGCAAAGAGCGATCGAAGGCCAGGGCGTGATCGGGATGGATTACGTGCGCGAAGTCTCGACAAAGAAAATTTATCGCTGGGACCCAGAGGACAAGCTCAGCGCGCCATGGTCGATCCCGCAACCGCGAGATGGAGAAGGCAGACGGGCCTTGCCACCGACTCGATTTCGGATCGCCGCCTACGACTATGGAATTAAGGAAAATATTTTGCGCCTGCTGCGCCAGAAAGGTTTCGAAGTGACCGTTGTGCCGTCGACGACATCGGCAGACGAAGTGCTTACGCTTGATGCCGACGGAATTTTTCTCTCCAACGGCCCTGGCGATCCAGCGGCGCTTCCTTACGCGCACAAAACTGTACAAGATTTGATGGGCAAGAAACCGATCTTCGGGATCTGTCTCGGCCATCAAATTCTCGGCTTCGCGTTCGGCGGATCGACATTCAAATTAAAATTCGGGCATCGCGGCGCGAACCAGCCGGTTAAAGATTTGCGCACCGGCAAAGTCGCCATCACTGCGCAAAATCACGGATTCGCCGTCAACACGGAGTCGCTCCCTTCCGACGTGGAAGTCACGCACATCAATTTAAATGACGGCACGGTGGAGGGAATGCGCCACAAGGAATTGCCGATCTTCAGCGTGCAATACCATCCGGAAGCCGCGCCCGGCCCGCATGATGCCTCGTACTTTTTCGATCAATTCGCGGATTTGATTGAAAAACAGAAATAATGACCACGTCCGAATCGCGGATGTCGAAGGAAGTCCGAACGCTCAAATGACGACAACAAAAAGGCTTGCGGACATATTTTTCGTGATTCGTATTTCGTCATTCCTTCGTCATTAGACATTCGTGATTCGTCATTTTCGGCTCCGTAGCAGATTGACCGACGGGCCGAGACGGCCACATTTGTCCCATGATTAATTCACCAAACAATAAACCTACTGTCTTGAAAGTTGCAGTGACTGTGACCTTCATTGCAGGTCTGGCGTGCGCGCCGCTGGCGATCGCCCAAGAACACGAGCACGGCGGCGACGCGGCTGCTTCCAAAGAAGTGACCGGCGAAGTGGTCGATATGATGTGCTACGTCGATCATAATGCTATCGGCGAAAAGCATGGGCAGTCCTGCGGGGCAAAATGCATCAAGAGTGGTGGACCGGTCGGTATCGTGAGCGAGGGTAAAGCGTATCTGGTCGTTGGCGAACACAAGCCAATCAACGATCAGCTCGCAGAGTACTGTGGCAAAAACATTACTGTGAAAGGCAAGCTGGCGGAACGCGGCGGCATTGCCATGATCGAGAACGCCGAGGTAGTGAAGAAATAGTTGTAGCCGCGTCTCTGTGAGACGCGTGGCGCGTGCGTGCCAAAACTCAGCGTTGCGCTTCGCACAGCGAAGCGGCTACAGGGCCGCGACGGGGCCGTCACTTGTAATACGGCCGCAACGACGGACGCAGCTTGCCGATTCTGAGAGCCGTTTCGATCTGCAAGTCAGAAACAGGCGCACCGGAGATTTTGCGAATCTCGCCCGCCTCGAGCGCGGCGACCGGCAAGCCATCGCGAAACAAAATTCGGCTTGCGGTCAGCGCGGCAATTCGTGGTCCAGGCGTCAGAATGCCTTGCAAATTTAACGGGTCCGCAGCGCTCAGTGTGATCAGTTCGCCGTTTGGGGGCGCTTTGCGTATGGAACGCAACAAGCCAATAGCTTCGGGTAGGGCGAATTGTTCGCCGCTGATTCCCGCCACGAAATAGCCGCCGCGAATCTCGCCGCGCGCTTCCCACCTGCGATAAAATCGCCCTAGCTCGTACCAATTGACGCCAAGACTCTCGCGCTCAAGCAATCGTCGAAACACAACGCCGTAGCGACGTAGCAACGTCCGCGCAAATTTCTCGATCGCAGCCTCGCGCGCGATGCTTTCCGCACCATTTCCGGATGGTTTCGAGGCGATCTCCGTTCTCAGCAAGGACCAGCGCCCTGCAAACTCGATGCTCGCAAGGTTTGTTTTGCGCCGGCGTTTTCCAATGTTCCGGCCAAACGTCGGGCGTTTGTTTGACGGTACCAGAAGCGCTCGCAACCCATCGAAACTATCCGACGTCACGAGACCGAGCGCCGCGAGTTGCGACAAAGCTTCTTCAACTTGAGAAGGCAGCAGTCCGCTGCGACGCACCAGCTCGGTGAAGAAGAGTGCGCCACCTTCTGCCAGCGTATCGAACAAAGTTCGGCTCGCGACCGAGAGGTCCATGGTCGAATTCGCTCGGGACAGGATCAACCAATCCTGCAGGTGCTCTCGTTGGTAAAACGCGATCGGGCTGGTTCGCAGCGGAGCGCTGGTACGCGCGCTCGGATTTTGTGGCGCGCTCAACCGTCCCCAACCGACGCGACCAGAAAAACAAAGGCGATCAAGCCACTCGGGATCGTACTCGGTAACACGCGCGGCGAGGACCGCCGATTCCCAAGCCGCCAACGGCAGCTCGCAGCCGTCGAGTTGTTCTAACACGAACTGCAGACCCTCGGGACCTTCCACGCGATGTTCTGGATCTGCGCGCTGCCACGCGAACAGAAATCGATAAAAATCCTGTGGCGAGACCGGCTGGATCTCCGCCCGGAGCCGATCGATGGTGAGCCGGTGAATTCGCGCCAGCAGCCGGCGATCACACCATTCCAGTTCGGTTGCGTTTGGGTGAAATTTGCCGCGCAGAACAAAACCTTCGCTTTGAAGGCCGAGCAACGCCGTGTCGATTTCCAATCGGCGAAGACCAAGAATATTTTCCAGCTGCCCGACCGACAGTGGGCCGGAAACTTCGATTCTTCCGCGAAGTAATTCACGAATCGCTGCCGACCGTTCCCAATTTTGTCGCTGAGCAGATTCCGGCGCCGTTACCTGACTATCGGCATCGGCGTCCGGATAAATCATTTGCAGCATCGGCAACCGCTCGGCGGTAGTCCAAAAACTCTTGTCGCCGGCACGAAGTTGCGTCGCCCGTTTCGATGCGACGAGTTCATTGAGTAATTGCTCGACTGCTGTGCCGTTGCCTTCATGATGAACTGTTCGTTGCACTTCATCCTGCGTCATCGCCGCGAGAAGCATCAGCGCGTCATGTAATTCATCAGCGTTTGTCGCTTCTGGCCACGCTTCTTTCTCGACTTTCTCAATCGCAGCCGAATCGAGAATGCCCAGACCGTCGCCTACATTCCTTTCCAAAGCGCGACGCGTGTAAACCGCCTGGGTGCGGCGTTCTTCCAACGGCGCATTATCCAGAAACGCGTACGGCCGCGCATTTAGAATCTCAGACGCGAGCGGCGAAGGCTCTGGCAAATCGCGCGCGATGCAGCGGATCTCACCCTGTTCGATCTTGCGCAAAACCTCTTCCAAGCCTTCGATGTCCATCGCTTCGCTCAGGCAATCGTCGATTGTTTGTTTCACCAACGGGTGTTCGGGAATCTCGCGGTCGCCTACGATATGTTCCAGACACGCGAGCTGGTCTGGAAAGACTGCGGCCAAAAGATTTTCCGATTCCATCCGCTGCAATGGCGCGGCGATTTTCGCGCCTCCGCGGAAGCGCGGCACGGCGAGAGACCTGGTGGCGTTCCAGCGCCACCGGATGGCGAACATCGGAGCATCCAGCAAAGCTTGAACGAGCAGGTCGCGAACCGTTTTTGAATTCAGATAACGAAAAACTTCCTCCAGCGGAAATGAATGCTGCGTACCGAGCGAGATCACGATCGCGTCGTCCGTTGCCGCTGCTTGCAGCTCGAAATTGAACGAACGACAAAAACGTTTTCTCAGTGCGAGACCCCAGGCGCGATTGATTCGACTGCCGAAAGGCGCGTGCAAAACGAGTTGCATTCCGCCAGATTCATCGAAGAAACGCTCGATCACGAGCGTCTGCTGGGAGGGAAGCGCACCGAGCGCTCGATAAGTATCGGCAAAGTAATCGGCGATTTGCTGAGCAGCTTCTGTGGGGAGCCGCATTTCAGAGACGATCCACTCGCTAACGTCCCCGCCGTCGCTGAGCAATTTTTCGATCTCCGTGCGAACATTCGAAACAGCTTGCGAAAGCTCGGCGGTGCGCGCGGGCGCCTCCCCAAGCCAAAATGGAATTCCAGGAGGCTGACCTTTCGCATCCTCCACGCGAACGACGCCAGAGTTGATGCGTAGAATTCGCCACGACGCGTTACCGAGCTGAAAAATGTCGCCTGCCAAACTTTCCACCGCGAAATCTTCGTTCACAGTGCCAACGAAAGTTTCCGACGGTTCGAGAATGACTCGATAATCAGCGTTGTCGGGAATCGCGCCGCCGGAGGTCAGAGCGACAAGTCGCGCGCCACGCCGGCCACGCAAACGATGATTCACCCCATCGTGATGAATCAACGCCGCGCGCCGTCCGCGCTTGGTGCTGAAACCTTCGGCGAGCATCTTGACGACGCTATCGAACTCCTCGCGAGCAAGATTTCGGTACGGCCATGCACAACGGACCAGTTCGAAAAACTCCGTTTCCTCCCAATCCTCGGTGGAAGCTGCAGCGACGATTTGTTGGGCCAGGACATCCAGCGGTTTTTCCGGAATGCTGAGACGATCGAGTTCGCCGCGATGGACGCTATGGAGTAACGCGGCGCATTCGACCAGTTCATCGCGGCTCAATGGAAAGATACGCCCTTTCGGCAAGCCGCCGCGTTTGTGCTCGGCGCGGCCAACGCGTTGCAACAGGGTGGCGATGGAGCGCGTCGTCCCTAGTTGGCAGACGAGATCAACCGACCCAATATCGATGCCCAACTCAAGTGAAGCCGTGGCAACAAGCGCTTTCAATTCGCCGCGCTTCAATCGATCTTCGGCGTCCAGACGCAGTTTTGCGGAGAGACTTCCGTGATGCGACGTCACTGCGTCTGCACCGAGCAGTTCGCTGAGATGATGCGTCACGCGCTCGGCCATCCGGCGTGTGTTGACGAAGACCAAAGTGGTCCGGTGCGCCTGAATCAATTCCGCAAGCCGACGGTAGATTTCCTCCCAAACTTCATTCGACATCACCGCTTCAAGCGACGAACCAGGCAGCTCGATGCCTATGTCCAGTTCACGGCGATGACCGATATCTATGATTTCGCAATCAGGATTGCCGGCGTCATCCACGGCGCGAGTGCCAACAAGGAAACGTGCGACTTCTTCAAGCGGTTTTTGCGTCGCAGATAAACCGATTCGTTGGAGCGGTCTTTTGGTTAGCGCGGCCAAACGTTCGACGCTCAGTGCAAGGTGCGCGCCACGCCTGTCATCGACGACAGCGTGAATCTCATCAAGGATCAGCGTTCGTGCGGTGCCCAGCATGCGCCGCCCGGAGTCAGAAGTGAGCAGCAAATAGAGTGACTCCGGCGTCGTGACGAGGATGTGCGGAGGCTTTTTGATAAGCGACTGCCGTTGGGCAGCAGTTGTATCGCCAGTGCGCACTTCTGCGCGCACATCAATCTCGCGGCCATTTGTTTCGTTCAACAACGCGCGAATTCCAGCGAGCGGCTCTTGCAGATTTTTGCGGATATCATTGCTCAACGCCTTGAGTGGCGAGACGTAAACCACCTGCGTTTCATCCGGCAAATCAGCCTCGACGCCTTCGCGGAACAGCACATCCAGTGAAGCAAGGAACGCCGCCAGCGTTTTGCCGGAACCCGTCGGCGCAGAAATCAGAACGTGCCGACCGGATTGTATTGCCGGCCAGCCGCGCAATTGCGGTTCAGTCGGTGAGCCGAAGGTTTGCTCGAACCACCGCGCAACAGCGGGATGAAATTGAAATGAGCGCATTGAAAACCCTACTCAGCGGAGGGATTAAGCTAAATCAGGCGGTGCGAAAGAAAAGAGGCAGGGGCGGTTCACCGAACCGCTGGCGGGCGATTCAGGTCAATCGCCCCTACCTCGGCTCGCATCGCGATCACTTCGCGCAGCATTCGCAGGCTGTCACGAAAAAAACTAACTTTGCTTCCTTCAGCGTGATTCCAGCGGACCGGAATTTCTCGAATGCGCAGTCCAGCGCGATGTGCGAGAAGAAGCAGCTCAACGTCGAACGCAAAACCATCGACCCGCGCTGCCTCAAGAATCGGCCGGAAAACATCCAGGCGAAATGCCTTGAATCCGCATTGCGTATCCCAAAACGGAAGGCCGGTGGCGACGCGCACGAGCAGGTTGAAAACACGGCCGGCCTGTTCTCGCCGCCAAGGCTGATGAATCCCGATTAAACTGCGGTCCAGCGCGCGCGAGCCGAAAGCAATGTGGACTTCGTCGTTTGCAATCGGCTCGATCAGCTTCGGCGTCTCCGTGAGCGGCGTGGAAAGATCCGCATCAGAAAAAAGTCCGATCGGTTCTCGCGCGGCAAGTAATCCGGAGCGAACCGCGGCGCCCTTGCCACGATTCGGAAAATTTTCTAGCAATCGCGTTTGGATCGTCGCCCCATCCAATTTTTCGCGCGCGATGGCTGCAGTTGCATCGGTTGATCCGTCATTCACCACGATCAACTCACTTTGTGGGGCGTTGGCAGTGAGATAATCGAGCGTCGATCGCAAGGTTCCGCCAATGCGCGCCGCTTCGTTGAAACAGGGAATGACGACGGAGAAGGGCGGGAGCATGAGAATCGTTGAAACGTTAAAGCGTTAAGCCGTTACAGCGCCATCTTGCCAAGTTGAGCGAAGCGAAACATCTCTGATTGTCACTTTGGCGGTGGTGGAAGAACCGATCAGAGATTCTTCGCTTCGCTCAGAATGACAATCCTGTTTCCGCTTCAACGGTTCAACGTTTCAACGAATCACAAAATCATTTGTAGATCTCGACAACAAACTTGCCGTCTCGATCGACATACCCGCGATACATCCCCGTGGTATTGAATGGCAAGGCGACGTTGCCCTGACGATCGATTGCGATTAATCCACCGGTGCCTCCGAGTTTGGCGACTTTATCGAGCACAGCTTGTGCCGCTTCCTTGAGGGACATTCTCCGATATTCCATCAGTGCCGAGACGTCGTGCCCGACCGTCGCCCGAATGAAATACTCTCCGTCGCCTGTCGCGGAAACGGCGCACGTCGCATTGTTCGCGTAAGTTCCTGCACCAATGACCGGCGAATCACCCACGCGCCCCGGTCGCTTGTTGGTGGTCCCACCGGTTGAGGTTGCTGCGGCCAGATTTCCATTCTTGTCCAGCGCGACAGCGCCCACGGTTCCGTGGCGATCTTGATCGGTAATAAAAAATGCTTTGCCTGCTCCGCCGGTTCGATGTTTCTCCGCAGCTTTAATTTTCTGCAAAGCGTCCCAGCGCTCCTGGGTAAAAAAATATTTTTGGTCCACGAGTTCCATTCCGTTCTCCTTGGCGAACGCTTCCGCGCCCTCGCCATCCATCATGACATGTCCAGATTTCTCCATGACGAGCCGCGCGAGGCTGATGGGATTCCTCACATGCTTTAGAGCAGCGACGGCACCGGCAGCGAGCGTTTTTCCGTCCATAATCGCTGCGTCCATTTCGTTCGTACCGGCGCTTGTGAATACTGAACCCTTGCCCGCGTTGAAATGAGGATCGTCCTCCAGCACGCGCACGGCCGCTTCCGTAGCATCGAGGCTCGACCCGCCGCTCTTGAGAATTTCGTGGCCCGCCATCAGCGCGTGCTCCAATCCAGCGCGATATTCGCGCTCTTTTTCCGGCGTCATCTTGCTGCGATCAATGGTTCCGGCGCCGCCGTGAATCACCAGCCCGAATTTCTCGTTTTGCATTTTTCGCTGATCAACTGGCCGCACACCGCTTACGGCGTGTGCGGGCGTTTGTTGCTCCTCGCCGAACGCCAGCGCCCCGGCACTAAATAGCGCGATGCCAAAGAAGCAATTCGTTATTGAAACCCATTTCATACGGGGCCCGCTAAGTTAGCTAGAATAGCGATCGATCTTTATTGATATTCGCATCAAATCAAGCTGCGTGAGGACGCGCATGCACTCCCAAAGCTGCCGCGAAAGCAGAATGAGCCTTCCTGGAGACTTCGCACGAAGTGCTTTGGAGTGCGATGCGTCCTCGCATCGCTTTCCCGCGCCGAACTTTGCCCTTTGCCGTGTGGGGCAAGTAAGGCGACTTTTGCCGGCCATGGCAAACGCTAATCCGCCGGTTTTAGTTGCCCAAGGAATCGGCCACCTCGGACGCAATTTTCTGCGTGAAGTGGGTAGCATGTTTTGGTTCATCGTGAATACGTTCGAGGAGACGTTCGAACGTATTCAGCACGGGCGGGTGCCGTTTCGTGCTGCCAGCTTTTTTCGGCACACTCAACGCGCGGGTGTGGACTCCGTACCACTGGTGGGACTCGTGTCGTTTTTTCTCGGGCTAACCATGGCCCTGCTCACCGGCTATCAGTTGCAACGCTTTGGAACACAACGGTTGATTCCTGGATTGGTCGCGATCGGTTTTACCCGCGAGCTTGGGCCGCTTATCACCGGCATTATGCTGGCAGCACGGATCGGCGCTGCTTTCACCGCCGAGCTCGGCACGATGCAAGTGTCCGAGGAAGTCGAAGCAATCGAAGCAATGGGCATTGGTCCGCTGCGTTTCCTCGTCGCGCCGCGAATGCTCGCGCTGTTTCTGCTGATGCCGTGTCTCTCCACGGTTTCGAACATCGCTGCCATAGGTGCCAGCAGCCTTATTTGCAAAGCGTATTTCAGCATCGCGTTCCCGTATTTTCTCGATCTTGTGAAAGATTCATTGCTCATTCGCGATATCATCACCGGCATTTTGAAGAGCTTTCTGTTCGGGCTGCTCATCGCCGCGATTGCGTGTTACCGGGGATTGACCGTCAAAGGCGGCGCCGCGGGGGTGGGCACTTCGACAACGTCCAGCGTCGTGACAGCGATCACCACGGTCATCGGCTTCGATACGCTGTATAACGTCGTTTACACCACGTTTTATCCAACATGACGACCCCCACGCACATGGTCGAGTTGCGCGATGTGTACATGCAATTTGAAGAAAAAAAAGTGCTCGACGGCTTTTCGCTTAAGGTCGAGCCAGAGGGGCGTCTGGTGATCATGGGCCAGACTGGCAGCGGAAAAAGCACCATATTACGCCTGATCCTCGGCACACTTCGGCCTACTTCCGGCTCAGTTTTTTTTAAGCAATTCGAAATCACGCGGCTTCAGCGCCGGAAGCTTCAGCAAGTGCGACGACACATTGGCATGGTGTACCAATATTCGTCGCTGCTGAGTTCGCGCACGGTTCGAGACAATGTTGCCCTGTCGCTCGAAGAGCTCACGGACAAATCGCGCGACGAGATCGACAAAATCGTTGATGAAAAACTGGACCTCGTCGGCATGAAGGATTCCAAGGACCTGTTGCCGGAGGAGCTGAGCGGCGGCATGAAAAAACGCGTGGCCCTGGCGCGCGCGCTGGTGCTGGAGCCCGAATTGATCCTCCTGGACGAGCCCTCAGCGGGGCTCGACCCGGTCATTGCCTCGGTGATCGACGAATTGATCATTAGCCTTAGTGAAAAATCGAAAGTGACATCCATCACTGTCACGCACGAAATGGACAGCGCCTTTCGCATCGCCACGCGAATGGGTATGCTGTATCAGGGCAAAATCATTGAAGAAGCGGAACCCGAAAAATTCAAACAATCGAAAAATCCGGTGGTCGCCCAGTTTTTGAGCGGGAGCACCGAAGGTCCCATTCTGGAAGGCAGCCTCGATGCAATTACAAAGAAATGAAATCATGACCGGCCTGCTCGTGATCGGCACGATCGCGGTGGTCGC
>Ga0209689_1004182_pt1 | contig 10479 bp, 6 predicted proteins | sample GraSoiAngelo_149_FD_187119 | JGI IMG/M metagenome (GOLD analysis project Ga0209689, IMG submission 187119) | Grasslands soil microbial communities from the Angelo Coastal Reserve, California, USA - 14_1009_09_30cm (SPAdes) (version 2) | ecosystem: Environmental > Terrestrial > Soil > Grasslands ...
GAGGGGGAGGCCATCGTCTCGTGGACGGCCTCGAGCGGGGCGACGTCCTACAATGTCTACTGGTCCCCCTCCGCGACGGTTTCAAAAACAAACGGGACCAAGGTCGCCGCCGCGGTGAATGGCGGGTCGATCACCGGTCTTCCGGCCGGCGTGTCGTCTTACTTCGTGGTCACGGCGGTGAATGCGAGCGGCGAGAGTGCCGACTCGTCGCCTGCCGCGACGGCAACGCCACTGCCCATTCTCTTGGGCACCTTTGCCTATAGCGGCGCCGGCGGCACCGACATGGCAGTCAATTCCTCCTCCAAGCAGGTCTACATCTCGGGAGGAATGGGCCAGGCGGGGCTCATCCGGGTCAACGCGTCCAATCCGGCCAGCATGAGCCAAACTACTCTGTCGAACGGAGGTGGCGTGGCCGCTGACAATCAGACGGGCCGATACGCCACCACTGATGGTTACGGCGGACATCTCAACGTCTACAACTCGAACGACACGCTCTATGACAGCCAGACGATCAGCGGGTGCGGCGGCTCCCTTACCGGAGACTCCATCACAGGCCGGTTCTTCATCAGCTCGCAATGCAACGATCACATCGCCGTGTACAGCGAAGGTTCGAAGTCCCTCCTCGCCAACATCGCGAACAATGGCGTCGGCTCACTACCGGTGTTTGATCCCGGGACCGGCAACATCTTCGAGAACCTCACGCCGAACCATGGCAACGGCAACGTCGTCGCACCGCTCGTCGTGAGCTCGTCCTACGCGACGAGCTTGCCGTTCACCGGTTTCGTCATGGCCGCGGACGGAGCAATCGGGCACCTCTACGTCGGCGCGAACAACGGAGACTTCCGCGTTCTCAATAGTTCGACATTCGCCACGCTACACACCTTCCCGGGGACATCCTTCTCATCCGTCGTGGCCGACACGTCGCTCAGCCTGTTCTACGCGGCGTCCGGCAGCACGATCACCGTCTATGATGCAAACACGTACGCCCAGATCACGTCGCTGACCCTACCGAGCACCATTCAGAACATGAAGATGGTGCCCGGCGACAAGCGGCTCTACGCCATCGACGGAAGTAAACTCTACGTCATTCAGACACAAGGCTCGGGGCCTGCGGCTCCGACCGGCGTGACCGCGGTGGCCGGGCCGGGGCAAGCCACCATCTCCTGGACCGCCTCGAGCGGGGCGACGTCCTACAACGTCTACTGGTCCACCTCGGCGACCGTCTCGAAAGCAAATGGGACGAAGGTCGCCGGCGCGGTGAGCGGCGGGACGATCACGGGTCTCGCGATTGGAGTACCGTGCAACTTCGTCGTTACGGCCGTTGACCTCAGCGGGGAGAGTGCCGAGTCGTCGCCGGCTGCGACGGCAACGCCCTCGCCGATCGTGCTGGGCACCTACTCCTATAGCGGGGCCGGAGGTACCGACCTGGCCGTCAATTCCGCTTCGAAACAGGTCTACATCTCGGGAGGCATGGGCCAGCAAGGCCTCATCCGAGTCAATGCCTCGAACCCATCCAGCATGAGCCAGTCCACGCTGTCGTACGGTGGTGGTGTGGCTGCCGACAGCCAGACGGGCCGATATGCGACGACGGATGCTTACAGCGGACACCTCTACATCTACAACTCGGATGATTCACTCTATGACTCCCAAACGATCAGCGGGTGTGGCGGCTCCCTGACCGGAGATCCCGCGACAGGCCGGTTCTTCGTCAGCTCGCAATGCAGCGATCACATCGCGGTCTACAGCGAAGGCTCGAAGCTCCTGGTCGCCAACATCGCGGCCGGCGGCACCGGGTCAGTACCGGTGTTCGATCCGGGAACTGGCAACCTCTTCGAGAACCTCACGCCGAACTACAACAAGGGCAGCGTCGTCGCACCGCTTGTCGTGAGCTCCTCGTATGCGACGAGTTTGCCGATCACCGGGTTCGTCATGGCTGCAGACGGAGCGCTGGGGCGCCTCTACGTCAGTGCGAATAACGGAGACTTCCTCGCGCTCAACAGTTCGACGTATTCCACGCTACACACCTTCTCCTCGACATCCTTCTCGTCCGTTGTCGCCGACACCTCACTCGGCCTGTTCTACGTGGCGTCGGGCAGCACCATCAAAGTCTACGACGCAAACAGCTACGCCCAAGTCAATACGCTTACGCTATCCGGCGCCATCCAGAACATGAAGATGGTTCCGGGCGACAGCCGGCTCTATGCCATTGACGGAAGCCGCCTTTACGTCATTCAAACCGAGTAGAGGCGCCTGAGGGCAAGTGACCTTCAGCCTTGACGGTGCTGGTGTCGGTTAGAGGCGGACTCATCGACGCGAACTGCGGCGGATGCTGTAACAGTATTGATACCAGTAAGAGGCGATGAGCCGGCATTCAAGACGACAACGTCGGTCACGGTACTGGGCACTCCACCGTGACCGGCGTGTCGTCGGCGTAGACGCGCTGAAGGGGAAAGCCGTCGAGCTACGCGCTGGCAGCTTGTGCTCGGTACGCTGGGCGAGGAGCGGGCGCCGTTCGGCCAGGGGAGCCTGGTGCGCTTCCGCGCGCAGATGACCGTAACGCGATCACCGTAACGAGCGTATCGCTCACGAGACAACCGTTGAGCACCCGACCTCACACAAGGAGACAATCATGTCCCGAATGAAGCTCTCGAGCATCAAGAGTCTGGCCGCCGCCGCCTTGCTGTTCGCCTTCGTTGCACCGGTGGCGCGGGCCGCCCCGACCACAAGCGACGAGGCCCGCTCGTATGACCAACTCGCACGCATGAAGGCCATGGAAGTGATGCACATGATCGACAAGGACAAAAAGGGTTTCGTGACGCGCGAGGAGTTCTTGAAATTCCAGGAGCAGTTCTTCGATCGGATGGACCAGAACCACGACGGCAAGGTCGATCCCAGGGAATGGATGGGAAAGGCCGGGACTGGCGCCGCCAGCAAGTGAGCGGTCAGGAACGCGGCCGCGCCTCGAGCGAGTCGCGGCGTCGCGTCGCTCAGCCAGGAAGGCTCGTTGGAGGGCGCGCCCGCTTCAGCAGGCTTTCGACGGTCTCCTCGAGCACGCGCCGGTCGACAGGCTTCGTCACGTAGGCGTCGAATCCCGCTTTCCTGGCGCGCTCCTCGTCGCCACGCATGGCGAGCGCGGTGACTGCGACGAGAGGCGTGGTCGCCAGGGTCCTGTCAGCCTTCAGCTCCCGGGCCGCCTGGAAGCCATCCTTCCCGGGCATCGAGAGGTCGAGAAAGATCAGGGATGGGTGTTCCCGCCTGGCGATCTCGATCCCGGCCTCGGCGTTGTCTGCCTGCAGTACCCGATACCCTTTGCGCTCCAGAAGTGAGCGGATGAGCTCGCGGTTCAGATCGTGATCGTCGACGACGAGCATCGTCGGCCCATTGCCGGGGCCGGCCACTGGAGCAGCGCCGATGGCGCGCTGAACCGCGAGCAGCACCGAATCTCGCGTGAAGTCGCCCTTCTGGGCGAGGGAGGAGACCCGGTTCTCCAGGCGGCGCCGGTCCGCCGCGGAGAGATTGGCGGCCGTGAGGGCGATGACGGGAAGCGCCTGCGTGCGCGGATCGGTCCTGAGCGACTCGACGACCTCGAATCCGGAGATGTCGGGCAGCAGCAGATCCACGATGACCAGCGCGGGCTGCTCCCGGCGTGCGAGCTCGATGCCCTCGCGCCCGAGCGGCGAGCTGATGAGGCGGAATCCGGCCGGCGCCAGGACCGATCGCAATACGGTGGCCACGACCGGATCGTCGTCGATCGCGAGCACGAGCGGCTTTGCGTCGCCGGCGTCCACCTGGCCGAGTCGCCCGATGCTTTCGAGCAGGCGCCCGCGGTCCAGCGGCTTGGTCAGATACTCCGCCGCCCCGAGCAGCAGTCCCCGCTTCTCTTCGGCGAGCACGGACTCGATGACCACCGGGATTTGTCGTGTTCCCGGATCGGCCTTCAGCGCCTGGAGCACCAGCAAGCCGTCTTCTCCGTCGAGATCGAGATCGAGGAGGATCGCCGCAGGCTGTAGCCGCTTCGCCATCTCCAGCGCGTTTGCGGGATCGCTGGTTTCGGCGAGCTCGTAGCCGGCATCGCGCAGGTAAGCGCGGATCAGCCGGACCGTGGAGATGTCGTCCTCGACGAGGAGCACGAGCGGGCGCTCACCCTCCTTCTCTGCTCCGGGCGCCGGCAGCCGCGCAGCAGCGGCCTCGTTGACGGCCGGCACGGAGCCGGCCGCCCAAGGCACCACCGCAGCGACGGTGGGTATGTTGAGGAAGAAAGTGGTCCCTTTCCCCGCGGTGCTGCTGACTTCGATGGTTCCACCGTGTTGCTCGGTGAGGCGCTTGGAGATGGCGAGGCCGAGGCCGGTGCCCTGGTGCTTCTTCGCCAGGGTGCTGTCGCCCTGGACGAACGGCTGGAACAGGCGCGGCATGAGAGCTTGATCGATGCCGGGCCCTTCGTCGCGCACCCAGAAACGGACCGCGGAAGGTATTTCCTCGGCGCCCACCTCGACCGTCGAGCGATCGCCGCTGAATTTCACGGCGTTGGAGATCAGGTTGAGGAGGACCTGCCGGAGCTTGCCACGGTCGGCGAGGACCGCCGTCGAGCAGGCGAGCCGGGTGCGAATTTCGACGCGCTTGCGCTGGGCCTGCGGACCGACGAGCGAGACGGCGTCCTGGATCACGCTCTCGGGCGCGACCGGCTCGAGTTGCAGCTCGAGCCGGCCGGATTCGATCTTCGCCAGATCGAGGATGTCGTTGATCAGCGCGAGCAGGTGCCTGCCGCTCGCCAGCACGTCCTCGACGAATTTGGTGTGCTCCGGCGAGAGTGTCTGCCGGCCTTCTTCGAGGAGCAGCTCGGAAAAGCCGATGATCGCGTTCAGTGGTGTGCGCAGCTCGTGCGACATGTTGGCAAGGAACTCCGACTTGAGCCGGTCAGCCTTCTGGATCTCGACGTTCTTCGCCTCCAGATCGACCCTCTGCGCCTCCAGCTCCTCGGTCTGGAGCTGCAGCTCCTCATTGCTTCTCGCCAGCCGTTCGGCGAACTCGCCCGTCTGCTGATGCAGGTCGTAACGGACGATGGTCATGGCGAGAGGCAGCGACAGGTCCGCGAGGAATTGGACGGAGCGCTGTTCGAGCAGGTCCTCCGCTCCCGAGACGATCAATCCAACCCGGCGCTCGCCGACCATCAGAGGCACGAGCGCGACCGAGCGCGTCCGCCCAGCCGCGAGGACGGTCACGAATCGCCGCTGCACATCCTGCGGGACCGGATCGAGGACCACGGGCCGGCGTGAACCGAAGACCTCGTCGGCAGTGCTCCCGGGCGATAGCGCCGCTGCAGCCGGAGCCCCCGCGACACCTGTGTGCGCGATCGGCAAGAGCGAGTCGCCGGAGACCCGGTAGCAGACGAGGAACGACGCGCCGCAGTAAGCGGAAACGTCACGCAAGACGGCCGTCAGCACGAGCGCGAGCGCCCCTTCTCCGGCGAGCGTGGTCAGCGCGTGACCGTAGGCGATGTCGCGCTGCTGGCGGACGGTCAGCTCGGCGGTCCGTTCGGCAAGGGCTTGATTCTGCGCCTCCAGCGAGATCTTCGCGACGCTCAGGGCCTCCGTGCGCGCCCTCACCTTCTTCTCGAGGTCCTCGCGCGCAGCGCGCAGCGCGGCGGCCATGCTGTTGAAGGACGAGGCGAGCTCTCCAAGCTCGTCGGTGGAGCTTGCATCGACATTGACGGAGAGATCTCCGGCACGGACGGCGCGCGCCGCCGAAGTCAGCGCCTGTACGGGACCGGTGATCCGCCGCGCGAAAAGGAGTCCGGCGAGTGTCGCGAGGACGAGCACGATCCCGCTCATGGAGACGGTTTCGCGGACGAGCCGCTGGACCGGCGCCAGTACCGTGTGTTCCGGGGCGAAGTAGAACAGCGTCCAGGGGACCGTCGTCAGCCGTCGAACGACGCCGAAGTTCACCAGCCCGTTCTCGGGAGCGGTAGCCTTGAATTCGTTCGTTACGGCACCGTTCAGTACGTACGAGAACTCCTCCGGCATCGGCACCGTTGCCTCGAGCAGTTGCCGGGTCTCGTCGCCGAAGCGGCGCTCGGCCGAGAACATCGCGATGGTGGCGGCGTCCAGTGGCGCCGCGGGATGGAACACCTGCTCTCGCCTGGAGCTGTGCGCGATGCGCACGCCGAACTGATCGTACACCACCGAATAGCTGCCCGGACCCGCGCTCCCGTTTCCCTTCGCGACGAGCTCCCAGAATTCCCGGCCGCTCGCCGCGACCAGTGAAACGCAGAGCACCTGCCCCGCCGCGTCCTTCACGGGAGCGGCGTACGCGATCGTCGGAATGGCGCCAGCCTCCGTCGCGGAGATGTAAACCTCGGAGGTGGTGGATTGCCCTGCGACCGCGCTTTGAAAGTACCGGCGGAAGGCATAGTTGCGGCCGCGAACTCCGGGAATCGTCGCTGCCGTGACGGTGCCGTCGCGATCGAAGAGCGCGACCACATAGGTCCGCGGGTCGGCGGCGCCGTACGCGGCGAACATCTCCTCGATGCGCGGCTCGGCTTCGCGCCGCGCCTGGGGCGGAAGCGTGCAGAAGTCCTTGATCCCGGCCATCGAGGCGAGCCGGTCCGTCGCGCGGCGGAACCCCAGGTGAAACGCGTCGAGGTCGCCCGCCAGATGGTCGGCCCGCGCAGCGAGCAACTCGAGCGCGGACTGCCGCATCAGCGTGCTCCCCGTGCGGAACGCGACCACGGTGGTGACGACCAGCGGCACGGCCGAGGCGGCGGCTCCGAGGGCGAGCAGCTTCCAGCGGAAGGGCCAATCGCGAAACCGCAGCTTCAAGATTCCCTCCGTACGAGGATCCCGGCGCCAGCCTTCGCCCCCGGGTACGGCTGGAAATGACGCTCACTTTCCCCCGGCAGCAGCTCCGAGTGGCCGATCATCAGCACCGCCCCAGGTTCCAGGACTCCGGCGAGCCGCGCCAGCGCCTTGGCGCGAAGAGCTGCATCGAAATAGAGAAGGACGTTGCGGCAGAGCACGATGTCGAAGGCTGCGACGATCGCCTCTTGCGGCGCCAGGGACGGACCGACGAGATCGTGCTGCGCGAATTGAATCCGATTGCGAAGGCTGTCGACGATGCGGATGCCGGAGCCATCTGGTCGGAAGTAACGCGGGTAGAGCTCGTGGGGAATACCGACGGCCGCGGCAGCCGGATAGACGCCTGCTCGCGCCACGTCGAGCGATCGGCGGTCGAGATCGGAAGCGATCATCTCGAAGCCGCTTCCGGTCCCCCGCATCGACGCTTCCGCGAGCAGCATGGCGAGTGTGTAGGCCTCCTCGCCCGTCGCCGCGCCGATCACCCACGCCCGGCTGGGCGCGTTGCGCGCCGCGAGGAGCGTGAGCACGCGTCGATCGAGCTCGCGGAACGTCCATGCGTCGCGAAAGAACTCCGTCACCGGCACGACCAGCGTCTCGATCAGCCGGTCGACCTCCTCGCGATCGGTCACCAGGAAAGAGCGGTAGGCCGCCAGATCCGTGCAGCCGGTCGCGCGTACCCTCGATTGCGCGCGGCGCCGCAGCGTATCTCGGCGATAATCCCGGAAATCGATTCCGCGCCGTTGGGAGACAAAGGTGAGGATCTCCAGCAGGAGCGGGTACGGCATCCTGAGACGCTACACTGCTCCCACGGCCGCTGCTAAATCCTGCCGCGCGGAATCAGCCACTCCGACCATCTCACGCTCGCCGACCCTCCACCGACATGCACGCACAGCGGCCCTGCGCCGCACCCTGGCGAGCGCCGATTAACTTGATTCCCACCCCCTCATTGAGGATCGATGAAGCGATGGCGAATCCGGCCACGGTCACGAAGTTTCCAGGGCGCACCATCCTGGTGGTCGACGATGAAGAGCAGATCCGGACCGCGCTGACCAGCTTGCTCGAGCGCGAGGGCTATACGGTGACCTCGGCCGAAGGCCCGACGGAAGCGCTGGAGATCCTGCGCCAGCAACCGATCAAGTTGGTCATCAGCGATCACAACATGCCCGACATGAGCGGCATCGAGTTCTTCCGCCTCATCCGCGAACGGCATCCGCATGTCTGCAGGATCATGCTCACGGGAGATCCGGAGCGGGAGACCATCATCCGCGCCGTCAACGAGGGCGAGGTGTACCGGTTCCTTCCCAAACCCTGGAACAACACCACGATCCGGGTCACGGTCTACTTCGCCTTCGAGGCCATCCAGCTCGAGGAGGAGAACCGGCGGCTGGTAAAGGCGTTGCGGCGGCAGCTCCAGTTCGTGCGCACGCTCGAACGCGATTTCCCCTACCTGGCAGCCCTGGCCCGGCAGGAAGAAGCAGAGCTCCTGCTCGCCCAGGCCGATCGCGCGGGAGAGGAATGAGCGCGAAGGACGGCGCCTCGATCCTGGTCGTCGATGACGAGGATCACAACCGGGCGCTGCTGCGCGCCATGCTCGGCGGCCAGCACCGGGTGCTGGAAGCGGCGAATGGACCTGCGGCGCTGGAAGTGCTCGTGGCAGAGCAAGTGGATCTCGTGCTTCTCGACGTGATGATGCCGGGAATGAGCGGCTACGACGTCTGCGAGAAAATCAAGCAGCGGACGGGCGAGGCGTTCCTGCCGGTGCTTCTGGTGACGGCGCTGTCGGAGCAGGAGCAGAAGAACCTGGGGCTCCAGGCAGGCGCCGACGACTTCCTCACCAAACCCGTCGATCGACGCGAGCTGCTGCTGCGCGTTCGGGCCTTCCTGCGGCTCCGCTCGCAGGACACGCTCATCCGGCTGCAATTGAAGCAGCTGGCGCAGCTTCAGAACACCAAGGACGAAATGCTCTCGCTCATGGTCCATGACCTGCGCAGCCCGCTCGCCGGAATCGTCAGCCACCTCGGTCTCATCATCGAAGACGCTCCCGAGGGCCACCTCCGCGAGGACGCGCAGGCGGCCCTGCGGAGCGCCGACGGGATGCGTGACTCGCTCGAAGAGGCCCTGCAGATCCGGCTGCTCGAGGAGGGCCAGCTGCCGATCGCGCGCGCCCCGGTCGACCTGAAGGCGCTCGTGCGCGATGCGGCAGCGACGCTCGAACCGACCGCCAGGCGCAAGCGCATCCAGCTCTCCACCGCGATGGACGGAGAGCCCATCGCATCGGTGGACGGAAAGCTGGTGCGCCGGGCGATCGAGAACCTGCTCGGCAACGCGCTCAAATACACCCCGGCGGGGAAGGACGTGTCCGTGGCCGTCCGCCATCGCGATGGAACGGTGGAGATCGAAGTGAGCGATCGCGGCCCCGGCATCCCGGCGGAGCTCAAAGCCACCATGTTCGAGAAGTATGGCTCGGTCGAAGCGAAGAAGGGCGGCCCCCGCAAGGGCTTCGGCCTCGGTCTTTACATGGTGAAGCTGGTGGCGGACGGCCATGGCGGCGTCGCGCACGTGCTCGACCGTGACGGCGGGGGCGCCGTCTTCTCCATCCGCCTGCGGTCGGCCGCATGAAGGACGCCGTCCTGCCTTCCAGGACCGTGCTCGTCGTCGACGACGAGGAGTACGTGCGCACGGGGTTGACCCGCGTCCTCAGGGACGCCGGGTACACGGTCTTCGCCGCCGAGAGCGGCGAAGAAGCGCTGGAGATGCTGCGCGATCACCCGGTCGAGCTCCTCATCAGCGACAACAACATGCCGGGCATCTCCGGAATGGAGCTGTTCAGCGAGGCGAGGCGCCATTGGCCGCACATGCTGCGGATCATGCTCACCGGCGACACGGATCCCGAGCTCGCCGTGCGCTCGATCAACGAGGCCGAGGTGTACCGCTTTCTCCGCAAGCCCTGGAACAACGCCGACCTGCGCACCGTCGTGCACCTCGCGTTCGACGTGATCGTGCTCGAGGAGGAAAAGCGAAAGCTCCTCGAGATCGTGCGCAGGCACCGTGCCCGGCGCAGCCTCGGGGAGGCGACGCCGGATGCCGAGGCGGAGCTGCTGCTGCTCGCCGAAGCGGACCTGCTCGATACCTGAGATGAAGAGGCTGGACAAATTCATCGAGCTGCTGTTCCTGCGCAGGTCCGCCGGGCTCGTGCTGAAGACCGGTTCGGCCGCCTACCTCGAGGGGCCTCGAGGTACCACCCAGGCGGTGATGCAGCGGACGTTGACGAGCGCGCACATCGTCTCCGCGGTTGCCGAGCTCATGGCGCCATATCAGGCGCAAGGTTTCTCCGGCGCGCACGTCGAGGAATTCGAGTACACGGCGCCCGGCGGGAGGGTGCACGTCCGCTTCATGCCGGACGGCAACGAGGTTCTCGCAGAGTTGCGGCCGGCCACGAATCACGCGACGCCCGCATCCATCGAGCTCGTGGACACCACCGACAGAGCGGCCGAAGCATACAGCGGCGGCGTGTCCTCGAACGGAGACCCCGGCATGCAGGCGGGGTCGCTCCCGCGCCCTGTCGCGCAACCGCGCGTCCCGCGGGAGCAGCCGAGCGCCGCGAGGCGGCCCGTGGACGCCGCGAGGC
>Ga0209689_1004184_pt1 | contig 10473 bp, 18 predicted proteins | sample GraSoiAngelo_149_FD_187119 | JGI IMG/M metagenome (GOLD analysis project Ga0209689, IMG submission 187119) | Grasslands soil microbial communities from the Angelo Coastal Reserve, California, USA - 14_1009_09_30cm (SPAdes) (version 2) | ecosystem: Environmental > Terrestrial > Soil > Grasslands ...
TACTTCAGGAGAACAAGAGCACGAGCGGCATTCAGCAAGTGGCTCATCTGCGGTAAATCTCCAGATGTGGATGGCGAGAACAACTTCGATGGTCTGGACTCTACGAAGGTCGCAATCACTTTACGGCTCTCCCTACGCTTCAGTTGCAGGTCCTCTCTTATTCAGGTTTTATTTGCGCGCGCGACTCCGCTAGAATTCAATAGATCTCGCACCGCAATCGTGAAATTCGGGACCGCATACTCCGGGTGAGAGCGGAAGAGCGCGACGGCTCTCTGGGTTTCCTCCAGCTGGCGAATATTCACAAGTACTTTGGAAAACGCCCTCGCATTTTCAGGATCGTGACCGAAAAGGAGATTTTGGCGGTCGACTCGCTTTCGTTCGACGGCCTGCTTCAACCTCCGACGGCATCGGCAAGCGTTCCTAGCATTGGCCAGGCCACATCGTGCTTGCATGAAATCGACGATCTGCGCCCTCGCTCGTTCGAGACGCTTGCGGAAAGTGACCGGTCTTACGCCCAGAATTGCCGACGCTTCGTTGCCGTCCATTTCCAAAATCTCACCTAGAATGTAGGCCAGGCGGTGCGGACGATCCAGGCACAGAAGCATCCCCAACGTGCATCCCACTCGGATCTCCTGAAACAAAATGGAATCATCCGGATGGACGGAACTGTCTGACAGACCCTCCTCAAGATCCTTGCCGAACATTTCGAACGTGAATCCTTGCTCCTCCAACCTGCTCTTGCGGAACCGGAGCAAGTGATTTGCTGCAATTCGATAGACCCACGTGAAGAAAGTGCTCTCGCCGCGGAAAGTGGCTAAATGGGTCACCACACGCAACAGAATTTCCTGGGTTGCATCCTGTGCATCTTCGGGGTGCCAAAGCATCCGCAAGGCGAGCCCGTATACCTTTCCTTGGATTTGTGCAATCACCTCCTCCAACGCCGCCTGGTTGCCCCGCTGCGCCTTCCTTGCGTTTGCTTCGGGTGTTTGAGACATACCGAGGTCCAAATGCACCCTTAGGCCTCGCTTAGGACCGCATTCAATTTAGTCAGCTCGTCCCTCAAAATGTGTGCTTGCTGATTCAAGGCGCCTTCGAGCTGTTCCAGAGGAACAGGAGGGGCCATAAGAATGAAACTATGAATGCAATACTCGGCCGACTCACGTACCAAGCGCGAGTATGCAGTTGCCACGTTTCCATCCGGGAAAGTCATGTGCCAGTCGATTGTACCCTCGGACGCAGTGCCCCTCACTCGCAATCCGACTTCGACGGCGCCCGCTTGCGTGGCCATTATTGCCTTGCCGTTTAAGACTTCTTTGAATGCGTGGGTCCACTGGGGAAGGTTTTTGGGATCGGAAATGTATCGAAAGGCTTTCTCGCGTGTGGTCTTGATCCGAACTGACTCGACCTTAAATGAATCCATTCTTTCCTCCACGGTATGGGTTGCCTTCATTTAGACCCGCTGGCGATAGGAAGTGTGACAAGGGAATTTGCGAACTTTCTTGGCAAGCTTCGGGACAGGACGGAGCACCTCAAGGTGACTCAGCACCCAGTTTTGCGTTGCGAGAAAGGGCTTGACTCTGGACTATACTCCAGGGTGTAGCGTCGAAAGAGGAGCGAAGGCCATGCAAATTGGCATCGTTGCAAAGAAGATCGGTCTCAGCGTTGACGCGATTCGGTTCTATGAGCGCAATGCTTTACTGCCGAGGGCAGCGAGGACGGAGGGAGGCTTCCGTCAGTACGGTGAAAGCGACGTCGAGACGTTGACTTTCATACGCCACGTCCAGGGCTTGGGATTCAAACTCAGGGAGATACGCGGTCTCTTGAGTCTGCGAGGAAGCCGCTTGCAGCCGTGTGCGCCGGTGCGCCGCCGATTGGAAGAAAAACTGGTTGATGTTCAGCGGAAACTTGCGGACCTTCAGAAGTTGGAACACGAGCTGCGCGTGGCCCTGCGCAGTTGCAACAGAGAACTACGCAACCAACCTGCTCATTGCCCAATCTTGAAGGAAAAGAATGTACGCAAACCGGAGAGTGCCGAGTGAAAGTTGAGGTCCTATATGTGCCAGACTGCCCGACTCACCCAGCTGCGGTGAAGCTGGTTAGACACGTCTTGGGAGCAGAGGGTGTCGAGGCGGAGATCCACGAAGTACTCGTCAGCGACGAAGGGATGGCCAGCGAACTTGGATTTTGTGGATCTCCGACAATCCGAATCAATGGTCGAGATGTCGCGGGAGAGTCGCAGGACACTCGGAGTTTCGCGCTGAGTTGCCGTCTGTATCCTGGATCGAAGCAGGTCGGTCTACCACCAGCGGAGATGGTTCATCGGGCAGTGCTAAAAGCCCGGCAAGAGCCAGACGGTGAAAAGGGGCACGAGCATCTCGGTTTGTCAGGCGGTGATCTGAGTTCCGTGAATGGAGGGTCCAAGTTGTGACAGAGCGCAAGGGAGCTTGCTGCAGCTCACCTGCAGCAATGTGCTACTGGTGCGCTGCGTCTCTGGTCGCGTGGGGAGTACTTAGCCTCATCGGCTTGTATTGGCTTCCTCTCCATGCTTTGTCTGCCGCCACGATCCTGTTCGCAATGGCGGTCGGCTGCGGTGCCAACTGGCTTAGGAATCGCACGCTGCACTGCGCTGTCACTGGGCCACTATTCTTGATCGCTGCCGTCGTCTTCCTGCTTTCAGACGTGAGTATGGCCCACGTCAACAGTCTTTTGGTTTGGCCATTCGTTCTCATCGGAGTTGGCATTGCGTTTCTACTGGAATGGCGGTACGCACAGCGTTCCGCATCGTAGCTGTGAGGATGCGAATGCGCTTCCCGGCAGTGCCATTTGCTCTTGGAGAGACGGACGAGCACCCATGAATACTGAAGCCGTTAGCACGACTGGCAAACCCTCCTCGAAGGGGGCGTTTGCCGCAGCGCTCTCGGCCGTTGGAAGTGTCCTGGCTGCTTTGACCTGTTGCCTGCCGGTGCTTCCGTTTGTACTGGCTGCTGGAACGGCGAGCAGCGCTAGGTTTCTCTCCTCCTACATCGGCGCCCTTCGGCCTTACCTGTTGGGGGTTTCCGTTCTCTTCATTGCTCTCGGGTTTTATCAAAGCAGGCGCGCTAGCCAATGCAATTGCAAACCGAGTGTTCTCAGCCAAGTAGTGCTGTGGGTGTCGGCCTTGATTGTCGCCATCTCGATTCTGCTTCCGCAGGCATTCGCAGATCTCGTAGAGAGACTGCTATGAAGCGCAGGAGCGTTGGTCTAGCCCTCGCAGCACTCGCCATTCTTGCTGGCCTGTTTTATTTGTGTGGCGGACACCAGACTCCGACAGGTCAAGCGCCTCTCGCCGATCTAAATGCCGCGAACCTGAGTGAACTTAAGAATGAGTTCAATAGGGACGAAGCGAACGTGCGCATACTGGTGCTTCTTTCGCCGACTTGACCGATCTGCGTGCGGGGGGCCTCCGCACTCGAAGCATTACTGGAATCACAGTCAGACTCGCATCTACGCGTGTTCGTAATTTGGGAACCGGTACTGGCTACGGACTTGAGCGCACCTTCGACCGTAGCTCTCCGGCGGATACACGATCCGCGGGCAAAGCAATACTGGGACCGAAACCGAGTTCTCTCCCATGCGATGGGAGAGCATGATCGTCCGAGCGTGGTCTGGGACTACATCGCGGTTTATAAGCCAAACCAAATCTGGACAGACGCGCCCCCTCAACCCGAATTCACCGGCCGCCCCGTCGTGCGCTTCATCGAAGGAACGCGAACGGCATTGAACGCTATTTATTCGGAACCGAAAAACTGAATGCAGCTGCTTCGGGATAGAGTCGGTATGTAGTGCATTGGGCGGCGTGAATCGGAAGTAATCCAGTTGGGCATCGTGCGGATAAGTCCCGATAAGTCGGCACTTCCGGGTTAACTGTGACTTAGAGACAATCATTCGCTAGTGTCCGGCGATGACTTGCCGCGGATCAACGCCTATCATTACCCATTCAGTGACAAACCCAAGGAACACTAATCCGCTGAGCGTATCAGCTCAAACGAGGAAGTGAGCTGGATTGCTTGGTGCAGTGTCCTGTAGAGGGGGCAATGCATCGGGTAATTGGCGTGTATGCGCTCCACGGTTTCTTTCGCCCGTTCTGGTGCTTTCAGGCGCATGGCTACGTGGATGCGCCGGATGACCAACACGCCTTCTTCGGCTTCCACCTCGCCGGTTACATCCGCCGTCAATCGCCCACGGCTGGCATCAATTTGGCGCGCCTCCAGCGCACCTCCGAAGGTGCCGAGCATTCAACCGGCGGTTGCGGAAATAACATAGTCGATTGTGGAGGAGTGCGACTCTGTCAATTTCGAGGGATCAATTTTGTAATGCTCGGCGATGGCGCCGTGGACGCTGAATATTACCGGCATGGATTCGCCAGGCAGGACCGCGATGCGCAGAGGCCCCTCGCGCCGTTCGATATGGGATTTCGAAATGTAAACAACCTTGTTCACAATGCCCTCCTTGCTGCGCCTCAAAATCCTTATGTTCATTAGTCCAGATCTATTTATGTTGAATCGCCTTGGGAGATCGCTTTAGCTCAAGGGGGCGAACCTGCAGCTCCCATTTTACCGGCACCGATCCTGGAGGATAGCAAATCGTCTTGTCGCAGGCTTGGTACTGCAGCTCTCCGACAATCGAAACTGTCTTCCCGGTGGAGAACAGGGCCCGGGCTCCATCCCCCAGTTTGGAGACGCCCACTATCACATCTTGTTTTATCCGGAAAGAGCCGTCGAAAACCGGCACCTGTTCCTTAATCGCCTCTAAGTAAAGAATCTTTGGCTTGGGGTAAATTGCCGGCGTTGATTCCATTCCAGCGGGAGTGTGCAAAATGAGTTGGACAGGCTTGTAGCCGCGCACTCCCGGTGAATAGACGTGAACATCCGGAGGAAGTTCGACGTCTGCGGTCAAGGTGACCCGACTCCCCGGCACGACCGTGCGATCCGATTGTGAAAGAGTGAGCCGAAGATGCGGAGCTTCGATGGTGTCGCTCACTTCCTCGGTGAGTTCAGGGAACAGTTTCCCGATGACGTTGTTTGCGGTAAAGCGATTCGTATACTTTGCTTCGAAATATTTCTCGCGAATAGCTCCGCTCTCGTCGATAAAGAAAAAGCCAGGTTGCGCCATTCCTTTGGTCATACCCTTTGCTTCTGGGTTGAGGACGTTGAAGCTGCGAATGACCTGGGAATTGGGGTCAGCTAGTATCGGAAACCCGATCTTGTGTCGCTTAGCGAAGTCCATGAGGATAGGTGCAGTGTCATAGCTGATCGCAGCCAGGCGAAGGCCCCGCTTTTCGAATCTTTCTTTTGCATTTTGCAGCTGCACGAGCTGCGCTTTGCAAAAGGGTCACCAATCTGCGGAGCGGAAGAAGAGGACAATCGTGCCTTTTGGACCTTTCAGTGTTTCGTTGGATTGTTCGTGACCGAACTGATCGACGAGGGTGAATTGTGGCGCCCGCTGGCCGATCTCTAGCCCGATTGGTGGAGCAGAGCCACCCGTGGATAAGTGGCTTTCTTGACCGCTCGCGGCAGCAAGCAACACAACGGAAATTAACAGCGCAATCTTAACTTTCACCTTTGCTCCAGGTGCAACATTGTCCCTCTGATTCGTTCGAGATACCTACGAACAGTTACGACAGAAATGATGGCGCTTTTTCGAAATAAGGATCAAAAGCGAACGCTAATGCCTCCGCTGGCCACGATGTTGTGCTGTGTACTCGAGGACAGTGCCGCATTCAGATTCAGATTGCCGGATACAAAATCGCGAACCTCTCCGCGCAAGCCGAACAACCGAAACAGCTGGTAATCCAGACCTCCACCGAAATCGAAGACGCCGCGGCTCAGAAACTTGCTGGTTGAGTTCTGGCCATTTGACAGTTTGGCGGATTGCTCGTACAGAGCGTATCCGCCTCCCAGAGCTACCCAAGGCGAGAGTCGCGCGGTCGGAAGAACCTTTAGCCGTAACCCTGGAGTGACATAGAGCGAAGCATAGTTCTGTGGCACCGTGGTAGTGGGAGCCGTCAAACTCCGATTAGGTAGGGCCACAAATTGGATTTCGCCATAAATGGCAGCGAATTCGGCGTCCAGGAGACGGTGACCGTAGTTAGCGCCCAAACTCACGTCTGCGGAAATTTGCACCGAACCCGCTGACGGACTTCGAAAACTCCGCGACTGATTGGGGATCCCGCCCAGCGACAAAGTTAGGTCATTGCTCTGGGCAAAAGCCTGGACCGGAAACGTAGCCGCCAGCAACTCCAGGGCGAGGAAGACGAGCAATCGCAAGCTAAGCTCGAGTCTAGCCAAGTTTCGCCCATTTCGTTGTAGCGTCTGGCGGCAGCAGACGCGCTGTCGTGTGCAGAGTCTCGTTTAAAGCCGGAGCCAACCCCCGCGCGAGCTGCATCAACTCCTTTTGATTCAGATCCGAGACAACAAAGGCGAAGTATTGCCCAGACTCAAAGCCCGCGATTTCCATCCCGCTGAGGTGATCCTGGTAAATACCAAGGCCGCGTGAGTCCCCACTGAGGAGGAGGCTGTCTCTGGGAAGGGATGCGCCGTTCCGCTCCGTGAGAATTACCGAAAGGATGGTTCCGTGCCCTCGCGTGATGAAGTGGACATACTTGCGGTCGCTTCCCGGTATCGAACAGATATGCCCTTCGAGAAGTTCAAAACCTGGAAGCCGCTGCTGCACAACCTGCAGCAGCGGGGCATATCGAGCGCCAAGTTTTTCGCGGATCTGATCCGGGGGATTGGCGATCACTGGATAGTTGTGGCCTTGAATGGCGCAAATGACATGGTCGCTTACGCCAAGCTTCAGAATGCTTGCGATTAACTGTTCTCCACGGCTCAGGTTTAACCATTCCGCCGCGAATAGACAAAAAAGAACCAATGCAGCCGTTGCCAATCCAAGAGCCCAGCGCTTTACGCTTACACCAGCGAAAGATCGCGTCTGAGACGCCCGCAGCTTCCGCACTACGTGTGTCCGCACCGAGTCAGGCACCGGCCGGTTCGAAACAGCGCGCTGCAGTGCATCCCGAACGCGCATACGCGACTCCAAATCGCCCGAGCAGGCTTGGCAACTCTCCAGGTGATGCACCACCTCACTGGCAGTTTCCACCAACAGCTCATTGCTAAGATAGGAATCAAGCTGCTGACGTATCCGTTCGCACCGTTTCGAGTCAAAACTCAAGGTGTTCATGCCGTTTCCGCCGCACCAGCCTGCTTCGTCCGCGCGCTAATACCATACGAGCGGGCTACTTCCCCTAACTCTTGCCGTAGCAGCTTCCTTCCTCGACTCAATCTCGACATCACCGTTCCCAGAGGGATTTTCAGCGTTTCTGCAATCTCTCTATATGAAAACTCCTCAACATCAGCGAGTAGCACGACCTCCCGGAATTCCACAGCGACCTTCTCCAATGCGTTCAACACGTCCTCATCGCGTATTTCTTGAGGCACAACTGGCTCGGCCGCAAGCTCGTCTTGACCTTCTGGACTGTCGATTGTCGTCACTCGCGATGCCTTTACAAGTCTTCGCCTGACGTGATGCAGGCGATGAAACATTATCTTGAAGAGCCAAGCCCGGCAGTTCGTACCCAGCTCGAAACGATGAAACGACTTCCACGCCTCCAGATATGTGTCCTGAATCAGGTCCTCAGCCTCATGCGGGTCACGCAGGAGAAACAAGGCAGTACGGTAGAGATCCGTCAGGTGCGGCATGGCCGCGGCCTCGAAGCTTTCGAGTTGAACCTTCGCACGAAAAAACAAAGAATGCTCCGACTAATTTTTTCCGCAGAATGGAGGGGAGCGGCGGTTTAAGATGGCAGTCTCAAGCCGCCGCACCACGCGTTGCGGAGTTCGATCAATTAAGACGTGCGGCGACGCCACACACGATTACCGGGCCAAAACTGCCGTACGGCGCACCACCAGGTCCGGTGATGTACCCGTCTCTAGCCAATTTCAAGATACGGAACTCCTCGGTTAGGAGACCTCGATAGCCCTTTTCGATGGCTTCTTCGGTCCACTCATAAACGTTGGCGTCCCAAACTGGGCTGTAATCGGTGGCCGTGGTGGGAATGCCACCGAATGTGTTGTTGGGACGATGTCCGTCCAAGAGAGCGGCGCCCAATCCCTGACGCTGCGGATTTTGGCAACCGCCTTTGGTCTCGCCGTTCGTGGCGATGAAGATCCGTTCTACGGCGCTACGACTGATGTCATCCACCCCGGTTTCGATTCTGCGCAAACGGGGAGCGAAGGTATTCCCCTCAATAGCTGACACAGTGGGATCACTGGACTCAGTGGAGATGTAGAAGACGGGCTTGCCAAAGCTGTATCCGTTGATCAGAGAGAGAGTGACGGTCCGGTTCACCGGATTAATCGCGACTACCTGATCATGTACGAGGCCGTAGTTGGGATTTCCGTTCGGAAAATTTATGAATGCATCGTCTACAGCAGCGGCAACAACGGGCGCGTCGTAAATGATGCCGTCGACGAGCACCAGCGGGCTATAGTCCTCATCGCCAATCGAGCCAGGCTGTGCGACGCTGGGTGGGAAGGGCTTCTCCTGAGAGCCGGCCACAACCTCGCGGTTCGGACGGAAGTCCACGAGACCAGAGTCGAAGAGAAACGTCCCGTCGGCGCGGCGCGTGGCGGTGCGAGCGGCATCGCCTGCGTTATGCAGTTTCTTCGAGAAGTTCACGCCAAGGCGCTCTGCTTCTGCTTGATCGCCTGCGTCAAGGATGATGTACCACGCGGGTTTCAGGCCAGACGGTGTGTTCACTGCACCCTTGTAGAGGGGCAGGGTGATCGTCCCTCTGGGGTTGCCAGCGGGCACATTGATTCCTGTCAACTGCTCAATGGGAATGTCGAACTTACCGGATTTCAGGAGCTGGACAGGCCCTGCCAGAGCTGGATTCGTGAGCGAGTCGGGCGGCGGAAACTGTGAAATGTCGACCTTGGTTCCGATCGAGGCCAGTGGTGGGACGATGTTGCATCCGGGACCAGGCCCGTTCGCTGCTGGCCCGGGGCCATTCCCAGCACGCAACAGCCTGCCGTCTCCCCCCTCTTCTCTCTCCTGCGCCGATGCCGCGTCGGGCAGAATCATGACTATGGCAAGGGCCATTCCAAAGACACCCGCCATCCTTCTTCGTAATAGGCCGGCTCCACCAAAACTTACGTGATCCATCAAACCCCCTTTTAGTCAGGAATAGAAGTGAAGATGTATGTGGGCACCTCAGGCACCCGATACGCGCAAATTACGGCCGTAACTCGCTTGAGCGCACAGCCATAAGTCCTCACAAACTATGAATACCAATGTCGGGTTCATTTATTCCCGGGACGTCTTCGACCGGCTCGATGGATCGACCCGGGGCTGATAGAACAAAGCGACGACATCAGTCTTGAGGCCCTTAAGGGAGGCCTCGGCCACGAGCGCCCCGGCACGTAGCCATTGTATTTTCACGTTCGAATCTCCGGACACCGCGGCCGACGGATCACCTGGGCGTCCCTCGATGGGATTCGCAAGGCATCGAAGAGTTTCACGGCTCCCAGCCGCCGAGGGGCAAATAAAGTATCTCTTCTCGAAACCTTCTGCGTGTTCGCGACTCTCATGGCCTGCGAAGCACACTACGAGTGTTGGAGAAGCTTATGAAGGAACAATCAGTGGGAGGGGAGCGCTCTATACGGGCGAATGTCGCGCTCGAAAGCGCCGGCGCTATAGTTTCTCGCTACGGATTGGTTGTGATTCTGTTGCTCATCGGAATCTTGAAATTCACGCCGGCCGAGGCGGACGGGATACAGCCGCTTGTCGCCCACAGCCCGTTCATGTCCTGGATGTATCTCGTTGTCAGCAAGCAGGGCGTCTCCAATTTTATCGGCGTCGTTGAACTTCTAATCGCGTTGCTTCTGGCGCTGCGACCCATTTCACCACGGGCTTCTTTCATCGGAAGCCTGGGGGCCATCACAACGTTTCTGCTCACCACCAGCTTCTTGTTTTCCACGCCAGGCGCAATCCAGCTTGGACAGGGCGTTGAAATACTTGGCGGTACAGGCCAATTCCTGATCAAAGATTTGGGCCTCTTGGGAGCGTCGTTCTGGACGGCCGCGGAAGCTTTGCGGGCCGCAAACGCTAGAAACGTCCTGCGTGCAGTGTAAGACAAGAAGCGGCACGAAGGATAGATGGCGTGTCTTGAAATCTGAGCGCGTCAATACGGCCGTCGAAAACCCTGTAACATTGCCGGGTCGTTCCGGTTGATTCCATTCCGAAACGCGTCCCGCCCGTGACGGTCGGCCGCGACGGCTGGCTTGCATTGAATTGCGGGAACAACCTATCGACCGACCAAAGGCCGAACGGCACGTTGAGCGACAATCCGCCAAAGGAGAATGCCAGACAGATAGGCACAAAACTCCGTCTGTTTTGCGTCCGCGTGCATAGCTGCACTCCCGAGCGAACGGCCCC
>Ga0209689_1004186_pt1 | contig 10473 bp, 8 predicted proteins | sample GraSoiAngelo_149_FD_187119 | JGI IMG/M metagenome (GOLD analysis project Ga0209689, IMG submission 187119) | Grasslands soil microbial communities from the Angelo Coastal Reserve, California, USA - 14_1009_09_30cm (SPAdes) (version 2) | ecosystem: Environmental > Terrestrial > Soil > Grasslands ...
CTCAGCTGCTCTTCAGGACGGGCCTTCTCACGGTCGGCCCGGGACATACGGGCGAACTCGTCGAGAATCTTGGTGGCCGTCGACCGGGAGATTGGGGCCTCCCCCAGGAAGACCCCGCGGAGAATCCGCAGGAAGGCCTCTGGTTCGATCTTCTTCTCGAGGTATCCGTGCGCCCCCGCCTTGATGGCATCGAAGAGGTCCTTGTCCTCCTGCGAGACGGTGAGCATGACGATCTTCACATAGGGGAGGACCTGCTTGATCCGATGGGTGGCCTCCACGCCGGACATCCCCGGCATGTAGATGTCCATCAGGATGAGGTCCGGCATCAGCTCCTTGGCCTTCTCCAAGGCCTCGTCGCCATTGTGCGCCTCTCCCACCACCTCAAAGTCCCGTCGCCCACGCAGGAGCCCGGCCACTCCGGAGCGGAACAAGGCATGGTCATCGACCAGGAGAACCCTTATCGGTTCCATGAGGCGACTTCCTGTTCGTCTATCGGGAGTCGGACGATCAGCGATGTCCCCTTTCCATGCTGGGACTCCACCGCTGACGTCCCGCCCGCCAGTTCGGCCCTCTCGCGCATGCTTTGAAGGCCGAAGGAGGCCCGGGAGAGTCGCGCCGCGTCCCTTGGATCGAAGCCCCGGCCATCGTCTTGGACGGTGATCTTGGCCTTATCCCCCTCAGTGTCAAAGATGACCCATGCCCGCTTCGCGTGGGCATGTTTCCGGATATTGGCCAGGGCCTCCTGGATGATCCTGATGAGCTGGACCTCCGCGTGGGCGGAGAGTTTCGTCGTCGCCTCATCGGCGACTTTCAGCTCGACCGAGATCCCCGTCTCCTGGCTGAACTCGTGAAGGTACTCGGTGAGCGTGGGGATCAGCCCGAGGTCCCGAGAGACCATCATTTTCAGGCCGAAGATGGCCTGACGTAGCTCCCCGTATGCCGCCGCCGCGACCCTCTTGACCCCGCGGAGTTCTTCCGCGAGGAGCGAGGCAGGCTCGGAGGGAGCGCCCATCTCCAGCTGTCCAATCTTGATGTAGAGGTAGCCTAGCTGCTGCGCCAGGCCGTCGTGCATCTCCCTGGCAATGCGCTCTCGCTCCTCCAGCATGGTCAGTTCCTTCAAGGCACCCTGCTGTCGCTTTATAGTCCTCCAGCCACCCCAGACGATCGAGACCGAGCCGGCGTAGAGAATCACAAAGCCCAGACCGATCGACAGGAAAAGCCAACGGCACAGGTCATCGATCCGTTGTGCCGTCGGGGCGTAGTGCTGGTAGATCTCCAAGGCGCCCTTCGGCTCTGCCGTGCCCGGGAAGATGATGGGCGTGTAGACCTCCAGCAGTGCGCCCAGGTGTCTCTCGAGAACGTGCTCTGGGTCTTGAGGGCGGTTGACATTCGTCGCGTTCTGGCGGCGCAGCGCCTTGAGGAGGCCTTCGTTCTCGGGAAACTTGAGGCCCACTCCGGCAGGATCGTCCGAGTAGATGACCGTGCCGTCCGCCGCCCAAAGCTTCACCCGGGCGGTACGCTCCGAGACTATGGACCGCTGCACAAACTCGTGGAACCTCTGGTACCGCGCGCCGGTCATCGGAACTTCAAGGTCACTCGGGGCGATTGCCGTAAGAACGCGGCCTGACGCATGACCGACAGCTTCGGCAACCAGGGCATCAACAGCGTCCGACCGAATTTTGTCAGCCAGGGCGATCGCCAGGACCACTGCGACGAGGGCCATCACCACGAAGCTGACGGCCGAGAACTGAAACAGCAGGTTTTCTCTCAAGCGCCTCATTGTTGTCGCCGCTCAGGTCTCCGACGTGCCGGCGGAGGGTTCGACTCGTTGGTTCCCCCCCGCGGCCGACTCTCAGGCCGAGACAGGCGACCAGGTGAATTCCTGTGTCGCCGTCTCGTGGGCGATTACGTTAGCATGCCGGCTCGCCCTGTCAATGCAGGCGGGGAAGCAGTGGCGACACGGCGGATTGTCTTTGCCGGCGGCCGGCGGTAGCATCCCCGCAGCACAGACGCCGCAGGGCAAACGCGAGACCAAGAGGGAACCGATGCCGAAGCACTCGGTCCTGGTCGTGGGCGCCGGAATCGCCGGGATGCGGGCGGCCCTGGCCGCCAGCGAACGGGGCAGCGATGTCGCGCTGATTTCCAAAGTCCATCCGCTGCGGACCCACGGAGGGACCAGTCAAGGGGGGATCAACGCGGCGCTACACGCCGAGGACCGCGCGGACCTTCACGCGATGGACACCGTCAAGGGCGGTGACTACCTGGGTGACCAGGACGTCGTCGAGCTTCTGACCGGGGCGGCGCCTCGCGCAGTGATCGCGCTGGACCATTGGGGGGTCCCGTTCAACCGGGACGCGCACGGCCGTCTCGATGCCAGACGCCTGTGCGGAGCCACTCGCCCGCGTGCGTGCTTCGTCGACGACATGACGGGCCATGCGACCCTTCAAGTGCTCTACGAGCAAGTCCTGAAGGCGGGCATTCGCGCCTACGAGGAGTGGGTGGTGACGCGACTGCTCCTCGACGACGGGGCGTGTGTCGGCGTCGTCGCGATCGAGCTCGCCTCGGGCGCGGTCGAAGCCTTTGCGGCGAACGCCGTGGTGCTCGCGACCGGCGGATGCGCCCGCGTCTACGAGCCCACGGGGGCGGCCTATGGAGTCGCCGGAGATGGCGTGGCGCTCGCGTACCGAGCGGGCGCCCCCTTGATGGACATGGAGATGGTCCAGTTTCATCCGCTCGGGATCCGGGGAAGCGGGATGATCCTGACGGAGGCGCTCCTGGGGCTGGGAGGGCACCTGGTCAACGGCGGCGGGGAGCGATTCACGCTGAAGTATGCACCGACCCTCGGCGAGCGAGCGCCGCGCGACATCGTGGCGCGAGCCGCGGAAGAAGAAATCGTGAGCGGACGTGCCGAGTTCGTCGCCCTCGATCTCCGGCACCTCAAAGGCGACGAGGTGAAGCGCCAGCTTCCGTTGACCAGTCACATCGTCAAGACGCAGGCCGGAGTCGACCCCGCCAAGGAAACGGTTCCGGTGCGGCCGGTGGCGCACCGCACGATGGGCGGAATCCACGTCAGTCGGGACGGAGCCACGGGCGTGACGGGGCTCTACGCGACGGGAGGATGCGCCGCCACGGGCGTCCACGGCGCCAACGCTCTCGGGGGCAACTGGCTCCTGGAAGCCCTGGTCTTCGGCGAGCGAGCCGGTCTGGCGGCGGCGCAGCAGGGGCCGGGATCCGCGAGGGCGGTCGACGCGCAGCTGGAGGACGAGCGACGCCGAATCGCCGAAATCGTGGACCGATCGACGGGTCCGGAGAGGGCGGGAGCCATTCGCAGCGAGTTGGGGCGCCTGATGCGGCGGCACGTCGGTCCCTTGCGGGACGCGTCCGGCCTTCAGGAGGCCGCGAACGAGATCCACGACCTCGGCGCGCGCCACCGACGGGCCGGGATCACGAACAAGGGGCGGCGCTACAACTACGAGCTGATAGCGTTCCTGGAGCTGGAGTCACTCCTGACCGTCGGCGGAGTCATTGCGGCCGCCGCCGGATTCAGAGAGGAGAGCCGCGGCGCTCACTTGCGCCAGGATCGTCCGGCGCGGGATGACGCCCGGTGGCTCGTGCACACCCTGTCGTCCTTTCGACCCGACGGACCCGCGATGACCTCCAAGCCGGTCGTCATCACCGGATGGAAGCCGGAAGGGAGACGGTACTGATGCAAGCGACACTCAAGGTCTACCGACACGATCCCGACGCTGGCGGGAAGCCGACCTTCCAGCCGTACCCGCTCGAGCTCCCCGAGGACGCGACGGTCCTGGACGGCCTCGTCAAGATCCGAGAGGAGCTCGACGGGACGCTCGCCTTCCGCGCTTCCTGCAACCGAGGGTTCTGTGGCGAGTGCACCCTGAGGATCAACCGGGGTGGGCGGCTCGCGTGCATGACGCGTGTCGCCTCCGCCCGGACGAAGGAGGGCGAGGTCACGGTCGAGCCGATCCGCAACGTGCGCGTCCTCAAGGACCTCGTCTATGACGTGGACCAGCTGCTCTGGCAGAAGATCAAGGCGGTGGAACCGTGGCTCCAGCCGACCGTCTCCCAGCCCGAGCGCGAGCACGTCCTCTCGGACGAGCAGCTTCGACCCGTCCGAAACGCGATGAGGTGCTACTACTGCGGGCTCTGTGACGAAGGGTGTAGCGTGATCCCGTTCGACAACACGTTCCTGGGCCCGGCCGCGCTCACCAAGGCGTACCGCTTCGTGTCCGATCCCCGCGATGGCGCGCGGGCGCATCGCTTGCGGGCGATCGGCGAGCCGAGAGGCATGTGGGACTGCGTGCACTGCTTCGAGGCGGACGAGCACTGTCCTCGGGGAATCGACCCGACCCACCGCATCATGGATCTCCGCGATGCGGCGGTCGGCATGGGAATCAAGTCGGGCACCAGGAATCCCCAAGTCGCCCGGCACTACGACAGCTTCGCCGCCTCGGTCAAGACGAGCGGATGGCTCGATGAGGGACGGTTGGCGCTGGAGACCTGGGGGGTGCGGCGGATCTTCGACCTCCTACCGGTCGCCTGGCGGGCGCTCCGGCGGGGGAAGCTGCCGACTCCCTACCGCCATCCCAAGCGGCCGGGCGCCGAGCGGATCAGCCGGATCTTCGAGAAGGTCGAGAGGAGATCGCCATGAGCTACGCCTTCTACCCTGGCTGTGTATCGCGGGGCGGCTGCCCCGAGCTCTATCCATCCGCCGTCACGGTGGCGGCGCGGCTGGGCCTCGAGCTCGAGGAGCTGACCGACGTGGGGTGCAACGGCGCCGGCGTGCTCAGCCGCGAGGTCTCGGACCCCATCAACGCGCGGACGTTCGCCAAGGCCGAGCAGCGAGGACTGTCGACGGTGATGACGATCTGCAGCACGTGCACCGGGGTGATGGGCCAGGCCAACATCAAATTGCGGGAGGACCCCGCGTATCGCGAGCGGATCAATCGGGAGTTCCTGGCCGACGAGGGCCTCGAGTACCGCGGGACGGTCACCGTGAAGCATCTGCTCTGGATCCTTCATGAGGAACACGGGCTGGAACGGCTCAAAGCGGCGGTCAGGCGCCCGCTTCGGGGCTTGAAGGTCGCGCCGTTCTACGGCTGCTACATCCGCCGGCCCGACGCGATCATCGAGGGCAAGCCGCAACGGAAGCAATATCTGGAACGGGTCATCGAGGCGGTGGGCGCCGAGGTCGTGGATTTCGGCGGCAAGGGAAAGTGCTGCGGGTTCCCGATCCTCACGGCGAACGAGACGAACTCGATGGCGATGGTGGCCGCGCATACCGGCGAGGCGAAGGGCAAGGGCGCCGACTGTATGGTCACGCCGTGTCCACTCTGCCATCTCAACCTCGACGGCGGCCAGCCCAAGGCCGAAGCCCAGAAGGGAGCGCCGATCGGCTTGCCGATCCTGCACCTGCCTCAGCTCATCGGATTAGGTCTCGGCTTCAACCCTGACGAGCTCCAGCTGAAGCGGCACATCGTGCCGACGCGGACCGTGGCGGAGAAGGTGCAGCTCCTGACCTGAGCAATGGACGACTCAGTTCGGTTGCGTCTCGCGGGATTTCCTCGGGAACGCACCTGGCTGCTTCCGGCCCTGCTGGCAGCCCAGGAGACCGAGGGCTGGCTGAGTTCAGAGGCGCTGACCGCCGTCGCCGAGCACGTTCGAGTTCCCCCGAGCGAGACGTGCGCGATCGCGACCGACTACGCGACGTTCCGCCGTGTCAAGCCAGGGCGCCACCTGGTCCGGGTCTGCGCCGGTCTGAGTTGCCGTCTGGCCGGCGCCGCGGATCATCTTCGTGCCCTCGAGGACCGCCTGGGTATCGCGCGTGGAAGCACGACGCCTGACGGACGGGTCACGCTCGAGGAAGCCGAGTGCCTCTCGGTGTGCTCGCTGGCCCCAGTCCTCGAAGTCGACGGTGCCTCTCATGGCCGGGTGACCTCGGCCGCAGTCGAGCGTCTGCCGATGTGGTTTCGCACCCGGCGCCCGTGGCAGGGGGATGTCGAAGCCTCCGAGCTCCCCCAGATTCGAGCCCTCGGCCGGACCGCGCAGGAGCGTCTGGCCTATCTCCGCTCCCACGCGGAGGCCCGAATCCGTCAGCGGCCCGAATTCCGATTCCTGGTTCAGGGCGGCTCGTGCGGCGAGGCGCTGGGCGCCGGGGAGATGCTGAAGGCGCTTCGGCTGCTGGTGGCCATGCGAGGGCTCGACGCAGAAGTTCTCGACGGGGCCTGCCATGGGATGTGCTCGGCGGGAATCGTTGTCGAGGTCCAGCGCGCCGGCTGGCCCCGGCTGACCTTCACACATCTGACGAAGGACATCGTTCCCGACTTGCTTTCTGCACTGGTGGGCAGCGCGCCGCCGCTGACGCGCTTCACGGGAGTGGCCTGGAACGACGAGGGTTGGCGAGGCCTTCCTCCGGCGTCTCGCCACCCGTTCTTCGCGGGGCAGCGTCGCTTGATCATGGAGCGATGCGGTCACCTCCATCCCGACAGCCTCGATGACGCCCTCGTCGGCGGCGGCTACTCCGCACTGGCGAATGTCCTGGACCGTCAGACCCCAGAGGATGTCCTCGAGGAGGTGAAAGCGTCCGGACCTCGCGCGCTGCGCGCCGGCGCCGCGGAGTGGGAGGTCTGCCGGAACGTGTCGGCCACTCCGAGATACTTCGTGGCGAATGGAGAAGAGGGGGCGCCCGGCCTCTTCACGGATCGCCACCTCATGGAGGGAGACCCGCAGCGTGTCCTCGAGGGGTTACTGATCGCTGCCTATGCGGCCGGAGCGAACCGCGGCATCATCCACATCAACGGAGCCGCGCGTCTTCCGTTTGAGCGAATGGTTCGCGCCCGCGCCACGGCTCGAGCAGCGGGCCTCATCGGTGATCGGATTCTCGGCTCGGCGTTCTCGTTCCATGTGGAGATCCGGCGGGGGGCTCGTGGGTTTGTCCGGGGAGAGGAGCGGGCGCTCCTCCTGTCGATCGAGGGCCAGCGCGCGTCGCCGAGGACGCGACCTCTGCGTCCTCACGAATCGGGGCTCTGGGGGAAGCCGGCCGCGGTCAGCAACGTCGAGACTCTCGCCGCCCTTCCTCCGCTGATCGCCGCGGGCGGTGGTGGTCGTGCCCGTGAGCGTCAGAGCGCGACGAGGCTCGTCGGTGTGTCGGGTCCGGTAAACTGTCCGGGGATCGTGGAGGTCCCGAGCGGCGTCACGCTCCGCGAGCTTGTCTTCGACGTGGCGGCGGGGCTTCGAGACCGGCGCCGTCTCAAAGGCGTGCGGGTGGCGGGACCGTTGGGCGTCGTGCTGGGCCCTGACTCGCTCGACGTCTCGCTGGAGTCCCTGGACGCCCTCTCGGCGGGAGCCCGTGGCGTCATCCCGATCCCCGAAGGTGACTCGGTAGTCGAGATCGAAGGGGCGCTGCGCGCAACGGTCTGACGCCCGAGAGTTGTCTAGGCCGCGAGCCTTCCTACGACCACCGTTGCGCCTCGGCGCGATAACGCTCCGGGATGCTGTTCAGGCGATCGGTCAAGTGCGCAACGCCCCGCTCGTCGGTCCAGCGGTAGAGTTTGCCCGAGGACTCGGACGATCGCGCCTGCACAGGCGGCACCGTGCGCGGTCCGCCCGGCGCTGTGGACGGCGGAGCAGGAGGGACAGTCGGTGGCGCCTCGGAGGGTGGAGCTGGCGGTGGCTTCGGAATCCAGACCCACGCGTACGGGGTCGTGACGCCATCTCCGCGGAGTTGATACCACCCGGTCGGATACTCGATGACCGTTGGTGTCGGCAACGGGGACGGTGTCGGCAACGGGGACGGGGCCACGCTCACGGAGGGCGGCGGCTGGGCATAGACGACGGGCGGCGAGGACTCGATGGCAGGAGGCGCGGAGGCGACGATAGGGAAGAAGGGGCTGGACACAGGGAAGAAGGGGCTGGACACGATCACCCCTGTCCCGAACCTCGGGAAGAAGTGGTGCGGGAAGAAGTGGTGCGGGGAGGTACCGGTGACGAACACGCCCCCTGTCCTCGGCACAAAGATTCTCGGCGTTGTACGAACGACCACGGTGCTGGGCGAAGCAATGACGACGCTGCTACGGGGGGCGATAACGACTACGCCACCCCGGCCTCCAGCCAACGCCGAGCTCGGCATGAGGATGAGCCCCACCGCCGCGAGGACGAGGAGAGGACGAGCAGGCTTCATGGCGTCCTCTTACCGCCGAGGGGCGGCGGTGTCAAGCCGCGTCGCCGTCCTCGACCTCCCGAAGCTCGTGGCCGAGCGCCGTTGCGGGAGTGATCAGCTCCGGCTGCCCGGCTTGATCGCCGCGCTGCCGGTCTTGCAGAGCGGGCACTCTTCGGGCGCCCAGGTGGTGGCCTGGACGGTGGCCAGCGCCACGCGCTTCTGCGCGAACCGGACGGCGCCGCCCGAGCGATCGATCAGCGCGCCGATGCCCACGACCACGCCGCCTGCCTTCTCCGCGCACTCCACCACCTCGCGCGTGGAGCCGCCGGTGGTGATGACGTCCTCGACGACCAGGCAGCGCTCGCCCGCCGAGAGGGTGAAGCTGCGGCGCAGCGTCATCGCACCGGTCTCGCGCTCCGTGAAGAGCGCGCGGACGCCGAGCGCGCGCGCCACCTCGTGGGCCACCAGGATGCCGCCGAGCGCGGGGGCCAGCACCGTCGCCGCGCCCGCGTCACGGAAGGGCGCGGCCAGGGCCGCGCCGAGCGCGGCGGCGTGCTCCGGGTACTGGAGCACGAGGGCCGACTGGAGATAGACGTCCGAGTGAAGGCCGGAGGTCAACCGGAAGTGGCCGTGCATGAGCGCGCCGGTCTTCTCGTAGAGCTTGAGCGTCTGCTTTTCGGTCACTCGAGCTCCTTCAGGATCGCGGCGGCCGCGGCGGCGGGGTCGGGCGCTGCGGTGATCGGGCGGCCCACGACGATGTAGTCGGCGCCCGCGGCCCGCGCCTGCCGGGGCGTCGCGACGCGCGCCTGGTCATCGGCGCGGGGCCCGGCGGAGTCCTGAGGCGGGCGTGCGCCCTCTTCGGGCGAAGAAATCCGGATGCCAGGCGTGACGATCACCCACTCCGGGCCCAGCGCGACCCTGAGCGTGCGGATCTCGCGGGGTGACGCCACGCAGCCGTCGAGCCCGGCCTCGCGGGCGCGGTCGGCCAGGTGGAGCACGTGCGCGTCGACGCTCGCGGTCACGCCGACCTCCCGCTGGAGCGCCCGCCGGTCGAGGCTCGTCAGTACGGTCACGCCGAGGACGAGCGGCCGAGGGACGGCGAAGTCCTGCGCGGCCTTCGTCGCAGCCTCTGCTGCGGCGCGCATCATCGCGACGCCCCCGCTCGCGTGGACGTCGAGCATGAGGACGCCGAGGCGCGTGGCCTCGCGCACCGCGCCCGCGACCGTGTTCGGGATGTCGTGGAACTTGAGGTCGAGGAACACGCGGAAGCCGCGCTTGCGGGCCGTCTCGACGGCGGTGGGCCCGGCGGCCGTGAAGAGCTCGGAGCCGATCTTGCAGCCGGTGACGATGCCGTCGAGGCGGCCGAGCAGCGCCTCGGCGTCGCGGAGGCTCCCGACGTCGAGAGCGACGAGGAGCCGGTCAGGCGCCGCCACCGTGGTACTCCTGGAGGCTCTGGACTTGCTGCTCGCCCTTGAGCAGGGCCTCGATGGCGCCGATCGCGGTCTGGGCGCCGTCCACCGTCAGGTAGTAGGGGACGTTCTGCATGACGGCGGTGCGGCGGATGAGGTACGAGTCCTGCCGGGCGCGCCCGTCCTCGGGCGTGTTGAAGAGGAGCGCGATCTCGCCGCGCTTCATCAGGTCGATGACGTTCAGCCCGTAGCCCTCGGCGACCTTGTGGACCAGTTCCACCGCCATGCCGTGGCGCTCGAGGACGCGCGCCGTGCCGGCGGTCGCGACGAGCGAGAAGCCCATCTCGGCGAGGCGCTTGGCGAGCGTCATCACCACGCGCTTGTCGCGGTTCTTCACCGAGATGAACACCTTGCCCGAGGTGGGCAACGCCGAGCCCGCGGCGATCTGTGACTTGAGGTACGCCTTGCGGAAGTCGCGGTCGATCCCCATGACCTCGCCGGTGGACTTCATCTCCGGTCCGAGGACCGCGTCCACCCCGGGGAACTTTACGAACGGGAAGACCGACTCCTTGACGGCGATGTGCGTGAGCTCGCGGTCGTCGTGCGCGACATACGGCTCGAGCGAGTGGCCGAGGATGGCGCGCGTCGCGATCTTCGCGAGCGGCAGCCCGATCGCCTTGGAGACGAAGGGCACGGTGCGTGAGGCGCGCGGGTTCACCTCGAGGACGTAGACCGTCTCGTTGCGGATCGCGAACTGCACGTTGATGAGGCCGACGACTCCGAGCGCCGTCGCCAGCGCTTTCGTCTGCTCGCGCAGCGTTTCGATCTGGTCCTCGCCGAGCGAGTAGGGGGGAAGCGCGCACGCCGCGTCGCCCGAGTGGACGCCGG
>Ga0209689_1004188_pt1 | contig 10469 bp, 8 predicted proteins | sample GraSoiAngelo_149_FD_187119 | JGI IMG/M metagenome (GOLD analysis project Ga0209689, IMG submission 187119) | Grasslands soil microbial communities from the Angelo Coastal Reserve, California, USA - 14_1009_09_30cm (SPAdes) (version 2) | ecosystem: Environmental > Terrestrial > Soil > Grasslands ...
CTGCATCAACGCCGCGCGGCACCTGGTGGAGCAGGGCTTGGTCGACGGTGACCGCGTTTCGATCACCGGCGGATCCGCGGGCGGCTTCACGGTCCTGCTCTCGCTGACCAGGCGCGACTTCTACAACGCCGGCGCGAGCCATTACGGGATCGGCGACCTCGAGCTCTTCGTCAAGGAGACGCACAAGTTCGAGTCGCGTTACTGCGAGGCGCTGGTCGGCCCATATCCGGAGCGCGCGGACGTCTACCGAGAGCGGTCGGCGATCCATTACGCCGACAACATGAAATGTCCGGTGATTCTCTTCCAGGGCGCGGAAGACAAGATCGTCCCGCCAGACCAGGCGGAGACATTCGTCGAGGCTTGCCGGCAAAAGCACCTGCCGTATGCGTATGTGCTGTTCGAAGGGGAGCAGCATGGGTTCCGGCAGGACAAGAACATTCGCCGGGCGTTCGAAGGCGAGCTGAGCTTCCTGGCCCAGGTGTTCGGCTTCGAGCCGGCGGATGACATCGAGCCGGTGAAGATCGAAAATCGCTGAGGCGCGGGTATCGTTTGACGGCGTCGGCGTGGCGGAATGGCAGACGCGCCAGCCTTAGGAGCTGGTGCCCGAAAGGGCGTGGAGGTTCAAATCCTCTCGCCGACACCAGAATTTCCGTTCGGATAGCAGTGACCGGATTCGCCCCGGTGGCCTAAAGTTCAGGTTTCGTGGGACAGGAAGCCCCGCACCAGAACGGCGCGCAGCCCGAAAGCGACACCAAGCTTGAGACCAACGGTCATCAACTCGTCGGCGGTTATCGCCTGCTGCGTGAGCTGGACACCGACAGCCTCGGCTCTGTGTATGAGGCCGAGCATCCACGCCTTCACCGCCGCGTGGCGGTGCGCACGATCGGAACCGGCGTGGCGCGCGACGTCAGCTTTTCGCGGCGCTTCATGCTCGAGCTGCGTTCCTATACAGCGCTCGAGCACGAAGCGATACCGCGCGTCTACGAGCTCGCTTATGACGGCGAGTCGCCATACCTGGTCACGGAGCTCGTCGCCGGCGACACGCTGGACAAGATGTTCGGCGATGGACAGCGCTATGAGCCGCTGGGCATCGTCTCGCTGCTGCGTCCAATCGCGGGCGCGCTGGACTACGCGCACTCGCGCGCGACCATTCACCGCGACGTGAAGCCCGCGAACATCCTGCTCGCGCACGACGGCCGGACATTGCTGACCGGGTTCGGCCTCGGCACGGTCGCGTCCTTTAATGCAGGCCCGGGCGCGAGCGGGCAGTTCGCGCCTGACTACGTCGCGCCGGAGCGGCTGGTCGGCCGCGAGGTAGATGGACGCGCCGACGTGTACTCGCTCGCGGCCGTGATCTTCGAAGCGACCACCGGCCGGCGCCCTTTCTCTTCGAAGAGCTGGATCGAGACCCTGAGCCGCCGGCTGTACGAGCCGCCGCCGAACGTGCGCGAGGTCGCCCCGGACCTGCCGCCAGGGTTCGCGATCGTGCTGCAGCAGGCGATGGACCGCGACGTCGATCGGCGTCCGTCGACGGCCGGTGACCTGCTCGACCGCCTGGAATCCGCGATCACTTCACCCAACGGCAGACCCGATCGCGTGCGCCGGGTGAAGCCCGCCATCCGCATGCGAGGCATCGGCCTGGGCGCGGTCCTGGTCGCGATCGTCGGCGTCGCCGAAACCGTGTGGCTGTTCGAGGGCTCGGGATTGAAATTGCTGCAGCACACGCTGCAGCGAGTCTTCGGAGCCGGCTAGCGAGTCCGACCGTCGACGATCATGACGCCCTTGCAGGTGAACAGCCGGTCGATGACGAAGCCAGGGTTTATGTTCGACGGGTCCTGCCCGATGGCCGCCGCGATCTGCTGCACGATCTGCTGAGCCGGGACGCTCATTCCGAACACCGCACCGCCGGTCGGCATGATGTCGAAGACGCCGTTGTGAGCGACGATCACGATCGTTCCGCTCCAGCCGGCGCCGTTGTAGGTGCCGCTCCCGGTGATGATGGCGCCGGCGGCCGAATCGTCGGTGATCGTGAGCTTCAGGTTCGAGAGACCCGAGACCTGGCCCGACTGCTGGACCGCGTTGATCAGGTCCTGCGCCGAGTACCCGCGGTGCACCGCGCCGTTCTGCTCGATGTCGGCGCTGGCGCACGACTCGACCGAGGCGACGGCGAGGAACGGTTCTTCACCGCCGGTGCCAAGTCCGCTGACGCCGTCGACGAAGATCTTGTAGATGCCGCCGGGCGCGTTGTGAACTTCGACCGTGGGCAGCTTTCCGGTCGCGACGTACTTCTGGTTGTCGGGCGCCTGGACCGTGAGCTTCATGGCGCTGCCCGGATAACCGAGTGAGGCTTTGACCAGGCTGCCGCCCGCGTAGCTGTACGCGTACTGCTGCTGCTCGCCGTTGTGCAGCGGCGCGCCGACGAAGTCCTGTTCCGTGCCCGGCGTGGTACCGAGCGCGACGGCGTTGGAGGCGTCGAGCGCGGGACCGAATGGATCGGCGGGATCGGGGACGATCGCGATCGGTTGGGTGATCGTGCCGTTGGGATTCGCGGTCGCCTGCTGGCCCGCGTTGATCTGCACCGAGCCCGACGCGTTGTGCAGGAAGACGGTCCCGACGAAGACCTTGACGGTCATGGTCCCGTCGGCAAGGGTGTAGATCTCGAACTTCGTCCCGCGCACGCTGGCGGTGGCGGAGTTGCCCTTGACGTCGAACGTCGCGCCCGACGCCAGGTGCTGCACATTCGTGAAGGTGCGCCCGACCTTCTGGCTGAGGGTGACGTCGTGCAGGTTGCCGGTCTTGGTGAAATGCGCCGAGTCCAGCCGGATGGTCGCGTCGCTCGCGAGCCGGGTCAGGGTCCCGTCGGGAAGGCTGATGGCCGCCCGTCCCTTGGTGTCGGTCTGGACCGAGTCGCCGGCCAGGATCACCGCCCCGGTCGTGGCGGCCACGAAGTCGGTCCCGTTGTGCGACGTCGATGCGGCCGGCTGGTAGACGGTCAGCGTCGCCGAGGCGTTGACCTGCGCCGCGGCGGCGACGTTGAGCCAGACGACGACACCGACCACGATCAAGAGGAGGATCACAAAGACGATCAGCAAGCGTCGGCCGCCGCGGCGTTTGGGCGGTGTTTTGGCGGCTACGGTTGCCATGTTGCGCCGGAAAGATATCTCACCGCGCGGTGATTAGCGGTGGCCTTCGACCACCATCATGTTGTCCCCTTTGGTTCCCGCGCATGAATACACGCGATCGACCGTGAAACCGGAGGGAATCGAGCTGATCGACTGGCCGCACGAAATGTACGGTTGCTCGACAAGGCGCGGCTTATAGGCCAAACCGCATCAGGATCATGCACGTGAAGATGCCGAAGAAGCCCACCATCTCCACAAGGATTCGCCACAGCCCGCGGCGCATCCCCGCAATGTCGCCCACGGCGAGCATCGCAGCCGCCTGATTGCCGGCCGGAGCAACGACAAAATGCGACCACCCCAGGATGCCGAGGCCGAGTAGGAGTGCGACGGCCCAGGTGATCCCGTAGGTAGTCCCGAACAGGAAGCTAAAGCTTTGAACCGGACCGAAAAGGGTGCCCCGGATTACTCCTAGCAGGATCGTCATGCCGCCCACCGTCTCGAGCACGACAGCCGTCCGCTTGACCGATGCCGCGAAGACTGGCCCGGCGACCTGCGGCGGAAGAGACATCAAGGTTGGGGCGAAGATGGACGCGGCATAGAGCGAGCTGCCAAACCAAAAGATGCCGCCCAGTACATGAAGCCACTGCACGACGATCTGAAGCCCGGACATTTCCAGTCCCTCCCATCCCAATCAGGAAAGCGTGACTTGGCATCGGCGCAGGCAGCCCAGAGGTCGTCAAAGCCCCCCTGGTCCGATTTCGCGTACTACCTGAACGTTAATATTGAACACGCTAAAGGAACCTCTGTCAATATCGCGTTCACAGTGGACTTGAAATCAGCATGACCCGCGCCTATCGGATGAAGGTTCGCGCTGACCGCCATGCGGAGACGAGACGCCGCATCGTGGAAGCTGCCGTCCGCGTCCAGCAAATGGTTGGGCCCCGCCGAGCCACGGTCAGCCAAATCGCGCGTATGGCCGGCGTTGAGCGCCCGACGGTCTTACGTCACTTCGGCGACCGCCTCTCCTTGTTGAGTGCCTGCACATCCGGCGACCCAATGCCAGACGCGGCGGCCTGGGAGTCAGAGGCCGACCCTGAAGTCAGGCTGTTCCAGGCACTCTCCGAGACATACGCGTGGTTCCGGCGCAACCGGGCTTTGCTGGGTCACCTGCTCGAGGTGCTGGAGGGGGACGACTCACTAGCGTCACTGCGAGACGCGATGTGGCAGCAGCGAAACCTTGCTCACCGCGTTGTGGCCGAAGGCTGGCGCGTGCCCGATTCAGTTCGTCCGAATTTGGTGCTCGCCGTCCGCCACTCTCTCAGCTTCTGGACGTGGCGTTCGCTGGCAGAGTCGGGTCTCACCGACCACGAGGCCGCACGACGCATGGTGGACCTGGTCGGGGCGGTTGCATCGGGGCAAATCTGGACGGAGGATAAGGCTTTCCAGTCGAAACGCGCGCAGCCCCAGCGCTTGCGGTCGTAACCAGCTAGGGGACCTTCACCATCGCATCGCTTGACGCAATTTCTTTGAATGGCATCATCGACGATTTCGCGGGGATTAATCAGCGGTGGCCTTCGACCACCATCATGTTGTCCCCTTTGGTTCCCGCGCACGAGTACACGCGGTCGACCGTGAAACCGGAGGGAATCGAGCTGATCGACTGGCCGCCGTAGGAGCTCAGGTTCTTGATGACCTGGGTCGTGACGTTGATCCCGCGCACGGTCACCTGCGTGATGACCGCCCCGAGGTTCGGCGTCGCGGCATAGAAGTCGATGGTCCAGGAGATCGGCATGCCCCCGAGGTCCGAGTAGTAGGTGATGCGGGCCGAGGTGGGCGAGGTGCCCTGGACGGCGATCGTCACCCCGGTGCTGCCTGAGTCGGCCAGCGCCTTGGAGATCTGAGAGTTGCTCAACGTCTGGCGCACGGTCGTTCCGTCGTCGACCTGCGCCGCGGCGCAGGGGGCGTTGCTCGCGAGCGCCACGACGAACGCCTCGGCGGGGGAGACGTTGATCGCGTGGATGACGGCGCGCCAGTGACCCGCCTGCCCGTCGATGTGGCCGGTGACCGGCGACGCTCCGTTGCGCGACGTGTGCTCGACGCCGTCGGGGCTGAAGACCGAAAGCGTCATGAAGCTCCCCGGGTAGCAGAGGGCGGCGCTGACGGTGCCGCCTGATGAGTCGTATCCGACCTCGGCCGTCTGACCGGTGGAGATGGGGTCGCCGGTCGAGACCTGGAGCGTGCCCTGCGTGGTGCCACCCGATACCGCGGCGGCGCACTGCGCGGTCAGCGCGTATGGATCCTGCGGATCGCGCTGGATGGGCCGCACGGCCGAGAGCACGCCGTTGGCGCTGACGTCGACCTCCTGGCCGGCGTTGACCGTCTGCTTCGTCGTGCCGTTGACGCTGACGGAGCCGACAAACACCTTGAAAAGGTTCGTGTTGTTCTGCCTGACCAGCACCTCGAATTGGGTCCCGCGCACCTCGGCGCTGACGGAGTGGCCGTCGATCTTGAACGTGGAACCGCTGGCGAGGTGCTGGACGTTGACGAGCGTGCGGCCCGCCTTCTGCGCCACCTCGACCGCGTCGAGGTTGCCGGCCTTCTGCAGCTGGACCTTGGTGATCTGGACCTCGGTGTTGGGGGACATCCGGACGTACGAGCCGTCCGGGAACTGGATGGCCGCGTGTCCGGTTTGCGTCTTGACGCTGTCGTTGGCGTTGAGCGCTTCGCCCGCCGTGCCGGGACTGCCGTTCACGGTGACCGTCTGGTTGTAGACGATCAGCGTCGCGGGGGCCGTAACCGCGGCGGACGCCTGGACCACGAAAAACCACCATCCCCCGCCCACGACGAGCAGCAGGGCCAGGACCACCGCGACCAGGCACCCGCCGCAGCCGAAGCCGCAGCCGCGCCCGAAGCAGCCTGACTTCCGCGTCGACGGAGGCGGTGCTACTTGCTGAGGAGGGGTGGGCGGTGGCTGGATCGCCATCGCCGGGGAGATTAGCTGGTAGGTATGCGCAAATCGACGACTAAGCGCGCTGGATCGTTGAGGGTGAAGGCGCGGATGCAGGTCGGCTTGCTCAAGCCGAGTCCCCAGGAGACATAGCCCTCGAAGTCCTCTGTCTGGCGGGCTTCCTTCAGGACCTGGTACTCGGGGTGGATGATGTCGGTCGGGCCGGTGAACGTGGTCGCGCCGGTGGCCGAATGGACCCTCACGAGCACGCCGGCCGTTCCGCTCAGCGTCACGGTCTGGCCGCTCGCGCCGAGCGGGAAGACCGGCTTGTCCTGCCTCGTCACGTTGTAGGTCGGGACGGTCGAGTCGAACTGGAGCACGAACCGGTCATAGGTCTGCTGCTCGCCGGCGCGTGCGTTGATCGTGTTGGCGACCCCCGTCTTGCCGCCCGAGAAGTCGGAGCAGGCGAAAGCGGGAAGGTTGGTCCCAGGCGGGGTCGGCGGCGTCACGGGGGGCGCGGAGATGCGGGGGGCGGAGGCGTTGGCGGCGCCGGTTCCGCCCGGAGTGACCGCCGCGCTGGGGGCCAGCACTGGGCCGCAGGCGGTCAGAATCGAGATCACCAGCAGGGCCAGACCGGCACGCACCGGCCAATGGTATGGTCGGGGCCGCCCGGAAGTGCGCCGAGGTGGCGGAACAGGCAGACGCGTCGGTCTCAAAAACCGATGTCCGCAAGGACGTGCGGGTTCGACTCCCGCTCTCGGCACCACGGCGGTAGAACGGGATGGGGCGCTTGGTGAGTTACGGAGCATGGGGGCAATATCGCCCGGATCCCGTACTCCGGCCCCAGCCGAACCCCGATTCTATGTAATGAAAGACCTTACATATGTTAGGATATTCCTTACATGTCGCTCTTCGGGCGTTCCCGTGTCCGGGATCGAATCCTGCTGGAGTTCTTCGCCAAGCCTGGCACGTCCGTCCACGTGCGTGAAATGGCTCGCCGAGTGAAGGCGTCCGCACCGACAGTCGGCGCCGAGTTGGCGGGACTGGCGCGTCTTGGCGTTCTGCAGGCCAATCCCGTCGGACGATCGCTTGTCTACTCCGTCAATGAGCGATCTCCTCTACTTGGGGAGATCAGCGCTCTGGTACAGAAGACGATCGGAGTCGAGGGATTGATCGCGAAGGCGGTCGAGGGATTACCCGGGGTCGAGGCGGCGTACATTTTCGGATCTCATGCGGCTGGGACGGATACCGGCCGAAGCGACGTGGATCTTCTGATCATCGGGCGCCCGAACCGCGTAGCCCTGTCGGAGCAGCTTGCTCCGGTTGAGCGCGCCATCGGCCGCGACGTAAACGTCGTCACAAAGACCGAAGCGCAAATGCGCGAGCGGCGTCGGGGTGGCGACGCCTTCTGGCGACAGGTTCTGGGGAAACCAATGATCCACATCTCCGGTCGCAAGATGACCTTGGGCTGACAACAATAGCCAGCATCAGAGCGACGACTCGGGTGCCCCCAGTGGCGCAAAAGGTGCGGAATTCTCGCCAGTTAAGGTTCGTTTTGCGCAAAAGGTGCCGAATTCTGGCACACCGACCTTACGGTGTCGGCGGCACTATTCCCGGGATCACGTACGCCTCGATCATCGCCAGGATGCCCATCGCGCTGGTGAGGATCAGGCTGTAGCCGATCACCCGCCGGAAGATCTCACCTTCCGAACCGACCTTGTTCACGCCGGCCGCGCCGACCGACAGGTTCTGCGGGCTGATCATCTTGCCCATCACACCGCCGGACGAGTTGGTGCCGGCGGTCAGGATCGGGCTCACGTTGTGCAGCTGCTGTGCGGTCTGCGCCTGCAGCGGCCCGAACAGAGTGTTCGACGACGTGTCGCTGCCGGTCAGGAACACGCCCAGCCAGCCCAGGAACGCGGAGACGAACGGAAATAAGAGCCCGGTCTTGGAGAAGGCGATGGCGAGGCTCGAGGTCATGCCTGAGAAGTTCATGACGTAGGCGATGCCGAGGATGAACGAGATCGTCACGATCGGGAGCGCGAGCTGGCGGACGGTTCGCGCATACACCGTGAAAAAGTTCAAGCGCGCGCCCGCGAGCCGCATGACGACGAACGCGACGATGGACGCGAACAGGACCAGCGTGCCCGCGGCGGCGAGGAAGTCCCAGTTGAACGGATTGTTGTAGGGAGCCTCCTTGGCCACGATCGGCTTCTCGCTCAGCACCACCGAAACCGGCTGTCCCTTCTTATCGAGCGTGTAGGTCCCGGGCCAGTAGAAGCTCCAGTACGGGAACTTGAACGCCTGGCGGTCCTTGGCCGGGTCGGGCCCGATCCACGGCTGAGGGCACAGCTTGAACCCTGGGTTACCGCACTTGAAGTCGGCGGTGATGTTGGCCGGCGCGGCGAGTGCGGTCTTCACGTCGCCCACCGGGTGCCCGGACCACCAGGGCAGGTTGCCCATCTGCCCGATCAGGATCACCAGCACCAGCACGATGTACATCGAGAAAGCCCGCACGATGCGCGAGGGTGGATCAGCGACGTCCAGTGGGGATCTGCCCACGGCGACGCCTCGTGCCGGAAGGTCGGAGCCGCCCATGACGCGACGCGGCTGGGCCGCCTGCGCGGTGGCCGCCGACTCGTGGGCGAACTGCCAGACCTCGCGAGGACGCCAGAAGCGAAGCAGAGCCGCGAGGCATCCCATCGAGACGAGCGCGGCGATGATGTCGGTGAGCTCGGGGCCGACGAGGTTCGAGACGAGGAACTGCACGACCGCGAACGACACGCCGGTCACCAGCACCGCCGGCAGGATCTCGCGCATCCGGCGCCATCCGGCCAGGACGACTATGAGATACGCGGGGATGATGATCGAGAACAGCGGCAGCTGGCGTCCGACCATCGCGGACAGGGCCATGGTCGTCGATGTGGGATCGGTGTGGCCCAGTACCGGAGCCACCAGCCGGCCGAGGGTGACGACGGGGATGCCGATCGAGCCGAACGCGACCGGGGCCGTGTTCGCCAGCAGGGCGAGGACCGCGGCGGTCACGGGCTCGAATCCAAGGCTCGCCAGGATCGAGGCGGAGATCGCGACCGGCGCGCCGAAACCAGCGATGCCTTCGATGAGCGCGCCAAAGCTGAAGGCGACCAGCAGCGCCTGCAGGCGGCGGTCGGTGGTCAGCCGGCTCAGGGCGCGTTTGATCACGTCGAAGTCGCCGCTGGCGACGGTCAGGTTGTGGAAGAACACGGCGTTGAGGACGATCCAGCTGATCGGCCACAGGCCGAAGGCCATGCCCTCGGTGGCGGACCCGATGGTCACCGTGAACGGCATGCCCCAGACGATCCAGCCGAGGAGCGCGGCCGTGAGCATCGCCGTGATGGCGCAGATCCACGCCGGCAGACGAAGGACCGCCAGCGTGATGAACAACGCATAGAGCGGAAGACCGGCGACGAGCGCGGACAGAAAGATGCTGCCCAGAACGGGCTCGTACGTCTGATGAAACGTCAAAAAGACGTCCATCTCACTCCCCCCTAAGACGCCTACCGAAGCCGAGTCAATTCAATCCGAATCGGATTCGGTTTGCAAGTTAGCCTCGGCGGCTACCAGGATCCGCCGCCGCCTCCACCGCCCCCGCCGCCGGAAGAGCCGCCCCCTCCGAACCCGCTGGAGCTGCCCGAGCTCGGCGGCGTGGATGCGATCGCGCTGGAGAGGCTCGAGTTCATCGACTCGAGGCTGCTGGACAGGAACGCGGCCTGGAACGGAGCGTTGCCGACGTACCAGCTGTTGCTCGCGCTCGTGTCGATGCCTTCGAAGGCTTTCGACCAGCGCGCGACGCAGCCGAAGACGATCGCGTAGGGCAGGAGCTGGGTGAAGATCTCGGCCTTCTCGGCGAACTGCTGCCGGTATTTCTCGGCCGTCGTCATGTAGAGGCGGAACCCAAGCGTCTTCTGCATCACCTCGCGGCCGGCCGCGGTCCGGCTCGCCATCGCCCGATGCATGAGCATCAGCACGACGCCGACCAGGATGACGGCCACGCCGATCAGCCCGCCGCCGAACGTGAGGCCGAGCACGAAGGTCAGGCCGGCTCCGACCAGCGCGATGAGGATCGCGACCCCGACCGTCGCCAGCCGCACCATGTCGGGCCGCGCGCGAAAGAACTTGCGGGTCATGGCGTCGGCGTACACCTCACCTTCCGCGGTGCTGAGCGTCGAATGAAACGTGCCCTTGAGCTCGGAGATCTTGACCTGCTGGCGAGGGCCGAACAACCCGGTGTAGAGCGTCCTCTCGTACGGCAGCAGGCTTGCGACGTCACCCGACTTCTGAGTGAGCATCCAGTCGCGCTTGCCCGGAACCTCGCCGATGGTCAGGAAGCCGCGCACGGCGAGGTCGACGATGGTCGCGGT
>Ga0209689_1004192_pt1 | contig 10462 bp, 12 predicted proteins | sample GraSoiAngelo_149_FD_187119 | JGI IMG/M metagenome (GOLD analysis project Ga0209689, IMG submission 187119) | Grasslands soil microbial communities from the Angelo Coastal Reserve, California, USA - 14_1009_09_30cm (SPAdes) (version 2) | ecosystem: Environmental > Terrestrial > Soil > Grasslands ...
CGGCGTCAAGAATTCGAGCTCAGCCGCCGGGTGTGATCGTCACCGTCCCGACCATCCCGTAGGCCTCGTGGCCCGGCAGATGGCAGATGAACTGGAGGGAGCCCACGCTCGCGAACGTCACGGTCGTGCGCTTCTGTGACCGGGCGGGGATCGTGATCTCGGTCGGGCGAGCGTTGTGGACGGGCTCGGTGCCCGTCCGGTGACGCTCATGCAGCGCCGCGTCGCCGACGATCCACTCGTGGTCGATCGGGTCCGTGTTCGTGATCACGAAGGTGACTGGCCGCCCGACGGGGACGGTGACCGCCGAGGGCTCGTAGTGCGAGTAGTGGATCGTGATCTCGATCACGATCGGGTCGTTCGATCGGGCCACGACGCTCGCGAGGGCGCCGGTCAGGACGGCGGCCGCGAGACCGAGCGCGATGGGAAACATCAGCCGGCCAACTTTTCGAACTCCGGGATCCTCGAGACCAAGCGCGGCGGTCGGACGCCAGCCGGTTCGCCACAACGCCGGGAGCTGGACGCCGACGTGCAGCATCGCGCCGGCCACCACCCCAAGGGCGAGCGCGGTGACGCCGTAGCGGGGCGCGAAGAACGCGGCCGCCACGATGATGGCGCCGTTGTAGAAAAGGGGCGCGAGCGCCTGGGCGAAAAACCGTTGATAGGCGGTCAGAATGCCGATCACCATGCCGCCCGCACCCAGGAAGATCGGCTGCAGCAGCAGGATCCGGGTGAGCCCAACGATCACCTCGTGATCGTGCGGGCTGTAGCCGAAGGCGATCAGCGAGACGTAGAAGGGCGCGACGATGAAGAGGATCGCCGCGCCGGCGGTCAGGATCACGATCGCCGAGTTGAGCACCCGCTGGGCAATCTCGAGGGCCCGCTGTTGCTCGCCCTTTGCCAGGTGCTCGGAGAGGACCGGGATGAACGCCGAACTGATGGCGCCGGCGAGCAGCAAGTTGAACAGCAGGTCCGGCACGCCGAAGGCGACGCGGTAGTCGTCGATCTGATGGCCGGTGCCGAAGGTGTTGGCGATGACCAGTTCGCGCACGGCGCCCAGCACACGGCTGAGCCCATAGGCGACCAGGATGAGCGTCGCGGCCGACGCGATGCGCCGCCGCTCGCTAGACATTGGGTGCCATTGTAGTTGTGGCATCTCGCGTATAATCACCGCTCGCATGGCGAATACCCAATCAGCCAAGAAACGCGTGCGCGCCTCCATCAGGAAGCGCGACCGCAACCGCTCCACCCGCTCGGCCGTCAAGACCCTGGTTTCGCGCGCGCGGCGCCCAGCGCTACCGGAAGCAGCCAGCCTCACGAGCGAAGAGGTCCGCCGCGCCATCAGCGCACTCGACAAGGCGGCCGAGAAAGGTGTGCTCCATGCCAACAATGCGTCCCGGCGAAAGGCCCGACTGATGAGTGCGCTGGCGAAGCTGGCGCCAACCGCCGCTAAGCCGGCACCGGCTAAGGGCAAGGCCGCGCCTCTCGCCGCCAGTGCCGCGAAAAAGCCGGCGGCCAAGCCGGCAAAAGCGAAGGCCTAGCAACTCACCCGGGGCGGCACCCTCCGTCCACCCCTCTTTACAAAGAGCGCTCGCGCGTGAGACAGTGTCGTGGCGCCGAAGCGCGATCGGAGAGGAGGAAGGGAATGAACTTATTCAAGCGACTACTCGCGGCCGGCGGGGCGGCCGCACTTCTTGCTGGACTGGGCGGAGCCACGCAGGCGTTCGCCGCGAATCCGTTCACGGCCCAGATCGCGCTGGGGTGCGTGGACTCGAACCAGAACCAGACGATCACGGTAACCGCGACGAGCCAGGCGCTGGTCCACATCGAGGTTACGGTCGGCGGCAGTACCGTGAATGGCGGTACCCAGAATGGCACCGGCGTCCCGAACTCGAGCGGCGTCTTCACCGATACATGGAAGGTGGCTGCTGTCACGACCGCCACCACGGCCCAGGTTCGCATCTACGTCTTCACCATCGACGGGGTGGCTTTCGGCACCGGCACGTTCCAGATCAATCCGGTCGGTAGCCCCTGCCCGTCGCCGAGTCCCGTGACGATTACTGGATCGTTCCCGGAGGTCCTCCAGGTCGGCGGCGATGTCAAGAAGACGTGTGATGCGGGCGTCACGGGGAACGCGACATTCTCCGCGATGATTCAGGTCAAAGCCGACGGGGTGCCCGTGACGACGGTCACCCTACCCGCTGAGGCGAACCTGACGCTGGCCTGCAACGGGGAGGCCGCGCCGCTTCCGAAACTGCCGGTCACATCGGTGATCACGTTCCATGAGGTGACGCTGCCGACCGGAGCCGCGGCCCTCGCCGCGGACACCAAGATCACGATCGGGACCACGGCCGCTACCACGACGATTCACAACACCAAGAAGCCGGCGGTGGTCGTCGTCCTGCCGGCAACGGGCCAGCCCGCGGGTGCCCCGAGCCTCCCCTGGCCGGCGCTCGCCCTGCTGGGCCTGGTCGCGATGGCCGGTGCCGGCCTGGTTCTGCGGCGGCGTAGCTGACATCACACGCGAGGGAGCCATCGCGCGTGGCTCCCTCGCCACTCGATTGACTTTGCCTGAGTGGCTGCGAACATAGATCCATGAGACGCGGATCCCTGGCCGTCTTCTCGGTCGCCATCCTCCTGCTGCTCGCGAGCATCCCGGCGGCGGGGCTCGGCCGCTCGCCGGCCCACCTCGCGTCGACGAACCTCAAGGCCATCGCGTCGACCAGGCTTTCGCCTTCGGCGTCACCAACCGCGTCCGCCACGCCGGAACCTACCCAGGCCGTCCAGCGGAACGCCGCTGCGGCTGCCGCGGCTGTCGCTCCACCGACACGGGTGATTGCCCGCATCTCCATTCCCCGCATTGGCATCAGCAAGGCGCCCATCTACGACCGCGGTGTCGATGGTAAGGCCGTAATGCTAATCGCCCCCGGTTACTCGGTGACTCGATACGTGTTTTCCGCGCCGCTTGGGACAGGCAACACCTTCCTCTACGGCCACGACGATATCGAGGGCAACATCTTCGGCCATCTCTACGACCTGCGCCCGGGCGATACCGTGCAGATCGACATCGGCGGCGAGACACAGGTCTACCGCGTGACCGGGCATCAGATCGTGCCGCCAACCGCCGTCGGCGTCATGGACCCAACGCAGGATGTGCGGTTGACGATCATGACCTGCTGGCCATTCAATGTCGACACCAAGCGCTGGATCGTGACGGCTGTAAGGTCCTAGCCGGCGCTCAGAACCTGCTCGAGAATAAAGCCCTCGACCGCCAGCCGGGCATCGAGCTCGCCCAACTTGATCTGCTCCTCGATGCGCAGGAGATCGTGGAAGCCGCGGTCGAGGTCGGCCGCCCTGTAATCGGCAGCCTGCCGAAAAGCTTTTTCGACGACAAACGGGTGATCCGTTGACCGCGCCTGCAGGTCCACAAGGGAACCGCCACGGTCGCGGACGGCGCGCGCCTGCAGCAGCCGGCGCCAGTGGCTGACCAGCGTGTAGAGCAGCCAGGTGGGCTCGCGCCCATCGTCCAGCAGCGACTGCAGCACGCCCGCCACCTCGCCCGGCCGGCTGCCCGCCAGCGAGTCGGTGAGCGCGAAGATCTCTTCCTCGCGACTGTCGCTCACCAGCGCGCGCACGGCGTCGTCGTCGATGCGCGTCGACGGCGAGGCGTAGAGGGCGAGCTTCACGATCTCCTGATCGAGCAACCGCAGGTCGGGCTGCGATCGCTCCAGAAGGAGGCGAACCGCGGCCGGCGTGATCGAAAGCCCGCGCTCCTCGGCCAGCTTGCGCACCCATCCCGCGCGATCCGATCGCCGCGGCGGCTCGCATCGCAGGATCCGCGCGCGCTTGTCGCGCTCCATCGCCGCCACGACTCTGTAGATCGGGTTGCCGGGCGCCACCAGCGCGTGCGCCACCAGCACCAGGTGTGTGGAGTCGGGCGTTCCCTCGAGGTAGGCGGCGGCGCGCTCGGCCCCGGCGCCCTTGTCTCGCTTGCCGGCCAGCAGGCCCCAGTCGCGTAGCACCAGGACGCGCAATGCATCGATGAATGGCAAGGTGCCGGCCTTCTCGGCGAAGGCATCGGCAGTGAGCGCGTCCGCCTGGATGTCTTCGTAGTTGAACTCCAGCGTCAACCCGGCGCGCAAGGGCTGCAGCAGGTCGCGCGCGGCACGGTCGACGAGGTAGCTCTCCCCGCCGTGAATGAGGGTGATCACGCCGGGCCAAAGGCGCGGTCGATCTTCGCCGCCATATAGAAGTCGCTTTCCGTCAACCCATCGATCTTGTGCGTCCAGAGGTAGACGCGAACCTCACCCCATCGCACGTACAGGTCCGGATGGTGGTTCTCCGCCTCGGCGACCGGCGAGATCCGGTTGACGAAGGCGACCGCGTCGACCCAGTTCTTGAGCTTGAACGACTTGATCAGTTTCTTGTCGTCCTTGACCTGCCAGCCCTCGAGCTGTGCCGACAGCGGCGCGATCTGCTCGTGCGTCAGCGGTGGCGTGCCGCCCCGGCACGGAATGCACTTGTTGTCGGCAAGACTGGTCGCCATCAGTTCTCAACTTTGGCGATCGTCGCCCGCTCCGCCTCGTCCGCTCCTGTCTCGAGCCATGCGTCGCAGATCTCTTTTGCCACCGCCTCGGGCGTGGCGCGCAGGCTCATCACCAGAATGTTGGCGTCATTCCACTTCCGGGCGCCTCGCGCCGTCTGTGCATCGCCGCAGAGGGCGGCCCGGACGCCGGGAACCTTGTTGGCCGCGATCGATACGCCCGTCCCGGTCCAGCAGAAGAGCACGCCCTGCTGGCAGGCGCCCGAGGCCACCCGCTCCCCCACTTCCCGCCCGACGTCGACCCAGTCCATCGGGCGGCCATTGAGGGGACCGTGCAACTCGACGTCGGCGCCCGCCCGACGCAGGTGGTCGACGACCGAGTCGGTGACGGACGTCCGCTCGTCACTGCCTACCGCGATCTTCATGGCCAAATCAGCATAGCCCCCACGCGGGCCTCTCCCGCGAGCGGGGGAGGGAACTTCCCCACAGGTCGTTATTCCAGCGTGCTAACGAAGCGGCTGCCCCTCGCCGTTCTGGTGGTGACCGGAGCGCTGGCACTGCGCAATCTCGTGGGCATGGCGAACTTCGCGCTGCACCGGGCTCTCGAGGGCGATTTCGCCGTCTACTACATCTTCGCCCGCGTGGGGATCGCTCACGGCTGGGGATCGCTCTACGACTACGCTGCCATGCGCCAGGAGTGGCTGGCGCTCGGGTCCCTCTTCCTTTACCCCGCGCTCTATCCCCCACCGCTCGCGTGGTTCGTGGCCCCGTTCGCCGCGCTGCCGTTCGCGATGGGGTACGCGCTATGGAACGTCCTACTGGCCGCCTCGCTGCTCGTCACCTGGTGGCTTACTGTTCCTCCCTCGAGCCGATTGGTCCGGCTGGGGCACCTGGCGTTCGCCATCGCGTTGCCCTCGGTCGGCTTTGGCTTGCTGCTGGGCCAGGTGGTGATCGTGGTGGCGGCGGCGGTGTCGATTTGCTGGTGGCTGTTGCAGCACCAGCGGCCGCTTGCGGCCGGGCTCGTGCTCTCGCTGATCGCGCTCAAACCACAGCTCGCGCTGATCGTGCCGGTCGCCCTCCTGGTCGCTGGCCAGTGGCGGGCGTTTCTCGGATGGGCGGCCGGCTCGCTGGTCATGCTGGGCGCCGCGCTGGCGACCATCGGCATCAGCGGGCTCGAGACCTACGCGATTCTGCTGGCCGCAAGCTCGCATTACCTGGGGGCGATGATGGTCTACCCGCAGCTGACGCTGCCGGGCCTGCTGGGCAGTGGCTCGGCGGCGGCGCTCGTCCAGGGCCTCGTGATCGCGCTCACCCTGGGGCTGGTATGGCGACGCCGAGGGGCCGGCTTGGAATTTCCGGTTGCGGCCGGCCTCTGTGCCTCGCTGCTGATCGCCAGCTTCCTGCATCCACAGGACGTCGCCGTCTTGCTTCCCGCGGGATGGCTCTGGCTGCGCACCGTGCCACGGGGTGCGGAGCGGGTGCTCGGGCTCACCGGCTTCGTGGCCTCCCTCCTGCTCACCACGCCACTCCCCCTCGTGCTTGTGTTCGCCGGTTGGGTCGCCGGTGAGGCGAAGCCCGCCTACGGTACCGCAGCCGGAGTCCTGGTAAAGACGTAGAGCGTGCAGCCGGCGCCGCACGTTGGCACGGCGGCCACGAAGGTGAGTCCGGGGGCGTGTTGGTCGAACTGGCTGAGGCTGGTCTGCGGGACGAACACCAGCTCCACGCTCTCGCGTCCCGTTGCCCGCATCTGGTCACCAAACATGAACTGATACTCGGGCCGGACGGATACCGGCCAGCCGTGCTTGATCAGTTGCAGCGAAACGCCCGCCGCGGCCGGCCAGGCATCGAGCGAGACGATCGTCACCAGCACCGGCTGTCGCGGCTGGCTCGCGAGCGAGGCCTCGACCAGCGCCGCCGCCGTCCGCGTTCCCGGATCGGCCTCGGTCGCCGGAGATGGGAGCTGCAGGAATCCGATCGTCTGGGTGGCGGACAGCACCACGAGCACTGCAGCAACGCCCGCGGCCAGGACCCTGGCGCGCATCGACCGAGATGACCGGGGCAGCCAGGTGGCCGGCACGACCTTGATGAGGAGCGCCGCCCACCCAACGATGAGCACGAGCGGCAGCGCCGTTGTCCAGAGCAGGAAATAGGACGACAGCTCGCCGACGGCTCGGCTGATCGACCACACGAGCCCGAACGTCAGGATAAAGAGGATGGTCCCCAGGGCTTGCGCGAATCGATCCCGCGCGATCGTGCCCGCGGCGGCCAGCGCGCCGCTCAATACGAGGAAGGCGACCACCGGCAGCAGTCGCGCGAGCGTCAGCGCCGAGTAGTCGGATTCCGATCCTGGAGGCGGATGACCGAAGGGGAAGACGGCGAGGTGCCGGCCGAGGGCCGCGACGCCTTCGTGAAGATGATGATGCGGAAGGTTGGCGAGGAAAAAGAAGCGGGCGAGCTTGGTCAGGTTGCCCGGGTGCCCGGTCAACTCATCCGCGATCACCGGCACCCACATGGCGACCAGCGTCAGCAGCCCCACGCCGAGCAGCACGAGCATCTGCGGTCGCCGGTTGAGATCCGAGAAGACCGGTGATCGCGCCGGCCAGCGATGTCCGGCGAGGCGAATCACCGTCATCACCCCCAGCGCGATCGCGATGGTGGGCACGGTTCCCACGTGGAGTTGCGCCTCGTACGACCCCGTAAGGAGTGCCCCGACGACGGCCAGCGTCGAGCCCGCCGCGCCAAATGCCGCCAGCAGCAGGAACAGGATGATGGGAAGGATGGTTTCGTAGGGCGGCCAGGTACTGCGGAAGGTGGGCACGCCGATGGTGGATACGAACCAGAGCAGCAACAGGGCGGTGATCGCGGCCAGCACGGGCCCGCGGATGCGCCAGGCGGCGACCACGATCAGGCACATGGTAAGCGCGTGCAGCGCCAGCGCTGCGACGAAGAATGCCCAGCTCTGCTGGCCCAGGGGTGCGTAGACGAAGTCGAGCGCGTAAAACCAGGTGGGGCCGAGGTGACTCCATCCGAATCGGGAATAGTTGCCGACGAGCTGCGCAAAGTGCGTGGACCGCATGAGCGCGATCTCATCGACGGCGAAGTCGCCGTCCGCCACGACGTCAGGGCGCTGGACCGTGAGGACAACGGCCGCCACCACCATCGGGAGGCTGGCGGCGATGGTCGCGAGACCAGCGAAGGCGGCCGGCCACCCGATCAGGCGACGCGCGACGGGAGCCTCCTGCCGAACGGCTAACCGCCGATCTGGCTCATCGTCTTGGAGGGCCTCACGAAGTCGGCCTGGCCGATCTTGTGGCCTTCTTCCTTCTGCCAGACGGCCGCCGCGACGAAGTCGCGGATTTGCGTGTCGGATGCGCCGCCTCGCAGCAGCGCCTTGACGTCGTGCTCCTGGATGGAGAAGAGGCAGGTGCGCAGGTGACCCTCGGCCGTCAGCCGGATGCGGTTGCACACTTTGCAGAAGGCATCACTGACGGACGGGATGACCCCGATGCCGCCCTGGCTCCCATCGCGAAACTTGAATCGCGTGGCGGGCGCCGGCTTCTGATCGGCCACCGGCTCGAGCGGGAACTCGCGGTCGATCGCCTCGATGATGTCGCGGCTCGCGACGACGCTTTCCATCGACCAGATGCCGTCGGCGTCGAGTGGCATGAACTCGATGAAGCGGACTTCGTAGCCCTCGCGACGCGCGAGGCCGGCGAAGTCGACGATCTCGTCGTCGTTGCGGCCGCGCATCACGACCATGTTGAGCTTGATCGGGCTGAACCCGGCCTCGCGGGCGGCCATCAGGCCGCGCAGGACGCGATCGAGCGCATCGCGGCGCGCGAGATCCTTGAAGCGGTCCGAGTGCAGCGTGTCCAGGCTGACGTTGAGGCGCTTCAGCCCCGCCGCCTTGAGCGCTCGGGCTTTTTCCTCGAGCAAGATGCCGTTCGTCGTCATCGCGATGTCGAGTGACGCGTCGATCGCTGCGATCATGGCGGTCAGCTCCTCGATGCCCCGGCGCACGAGCGGCTCGCCTCCGGTCAGCCGGATGGTGCGGACACCGCACTCCTCGACGAGAATGCGTGTGACGCGCACGATCTCCTCGAAGCTGAGGACTTCGTCGCGCGCCAGCCAGGGGAGTCCGGCGGCCGGCATGCAGTAAACGCAGCGAAAGTTGCACCGATCCGTGACCGAGATACGCAGGTCATCCGCAACCCGCCCGAAGGTATCGCGGAGATGCAGAACAGGATTCGGGCTGGGCACGAACTTAGTATATGGGGCGTGCAATTAGCCGTCATGCCGCCGTTCACCCCGATGGAGGCGAAGGTCCAGTCCGAGCTGCCCAGCGGCGATGCCTGGCAGTACGAACCGAAGTGGGACGGCTTTCGGGCGGTCGCCTTCAAGGACGGCGACGAGGTCGTGATCCACAGCCGTAACCAGAAGCCACTGACCCGCTACTTTCCCGAGCTGGTCCCGGCATTGCAGAAGATCAAGCCGAAGCGCGCCGTCCTCGACGGCGAGATCGTGATCTTCACCGGATACGGGACCGACTTCGATGCCATGACGTTGCGCATCCACCCGGCGGCCTCCCGGGTCAACATGCTGGCGGCGGAGCAGCCGTCCACCTACATCGCGTTTGACCTGCTGGCCGACGGCGACGAGAGCCTCATCGAGGTCCCGTTGAAAACGCGGCGCCAGCGGCTGGAGAAATTGCTCGGCCCAAAGCCGGGATCGATCTACCTCAGCCCGGTAACCCGCGACCGGGCGGTGGCGCTTGGTTGGCTGAAGGAATATCGCGGCACCGGGCTCGACGGCATCGTCGCCAAGCGCATCGAGGGCGTTTACAAACCCGGCGAGCGCGCCATGATCAAGGTCAAGGAGCAACGAACGGCCGACTGCGTCGTGGGCGGCTTCCGTTGGGGCAACGACGGCAAGCGGGTGGGATCGTTATTGCTGGGCGTCTACAACGGCAAGACGCTGGAGTACATCGGCCACACCTCGGGCTTCGATGATGCGCAGCGAAAGGAGCTGGTCTCGATGCTGGAACCGCTGCGCGGCGGGACCAGCTTCGAGGGTGGCCGTGCTCCCGGCGGCCCCAGCCGCTGGTCGCAGGACCGGGACCTCGCCTGGGAGCCGCTGCGTCCCGAGCTCGTCTGCGAAGTCGCCTTCGATCGCCTCGAGAACGGTCGCTTCCGTCATGGGGTCGGCTTCGTCCGCTGGCGCCCCGACAAATCGCCGAAATCCTGTACGCTGGCGCAGCTCAAGGCCGAGGCGTCCGTCGAGCTGAAGAAACTCTTCGCCTAATCCTCTCGCTTCTTCGCTTTGCGGCGGCGGCCCGCTTCGCGCTCCTGCTTGGCCTCGTACGCGCCAGAAACTTCGCGGTACAGCTCCTTGGGGTCGTCCTTGATCTTTCGCGCGACGTCCGAAGGCTTCTGCGGTGGCTCGGGCGTCGGTTCGCCATCGATCGCCTTCGGCTCTGCCTCAGCCATATTCATCACCTCCTCGGATATTGCTACTATCACCTCCTCGGATATTGCTACTGACGATATCAAGTTTTGATATAATTGCTGACTGAGCAAGCGAACGCGCAAACGCGACCGCCCTTGGAGGTATGCACATGAAAGTTAAAGACGCGATGGCCAAGACCGTGTCGTCGGCCAAAAGGAGTGACCGGGTGATCGACGTCGCCAAGAAGATGAAGCAGGAAGACGCCGGGTTCATCCCCGTGGTCGAAAACGGCGGGACGATGATTGGCGTGATCACCGATCGCGACATCGTGATCCGCTGCATCGCGGAAGGCCACGATCCCCGCAACGAAACCGCCGAGCACGTGATGAGCCGCAACGTGACCATCATCAGTCCCGAGGATGACATCGAGCAAGCGGCGCGCATGATGGAGCGCGAGGCAATCCGCCGCCTCCCGGT
>Ga0209689_1004193_pt1 | contig 10460 bp, 9 predicted proteins | sample GraSoiAngelo_149_FD_187119 | JGI IMG/M metagenome (GOLD analysis project Ga0209689, IMG submission 187119) | Grasslands soil microbial communities from the Angelo Coastal Reserve, California, USA - 14_1009_09_30cm (SPAdes) (version 2) | ecosystem: Environmental > Terrestrial > Soil > Grasslands ...
TCGCCGAGCCGCCGGAGCGGGTGCGGTGGGTGATCGTCTGCTACGTCTTCACGTACTCGGTGACGGCGTTCTGGGGCGGCGCGCTCGGCGACCGCGTCGGCCACGCGCGCGTGTTCCGCGTCGGCCTGATCGTGACGGCCGCCGCGCTGGCGCTCGGCGGGCTCGCGCCGACGTTCGACCTGCTGCTGGGCGCGCGCGTGCTGCAGGGCGTGGGCGGCGGGCTCGTGTACGGCACGGCGCCGGGATTGGTGACGCTGACGGCACCGCCGGGGCAGCGCGGCCGCGCGCTGGGCTTTCTCAACGCCGGCATGGGCGTGGGCTTCACCGTCGCGCCGCTCGTCGCCGGCTTCCTCGTCGCGCACCTCGGCTGGCGGTCCACCTTCCACGTGCGCGTGCCGCTCGCGCTGGCCGTCTTCGCGTGGGCGTTCGCCGCGCTGCCGGCCGCGCGCGGCGCCGCCACCCGGCTCGTGGCGGCGGTGGACGTCCTGCGGCGCCCGGTGCTGGTGCCGGGCGCGCTCGCGTTCGTCGCCAACGCGTCGATCTTCTCGGTGTGGCTGCTGGCGCCGTTCTATCTCGTGCTGGTGCGCGGGCTCGACGCGGCCACGGCCGGCCTGCTCTTCACGCTGACGCCGCTCGGCACGGCCGTCGCCGCGCCGATCGCCGGGCGCGCCGCCGATCGTCTCGGCGGGCGCGGCCCGATGGTGGCCGGGCTCGTGCTGGAGGCGCTCGGCTTGCTCCTGCTGAGCCGTGCCGACGCCGCGACGAGCCCAGCCGTCATCGCCACGGCCCTCTTCGCCGCCGGCTTTGGCCTCGGCCTCTTCCAGGTGCCGAACATGGCGCTGATCATGGGCGCGTTCTCGGCAGCGCAGCAGGGCGTGGCCGGCGGCTTCGCGTTCCTCGCGCGCACGCTCGGCGTCGTCACCGGCGTGCTCGTGCTCGCCGGCGTGTTCGCCGCGCGCCGCGAGACGGTGGGGCTCGCGGCGGCGTTCGGCGAGGCGTTCCTGACGGCGGCGATCGCCGTCGCGCTGGCCGGCGTCGCGGCGGCGTTGCTTCGGCGATATACTCCAGCACCATGAAAGTCTGGAGCCCGTTCCCCGGCGGCGGTCAAGCTCAGGTCGGACGGCTCGCGCCGCGCAAGCCGAGCCTCGCCGGTCTCACCATCGGTGTCCTCGACAACTCCAAGCCGAACGCGGACGTGCTGCTGCACCGCGTGGCCGAGCTGCTCGCCGAGAAGACGGGCGCGGCCGGCGTGCGCGCGTGGCGCAAGCCCGGCGCTTCACGGCCGGCGGAGATGATCGACGACATCGCGAAGTCCGCGCACGTCGTCCTCACCGGCAGCGCCGACTGAGGGTCCTGCACGTCGTGGAGTATCCACGACGCGGCGCAGCTGGAAGGACGGGGTGTGCCCTCCGTCGTGCTCGGCACCGACGCGTTCCTCTCGCTCGCGAAGGCCACCTCGGCCAAGCACGGCCTCCCGCACATGGCGGTGGCGCTCGTGCCGCATCCGCTCGGCGGCGTCGCGCCCGACACGGCGCGCGCGAAGGCCGACGCGATCCTCGATGAGGTGCTCGCCGGCCTGACGAAGGACCCGGCGCCACCGGCCTCGACGGCGGGCGCGGGCCCGACGCTGGTCGATTCGCCGGAGGATCTGGACGCCTTCCAGGTGTGGGCGATGGAGCAGGAGTGGTCGGACGGCTTGCCGGTGCTGCCGCCGACCGAGACGCGCGTGGCGAAGATCCTGGGCGGGCGCAGGGGCGACGAGATGGTGGCAACGCTGGCGCCGCTCGACGGCCGCGCGACGCTGCACGCGGTCGCCGTCAACGCCGCGCTGGCGGGCGCGGGCCCCGAGCACCTGCCGGTGATCGTCGCCGCCATCCGCGCGGTGGCCAGGCCGGAGTTCAACCTCAACGCGATCCAGTGCACGACCCACCCCTGCACGCCGCTCGTGATCGTCAACGGTCCGATCGCCGTGCGGCTCGGCGTGGCGGGTGGGCCCAACGCGCTCGGCAACGGCCATCGCGCCAACGCGGTGATCGGTCGCGCCGTGCGGCTCATCTTGCAGAATGTCGGCGGGGCGCGGCCGGGCCGCGAAGACCGCGCGACGCTCGGACATCCGGGCAAGTTCACCTACTGCCTGGCGGAGAACGAGGCGCAGTCGCCGTGGGAGCCGCTGCACGTGGAGCGCGGGTTTGGCAAGGACGAGAGCACGGTCACCGTGTGCGGCTCCGAGGGCCCGCACAACGTCAACGACCACGGCTCGATGGCCGGCGAGACGCTGATGGCGGCCATCGCGGGCACCGCGGCCACCACCGGGAGCAACAACGTCTATCTCGCCGGCGACCCGCTCGTGATCCTCGGGCCCGAACACGCACAGACGATCGCCTCCTCCGGCTGGTCGAAGGCCGACTTCAAGCGGCGTTTCTGGGAGGCCGCGCGCGTGCCGCTCAAGCGCTTCTCCGCCGACAACGTCGCGCGCTTCATGACCATCCATCCCGAGCGCTTCGAAGGCTCGGGGCCCGACACGCTGTTGCCGTTCGCGAGCCGGCCCGAAGACGTGATGGTGATCGTGGCCGGCGGCCCCGGCAAGCACTCGGCGATCGTGCCGACCTTCGGCGCCACGCGCTCGGTCACGGAGCCGATCGAGGCCTGAGCTATCGCGGAATGACGACGGCGAGCCCGCGCGTCCGCACGGCCTGGTCGACGGCGTGGCGGCGGCGCTCGGCGGCGCCGGTGGGACCGTCGCGCTGCGGCTCGTCCTGGCGGCGGTCGAGGATCACGCGGATGTCCGGGTCGCCGGCGAACTTCTCGGTCAGATAGTCGAAGAGGTTCACGTTCGAGCGGGCCACGATCACGACGTGACCCAGCGCCTTGAGCTCCGGCTGCGACAGCTCGAGCCACGAGCGCATCCCCATGTCGGCGAACAGCACGATCGCGCGCGCCAGGTGGTCCTCGGCGTCACCGAGGTGGCCGAGCTGGCGCTGCAGCCGGCCCAGATCGAAGTGGGTGCGCGCGATCAGGGGGCGCAGCGAGAGCTCGTCCGCCAGCGCGAGCGCCTGCTCGTACGCCTGCCGGGCGGCGTCGAAGCTCGCCTCCCTGGCGGAGACGTCGCCGAGCACCCGCCACGCCATGGCCTCGTGCGCGCGCTCGCCATGCGCCAGCGCCAGCGCCATGGCGCGGTCGGCGGTGGCGCGCGCCGCGGTGACGTCGCCGATGGCGAGCAGGCCTTCTGCGAGGTGCAGCATCCAGCGCGACAGATAGGCCATGACGCCGAGCGACTCGGCCCGCCGCACGCCGTCGCGCAGCAGCGCGATCCCGTCGTCCTTGCGGTCCAGCATGAGCAGGCACAGGCCGAGCAGCGTGGCGGGGATGGGCTGCCAGACGGTGAGGCTCGCCTGCTCGCAGAGCTCGAGGCTGCGCGCCAGCGTCGCCACCGCGCGCTCCACCTGGCCGCGCGCGTACCACACGGCGCCCGTGAGCGTCCACGCGATCGCCTGGCTGTAGGGATGCCGCGCAAAGTCGGCCTGCGCGCGCGCCCGGTCCAGGCAGGCGTCGGCCCGCTCGAACTCGCCGAGGTCGGCCAGCGCCCACGCCAGCCACGCGGACGAGGCGACGTACGCGGTGGTCGCGGTCACCGCCGTGCTGCCGTCGCCGATGTCCGCGTCCAGCGCCGCAAGATTGTCCTCGAGGATCTGGATGGCCATCTTGTGCTGGCCCTGCGCGTGGTGGCTGTGGCCGAGATATCGACGCGCGAGCGTGACCAGCGCCGGATCGCCGCGACGCTGGGCGATGCCGAGACAGCGCGCGCCGTACTCGATCGTGCGCGCGGGCTCGCCGAGCAGGTAGTGGTAATTCACGAGGTAGGAATAGGCGCGGGCCAGCCGCTCCTCGTCGTTGACCTGCTGCGCCATGCTCTCCGCTTCCTTCGAGAGGCGATGGATGTCGTCGAGCCGGCCCAGCTGCAGCAGCGGCGGCCGCAGATCCAGCCGCAGGTCGATGGAGAGCCCGAACGTCTCGCGGCTCTCCGGCAGGTGGCGGAGCGCGCGCAGCGCGTCCTCGTAGAAGGCCACCGCCTCGCGGTTGGCGGAGCGTGCCACCGCGCGCTCGCCGGCGTCGCGCAGGTAGCCGACGGCCTTCGCCCACGTCTCCGCGCGCAGCGCGTGGTAACCCAGCCGCTCGACATGCTCGGCGCGGCGGGGCCCTGGATAGCTCGTCTCCAGCGCGTCGACGATGCGCGCGTGCAGCGCGCGGCGCTGCTCCTTGAGCAGCGTGGAGTACGCCACGTCCTGGGTGATCGCGTGCTTGAAGGAATAGGCGAGGTCGGGCACGAGCGCGCTCGGCCTCAGGAAATCGGCGGCCTCGAGATCGGCCAGCCCGCGCAGCACCGCCTCGGATGGCGTGTCGGCCACGACCTGGAGCAGCGCGACCGGGACCTCGATGCCGATGGCCGCGCCCGCCTGCAGGAACAACTTGTCCTGCCGGGACAGACGATCGATGCGCGCGGCGAGCACCGCCTGCACGCGGTCCGGGATCTGGATGCCCTCGATGGGCTTGCCGAGCCGGTAGTGACCGCGCTCGCCCGACAGCGCGCGCGTCTCGACCAGCGCCTGCACGGTCTCCTCGAGGAAGAAGGGATTGCCCGCGGTGTGGGTGACGAGGCGGCGCTTGAGCGGCCCCAGCTCGGGCTCGCTGCCGAGAAGCGAGTCGGCGAGCGCCTCCGCGCTCTGCACGGGCAACGGCTCGAGCCGGATCTCCGTCGCGTCGCCCGTGGTGGCCCAGTCGCGGCGCCGCTCGGGCCGCACGCTGACGAGCACGAGGATGCGGGCCTCCCCGAGGCCGGCGGCCAGCTCCTCGATGAGCGCGTGCGTCTCCGAGTCCGCCCACTGGAGGTTTTCGACCACGACCAGCAGCGGCACGCGGCGGCTCTCGGCCAGCAGCAGCTCGCGCACGGCTTTCAAGATTCGCCGGCGGCGCGCCGTCGGCTCGAGCTCCTCCCACTCCGGGTCCTCGTTGGGCACGCTGCCCAGCGCGAGGATCGCGGAGACGTGCGTGGCCAGCCGCGTGTCGAGCGCCACCATCCGCGTGGCCACCTTCTCGCGGATCCGCCGCGCGTCGTCGCCGTCCTCGACGTCGAAGTACTTCGTCAGGAGGTTGCGGACGGGCAGGTAGGGCGTGAGCATGCCGTACGAGACGCATGCGGCCTCGTGCATCTGCCAGCCGCTGGCCGCGGCCTTGCGCGTCAGCTCCCACACGAGGCGCGACTTGCCGACGCCGGGCTCGCCCACCAGCGTGACGACCTGGCCCCGCCCCGTGCGGGCGCGGGCCAGCGCGCGCTCGAGCGTGGCCAGCTCCGCGGCGCGGCCGAGCATGGCCGTCTGCGCGCGGCCGGCGATGACGCGGAGGCTCGAGGTCACGGGGCTGGCGCGCCTGAGCTCCCAGACCTCCACCGGGTCCCTGAGGCCCTTGATCGGCATCGGGCCCTGCGAGACGGCCTCGATGAAGCGCTCCGCGAGCCGCTGGGTGGCGGCGGTGATGAGCGTGCTGCCCGGCCGGGCGAGCTGCTCCATGCGCGCGGCCAGGTGCGTGGTCTGGCCCACCGCGCTGTAGTCCATCTGGAGGTCGTTGCCGATCGAGCGGACGACGACTTCGCCTGAGTTGAGACCGACGCGAATCTGCACGTCGACGCCGAGACGGCGACGGACGTCCTCGGCCCCCTTGGCCATCGCCTTGTGCATGCGCAGCGCCGCGTAGCAGGCGCGTACCGCGTGATCCTCGTGGGCCAGGGGCGCGCCGAACAGCGCCATGATGCCGTCGCCCATCACCTGGTTGACGGTGCCCTCGTAGCGGTGCACCGCCTCCATCATCCGCTCGAGGACCGTGTCGAGCAGGGCGCGCGCGTCCTCGGGATCGCGGTCGGCGAGCAGCTCGAGCGAGCCCTTGAGATCGGCGAAGAGGACGGTGACCTGCTTGCGCTCGCCGGCCAGCCGCTCGCGGGCGCTGAGGATCTTGCTGGCGAGGTGCGCGGGCGTGTAGGCGTCGGGGGCTTCGGCGCGGGGCGAATCGATGACGGGCGCCGTACGCGCGCCGCACTCGCTGCAGAATTTCGCCCCGAGCTCGTTATCGTGCTGGCAGCGGGCACACCGCACTCGAGTCTCCGATCCTCAGGGGCGCGCTGAATGAGGTCCGGCCAGTATGGGGCAGCCGCGGCGAGCGGGTCAAGGCGCGCGCGGTTGCGGCGGCGCCGGAGCCGGTGGTAGCGTGGCCTGACTCGAGAGGAGGCCTGCATGCCGGGCACGCTCACGTCCAAGCGCTACACCGTCGATGACGCCGCCGGGGCCATCGATCTGTGCTTCGAGAAGGGGTGGACCGACGGCCTGCCGGTGGTCCCGCCGACCGAGGCGGCCGTCCGTGCCATGCTGGACGCCGCGCGGCTGGCGCCGGACGCCCAGATTGCCTATATCAGGGATCGGGCGACGGCCGTCACCGCGGAGAAGGTCGCGATCAACGCGGTCATGGCCGGCTGCAAGCCCGAGTACATGCCGGTCGTGGTGGCCGCGGTGGAGGGCATCGGCGACCCGCGCTGGGGCTACCACGGGCCCGGCACCTCGACGGGCGGCGCCGCGGTGCTGCTGGTCGTCAACGGGCCCATCGCGCGCGAGCTGGACGTCAACGCGGGTGACAATCTCTTCGGCCCCGGCTGGCGCGCCAACCTCACGATCGGCCGCGCGCTACGCCTGGTGATGCGCAACGTGTGCGGCTCGATGCCGGGGCTGCTCGATCGTGGCACCGTCGGCCATCCCGGCAAGCTGTCGTACGTGATCGCGGAGAACGAGGCGGAGAGCCCGTGGACGCCGCTGTCCGTGGAGCGCGGCTTCCGGCCCGAGCAGTCCACCGTCACCGTGATGGCGGCGGAGGGGCCGCACCAGTTCTACAACCAGCTCTCGAGCACGGCCGAGGGCATCCTCACCACGCTGGCGGACAACATGCGCATCTCCGGCAACGTCATGGGGCAGCCGCACTACTGCCTGGTGCTGGCGGGCGAGCACATGCGCACCATCGCCGCCGACGGCTGGGACAAGAAGCGGATCCGCCAGTTCGTGTGGGAGCACACGCAGAACTCGCACGCGCACCTCAAGCGCACGCACCGCATGTCGGGCACGCTCGAGCCCGGCGACGAGCAGAAGATGCGGCCGCTCGTGGCCTCGCCGGACGACCTGCTGGTCGTCGCCGCCGGCGGGCGCGCGGGCGCCTTCTCCTGCTTCATCCCGGGCTGGTCGAGCGCGAAATCTTCCGCAGCGATTACAGTGGCCGTGCGACGCGGCAGCCCCGTCGAGGGGCGACGCTAGCCTGTGAAGGCCGTGCGACGCGGCAGCCCCGTCGAGGGCGACGCGAGCTAACAAAAGGAGGTTAGGCGATGGGCATGGAGATTCTGGATCCCACGACCGCGGCCGCGACGCAGGTCATCGCGTACGCCGCGCGGCCGGCCGCGCTGGCGGGCAAGCGCGTGGCGCTGATCGAGAACACGAAGTTCAACTCCGACAAGCTGCTGGAGCGGATCGGCGACATTCTCAAGACGGAGTACGGCGTCGCCGAGTGGACGATGTACCGCAAGCACAACGCGAGCGTGCCGGCGCATCAGGAGATCATCGAGGCGATCAAGACGTCGGCCGACGTCGTGGTGGCCGGGATCGGAGACTGAGGGTCCTGCTCGTCGGGCAGTGTGCTCGACGGAATTCTGCTGGAGAAGACCGGGGTTCCCTCGGCCTCGATCGTGACCGACGTGTTCGAGAAGACGGGACGCGCGATGGCGGAGCAGTGGGGGCTGAAGCATTACAAGTTCCTCGCGATGCCGCATCCCATCGCGAACCTCACCGACGCGGAGCTGGACCGACGCGCACGCGAGATCGTGCCGGAAGTGGTGAAGCTGCTGCTGAGCGGGCAGGAGTAGCGTTCCGCCCGGCGTGGTGGCTGCGAAACCGCCACGCGCAGACCGTCTGGGGCCCGCTCATGCGCCGGGGTGCCGTCGCGTCCCGGCGCGAGCGGGTCGTCACGCCCGACGGTGACTTCGTCGACCTCGATTGCCTCGACGCGCCGGCCCTGGGCGCGCCGCTGCTGCTCGTCCTGCACGGCCTCGAGGGCTCGTGCCGCTCGCACTACATGCGTGGCCTGTTCACGCTCGCGCGCGCCGCGGGCTGGAGCGCGGTGGCCCTGAACTTCCGGTCGTGCAGCGGCGAGCCGAACCGGCTGGCGCGCTTCTACCATTCGGGCGACACCGACGACCTCGACCTCGTCGTCCGCCTGCTCGCCGGGCGCGACCCGCACGCGCGCATCGGCGCCGTCGGTATCTCGCTCGGCGGCAACGTCCTCCTGAAGTGGCTCGGCGAGCGCGGCGATGCCGCGCCGCCCCAGATGCGCGCGGCCGTCACCATCTCCACGCCGTACGACCTCGAGCGCTGCGCCCGCACGCTCGACCGCGGGATACAGAAGGTGACCTACACGGCGTCGTTCATGCGGTCGTTCAGGCAGAAGGTGCTCGACAAGGCGCGGGCGTTTCCGGGCTTCGTCGACGTGGCGGCCGTGATGCGCGCGCGCACGTTCGCCGAGTACGACCGTATCGTCACCGCCCCGCTGCACGGCTTCGCCGACGAGGTGGACTACTGGCGCCGCGCGTCCTGCCGGCCGTACCTCGCGCGCGTGTGCCGGCCGACTCTATTGATCAGCGCTCTCGACGATCCGTTCGTGCCGCCCGAGGCGCTGCCCGATCCCGCCGCGCTGCCGCCGAACATCGTCGCCGAGTTCAGCGAGCACGGCGGCCACGTGGGCTTCGTCGAGGGGCCGGTCTGGCGGCCGCGGGCGTGGGCGGAGCGGCGCGCGATGCAGTTTCTGTCGTCGGTCGTCGCCGGCGACGTCTGCTAGGATGCGCGGGATGCCGGACGACGCGTACGGGCTGCCCGTGTCCACGGCCGATCCCGAGGCGCTCGCGCTCTACGACCGCGCCGTGCGCTCGCTCCAGGCGTGGCAGGCCGACGCGCTACCGCTGTTCCGCGCGGCGGCCGAGCGCGATCCCGGCCTCGCCCTCGCGCACGCGGGCGCCGCCGTATGTCTCTTCCTCGAGGAGCGGTTCCCCGAGACGAAGGCGGCGACGGAAGCCGCGCGGGCCGCGGTCGTGGGCGCGAGCGAGCGCGAGACCTCGCACGTGGCGGCGCTGACGGCGTGGACGTCGGGGCAGGTGCCGCAGGCGGAGCGGCTGATGCGCGAGCACCTGGCCAGGTGGCCGCGCGATGCGATGGTCTTCCAGCGGCTCTATTACGTCTACTTCTGGCTCGGCCGGTTCCCGGATCTGCTGACCCTGACGGACGCGCTTCGCGGCCACTATCCCGGCTCATCGTTCGTGCTCGGCCTGCACGCCTTCGCGCTGGAGGAGGCCGGCCGGCTGCCCGAGGCGATCCGCACCGCGGAGACGGCGCTGCAGCTCGAGCCCAACGACGCCTGGTCGGTGCACGCGCTCGCCCACGCGCTGTACGAGTCCGAGTCCTTCGACGCCGGCGTGACCAAGCTCCCGGTCGCCATCCACCCGTGCCGCGGCCTGAATTGGTTCCGCAACCACCTGCTCTGGCACCTGGCGCTCCTGCACTTCGCGCGCGGTGAGTACGCGCGCGCGGCGAAGATCGGGCGCGCCGCGTTCGAGCGCGAGCCCTCCTCGATCGCCGGCAACCTGCACGACTCCATCTCGCTGCTCTGGCGCCTGGAGCTGGTCGGCCACCCCGTCGGCGCGCGCTGGCAGCCGTTCACGGCCATCGCGCGCGAGCGCGTCAACCGCATGGGCCTGCTCTTCCACGCCGCCCACGTCGCCATGGCCCTCGCCGGCGGCGGCGACTGGGCGACGGCGAAGGCGCAGCTGGAGGCGGTGCGCGCGCGCGCGCCCAAGGATCCCACCGGCCTGATGGGCGACGTGCTCGCGCCGCTCGTCGAGGGCATCCACGCGTTCGGCCAGGGCGACTACCGGACGAGCATCGCGAAGATCGAGCCGCTGCGGCCCCGCATCGTGGAGCTCGGCGGATCGCGCGCCCAGCGCGACGTCTTCCACGACACGCTTTTCGAGGCGTGCTTCCGCGCCGGTGACGCGGAGCGGGCCGGCCGATACCTCGCCGAGCGCCTGGCGCGCCGGCGCGATCATCCCTGGCTGGCGCGCGGGTGATGAAGATGGGGGGCCCCGAAATGATGGGGGGCCCCGAAATGGCCCCCCATACCCCCCCCGCGCTCGTCGCGCCCCGGGGAACCCGGGTCGCGCCTCGATTCCCCCCGACGCTCGTCGCGCCCCGGTAAAGCCGTGGCGCGCCTCGTTTGGCTGGTCTTCGCGTGCGTGCTCGCGGGCTGCGCGGCGCCGGACACGCGGACGGCCGCGGCCGCGCCGCCGCGCGCCGTCGAGATCACGCTGCTGCAGATCAACGACGCCTACGTGC
>Ga0209689_1004196_pt1 | contig 10458 bp, 5 predicted proteins | sample GraSoiAngelo_149_FD_187119 | JGI IMG/M metagenome (GOLD analysis project Ga0209689, IMG submission 187119) | Grasslands soil microbial communities from the Angelo Coastal Reserve, California, USA - 14_1009_09_30cm (SPAdes) (version 2) | ecosystem: Environmental > Terrestrial > Soil > Grasslands ...
TCGCCTCGAGGCAACGGCATCCTCGGCGGAGTTCGACAGCTATTTCGCCCAGCTGACGCCAGAGGTGCCCTGAACAGCCGCCGTTGTCAGGAGCGCACGCGCGCACCGGCCGGATCGTACAGAGGCTCTTTTGCGATGTGGCCGCCCACCCACCTGCCGAAGATGTCCACCTCGACTGACGTATCGACCGGGCAGCCCGCCGGGATGTACGCGTAGGCGATCGACTGGCCGACCGTATATCCGTAGCCCCCGCTCGTCACGCGGCCGACGATGTTGCCTTCGATTCGGACCGGCTCCGAACCGAGGACGACCGAACGTGGATCGTCCAGGACCATGCAAGCGAGGCGCGTTGCCGGCGGTGAATCGCGTTTGGCGAGCAGGGCCGATCGTCCGATGAACTCACCCTTGTCGAGCTTGACGCAGAAACCGAGACCCGCCTGGTACGGATCCACGTCCGGCGTGATGTCCGAGCCCCACACGCGGTACCCCTTCTCGAGCCGGAGCGATTCGACGGCCTTGTATCCCCCCGGCGTCAATCCCTTCTCATGGCCGGCTTCGCGGATGGTGTCCCACAATCGCAATCCGAACTCGGCCGGGCAGTAGAGCTCCCAACCGAGCTCGCCGACGTATGTGACGCGCAGCGCCAGGCAAGGCACAGGTCCGATGGCCAGCTCCCGCGCGGTCATGAACGGAAATGCCTGGTTGCCGATGTCGGAGTGGGTGAGCCGTTGGAGGATGGAGCGCGCGGCCGGGCCCCACAGGCCGACGCAGGCATAGGCGGACGTCACGTCTTCGACCTCGACCGACCCATCGTGCGGTGCGTGGTCGCGGATCCAGGAAAGGTCGTGCATGCCGAAGGCAGTGCCGGTGATGACCCTGAACCGCCGCTCGCCGAGCCGGGTGATGGTGAAGTCACATTCGATGCCCCCGCGTTCGTTGAGCATCTGCGTGTAGGTCAGTGCGCCGACGGCGCGCGCGACGCGGTTGTCGGCGAGACCTTCGAGAAACTCAGCCGCGCGTCGACCCCGTACCTCGATCTTGGCGAATGAGGTGAAATCAAAGATCGCGGCCACTTCCCGACACGCCGCGTGCTCGACGCCGATCGCGGGTGACCAGAGGCGGCCGGCCCACCCGTGCGGGCGCACGGTCAGGTCGCCCAGGGTGCCGTTCGGCTCGAACCAGTTCACACGCTCCCACCCAGATTTCTCGCCGAACGCAGCGCCGAGCTCCGTCAACCGCGGATAGATCGGCGAAAGGCGCAGCGGCCGGCCGGCGCTGCGCTCGTGGCCCGGGTACTTCACGTCGTAGTAGGTCGAATAGACCTCCCGCGTCCGGGCGAGCGTGTAGTCCCGGCTGGTGTAGTGGCGGCCGAACCGGCGAGAGTCCATCTCCCACGTGTCGAGGCTCGGCGTCCCCTCCACGATCCACTCCGCCACGAGCCGTCCCATTCCGCCCGCGCCGGCGAGGCCGTGGGCGCAAAAGCCCGCCGCGACCCAGAAGCCGCGAACCTCGCTCGGGCCGAGGATGAACTCGCCATCCGGCGTGAAGGCTTCCGGCCCGTTGACGAGCCGCACCACCTCCGCGTCCTTTAATGAGGGCGTGCGGACCACCGCGTTCGTCATGAGCGGCTCGAAGCGGTCCCAGTCGGGCTCGAGAAGACGTCCGTTGAAGTCCGCCGGGATCCCGTCGAGACCCCAGGGTGCGGGATCGCGCTCGTAGCCGCCCATGATCAGGCCGCCCGATTCCGGGCGGTAGTACACGAGCAGCGACGGGTCGCGCATGGTCGGCATGTCGAGGGGGAGGCCGGACGGCCGCGTGATCAGGTATTCGTGCGCAAAAGGGATGAGCGGGACGTTGACTCCGGCCAGGCGGCCGATCTCCGGGGCGAACATTCCGCCGGCGTTGATGACCAGCTCGGTGGTGATCTCGCCCCGATCGGTTACCACCCGGTGCACCTGCCCTTCGCTCACCTCGATGCCGGTGACTCGCGTGTCTTCGCTGATCTCCGCGCCGCGCCGTCGCGCGCCTTCCACCAGCGCGAATGTCAGCTGGCTCGGATCGATGTATCCGTCGGTCGACAGATAGGCTGCGCCGACCACGCCCTCGGTCGTCATGGGCGGGAACATGCCCTGGGCCTCCTCGGGTGAGATCAGCTCCAGCGGCAGCCCGAAGGTCTTCGCCCACGCGGCCTGGCGGGTCAGCTCCTCCATCCGCTCCTGGCTCGAGGCGAGTCGGAGCGAACCCACCTCGTGCCATCCGGTCTCCAGGCCGACCTCGTCCTTCAGGTTTCGATAGAGGTCGACCGAGTTCATCATCATCTGGGTCAGGCTGAGCGAGCCGCGGAGCTGACCGACGAGGCCGGCGGAGTGAAAGGTCGAGCCGCTCGTCACGCGTGCACGTTCGACCAGGACGACGTCGTTCCAGCCGAGGCGTGCAAGCCAGTAGAGGATCGCCGCGCCGCCGACACCTCCGCCGATGACAACGGCCCGCGCGTGCTTTCTCACGCGCCCCTCACCCTGCCCCTCTCCCTCCGATGGGGAGAGGGGCAGGGTGACGATCTTTATGCGCGTGCTTCTGCGGGCGCCATGGTGGCGGTGTCTGGCGCCTTGCGCTGGGCAAAGGCCCAGTACACGACACCTACGAGCAGGATCACGCCGAGCGTGAATTCGAAGATCGGAACATTGCTCAGGAATCCCGGAACCGTCACGTTCGGGAGCGCGCTGAGCGGCGGGTTCTGTCCTCCCGCGGCGGCATTGCGCGGCCACAGGAAGTTGATCTCCATGGCGACGCCCCAAACCAGCCCGAGGATGTTCACGATCAATCCCCACTGGCCGAGCTTGAACGGGGCTGCCTCCTTCGGCCAGCCCTTCAGGCGGGCCAGAAGTATGGCCACGTTGCCGAGGATGTACGAGAGATAGATCATGCCGGTGGCGCCAATCGCGATGGTGGCGGCGCCGGCGTAGTAGAGCATCGGCAGACCTGCGAGGACGCCGATCACGATGCATGTCCCAATCGGCGTGTGCAGCGCTGGGTGAACCTTGTTGAACTGTCGCCCGAACGGCAGCCTGCCGTCACGCGCCATGCCGAAGGCCAGGCGGATGGTCGAGGTCTGGATGGCGAGGCAGCAGACGTAGATCGCCGCAAACACGACGAACAGGTAGAGGTTGGCCGCCCAGCTCGGGAAGTTGGCCTCGATGATCGTTACGAGCGGGAACGGGTATTTGCCGGCGCCGGTGTCGGTGACGAACTTGCTCATGTCGCCGGGGATCGCGATCACGACCGCGAACAGGAAGATCGCTCCGATGATCGCCGCGCCGATCACTGCCGCGATGACCGCGCGTGGCGCCTCACGACGTGGGTTCTTGGTCTCCTCGGCCAGCGTGCTCGCGGTGTCGAAGCCGTAGATCACGAAGAGCGACATGAACATCGCGCCGAGGAACGTGCCGAGCTGGTTGCTCGTCCCGAGATAGCTGGTGTCGGTGAACACCGAGACCGACTGGCGGTGATAGAAGAGGATCAGGACCAGGGCGAACACCACCATGCCGAGGATCTCGAACACCACGCCGGTGTTGTTCACGAGCGCGACCAGCCGCACGCCGAAGATGCTGAGCAGCGTCGTGCTCAAGAGAACCAGGAACGCCACGTTTCGCTCGGCGTCAGCGGTGTTGGGAATGTTGAGCCCGATGTTGTCCAGTAATGGGATCAGTACCTGCGGAATCGTCCACACGACGGCAGCAACCGTGAGGATTCCCGCAAACAGGTAGATCCAGCCGGTGAACCACGAGTAAGTCCGGTTCGAGAGGTACTTGGTCCACTGGTACACCGAGCCCGCCACCGGGAAATGCGCGCTGACCTCGGCGAAGTTGAGCGCGATGATCAGCTGGCCGACGACGACGATGGGCCAGCTCCAGTAGAAGAACGGGCCGGCCAGCGCGATGCCGAGGATGAACAGGGTGAAGATGCCGGTCGACGGAGAGATGTAAGAAAAGGCAACTGCGAAGCTCGAATAGACGCCCAGGGCCCGGCGGAGCTCCTGCTTGTATCCGAACTTCGCCAGGTCTCGGACGTCAGCCTGGTGAGTTTGTTCCTCCAACGCTTCCCTCCCCTGAAACTGAAACGGCTTGTTCAGGCGCGAAGCTATCACTCGGCCGGGAAACCGTCAACGAGGCTGTGGCCGCACGATCATCCCGACGGCGCACGCCAGCCACGCACCGGTCAGGCCCAGCAGCGTGCCGACGAGCAGGGTGAGGACGACCGGAAGCGTTCCCTGGTGGTCGAAGCCCATGATCTCGGCGAGGCTGACGGACGTCGGGCCGAGACCGTAGCGGAGCTGGGCTCCGGCGAGCGGAAAGAGCCAGGCGAGAAGGCCGCTGACCGTGCCCAGCGGAATGGCGACCGCCGGTCGCCGGATGATCAGGCCGAACGCGGCGCCGACGAAGAACGGCGTCCACCACGCGCCGAGGAGGACGCCCAACAAGGCCACGATCACGCCGGTCAGCACGAGAACGGCGATCCTCAAGGCCGCAGGCTCCATTTCTTGACGCCCGCCGCGGATGCCGCCGCGTCGGCGCTCAGCATCGGGTCGAGCAGCCCGCTCCACCAGGTGTCGACCCGATTCGTGTACCAGGGCGACGCCGGGTTCTCGCTCTGGCCGCCCGGGTACACGCCCTGGAACGAGCGCGCCCCCCAGTCGACGACCATGCGCCAGCTCGGGCCGTGGGTCGACGGAAATCCGCCTGCGGCGAGCGGCGTGTTGGCGTCGCCTCTGTCCTGGCGAGGGCCGTAGTTGAGCCCGGTGATGTGGGCCAGGTTCTCGAGCTGCCTCGCGTGCACGCGGCCCCAGCTCCACGAGCTCGGGGCGCCCCCGAGCTTTTGCGCGAGCTGGGCGACCGCCTTTTGGAATGCAGCCTTCTGGGCATCGGGCGCAGTTCGCGAGCCCACGCCCGGCGCGCTGAACGCGCGGTTCGCGGGATCGTGCAGCGTCCAGGTCTCCAGATCCTGGCCGAGCGCATCATCGAGCTTGTTGGAGTTCCCCTCCTCCTCGCGGCCGACCGGGACCGCTCGAGACTTCCACCATGGGCTGAACGTCTCGTCGAGGTAGGCGCTCCAGAACGCGTTCCAGATCGTCGCCGCGACGGAATCAGCATCCATCCTGTAGTCCCACCCTCGAAGCTGCGCCACGGCCGCCGACTCTTTTGCGCTGAGCTGGGTGCCGGCCAGGGTCTGCAGCAGCACCGGCACCATCTCGGAGGCCAGGAAGTCCCGTGTGTCGGTCTGCAGGGCCATCATGTCGCTCGCGCTGAGCTTGCCGGGGCGGCTCAGCACGCGGTGTATCTCGTCGGCTCGATACCCCGGGTCGAAGAAGTTGGACGCCGTGCCGATGTAGTACGGGTACGACGCCTTGACCTGGCGCTGGTTGGCGGACCAGATGATGTTGTCGGGCGGGTTGTAGACCTGCGGGATCTGGTCGTACGGGATTGTCCCCGTCACATCGTTCTCTCCAGTGCCCGGCATCGGCAGCCACGGCTGACCGTGAGCGACCAGCGGGTAATAACCCGCCGAGATGAGACCGATGTTGCCCTTGTCGTCGGCGTAGACGAAGTTGTGCGTCGGCGAGTGCCAGTCTCGCAATGCGTCGCGGAACTGCTGATAGTTCGCGGCCTGTCCGATGCGCAGGAGGACGCCCAGGTCCTGTGACGGAAGGTTGCCGGCCCACCACACCGACGTGGCCTGGCCTCGCTCGGTGATCACCGGTCCGTGGACGCTCAGCCTCACATCGACGTGCGCGGCCTGGCCGCCGTGGACCGGGATGTCGTAGCCGACCGTCCTGTACTTCTGCCACGCGCCGTTCCAGAAGTACATGCCGGGATGGGCGTTGTCTTCCTTCTCGTTGTAGAAGAAGGTCTGCTGGTTCTGCGCGTCGGTAAGGCTCCACGCGATGTGCTCGTTGTGGCCGATGAGCACGACCGGGGTGCCCGGGATGCTCACGCCCGCGGCGTGATAGCCCGGCGAGTCCATCGTGAGCTGGAACCAGATCGCGGGCAGCGTGAGGTGGAGGTGAGGGTCTCCGGCCAGGAGTGCCCCGCCGCTCACACTTTTCGCGCCCGCCACAGCCCAGTTGTTGCTGGCGCCGCCTTGTGAGATGAGGCCTGGAGGCAGCGCGGCCAACCGCTGGTACAGCGCCTCGGCCGACTGCGCCTCGGCGTCCGTTAGCTGGGTCACCGTCTCGATCGGTGCGGTGGACGCCTTCGCGTACGGACCCGGGTCATAGGGCGCCTGCAGGTTGGGCGGTTGGACGGGAAACCACTCCGAGGTCAGGTCGGTACCCAGCGACTTGTTGAGCAGCGCCATCACGAGCGGCGTGTCGGTGAAGTTGAGTGTCTGCGTCATGTCGCCCTTGACCAGGAGCGAATCGATTGGCGACCAGGGTTGCGGCCGGTACCCGAGCAGCGTGAACATCGCGTCCAGTTGATGCGCCGATTCGGCCTCGCCGATGCGGTCGTTCACGCCCTGCGCGTAGGCGATGAGCGCGTCGCGCGACGCGTCGCTCGTGGAAAGCTGGCTCCATTCCGTCTGGGCGGTGCGGAGGAGGCCAAGCTGCAGCTCGAAGCGGTCGGTGTCGAGCGCCGCCTTACCGACGATCTCTGACAGCCGGCCCTCGCCCTGGCGCCGCATGAGGTCCATCTGAAAAAGGCGGAAGCGTGCGTGGACGTAGCCCGTGGCGAGGAACAGGTCGTGGTCGGTCTGCGCCGTGATGTGAGCCATCCCGTTCGACTCGAACAGAACGCTCACCGGTTTCCGCAGTCCCTGCAGGCGCAGAGTCTGATCGCCGACCTGCGCGTCGGCCGCCATCGTCCATGCGCCGCTGGTCGGGTTGAACGCAGGACCGAGCGCCGGCAGCGGGCCGGCGGGGAAGAACGCGACGAACAGCACCATCCCGGTCACCAGGATCGCCGCGACGAGGTTGATGATCGGCCGGATCCGCGGCCGCCGTTTCGGGGCGCTGGCCATGCGGACAGCCGGCCGTTCCGCAACAGGCGGCGCGATCGTCACGGACGCAAGTTTGAGCCTACGACTCCTCTTTCGAGGACTCCTCCTTGCCGCGCCGCGCGAGTTCGGCCACCACGGCCGGGTCGGCGAGCGTCGTGGTGTCACCCAGCGGCCGATTTTCCGAAACGTCGCGCAGCAGGCGACGCATGATCTTGCCCGAGCGGGTCTTGGGCAGCTCCGGGGTGAAGACGATGTTCGCCGGGGCGGCGAATTTTCCGATCACCTTTCCAACATGCTCCCGCAGCTCCTTGAGCATCGTCGGCGAGCCCTCCTTGCCGCCCTTGAGCGTGACGAAGGCAACGATCGCCTGTCCAGTCTGCGGATCGTTGCGGCCGGCCACCGCCGCCTCGGCCACCGCCGGATGGCTGACCAGCGCGCTTTCGATCTCGATCGTCGAGATCCGATGCCCCGACACGTTCATCACGTCGTCGACGCGGCCGAGCAGCCAGAAGTCGCCGTCCTCATCGACCCGCGCGCCATCGCCCACGAAGTAGGTGTCCTTCCATCGATTCCAGTAGGTCTGCTGGTAGCGCTCCGGATCGCCGTAGATCCCGCGCAGCATTGCGGGCCACGGTTTGCGGATGACCAGGTAGCCGCCGCCACCGGGTGGGACTGTCTCTCCCTGGTTGTTGAAGACCGCCGCGTCGATCGTCGGGAAGGGCTGAGTCGCGGACCCGGGCTTGAGCGTGGTTATGCCGGGAAGCGGGGTGATGAGGATCATCCCGGTCTCGGTCTGCCACCACGTGTCGACCACCGGCGTCCGGTTGCCGCCGATGTGCTCGCGGTACCAGACCCACGCCTCTGGATTGATCGGCTCTCCGACGCTACCCAGCACGCGCAGCGAGCTGAGGTCGTGCTTCTGCGCGTACTCGGGTCCCCACTTCATGTGGGTGCGGATTGTCGTCGGTGCGGTGTAGAGGATGTCGGGGCGGTAGCGCTCGACGATCTTCCACCAGCGATCTTTGTCCGGGAAGTCCGGCGTGCCTTCGTAGATGATCCCCGTGGTCGCGTTGGCCAGAGGGCCGAACACGATGTAGCTGTGCCCGGTGACCCAGCCGATGTCCGCGGCGCACCAGTAAACGGAGTTCGGCTTGACGTCGAAGATGTAGTGATGCGTGGTCGACACGCCGACGAGGTAGCCGGCGGTGGTGTGGATGATGCCCTTAGGCTTGGCCGTCGTCCCGCTCGTGTAGAGGAGATACAGCAGGTCCTCTGCATCCATCGCCTCGCACGGACACGACGTCGGGTCGTCGGACGCGTCCTTCAAAACGTCGTGCGCCCAGAGGTCGCGACCCGGATGCATCTGAACGTCGCCTCCGGTCCGCTTCACGACCAGGCACTGTTTGACGGTCGGCGAGTCGGCCAGGGCGGAATCAGCGTTCGCTTTCAGCGGCACCCTGTTGCCACGCCGCCAACCTTCGTCCTGCGTGATCATCAGCTCGCACTGCATGTCGTTCATGCGGTCGGAAAGAGCCTCGCCGCTGAATCCGCCGAACACGACGGTGAAGGGCGCTCCCAGGCGCGTGCACGCGAGCATCGCGATGGGAAGCTCGGGAACCATGCCCATGTAGATGCCGACGTGCGTGCCCTTCTTCACGCCTAGCTTCTTGAGGCCGTTCGCGAAGCGGACCACCTCGCGCTGCAGCTGGCCGAAGGTGATCTCCCGGCGGTCGTCCTCGGGCTCGCCTTCCCAGAAGTAGGCGACCTTGTCCTTGAGGCCCGACTCGACGTGCCGGTCGACGCAGTTGTAGCAGACGTTGAGCTTGGCGCCGATGTACCACTTCGCGTATGGCGGCTTCCACTCGTAAAGCCCGGTCCACGGCTCGAAGAAGGTGATCCGCTTCGCCGCCTCGGTCCAGAACTCGTCGAAGCCCTTGCGGTAGATGTCCGGTTGGGCGTTGGCCTGCTTGCTGAACTCCGGATCCGGCTGGTAGCGGCGCTTTTCGACCTGGAGGGTCTCGATTGCCTTCTCAGTCGACTTCTGAACTCCCATGCGGCTCCTCCGAATCGTATTCCGATTCATTTTCCTTCTTCGATTGCGCAAGGCGGCGCCACGGCGCGGTGAAGCCGCTACCCTTGACCCCGGGCGGGGACGTCCGGGGGATCGATTCGCCCCCGCCAGAAGGGAAGGAAAGGATGCAGCCAGGCATCGTCGGGCTGAGGGGGGCGCTCGCCGCCCCATGGGAAGAGGACCTGCGCGCCGTGCGCCAGGACAGCTTCGACATGGGACGGGGCCGCGAGGCGCTCTTCTTCATCCAGAAGTTTTATGGCCTCATCTCGGACCTCCGGCCCCAGATCCAGCGCGCGTGGGGACCGGGCGGGCATGTGCATGTCGTCGACTCGCCAGAGATCGGCGGGCCCGGACCGCGCGTCTCGCAGTCGCGCATCCGGCTGCGTAATCATGGCGAGCTCGTCGTCGTCGAGCTTTTCTCGTACGCCAACGGCACCTCACAGCCCAACCACGACGCCGGCCTGGAACGCGAGATCCGCGTCGCGGACGTCGAGCCGCTGGTATTCGTCACCGAGCTCTATCGCACTGCGGTGGATTTCCTTCAGTTGGCGCTCAACCTCGACCTCTTGTTGGGCGGCTCGGCCTGGCTGTACGAGCACGTTGCCGCGAACTACTTCGTGACGACGGGAAAGTGGGCTTCAGTGGGGGAGGTGTACCGGCTCACCACCAGGGAGTTCGCGGTCGCCGACAGTTTCGAGAGCGTGCTTTCCTCGCTCGCGCACAAGCCAGGAGTCGACGCCCCGAACGGTTCAAATGGCTCCAACGGTTCGGCGGGTGACGGCGTCGAGGTCCGGTTGTCGATCGAGCAGCTGCAGCGATTCCTCGAGTCGCAGGCTGACCTAGACAACTTCCTGCACGTGGTCCAGGTCGCTGTCGCCGCCGACCAGGAGGACAGGCGGGTCCTCAGCGCGGAGATCGCAGAGTCCCTTGGTCTGGAGTCACTCGCCATCACCAAGCTTGGCCGCCTGCTGGCTGAGTCACCGGACGTCTGTCGAGAGGGAGAGTTCGACCTCGATTACGGGGCGTGGAGCTTCCTGCCTTCGTACAACGTCCACTTCTTCCGCCGAGTCCACGCCCCGGATGACTTCCTCGTCATCGAAGCCAGCCTCGTGCCGCGAGCGGCCGTCGAAGGCACGACCACGACATCGCCGGGCACGGCGTTCAAGGTCGATGAGGGAACCTCGCTGCCGGACGGGATCGTGACTTTCCTGATGACCGACGTGGTCGAGTCGACGCCGTTGTGGATCCAGAGCCGTGCTTCGATGTACCAGGCGATGCGGCGCCACGACCAGCTGCTTACAGCGGCCATCGAGGCGAATGGGGGCATCGTCTTGAAGGAGCGGGGGGAAGGCGATTCGTTCTTCGCCGTCTTCCCCCGAGCCACCGACGCGGTGGTC
>Ga0209689_1004202_pt1 | contig 10455 bp, 8 predicted proteins | sample GraSoiAngelo_149_FD_187119 | JGI IMG/M metagenome (GOLD analysis project Ga0209689, IMG submission 187119) | Grasslands soil microbial communities from the Angelo Coastal Reserve, California, USA - 14_1009_09_30cm (SPAdes) (version 2) | ecosystem: Environmental > Terrestrial > Soil > Grasslands ...
GGCGTTGAAGGCGGCGCAGACCAACGGGTGGATCTGGATCGCCGATCCCTCGACCAGCACGGGCATGAACGCCTGGATGCCGAGGCGGTGCAGGGTCGGGGCGCGGTTGAGCAGCACCGGATGTTCGTGGATGACCTCGTCGAGGACGTCCCAGACCTCCGGACGACTGCGCTCGACCATGCGCTTGGCCGACTTGATGTTTGTGGTGTAGCCCTTGTTCACGAGCTCGCGCATCACGAACGGCTTGAAGAGCTCGAGCGCCATCTTCTTGGGCAAGCCGCACTCGTGGAGCTTCAGCTCGGGACCGACCACGATCACGGAACGACCCGAGTAGTCCACGCGCTTGCCGAGCAGGTTCTGGCGGAAACGGCCCTGCTTGCCCTTGAGCATGTCGGATAGCGACTTCAGCTTGCGGTTGCCGGTGCCGGTGATGGCACGGCCGCGGCGGCCGTTGTCGATCAGCGCGTCGACAGCCTCCTGGAGCATCCGCTTCTCGTTGCGCACGATGATCTCGGGCGCGCCGAGCTCGAGCAGCCTCTTCAGGCGGTTGTTGCGGTTGATCACGCGCCGGTACAGGTCGTTCAGGTCGGAGGTTGCGAACCGGCCGCCGTCCAGCTGGACCATCGGCCGCAGCTCGGGTGGAATGACCGGCAATACCTCGAGCACCATCCATGTCGGGCTGGAGTTCGACTTGCGGAAGTCCTCGGTGACCTTCAGGCGCTTGATCGCCTTCTGCTTGCGCTGGCCGCTCGAAGACTTGGACTCCTCGCGCAGCCGGTACATCTCCTGCAGCAGGTCGATGCGTGAAAGCAGGTCGCGCACCGCCTCAGCCCCGATGCCGGCGCGGAAGGCGCGGCCGAACCGCTCGTGGAAGTCGCGGAACTGGGTGTCAGTGAGGATCTGCTTCGGGTGCAGGCCCTCGAGGTCCGTACGGGTGGCCTCGATCTCCTGCTGCAAAGCCTCGAGCTCGCCCTGGATCGCGTCGCGCTGTGTCTTCGTGGCTGCATCGATCTGCGACTCGAGCGCCTTCTTGTCGGCGTCAAGCCGCTCCTTGGCGCGCTTCTGCTGCGCCTTGGTGTTGGCCTCCTGCTTCTCGATCTTCTCCTGGACTTTCGCGAGCACTGCGCGGGACATCTCCCGCGAAAGCACCTCGCCCTTGTCGACGACGATCTCCTCGTCGCCGTCCAGGCCAACCGACAGCTGGCGCCTCGACTTGGTGCCGATGCCGGCCTTGATCGCCTCGGTCGCCTTCTTGCCCTGGGTGGTGAGCTCGTCGACGGCCTCCTGCAGCTCCTCCTCCAGGCGCCCGACCTCGACCTCGACCTCGCCCTTCAACTTCTTGGTCTTGCCCTCGTGCTCCTGACGAAGCTCGCGGGACTTGGCCTCGACGTCGGCGCGCAGGCGGATCGCACGCTCGTCCTTGTCCATGTTCAGGACGGCGAGCATGTCCTTGCGGACCTCCTCGTGGACGTCGGTGACTATGTAGTTGGCGAAGTAAAGGATCTTCTCCAGGTTGCGCGGAGACATGTCGAGCAGCAAGCCCATGCGGCTCGGGATGCCCTTGAAGTACCAGACGTGGCTGACAGGCGACGCGAGCTTGATGTGGCCCATGCGCTCGCGGCGCACCTTGGACCGCGTCACCTCGACGCCGCACTTGTCGCAGATGATGCCCTTATAGCGGTAGCGCTTGTACTTTCCGCAGTGGCATTCCCAGTCCCGCGTCGGACCGAAGATGCGCTCGCAGAAAAGGCCGTCGCGCTCCGGGCGGAGCGTGCGGTAGTTGATCGTCTCCGGCTTCGTGACCTCGCCGTGCGACCACGACATGATGGTCTCGGGCGACGCCAGCGAAAGCTTCAGCGCGTCAAAGTTCTCTAGCTTCAGCAAGTTCTCTTCCTTATCTCCTACTCAGCGCTGTCTTCCCCGAGCTCTTCGCGCTCGAGGCTGATACCGAGATCCAGCGGAATCTCGGGAATGTCTTCCTCTGACAAGACGATCTGGCGCTCGTCCTCGCTCAGGATCTCGACCCCGAGCGCAAGCCCCTCCAGCTCCTTGACCAGCACCCTGAACGACTCCGGGATGCCCGCCTCGAGCGTGTTGTCGCCCTTGACGATCGCCTCGTACGCCTTCACGCGACCGACGATGTCGTCGGACTTCACGGTCAGGATCTCCTGGAGGACGTGCGCCGCGCCGTAAGCCTCGAGCGCCCACACCTCCATCTCTCCGAACCGCTGTCCACCGAACTGTGCCTTGCCGCCCAGCGGCTGCTGGGTGACGAGGCTGTAAGGCCCAGTCGACCGGGCGTGGATCTTGTCCTCGACCAGGTGGGCCAGCTTCAGCATGTAGATCATCCCCACGGTCACGGGCTCGTCAAACTGCTCTCCGGTCCGGCCGTCGCGCAGCCTGACCTTGCCGTCGGCCGGCAGGCCCGCCTTCTCGAGCTCGGCGACGATGGTCGCCATCGGCGCGCCGTCGAACACCGGCGTCGCGATCTTGATCCCGAGTGCGTGCGCGACCCAGCCCAGGTGCGTCTCCAGCACTTGTCCCAGGTTCATTCGGCTCGGCACGCCCAGCGGGTTGAGCACGATGTCGATCGGGGTCCCGTCGGGGAGGTACGGCATGTCCTCGGCCGGAAGGATCCGGGCCACCACGCCCTTGTTGCCGTGGCGGCCGGCCATCTTGTCGCCGGCCGAGATCTTTCGCTTCTGGGCCAGATAGACCCTCACCATCTCGTTGATGCCGGGGCCGAGCTCGTCCTTGTTCTCGCGCGAGAACACCTTGACGTCGACCACGATTCCGCGCTCGCCGTGCGGCACACGAAGGCTCGAGTCGCGGACCTCGCGCGCCTTCTCACCGAAGATTGCGCGCAGCAGGCGCTCCTCCGCCGAGAGCTCGGTCTCGCCCTTGGGCGTGATCTTGCCCACCAGGATGTCGCCCTGCTGGACCTCGGCGCCGATGTAGACGATGCCGCGCTCGTCGAGGTTGCGCAGCGCGTCGTCGGCGACGTTGGGGATGTCGCGAGTGATCTCTTCAGGACCCAGCTTGGTCTCGCGGGCCTCGGACTCGTGCTCCTCGATGTGGATGGAGGTGTAAAGGTCGTCCTTGACCACCCGCTCACTCAAAAGAATCGCGTCCTCGAAGTTGTAGCCCTCCCACGGCATGAAGGCGACCAGCACATTGCGGCCGAGCGCCATCTCACCGTCGTCGATCGCCGGCCCGTCGGCGAGGATGTCTCCCTTCTCGACGTGCTGGCCGGGCTTGACCTTGGCGCGGTGGTTGAGGCACGTGCCCTGGTTGGACCGCGCGAACTTCTGCAGCGGGTAATGCCGCTCCGCCCCGCCGCCGTCAGGCTTGACCACGATCTCGAACACAGGCGTGGCGTGAAGGGCCTTCAGGTCCTTCGGGTGCGCGACGTCGACCACGGTTCCGGCGACGTCCGCGATGATCATCTCGCCGGAGTCCTTGGCGGCGTAGTACTCGACGCCCGTGCCCACAAGTGGGGCGTCGGTGACCAGCAGCGGCACCGCCTGGCGCTGCATGTTGGCGCCCATCAGGGCGCGGCCGGCGTCGTCGTGCTCGAGGAACGGGATCATGGCCGTGGCCACCGACACGATCTGCTTCGGCGACACGTCCATGTACTGGATGTTCCCGACATCCTCGAGGCCGTAGTGGCTTCGTGTGCGCGCGGGCACGCGCGCGTCGCTGAAGTTGTTGTCGGGCGTCAGCGCGGCGTTGGCCTGGGCGATGCCGAACATGTCCTCCTCGTCGGCGGACAGGTACTCGACCTCGGTCGACACCCACGGCACGATGTCCACCGCCGCGATGCGTGACTTGGAGAGCTTCTGCACGGCCTTGGCGTCCAGCACCTCACCCGCGGGCAGCACCTCGCCGCCCTTCGCCTCGGCGGCGGGCCGGCGCAGCTTGCGGCCGACCAGCTTCTCGCCGTCAGCCTCCACCGACATCCGGTTGTAGACACGGCGGAACGGGCTCTCGACGAACCCGAACTCGTTGACCTTCGCGTAGGTCGCAAGGTTGCCGATGAGACCGATGTTCGGACCCTCAGGTGTCTCGATCGGGCAGATGCGGCCGTAGTGGCTGTGGTGCACATCGCGAACGTCGAATCCAGCGCGCTCGCGCGACAGACCGCCCGGACCGAGCGCGGACAGGCGGCGCTTATGCGTCAGCTCGGACAGCGGGTTGTGCTGGTCCATGAACTGCGAGAGCTGCGAGGAGCCGAAGAACTCTTTGATCGCCGCCACCACCGGGCGGGCGTTGATCAGCGATGCCGACGTGACCGTGTGCGGGTCACTGATCGTCATGCGCTCCTTGATGATCCGCTCCATCCGGATGAGGCCCATGCGGAACTGGTTCTGCAGCAGCTCACCGACTGCGCGCACGCGGCGGTTGCCGAGGTGGTCGATGTCGTCGGGGATCTGCTTCTCACGAGGCGCGTTGTTGAGCTCGAGGAGCTTGCGCAGGATGGCGATGAAGTCTCCCTTCTCGAGAATCCGCAGCTCACGCTGGCGAACGCGCGCCAGGATGTCCTCCTCGTCGCGACCGAGTCGCTTGTCGACCTTGTAGCGGCCGACGCGGCCGAGGTCAAAGCGCCGGGGGTTGAAGAAGAGGCTCTGCAGTAGATTGCGGGCGTTGTCGACGGACGGCGGATCGCCGGGCCGGACGCGGCGGTACAGCTCGAGGAGCGCGTCCTCGGTCTTGTTCGTCGTGTCCTTGTCGAGCGTCGACTCCAGGTAGCGGTGATCCGGGTTGTTGTCCAGGTCGCCGAACATCTCCATCAGCGCGCGCTTCTGCGCCTCGCGGTCGTTCTCGGTTCCCTTTAGCGAGGGCAGCTCGAGCGCCTTCAGCAGCACGGTCACCGGGACCTTGCGCTTGCGGTCGATCTTGACCGTCAGCAGATCCTTCGCCGACGTCTCGATCTCGAGCCACGCACCGCGGTTCGGGATGAGCTTGGCTCCGAAAAGCTTGCGGCCTGTGTTCGGGTCCTCCGCCGCGGTGAAGTAGACGCCGGGCGAGCGCACCAGCTGCGAGACGACCACGCGCTCGGTGCCGTTGACGATAAAGGTGCCCTCGTCGGTCATCATGGCGAAGTCGCCCATGTAGACCTCGGACTCCTTGATCTCCCCCGTCTCCTTAATGGTGAGGCGGGTCTTGATCCGCAGCGGCGCGGCGTAGGTCATGTCGCGGTTGCGGCACTCTTCGACCGAGAATTTGGGCTGGCCGAACTCGTAGTCGAGGAACTTCAGCTCGAAGTTCTTGCCTGTGTAGTCGGTGATCGGGTTGATTTCGTCGAAGAGCTCCCGCAGTCCCTCGTTTTTGAACCAGTAGAACGACTCCACCTGCGTGGCGATCAAGTCCTTCAGCTCCACGAGGTTGGGAATGCGGCCGTAGCTGAGACGCGCGGGTGCTCTCATCTCTGAGATCATTCGTTGCTCCTTAGGGGAAAAAGGGCGCGCTCAAGAAATGGGCAAGAGGAGGCGCCGGGCGTGCACGAACGGCCAGTATACAACGGGCTGGCCCACTTGTGGGACGCGAAAAAACAGGCAGGCGGCCGGCCTGTCTGGAATTGGCCGACTATAACATCCTTTCTGTCATGCCGGATTGGGCTGCGCTCAGATCGGAATTCCCCCTCCTCGACCGCTGGATCTACCTCAATGCCTGCTCCCTGGGCCCCCTCCCCCGCTCCGGTCGCGAGGCCCTCGCCCGCTACGCGGGCTCGTGGGACGAGCTGGGAACTCCGGCCTGGTACTCGGACTGGCTGCCCCTGCTCGAACGCCTGCGCGCCCGAGTCGCCCAGCTCCTCCACGCCCCAGCCGGTTCGACCGCCATCGCCCCCTCGGTCTCGGTCGCCCTCAGCAGCCTGGCGTCGGGTCTCCCGCTGCCGGAGGGCCGGCGCAAGGTCCTGATCGGCGCCCTGGACTTCCCGACCATCGGCCACCAGTGGCTGTCCCGGCCTGAGTTCGAGGTCGAGTTCGTGCCCAGCGAGGACGGCATGACCATCCCGCCGGAGGCTTTCGCGGAAAGAATCGACGACCAGACGGCGTTGGTCGTCACGACCCACCTCTTCTACACGACCGGCTACCTGCAGGACGTCCGCGCCATCGCGGACGCCGCACACGCCCACGGCGCCCTCTGCGTGATCGACGGCTACCAGACCGTCGGCTGCGTGCCTGTCGACGTGCAGGCGCTGGACTGCGACGCGTTCGTCGCCGGATGCCTGAAGTGGCTGAGCGGCGGGCCGGGGACCGCCTTCATGTACCTCCGGCCCGAGCTGATCCCACATGTCCGCCCGCATGGGACTGGCTGGTTCGCGACCAGTGATCCCTTCTCGTTCACGCTGGAGCGGCTCACCTGGGCGGACGACGCTCGGCGGCTCGAGACCGGAACCTGGGCGGTGCCGTCGCACTATGCCGGGCTTGCCGGCCTCGAGCTGATCCTCGACGTCGGAGTCGCCGGCATCCAGGAGCGTCTGCGCGATCTGACAGGCAGAATCCTGGAGCGCTGTGACGAAGCCGGAGTGCAGACCTTCACCCCTCGCGAACGCGAGCGCCGGTGCGGCATCGTGACCCTCGACGCGAAACAGCCGGAGGAGGTCGAGGCCCGCCTGCACGGTGACGGTGTGATCGTCGACTCGCGTCCGGGGCGCGTGCGCCTATCGCCCCATTGGTGCGTGACCGAGGAAGAGCTCGAGCGTGGGATGGACCTGGTGATCCAGCACCTCGAGGTTCCGCTGCCCAGCTGATGACCGACCGGCTCCGTGGCCTGTGGAACTTCGACGATCTCGACGGCACCGAGCAGCGTCTTCACGCGCAGCTTGATCAGGAGACCACCGGCGGCGGACGCGCCGAGGTGCTCACCCAGCTCGCGCGGGTGCAGGGCCTCAAAGAGCAGTTCGATCAGGGCGAGCAGCTGATCGCCATGGCGCAGTCGCTGGCCAACAACAGCGCGATGGCTCGTATACGCATCGATCTCGAGCGCGGCCGGCTGCTGCGTTCCCGTGGGGATGCCGTCGCGGCGATGCCGCTGTTCGAAGCGGCATTCAACTCGGCGCGGGAGGCGAACGAGCAGTTCATCGCGGTGGACGCCGCGCACATGTGCGCGATCGCGGCGCCCGACCGGGTGTCACGGCAGGCCTGGACCCAGCGCGGAATCGACATCGCGCAGGCCTCCCCTGATCGCAACGTCAGCTACTGGCTGGGCCCGCTCTACAACAACCTCGGTGTCGACCACGCCGAAGCCGGCGAGCACGATGCTGCCCTGGACGCGTTCAAGAGAGCTCTCGAAGTCCGGCTGTGGTATCCCGAGAACCCACAAGCGATCCAGTGGGCGAAGGAGTCGGTGGCAGAGGAGCTGCGCGCCCTCGGCCGCGACGACCAAGCGAAGGCGGTCCTGCGCTAGGTCGCGAAGGTCAGGTCGACACCGGCCTCGTGGCCGGCCCACCTCAGGTCCAGATGCCAGCAGCCTGGCATCGGAACGTCGACGATCGACGGATAGATCTCCCCGGGTGACGAATTTGCGGGCTGCACCACCGAAACCGTCGGACTCGCGGCGTCGAGCGGATGCGCGGCGATGATCAGGTCCGAACCATTCCGAGGCAGCCGGACGACCCACAGGATCTTGTTCGACGGGTTTTCCGGGTGCCCGGCACGCAGGGGATAGCCGAACACGAATCCGGCAACGTCGGCCGGACTTGCGATGACATAGGGCAGGCCGTCGGGGTTGTTGTGAGCGCCGGCATCATCGACCCAGGCAGGAACCGGTCCTCTATAGATCGTGGTCGACCCGCATCCACCCGCGACAGCCTGAGCAGGAGTCGCCGCTGAGGGGCTTGCGCTCGAGATGTTCGATGAGCTCGAGCATGCAGTCGTCACCACCAGCGCGGCCCCCATCAGAGCGACTCGCATCACGCTTTCAGTACACCGCGCCACCGCGCTCCGTTCCTTGGAAAAAAAGAACGAGCCGGGCCCGAAAGCCCGGCTCCCTCCGCATCCAACGAGATGACGATTACTTCAGCTCTGCTGTCGCCCCGGCTTCCTTCAAGCGGGCCAACGCCTTGTCCGCGTCGGCCTTGCTCACGTTCTCGAGCACCGGCTTCGGCGCGGCGTCGACCAGGTCCTTCGCCTCTTTCAACCCGAGCTGAGTCAGCTCGCGCACTGCCTTGATGACGTTGATCTTGCTCTCGCCTACCGCCGTCAGCGTGACGGTGAACTCCGTCTGCTCTTCCTCGGCCGCGCCATCGGTCGCTGCCGCACCGGCCGCCGGCGCCGCCGCCACCGCGACCGGGGCCGCGGCCTTGATGCCGAACTCGTCCTCGATCGCCTTCACGGCCTCGACGACATCGAGGATGCTCCAGTCCTTGAGCGCCTCGACGAAATCCTTCGGTGTGATCTTCGTTGCCATTGATTACGCCGCCTCCAATTTCTGTTTGTAAGCGTCCAGCACCCCGACCAGCTGCTGAACAGGGGTCTGCATGATTCCGACCAGCTGGGCCACCGGTGACTGAAGGGTGCCCAGGAGCTGGGCGATGAGCGACTCTCGCGACGGCAGGTCGGCCAGCTGCTTGACCTGCTCCGGCGAGAACACCCGACCTTCGACGAGCCCGCCGACCACCTCGAGCTTGAGGCGCGTCGCTCGCACGAACTCATTGATCAGCTTGGCGGGCAGGCCCAGGTCGTCATAGCCGAACGCGATCGCCACGGGACCTGTGAGGGCGGGCTGCAGGGCCGGCACGCCGGCCGCTTCAGCAGCGCGACGCGCGAGCGTGTTCTTGATCACGCGGTACTCCACGTCCCCACCGCGCAGCTTGCCGCGCAGCTCCTGGAGCTGACTCACTGTCAGGCCGCGATAGTCGGTGAGAACCGCGACCTTGGCGCGCTTCAGCTTCTCGGCGATCAGCTCGACCTGCTCGGCCTTCTGTTCCTTCCTCGCTTTCGGCAATAAAAAATCCTCCCTGCCATCGACCACAGCCAAGGCAGGAAGGATCCACGCGTCCTTCACTTTCGGATTGCCTCGGTAGGAAATTAAGGCGCGCTGCGCGCCACCTACGGTCTAGGGCAGGCCGCGAATTATACCGACCTGACTGATTGCGCCAGTCTGGTACCAGCCGTGCGTATCGCGAGGCCGGCATGCGCACGTTTGGCGCCAAACGGGCGGAATTGTTTGCTAGCCCGCGACCTGGAGCTTCGCCGCTTCCTTGACGTCCACCGGCACCGACGGGCCCTGGGTGGCGGTCAGGTAGAACGTGCGCAGGTACTGGCCCTTGGAGCTCGACGGTTTGTTGCGGATCAGGGCGTCGACAAGAGCCGTCAGGTTCTGGTGCAGCTGGCTGTCGTCGAAAGAAACCTTTCCGATGGGTGCGTGGATGATCCCGAACTTGTCGGTCCGGAACTCGACCTTGCCGCCCTTGACCTCGCGCACCGCGCGCGCCACGTCGAAGGTGACAGTCCCCGACTTGGGGTTAGGCATCAGGCCGCGCGGTCCGAGAATCTTTCCGAGCGGACCGACCTTGGACATGATGTCGGGCGTCGCGACAGCGGCATCGAAGTCGGTCCATCCCTCGGACACCTTCTTAACCAGGTCCTCTCCGCCCGCGAAGTCGGCTCCGGCCTCCTGCGCCTCGCGAACCTTCTCGCCGGAGGCAAAGACGGCGACCCGCACCTTCTTGCCAGTGCCGTTGGGCAGCACGACCGAGCCGCGCACCATCTGCTCCGCGTGGCGTGGGTCGACCCCCAGCCTGATGTGAGCCTCGATGGTGGCGTCGAACTTGGATGTCGACGTCTCCTTCACGATCTTGCACGCGGCGTCGGGCGTCAGCCCGGCGTCACCGTTCGAGCTGAGCGCGGCCTCAACCTTCTTGGCCGCCTCGATGTACTTCTTGCCTCGCTTCTTCGGCATTACTCGACCACCTCGAGGCCCATCGAGCGCGCCGTGCCCTCGATCATCTTCAAAGCCGACTCGAACTCGAACGAGTTGAGGTCCTTCTGCTTCGTATCGACGATGCTGCGCAGCTGTTGCCTGGTCACCCGGCCAACCTTCTCGCGGTTCGGCTTGGCGGAGCCCTTCTCCACACCTGCGGCCCGCTTGAGGAGGTTGACGGTCGGCGGCGTCTTGAGGATGAAGGTGAAGCTGCGGTCCTCGAAGATCGTGATCTCGGCCGGGACGACGTCTCCGACCTGGGCCTGTGTGCGCTCGTTGTAGGCCTTGGTGAACTCCATGATGTTGATGCCGTGCGGTCCGAGCGCGGTACCCACGGGAGGCGCGGGCGTGGCGCGGCCGGCCTGCAGCTCGAGCTTCAAGACGGTGCGGATCTTCTTCTTGCTCATGAGCGCTCGCTAGTGAACCTTCTCGACCTGAAGCAGGTCGAGTTCCACTGGCGTCTCTCTACCGAACATGTTGACCAGCACCTTCAGCTTGCCCTTCTCGGGGTTGATCTCGTCGACCTTG
>Ga0209689_1004208_pt1 | contig 10449 bp, 6 predicted proteins | sample GraSoiAngelo_149_FD_187119 | JGI IMG/M metagenome (GOLD analysis project Ga0209689, IMG submission 187119) | Grasslands soil microbial communities from the Angelo Coastal Reserve, California, USA - 14_1009_09_30cm (SPAdes) (version 2) | ecosystem: Environmental > Terrestrial > Soil > Grasslands ...
GCACGAGCAGAATGGTGCGAGAGGCGGGAATCGAACCCGCACGGGTTTCCCCACAGGCTTCTAAGGCCTGCGCGTCTGCCAGTTCCGCCACCCTCGCAAGGACATCCTGGCAGGACCGGGCTCATAGCGCCCGAATCGGGGTGAGTCAACGCAGGAAGTCGGACACCGGCTCGCACACCACTTCGGTAGCGGGCCGGCAAAAAGTATCCGGCGCGCAGCAGGGTGCTCCGATGTGGTCTCCGCCTCTTTCCAGGAACCTGGAACGGGGCGCCCTTCTTGCTACCAGCTTCGACATGCTCTCCGTGCGCCATCGTGGGTTCACGATCGTGGAGATGATGACCGCCGTCGGCGTCATCGGCATCCTCGCCGCGATGTCGATCGTGTCGATGAACCGCATGAAGACCCGCGGGAACTTCTCGTCCGGAACCGGTGACTTCATCGCCACGCTTCGCACCGCGCGCGCGGAGGCTTTCGCGCGGGGCAATCCGACGGTGGTGGTCGTCGACATCGCGGCCGGTCAGTGGTGGACGGTCGAGGACGTGAACGGCAACTTCTCGTTGGCGTCCTTCAACGTGTCGACGCCCGCGCCCTCTCCAGACCGGCTGATCTACGCGGGCCAGCTCGCTCCGGGTACCAGCTTCGGCCCGCTAGATGGGTGGGGCGCGGCGCTCCCGCAGCCGTACTCGGGAATCCCCACCGGCTACACGAACATCGTGCTCGCCGACGGCGGCAACGGCGGGGTGGCGGACATCAGCGTGGACGGCGGCAGCTCGGCGCCGAACTTCAAGTATTGCAGCTTCTGCGACACGAGCTCGCAGAAAGGCTCGATCACCTTCCTTCCCTCCGGCGGCGCCATCTTCAATGGCGGCCCCTCCAGCGTCGGCCAGCAGATCAGCATGCAGGATGCCGTGCAGGCGCAGTTCGCGGATGGCGGCGTGAGCGGATCTCCCATGGGCATCATCGACTTCGTCATCGTCGCCGCGACGGGAGCTTCCGAGGCGGTGACGGTCCGATGAGCTGCTCCCGGCACATGGATCGCGGCTTCTCGCTCATCGAGGCGCTGGTCGCTTCCATGGTCATGCTCATCGGCCTGCTCGGCCTCGCCGGCCTGCAGGTCGTCGGCATGCGAGCAAACAATCTCGGCAAGCGCATGGCGCAGGCGTCGCTGCTCGCCCAGGACCTCGTGCAGAACATGCAGGTCTGGCAGTACACCGATGGCCGGCTGACGCCGCAGGCCTCCGCTTCGCCGGCGCACACCGGGCTCTACTCGGACACCAACCACGCCGACATCGCCAGGTTCTGGGATCTCCAGAACAGCTCGGCGCTTACCAGCAACGTGGACGGCTCGTCGGTGACGTTCGACTTCACCGACGGAGCGGCAGGAGCCGCCGCGGTGAATCAGCTGGCGGCGAACTACGAAGGGGTTCTCTCGCCGGTCGATACTTCGCTGCCCACGGCCGAGCAGACCGTGTTTCAGCGCTACTGGAACGTCTTCCTCATCGACCTGAACGGCTCCGGGGCCGCGCAGGGCACGCTCGTGCAGGTGATCGTGCGCTGGAAGGAGCCGAACTTCGGGTACCGGCAGGTGAACACCAGCTTCTACAAGTACGACCCGACGGGATTCAACCTGTGACGCCCCGGCCGCCGCGAGGCTTCACGCTCATCGAGGTGACCGTCGGTGCCGCCGTCGCGCTGATCGTCATCGGCATCGTCACCGCGACGTTCCTCTCGCAGCAGCGCTCGATGCAGGCGCTCGATCTGTCGCGCGAGGCGAGCAGCGCGGCCCGCGACGCGATGCTCTCGATGCAGCAGACGATCGGCCGCGCCGGGTACGGAATCGATCCGCGATACGCGTTCGACTTCCGCAGCTACGGCTGTCCCAACTGGACGGCCGCAGCGCCCTGCCGGGACAAGATCAATGGCCCCGACGAGATCGTGTTCGTCTCGCGCGACCCGAACTACTACTGGGCCGGAACGCCGAGCAGCACCATCTCGGGCTGCGATCCCTCGGCCCCCTGCACCGGACGTGCCTGGCAGGTAAAGGGGTTCGACACCACGCACGTGACCGTTGCCGCAAACGCGGGTGACAGGTTCCTCAAGGGCCAGATCGTCCAGATCGCCTGCGCGCAGGGAAGGAACCCGACCATGGGGCGCATGGCGGGCAACCAGACGGCAGCGTCGGCCGGCGATTTCCAGCTCACGCTCGATACGATCGTCGCCGGAAACCCCTACCGCGCCAACATCCCGGCATCTCACGACGCCTGCTTCGACGACACCGGCGTGAGCCTGTTCCTGGTCAATCGCTACCGCTATCACATCGCGACGATCAACGGCGACCCGTGGCTGATGCTCGACCGGGGGCTCGACTTCAACCAGAACGGCACCACGCCCGAGCTGACCAGCGGCGGCACGCCCGATACGGCCGACGAGATCCCCATCGCCCACGGCGTGGAGGGCATGCAGATCGCCTATCTCTTGCGGCCGAGCACGACCATCGCCGCGCCCGACAACGGCGCCGACTGGGTGATCGGCGACACGCCCGGAGTCATCGAGGAGCCGGACCCCACCCTCACGGCGCCGGCGCAGAACACCGCCGACACGGACCCGCTCCGCTACAACCTCCATCCCGCGAACATCCGCGGCGTCCGCATCCGGCTCACCATGCGGTCGCTCCGGCAGGACATCACGCAGCCGACGCCGTGGGCGGGAGATCCGGCGGTCGCGGCGGGCAGCACGGCGATCGAGAACCGCAACGACTTCACCGCGGTGACCCTCGGCCGGTACCGGCGCTTCTTCAGCTCGGTAACGGTGACGACACCCAATCTGAACTCGAAGGATCCGTTCATCTTCTAGGGGATACCGATGCGCTTCGTCGAACGGAAGCACGACCGCGGCTCGGCGCTCATCGTGTCGATGATCCTGATGATCGTGCTCGCGGTGGTGGGCATCGCCCTCGTCAACCGCACCACCCGCGAGGTCGACGCTGTGGCCTCCAAGCGCCATTGGGATCGCTCGATGAGCTGCGCGGAGGGCGCGCGGGAGATGCTGCTCTCGCAGTTCCGCGCCTACGGCGTGAACCTGGTCAACCTCCAGATGCAGAGGCAGATCGGCGACCAGCAGTACGCCACCGGCCATTACGACAACTTCAACGTCACCTCGGTGGCGGAGGCGGGCGGCACGCCCGGCGCATTGGTGGGCGGTGATGCGTCCAATCGCATCACCCGGCGGGGCGGAGGTCTAGGCGGCAAGGGTTGGCGCATGACCGTGGTCTGCCGCGACAACACGCAGGCCACGCACCAGCAGGAAGTCGAATTCCTGGTGAACTTCGGATTCTGACGAGGAGACCATGAACAGGATCAGCGCACTGCTCATTCTCTCCGGCCTGCTCGCGCTGCCCGCTTCGGGCGCGACGGACAGCCTCTGCTGGAACCGCGACACGGAGCGGATGGACTTCTATACGAACCCGCCCACGCGCGGCGACAACAACTTCTTCTCCTTCACCGTGTCCGGCACCGCGAACGTGACGATGATCTACCCGGGCACGGCGTCGATGAAGCAGCTGCCGCTCTCGCTCTATGAGCTGAGGGACCCGGCGGTGCAGGGCTCCCAGACACTGGTGGCGCCCCTCGGTCAGGGTTGTCAAAACGCGTTCCTCAACAACCTTGATTACTTCATGCCGACCACCGTCGACCCGCCCGCCGCGTCGGCGGCATATTCCGGCAGTTACGACCCGACCAAGCGCTATCCGGAGCCGGAGACCACCTATTCCGGCGGCGGCGGCCTCAACGACAACTTCGAGGCGTCGAGCTACACCTGCAGCTCGTCGAGCTGCACGACCGACAGCACCGGCGGCAAGGCCTGGCGCTACGTGCTCTGGCCGGCCAACGACAACGGCACCCAGGACGGATCGAACGGAAGCATCGACGATGCCTGCACCGCTGCCACGACGGGAGGCGGCTATCTTCCCACCGATACGCAGGATTGCCAGCTGTGCCTGAAGACCAAGGGCTATTGGATCAACTACAAGCTCGCGCAGACCAATACCAGCAGCTCGGCGATGGTCGCCAAGGGCAACTGGTTGAACTACTTCCCGCCGAAGTGGGCCATCCTCCGCCTCGCCTACAAGCGCCTGGTGAACGGCCCGCTGCTCAACTCGATGCGCGAAGGCATCGGCACCCAGAACGCCGACAAGGGCTGGTACCGCACGCAGAAGATGCTGCCGCAGTCCTGCAACGGAAACGGGCGGCCCAACCAGCGCATCTCCAGCGTCGACGGCGTCACCTATACCAACACCGCAAATCCGCTCGCGGAGATGCTGTTCAACGTGGCCTGGACGGTGAGCTCGATCGACTCCAGCCCGCCCTCCAACTGGACCTTCTTCACCAACCAGAGCACGCACCCGGCGAGCGAGCCCGGGCCCGGCAGCGATGCCAACAAGAAGAGCGGCTTTTGCCCGGGATGCAACGCCGGATTCTCGGTGCTCTTCTCCGACGGCCGCGGCCACGACGGCCTCGAGACCTGCGACGTCCCCAACGGCTTGGGCCAGCTGCCGGGCTACTGCAACAACATCACGTCGACTCCCACCTGCGCGGGGCCGAACGCCACCGGTCAGCCCGGGCTCGGCATGGGCGCTGAGAAGGACGGCGACGATTTCCTCGACCCGAACATGTCGAACGGCGCCTCCTCGCTGATCACCGGCCCCGGCGCGACGTACAGGGTGACGTCAGGCAACGTGTGCCCGAACGACTTCCTCGCCAGCGTCGCGGCCTGGATGTTCAAGACCAACCTGGGTGGCCAGCCCGGCACGAACCTGCGCCTCTACACGGTCGGAGTGGGCGACAACTACTTCGGCGAGTTGGAGACCCTCAGGCTGGCGGCGTCCGCCGGACACGGCCTCTATCTGGCGGCCTCGAACTTCGCCCAGCTGGAGCGCAACATCGAGAACGTGTTCCTCGACATCATCTCCAACGCGACGTCCTTCTCGGTGGCCGCCATCACCACCGTGCAGACCCGGGGCACGACCTTCGCCTTCATCCCGCGCTTCCGCCCGCTGGGCGGGTCGCAGTGGGAGGGCCGCCTCTATCGCTTCCGGCTCTTCAACGAGTTCGCCGCCGGCTGCAGCACGACCGACCTGACCTCCGGCCCCGACGGTGGTCCCGCCAGGACGACTGCCAATCCCAACGGCAACGCTTCCTGCAGCGACCTGTACCTGATGGACGCCGACGGCGGGTTCGTGGGCGAGGACGACGGCGGCAGCTTCGTCCTGCTCGACACGTCGCAACCCTATGGCGACGCCGGCTGGCCGATCAGGAGCCCCAGGGTACTGGCGACGCCGATCTGGGAGGCGGCGGACCTTCTCACCACGCGCGTGAACAACGGTCTCACCGATGGCGGCGGGACGACGCGCAACATCCTGGTTGCGCCGATGGACGCCGGCATCCCCTCCGCCGGAACCAGCCTGATCGCCTTCAACAACTACGACGGCGGCGTGGCGACGATGACCGACTACATGAAGCTGTCGGGCGTCAATTCGGACTTTTGCGTGGGGCTGGCGTCTACGTCCCGGCACGCGTACAGCACCGAGCAGGACTGCGGCACCGATCTGATGAGGTTCGTCGAAGGCCGGGACGTCCTGCGGCAGAACATCGACGGAGGACTGACCCGGCCGAACATCCTCGGCGACATCTTCCACTCCTCGCCGATCCTGGTGACGCCGCCGGTCCCGACCTTCCTCTGCGACACCGGGATCATGAACCAGTGCGTACGCACGCTGTACGCGCAGGACGTCTCCGGGCAGTACACGCCCAACAGCCAGAGCGCGTACACGGACTACTACAACAACAAGCTCGCCCGGCAGGAACTGATCCTCGTAGGCGCCAACGATGGCATGCTGCACGCGTTCCACGCCGGCAACTACCAGGACGGCGGCACCTTCGACGAGGGCACTGGCCTGGAAGTGTGGGCTTTCGTCCCGCCCGACATGGTTCCGAAGCTGCAGCGCTACGCGCTGAGCGCGAACCACAGCATCCTGCTCGACGGCTCTCCCTGGGTCCGCGACATCTGGAAGGACGGCTCCGGCTCCAGCTCCGCGGACCGGCAGAAGCAGTCAGACGAGTTCCACACCGTCGCCATCGTCGGCGAGCGCGAGGGCGGCCGGCACTACACCGCCATCGACGTCACCGATACCACGTCGAACCCGAAGTACCTCTGGACCTGGCCGCCTCCGGGCAGCAACTACGATCTCGCGGTCGGCGAGAGCTGGAACGACACCACGCCGAATCCACCGCCGGTCGGCCCGATCCTCATCCAGGACAACTCCGGCCCCATCACCATCACCGTGAACAACTCGCCCGTGAAGGCCAGCGAACGCTGGGTAGTGGCGGTCGCGGGCGGATTCGACCCGAACTTGATCCGGGGCCGGTCCGTGTACGTGGTCGATGCCTGGGACGGAACGCTCCTCTACAAGTTCAGCCGGTACGACACCAGCAGCTCGAGCGATCCACGCTACAACCTGGGCTCGGTCCTCTCGCCGATCTCGATGATCGACTCCAACTACGACAACTTCTTCGACATGGCGGTGGTGGGCGACACGGACGGCCAGCTTTGGACCATCGACATGCTCAACCCCGGCACCATCGCGGGCGGTCTGGTCACCAACTGGTACGGGGGCCTCACCTTCCAGCAGTTCAAGAGCGGCGCCATCTCGCAGCGGGCCCCCTTCACCACCATGGCGGGCGCGCGCGTCTTCGACGATTCGAAGGGCGGGGTGCGCATCTACCTCGGGTCCGGAGACCGCGACCAGATCAAGGTCCGCGACACCGACTCCGCCGACGGCGGCACTTGCGCCCTGGACAACCTGCGCGGCTGCATCCGCAACAACTGCACCGTGGACGTGAACCAGGCCACCTACCAGATCGGGTCGGGCGGCACCGCCGAATCGCTGACCGGCCGCTGGAAGTACACCGCCAGCGGAACCTCGCTGACCGCGAACACGTTCACCTTCGGCTCGAACACCAATACCGCGGGCGCCTGCAACGACCCGACGCAGGTCAACATCCAGTACCAGGTTTCTTGTGGTTCGACCGCGATGGCCGACCCCAACGACGGCGGCACGACGATCTTCAACAAGCTCAATTGCGACTTCGACGGCGGGAGCGACGCGGGCGAGGAGTGCCTCGACACCAGTGGCAAACCCACCGATCAGCCGGGAGTCGCCTTCACCTCGCCGACGATCACCAACACGCGTTTCTACTCGATCAAGTTGTTCGATCCGCCGAGCTATACGAACCGGCCCCGCATGACCACCGCGGCCAACCAGACGACGTACAACCAGCACACCCTGACGGATACCGACCTGACCGACGTCAGCGCCGATGCCGGGATGGCCTCGACTGCCGCTGGGTGGTTCGTGCAGCATACGCGCGACCAGAACGAGAAGACGGTGACCGCTCCGCTGCTCCTCGGCGGGTGCACCGCCTGGAACACCGAGGTGCCGAGCATCCTCTTCTCGGGCGCCCAGCCGGACGGCGGCTCGATCTGCAACGGCGGCGTGGTTCCGGCCGATACCGCCTACCTGTACCAAGCAAACGACGATACCGGCATCATCCAGTGCGGTCTGTCCGGATCGCAAACGCAGCTCGCGACCTCGCGATACCAGCAGCGCTCGGTGACGGTCACGCCCCAGCAGCCGACCCCGGTCGTCTCGCTCAACGCCCAGACCGGCCAGGCGGGGTATAGCGGCATCTCGCTGGAGCCGGGCGGCAGGGTTCCGCTCCAGATCTTCATCGGCTCCCAGTCCGTGCAAGGCGACGTCAGCTGGATGGACATCCCGCGCAACCTGCACAACTGTCGCCACCCCAGCGACGGCGGCGTGGCGGTTTGCACCAACTGAGCAACCCCCTCCTGACGGGCTGAGGGTCCGGGCGGGTTAGGCCCGCCTCCAGGGAAGGTGGTAGAAGGCGGGCCAAATGGCCACGGACCGCAGCCGCCGCCGGCCGTCCAACGCGGATATTATCGAGCAAATCCTCGAGCGGATCCGCGCCAGCCGCAGCTTCGACTTCCGCAACTACAAGCGCCCCACGCTACACCGCCGCATCGAGCGACGGATGGCGGAGCGGCGGTGCAAGACGGCAGCCGAGTATCTCGTGCTGCTCGACCGCGACCCTTCCGAGTACGACGCCTTGATCGCGTCGATGTTGATCAAGGTGACCGGATTCTTCCGGGACGCCGAGACCTGGACCCTGCTCTCGGAGAAGGTGATCCCGCAGCTGCTCACGGAGAAGCGGCCCGGCGAGGAGATCCGGGTCTGGTGCGCCGCTTCCGCGACCGGGGAGGAAGCGTTCTCCATCGCCATCCTGCTGGCGGAGGCGATGGGACCCGCCTTCCAGAACCAGGAGGTGAAGATCTTCGGGACCGACGCGGACGAGAAGGCCATCGCGTTCGCGCGGCGCGGAGTGTACTCGCGCGAGCAGGTGAAATCCGTCCCTCCAGAAATGCTCAGGACCTGGTTCGTCGAGGATCCCACGGGTTGGAGCGTGCGCAAGGAGATCCGGCGGACGGTGGTGTTCGGGGTCAACAACCTGGTATCCGACGCGCCCATCTCCAGGCTGGACCTGCTGCTCTGCCGCAACGTCTTCATCTATCTGGACGTGCCGCTGCAAAAGCGGGTGCTCACCCGGTTTCATCACGCGCTTCGGCGGCACGGGCTGTTGGTCCTCGGCAAGAGCGAGCTGATCCCGTTCGCCGGAAAGATCTTCGAACCCGTCGACCTGCAGCGGCGGATCTATCGCAAGGACGGCCGGAGAGACACGGCGGTGGCCCAGGAACGGTTGGTCTCGCTTCTCGAGCAGGAATCGACGGCCCGCGCCGCCGAGGAAGGCCGCCCGGACCTCAATACGGTGGACCAGTTCCACCGGGACATCGTGCAGTCGGTCCGCGTTCCCATGATCGCGACTGCGCCGGATGGAACCATCCTTCGCTGGAATGCCGCCGCAGCCACACTCTGGGGACACAGCGAGGGGGAAGTGACGGGCAAGAGGCTTGCCGCGCTTTCGCTTCCCGGACTCCCTGGCGAGCTGCTGGTGGAAAAGACCGCAACGGTCCGTGAAGGGAGGAGCGAGGTGGAGCGTAGCAGGGCGATCCTCCACCGCGGCGGCGATCGTCCGCCGGTCGAGCTGGGCGTCGAGGTGAGCACGTTGCGTGATACGGGGGGCGAAATCAGCGGTCTGGTGTACACGGTACACGACCTGACCACGTTCGCCGAGATGGAGCGCGACCTGCGCAAGTCGACGGAGGAACGCGACGCCGCTCTCGAAGAGCTGCAATCCCTCAACGAGGAGCTGCAGAGCGCCAACGAGGAGATGGAGACCACCAACGAGGAGCTACAGAGCGCCAACGAGGAGCTGCAGACCACGAACGAGGAGCTCCAGTCCACGAACGAGGAGCTGGAGACCACCAACGAAGAGCTGCAATCCACCAATGCCGAGCTGGACGCGACCAACCGCGAGCTCATCCACCGCACCGAAGAGATGAATTCCCTCGCCTTCATCCAGCGCGCCACCATCCGCAGCCTGAACGCCGCGGTGATCGTCGTCGACGCCAACGGCAGGATCACCATGTGGAACCTGGCGGCGGAGCGGCTCCTGGGAATTCCCGAGGACGAGGCGGTAGGACAGCTCCTCTGGACCTTGCACATCCCTGCCGTCGGGCGTGGGCTTTTCCAGAAGATCCGCAAGTGCATGACCCAGAATGCGCCGCTTCGCGCCGAGCAGCTCAGCTACGAGTTGCCCAATGGAAGCCAAGGCCGGGCGGTGGTGATGGCGATCCCGATCGTGGAGGACGGCACGGTCCTCGGCTCGGTCGTCATCTTCGAGGACGCGACCAGACTGGCGAACCTCGCGGCCGAGGTCGCCGCGCTGAAGGCCAACAACGGCAACAACAATGGCAAGCGCACCCGACGCTGAGCTCTCGGTCGAGCTGCTCCGGACGAAGTACGCGGAGCTCGCGCGCAAGTATGCGCAACTGGTGGAGCGGATCGAGCACCGGGCGACCCAAGATCTCGCCGCGTACCGGATCGGGGCCTTGGATAGCCGCATCGCCGCCAGCGCGCTCGCGCTGGTGGGCGACGATCGCATACAGCTGACCAATGCGCGTTTCGTCCAGCTTGCCCGTCTGCTGAAGGGCCCACTGCTTCCCGTCGAGCCCGCGGGCGCCGCCTCGGCATATCCCGATCTGCGCGCGCTCGTGCTGGCACACGCCGATCAGATCATCGTCGAGCGCAAGCCAGCGTTCGATGCGCGATATCGGGACGCGGCATCCGACGCATTGATCTCCCTCCATTTCGAGCGCAACTTGCAATTGGGCAAGCCGGTCGCCCTGGTGATCGCCGAAGACGTCACCGACCATGCCCGGCGCGACCAGGAGCTCGCCCGCACGCGCGAGGCGATGCTG
>Ga0209689_1004213_pt1 | contig 10445 bp, 7 predicted proteins | sample GraSoiAngelo_149_FD_187119 | JGI IMG/M metagenome (GOLD analysis project Ga0209689, IMG submission 187119) | Grasslands soil microbial communities from the Angelo Coastal Reserve, California, USA - 14_1009_09_30cm (SPAdes) (version 2) | ecosystem: Environmental > Terrestrial > Soil > Grasslands ...
TTATTCGATCTGTGAATCGCCCAAGGACAAAAATTTGATCTGGGTCGGGACCGATGATGGCAATCTCCAACTCACGCGCGACGCCGGTAAGACCTGGACAAACGTTGCCGGCAATGTTCCCGGCCTCCCGAAAAATTCGTGGGTGAGCTGGGTCCAAGCCAGCAACTTCGATGCGGCCACCGCCTACGCCGCGTTTGATCGACATACATTCGGCGACATGGCGACGTACGTTTTTCGCACGACCGACTACGGTAAAACCTGGACACCGCTGGTCAGCCCGCAGGACGCAAAAAGTGTTCGCGGATATGCGCACGTGATCAAAGAAGATTTGGAAAAAACGGATCTGCTTTTCCTTGGGACGGAGTTTGGTCTCTGGATATCGATGGATGGCGGGAAAAGCTGGGCCCAATTCAAAGGCAACCATTTTCCAGCGGTGGCGGTCCGGGATTTGGCGATTCAACCACGCGAGAACGATCTTGTCCTCGCCACCCACGGCCGCGGCATTTGGATTGTCGACGACATCGTTCCGCTGCGCGGCCTGACGAACGAGCTAATGCCGCAGGAAGTTGCATTCGTTTCGGCCAGACCTGTGCAGCAACGGATTGAGGGCAGTGGAGGCTGGGCTAATGGCGACGCGGTATTCGTCGGCGACAATCCGCCGGACGCCGCCGTCATCACCTATTATCAGCGGACGCGTCATCTTTTTGGTAAACTGAAGATCGAAATTCTCGATTCAACCGGACGCGTCATCGATGAAATTCCGGCGAGCAAACGGTCGGGTTTGAACCGTGTAACTTGGAGCATGCGCGAGAAACCCCCGCGAGTCCCGCCGGCCGCGCAAATTGCCTTTGCCAGTAGCCGCGGACCTCGCCTCGTTCCGGGCGATTACACCGTCCGGCTGACGAAAGCCGGAAAAGCTTATGAAACGAAGCTGACCATCGGCTTGGATCGGCGAGCAAAGTTTACCGCCGAAGATCGGAAGGCGCAGTACGACGCAGGGATGAAAGTGCATACACTTTTTAACGATGAAAGCGCGTTAATGGATCGGATTTTGTCTTTGCGACGCGACGTAGCCAAAACGGGCTCTGCCCTTCCCGAAAATGACGCACTAAAGAAGAACGTCAAAGGCTTCGATGACAAAATCGAAAACGTGCGCAAGAAGATCGTCGCGACAAAAGAAGGCGGCGCGATCACCGGCGAAGAACGACTGCGCGAGCACACCGACCAACTTTACGGCGCGCTTCTCAGCTACGAAGGCAAGCCGGGCGATTACCAAATCGCTTATACCGACGCCCTGCGCCGGGAATTGGGAGACGTCACCAAGGAATTCGACCAGTTGCTGACGAAAGATTTGCCGGCCTTGAACGATTCGCTCAAATCAAAAGGGAAGCCCGCGATTGCGGCGCCGCCGGCGAAGGTAGCGATCAGCGAAACACAACTCGGTTGCGGAACTGTGAACGTTCCGACCCTGCTTCGTTGAGAAAAAGCGTTGAACTAGCGGCTATCGGTAAAAACCGTGATACACATAGCCGCCGTCTTCGAGAAGGATCGTCTCAACTTCCCAGAGCGCGGTGAACGAGTAATTCCGACCGGAGACAAAATCGACGGTTCGGTGAGTTAACTTGGTCTTGCCGTACGGGGACGGCGTATTAGTGACGGTCAGCACATGGCGCCCGGGCCGAATCATCGCGCGATAACCTTCTCCGCGGGAGAGGGTCGTAATGGGAATGCCATCAATAGAAAGGCTCAGACCCATCTCGTTGCCGAAGTCTGCCTCACGAAAAATGGTCAGTCCGCTGTTGCCCATTAGCTCGCTTCGTGAGTAATCATAACCACCACCAGCCGAAACGCCTGTCGCTACGGCGAGATTCACCGCCGCAAAAAGAAGAACGGTCAGCTTGCTAATCCAGTTGTAGTTTTTCATAAGGAGGACCTCCTGCGTCGCAATCATTCAACTGCGGCGTTGCCGAATAGTATCGGAAACAATCGTCGAAGCCAAGATTTTTCCACGCGACCGAAAATCGCTACTGCGGCATTGCAGGTTTGGCGGATTATCCAAAGCTGAGCTAGTGAGGGCGACTCTACAGACGCTGTTTGAGGAACGCCCGACCAGATGCAGATTTCAGATAGCGTTCAAGCTGCCGGGCGCGTGCATTATTCGCAAGAGCGATCTAAGTCTTGATTCGCCAAGGTTTCCACTTTGCAGTGTGCGGCACATTGCCGTTGTTATGCCGAGCTAATCGCTTGCGAAGATCACTTGTACATCCCGTGTAGAAGCGTTCGGGGTCGACCCCGCTTTGAAGAATGTATACGTATGTGAAGTTTCCCATCGTAAGTGGCACGCCGAGTCGAAGCTCGCCGCGTTGACGTTGCAAGGCGAAAAATGTCCGCCTTCACTAAAGTTACGGCGCGACAGTCGACGCTCTCCGCTACCGCTGCGAGCGAAGACTGGAGGTAAGGGGATTACGCTCCCGCTAGGGATCCAATAATGTACCCTAATTGTGGACGTTACCTCCACACCTTTGGTTTTGGAGGTAAGGGGATTATCCAAAGCTGCGCTTTCGCTCCAGCTCGAGAGCTTCGCTGTTAACCCGCGCGCTTCGCGCCCCACCGGTCGAACAAGATTCTCATCCCCTCATTGGATCTTGAATTTTGCTCGCACAAAATTTGTGGAGGTAAGGGGATTCGAACCCCTGACCTTCTCATTGCGAACGAGACGCTCTACCAACTGAGCTATACCCCCGAAACTCTTTGAACCGTCGCCGTTTAACCTGCAGAATTTGGATCCGATTTCAACCAGAGGTCCACCCGTTTTGCCCCCTGATGATTTTCCGTCAGTCCACTTCTGTCCAGAAAAGTCACGGATGAACGTTTGAAATAGATTGCAATATATTTCTTACTATACCGAACACTAATTGGTATGCGCGACCTGCTGCTGGATATTCGTTATGCACTGCGCGTGCTTTGGAAGTCTCCCGCCTTCACGCTCGTAGCTTTGATCACACTGATGCTTGGGATTGGGGCAAACATCGTCGTCTTCGGAGTAGTCAATGCGGTCCTGCTGCACCCGCTGGATGTGAGCGAGCCACAGAACCTCTATGAGCTTCGTCTCAAACCGTGGACGAACTGGAAACTACTGACGACGTCGTATCCTGCGTTTGAAGATTACCAGCAGCGCAACACGACCTTCAGCGGCCTGGCCGGTTATGATGGATATTCAGGGGGGAGATTGCGCTGGGGGGACACAGTGAAAAATGTCTCCGGCTATTCGGCTACCGGCAACTATTTCGATCTGCTGGGGGTGCAGCCGGCGGTGGGACGGTTCTTCTACGAGGCGGACGTGCACGGTCCGAATTCAGCGCCTTTTATGGTGTTGAGCGATAGTCTTTGGCGAAGCGCATTCAATGCCGATCCCGGTGTAGTCGGGACGACCGTGCAGCTCAACAAACAGCCGTTCACGGTGGTGGGCGTGGCCCCGCCGCGGTTTCACGGCACGGAGCGATTTGTCTGGCCGGATTACTGGATACCCGTCGTGAATCACTTCGGCGCGGATTCACTGCGGGATCGGACAGGCCATCCTTTGACGGTCCTTGGCCGGCTCAAGCCAGGCGTGACGCCCCAGCAGGCCGCGGACAATCTGAGTGCGGTCGCGGCCCAGTTGGCAAAGGAGTATCCAAAGACGGACACCGGAGTGCCGCTGCGGCTGATCCGTCCAGGACTCTACGCCGACGAAGGCGACCTCATCCGCGGATTTCTTTACAGCGTGACCGGGCTCGCTCTGCTGGTGCTGCTCGCGGCGTGCGCGAATCTGGCCAGCCTCTTTGCGGCGCGCGCGGCGGATCGCAGCCGGGAATTGGCGCTCCGGGTTGCCGTGGGAGCGAGCCAGTGGCGGTTGATGCAGCAACTACTTACTGAGGCGATGGTGTTGTCGATGCTGGGCGGAGCGGCGGGACTGGTGATTGCGGGTCTGCTGCTGCGTGTGCTGAGCCAGTGGCAATCGCCCTACGGCCGTCTGGCAGTCAGCGTGGATGCTTGTGTCTACGTGGCAGCTTTCACCTTGACCCTGATAAGCGGGCTGCTGTTCGGGATGATTCCGGCGCGGCAGATCTGGCAGAGCAGTCCGTTGCAGGCGATGAAGAGCGGACCGGTGGATTCAACGCCCCTGCGCCGGTTGGCCCTGCGGGACCTGTTGTTAGGCGCACAAATTGTAATCTGCACCCTACTGGTAACGGGCTCCCTCGTCGCGGTGCGCAGCATGGCGCGCGTGCTGCACACTCCACTGGGCTTCCAGCCGCAAGGCGCAACGCTGGCCGAGATGGATCTGAGCGAAGTGGAAGGCGACGTGCCGCTTGAGAAAACGAAAGCGATGATCGACGCCCTGCGAAGCATCCCTGGTGTGACGGCGGCGGGCACGGTGAACCGCGTGCCCTTTACCGGCGGGCTGCGGGGTATTCCGGTTTTCCCGCCAGGGACGACAGAGCTTTCTATGAACAACTCTGTGCTAGCGCCGTACCGGTTTACGATATCGCCGGGCTACCTTGACGCTGCCGGCACCCGGATCCTGCGTGGCCGGGATGTCTCATGGCGTGACACCACCAAGACGCCGTATGTCGCGATCGTGAATGAGACCTTCGCGCGGAGCATGTGGGGCGACACGCTGGCGATTGGACAACGCTTTATTTTATTGGGGCAGTTGAGGGAAGTGGTGGGTTTGGCGGAGGACGGCAAGTACCACGAAATCGTCGAGTCGCCGCAGCCTGTGGTGTATCTGCCGTCGTCGCAAAGCGAGCAGCGCTACACGACTTTCGTCGTGAGATCGTACCGGGTGCAGAATGAAATGGCGGCAGCACTCGAACGCACGCTGAGCGCCATTGAACCGAACGCGCCAATCACGGTGCAGAGCTGGACCGATGCGATGGGAGGCCAGTTATTCTCGGAACGGGCGGCAACCACAGCGCTGGGCGTGATGGGCCTGCTCGCGGCGATGCTGGCGGTGACGGGCATCTTCGGCACGGCGGCCTACAACGTAAGCCGCAGGATGAAGGAGCTGGGCATCCGCGTGGCGTTAGGTGCTCGCACGAGACATGTGTTGAATGCAGCGGTGGGGCGGCCGATCGTGCTCCTTGGAGTCGGCTCGTTGGCGGGATTGCTTTTGGGCGTGTTCGCCAGTCGGTTACTAGGGCAGATTGTGTATCAAGCGAATCCGCGAGATCCCGTGGTCGTGGTTGGCGCGGTGCTAACGATGGCGCTGCTTGGCATTGCAGCGTCCGCCATTCCGGCACTGCGAGCGCTTGCGGTCGATCCATCCAAACTTATGCGGGAAGAGTGAGCAGGTGGCCGCGCTTTTTCAGTGTGATTTGACCCGCTGCAAAAAATCTTCATCAGGCGAAAGTCCGCCTTTGTCAGACCTAGTCGCTAACTGTCCTTTCGCGATTGTTGCTTTGGAATTGCATTCGTTTGGACGGCTGGTTTAATCGCCACAAGAATCCGACGGTCTGAGCGCAAGCGGATTTGGATCCAAATCGTATGAAATCCGACACTTCTCTCGCCGCTGCCATCGTTGCTTCCCTCATTTTTCCATTATCGCTTAGCGCTCAAACGGCAAAATCCAATTTGCCTTCGCCAACGCCTTCAGCGTTTCCAAGCAAACAGCCAACGCGACCAATTCCATTCCACGGAATGGTTTCGGCGGTCGATCAGAAAAATAAAACGTTCACGATTAGCGGCAAAGAGGCGACGCGGATGTTCAAGGTCACAGACAAAACAAGCATCATGAAAGGCGCGGCAACTGGGACCATGAAGGACATTGCCGACAATGAAGAAGTGAGCGGCGGTTATTGGAAAAATTCAGACGGCACTTTGGAAGCAAAATTTGTAAAGCTTGGGCCCACGGAAAAGAGAGCTGCCAGCCCAGCGCCGAAGGCGTCCGCGACGCCGAAGTCTTAGTCGGCATCCGCCGCAGTGATCGCGACCCGGAGATCGGCGACGAAGTTTTTGTATTCGCGGTGTCGCGATTCTTCATCCGGCTGGCGCAACAGCGACGAAGGATGGACCGTGGCCACGACTTTTGGCGCGAACTTCGATGAAAGAACTTTTCCGCGCTCGCGCGTAACGCGAAATGATGGTCCGAAAATTGCCTGGCCCGCAGTTGAGCCGAGAACGACAAGCAACTTCGGCCTAACGATTCGCAACTCGGCTTCAAGCCACGGACGACAAGCCGCGACTTCGCGCGAGTTCGGCTTTTGGTGGATGCGACGTTTCCCGCGCGGCTCCCATTTGAAATGTTTCACCGCATTGGTGACGTAAACTTCTTTGCGATCGAGCCCCGCTTCTTCCAGCGCGCGGTCCATGATTTTTCCGGCGGGGCCGACAAATGGTTTTCCAGCAACGTCTTCGTAATCGCCGGGCTGTTCGCCGACGAGCATAATCGGCGCTTTTTTAGGTCCCTCACCAAAAACTGTTTGAGTCGCGCGCTGGTACAAATGACAAGCCGTGCAATTCTCCGCCGCCTCCCGCACAGTCGACAGATTGGAGGAGTCCGGCGGTGTGGCCGGTCGCGCGTACTCGTCGTTTTTCGTCGACATCTCTCCGTAATAAATCGCAACTCGCGCGCGGTTCGTCTTTATTGATCGCGATGGCGATTCTGGAAACGTCACGCTTAACTTTACGGCCATTTCGCGAAGACGATGTCGATGTTTTGTCCGCGTTAATGGCGAACCAGGATTTCATGCGGTTTTCGCTCGGCGTTTATACCAGGGAACAGACGCAGGCCGTGCTAGATAAAATTCTTTCTTGGAATCGCGCCGGCCTACCGTCTCAGTTTGCAGTTGTTATCCAAACAGGCGGCAAATTGATCGGCTACTGCGGCTTTTTTCATCAAGTAGTCGACGAGAAAAATGAAATCGAAATCGGTTACCGGCTCCATCCCAATTATTGGAACCAGGGTCTCATAACCGAAGCTGCCGGCGCCGTGCGCGATCACGCTTTCCGCGATTTGAAACTGCCGCGGGTCATTTCGTTAATTCACCCCGAGAACATCGCTTCCCGGCGCGTTGCCGAAAAAATCGGGATGGCGCTGGAGAAGCAAACTATTTATCGAGGCTTTCCAACAAATGTGTTTTCTCTGTCTCGCGAGCAATGGCTGCAGGAGCATGTCGCCTGATGAATTCACGCGCGAGAGCGCGATAAGCGCTGGCGCCGGCGCCGCTCGGGTCGTACTCGAGAATCGATTTCCCGAAGCTGGGCGCTTCGCTCAACCGGACCGTGCGCGGAATGACCGTATTGTAAACGCGCCTGCCAAAATGTTGTCGCACTTCGTCGACCACTTGCCCGCTCAGATTGGTCCGGCTGTCGAACATGGTCATGACGATCCCACCGATCTCGATGTGATCGTTCGCGCCAGAATCGCGCACTTGTTCGACCACTCGCACGATTTTAACCAAACCTTCGAGCGCGAAATACTCGCACTGGATCGGCGTCAGGATCTCATCGGCCGCTGCGAGCGCGTTGGTCATGAGGATGCCTAACGACGGTGGACAATCGAAAAGGACGAGATCAAACGTTTCATCCGAGCGAAAGGTTGATAATGTCCTGGCCAAACGCGTGAGGTGGTCCGGCATTCGCGCAATTTCAACCTCCGCGCCGGCAAGATCGAGATCGGCCGGAATGATGAATAAATTATCGACTCGAGTCGGCAATATTTTGTTGGCAAGGGACGTTCCGCCCAGAAGCGGTTCGTAAATGCTCTCGCCTTCCACTTCCTGCATGCCGAGCGCGCTGGTCGCATTCGCTTGAGGATCGAGATCGATCAAGAGAACGCGCAGTTTCTTTTCCGCTAACGCTACGCCGAGATTCACGGCAGTCGTCGTCTTGCCCACTCCGCCTTTTTGGTTAGCGATCGCGACAATTCTCATGAGAGCGGAACAACTAGTGTGCGCAGCTCAAAGCTGTGACGGCCATCTGGTTCTTTCCAAAATAAATGCTCGGGGTCAGGCAGCATTTCACTAACCTCAATCTCGCCCGCCTTGACCAGCCAACGATAAAAAATTTCCAGGAACAAATAGCTCTCGAGATCGACAAACACTGGTTTCGTATCTTTATCGCGACCTTCCGCACCACTACGGCGCAACGCCTGTTCGGTCGGCCGAATATAAACAAAGCGCGGTAAATTCTTCTTGGCCCGCAATTTTTCGATCGCCAGTACCAAGTTAGGCGAGACACCGGTGTAATTGCCGGGAATCAATTCATCCGCTCTCACGGTCCAGCTCTGGCGTTGCACAATAACTTTTCCGCAACGCAAACGAGGCGTGTGCGGCGCGACTCCAAATTGGAACGGATGGAAGCCAAGCGGAATGACCCAGGCGCGGGCAAAGGATCCGAGATGTTCGTGATTATCAATCTTGCGGACACAGACATCGCCGGTTGTTTCATCGACATAGACTTCAGTGTCGGCCGGCGAAATCTTTTTCCACTTGGGATTGGCTCGCTGTGACGCAACGAAGTTCGAAAGTTCCGGCATCGCGTCAAAGAGGCGGACCGTGGTGTGAGCGGTAAAATCCGCTGCGAAAAAACCGAAATGAAAATTGGGCCGGCCGAATGTGGTGCTTGCTAGAGCAAGACCGAGTGTTTGTTTGTCAGGACAACTCCAGTACATGCAATGATGCAGGAGCGCGATCGGCGGATGAAGCTCGGCCAAAATCCATTGATAATCGCCGTGCTCGATTGCTTCGGTTGAAGTCGCAGCCAACTGGAGATCGGCCGAAGGATAAGTGTATTCATCGAACTTTGGATAATCGAAATTGTCGCGCACGACACGGCAGTCCTCGACGGTAAGCTCGTATTCACTAAGATTCAGATGCGGCTGCAAGCGTTTGCGAAAAGCAGCTTTCACTTCCTGAAACGCCATCACTGCGAACGCGACCAATCCCGGTCCAGTCAAGGAAAGCTTCGCCGCATCGCAGGCCTGCATAAATGCCGGGAATGGCATCACACCGCTTTTCGCGCCCGCTTTCTCCATGACCCCGCGCAGACCTCCAGCGACTCGGGAAGCAATAAATGCGTAGCTGTCACGCCAGAGATCAATCCATGATTCGGCCTGAATTGGAACCTCATCGATCAAACGTTCGCTAATTTCGAAGTGAGATTCGCGAAAACATTCTTCTCCGATTGGATTGGTCGCGGTGTAAAGAAAACGATTGCTTTGCTTGGATTCGGCCCCGATCGATTGGAGGCGTATCCGGGCTTGGTCCAAAATCGATTGTCGATCTTGTATATCAGCCGCGGCGGCAAATTTCAGCGGAAGCTCGACTAACCCCTCCAAGATCGACAACCACTTCTCGCGCGCCTCACCTGGCGGCCAATTTTTTATGTCGTCAAACAGTACTCTGACCGCGTGCGGCTCAAGCGCAGGCACTGCTAGTTTTGGATTCGAATTTTCCGGATCAGCATTAACCGCTGCGGCAATCGCGTGTGCGGTCCAACGTTCAAGAAATCCTTCGCGTTCCGCCGTGCCCGATTCCGGAGCGAGGGTTACGCCGGAAATATTTCTGCTAATTTTTCCCCAGGCGGATGGGCCAAACTCGCTAAAGGTATCGTTCTTCGCGGCGATGCGTTGAAGGTAAAGCAAGAGATGACGTTCGCGTTCGCGCGCGCGTGCGTTGCGCGGTGGAAGCGCAGCATTAGCGTTGGCTCCCAATAAAGAAGAAATACGATCGCGCATCCCTTCCGCAGCGAAGATCAAATAACGCGGCAAAATCGTGCGCGCGAAATCAAGCAGTGATTTTCGCGTGATTTCGAGTTCACGCTCGAGCGATGCGGCCAGGCGTTTTTCATCGTCCCGCTGCACTTTGTTTTGTCCAACGATCAGGCCGCGAGCGGTGTTGGTGGTCTCGGGAGTGGCCAGACGTTCGAGCCTGTCGAAGGGAACGCCGGCCAGACGAATTAAGAAAATCGGCGCGACACGATACGACACGCGTTCAGCAAAACCAAACGCGAGGGAACTGACAAGTGAAACCGAGAGAAAGAAACGGAAAGAATCGAGCGATCTTCGAGCGCGCTCGATACTTAACGGTTAATTAGTGGAGAGCGGGAGACGAATCGTGAAAATCGTGCCGACGCCGGGGGTGCTTTCTACTTTGATCGAGCCGTTGTGGTCTTCGATGACCTTCTTGGTGATGTAGAGTCCTAAACCGGTACCGCTTGCGGCCTGTTTGGTTGTGAAATAAGGATCGAAGACCTTGGTCAACTGAGCCGCCGGGATACCGGCCCCGTTGTCTTCGACGCGAAGATCGACGTAAAAATCCTTTTGGGTGCAGCTGACTGTGACAATTCCGCTTTTTTCCGGACAAGCCTGGATGGCATTGATGAGGACGTTTTGAATGGCGCGATTAAGCTGCAAGGCGTCTCCTAAAAGCACGCACGGGTCCTCACAAATTGTCACTCGAAAT
>Ga0209689_1004215_pt1 | contig 10442 bp, 10 predicted proteins | sample GraSoiAngelo_149_FD_187119 | JGI IMG/M metagenome (GOLD analysis project Ga0209689, IMG submission 187119) | Grasslands soil microbial communities from the Angelo Coastal Reserve, California, USA - 14_1009_09_30cm (SPAdes) (version 2) | ecosystem: Environmental > Terrestrial > Soil > Grasslands ...
GTAGATGAGGGGACGAATGGGTCCAGAGGGTTCGTGAACTTCTTCCACCCGGCGATGCCAGGTTTCGGCAAACACTCTAATCGGACCTTGTTCCACGCGCTTCACGGGGAACAGGGAGACTAGCCCAACGCAACGTCCGTCTAGCTAAGCGGATCGTCAGGGGAGGCGCCGCTCGGCGCCTCCCCACTTCAGTCGAGCCTAAGAGGATAGGAGGGAAATGACATGTTGGGCAATCTTCGAGTTTCCGAGCGACCTAGTCCCGTCAGCAGCGCCGGATTGCGGAGGTTCTGGCTCTGGGCAGGGGCGGCGCTGTTGGCGGCCGCTCTGATCGGCTCAGCCGCTCCGCGCGTCGCTGCTGGCGAAGACACCGGTGGCGTCCACCAGGTGTTGGGAGGTGGCAAGACGATCATCGAGGGCGGGACCGGCGCCCCGGCGTACATACCCGTGACCACCGTGCTCGGCTTCCACGCCGACGGGCAGGGCGGAGCTTTCGAATGTCTGGCCCTGGCGCCGACGGCAGGGTCGGGCGCCCCGGAGAGCGGGGAGTTCGAAGTCAACGCGATGTATGTGACCGGAAAGGTCACCTCGGTGCAGGTGTCACACGGTACTGCCGTGTTGAAGGGCACGGCGGTCGTGACCGGACTCGGAGCCGGACCCAGCGAGCCCTTCACATTCACGGTGACGGCCGGCGGCCCCGGCACCACGGCCACACTGGTCATCTCGGGGAGGACCTTCCATGAGATTCTGCTAGAAGGTCGGGTCACGATCCATTAGGTAGTGAGCGAGCGAGAACCGCTTCGCATTACTCGCCGAACCGCGCTCAAGTGGGGAGCCCTGGCGGCGGCTACCCCAGCATTGAGTGGTCTTCCACTGAACGTGTTTGCCTCCGGCGACAGCGTCGTCCTGCTGTGGAACGAGGCCGCGTTGCGGGGCGTTCGGAATTCGAAGCTCGGTCCTCCTATGGTCGCGCGCGCCCTCGCCATCGTCCACACCTGCATCTTTGACGCCTGGGCCGCCTACGACCATCAGGCTGTCGGGACCCGACTCGGCGGCGCGCTGCGCCGGCCACGCCGGGAGCGGACTCTGGCCAACATGAACACGGCGATCAGCTTCGCCGCGTATCGAGCGGCGGTCGATCTGTTCCCAGGCGACCGGCTCAGCGTTTTCGATCCCCTGATGCGCCGGCTCGCTTACGAGCCCGCCAACACGACGGATGACCGTACCACGCCCGCGGGAGTCGGGAATGTGGCCGCACGAGCGGTCCTCGATTTCCGGCACCGGGACGGTGCGAACCAGCTCGGCGACGAGCCGGGCGGGAAGCCTGGCGTTGCCTACGCGGACTACACCGGCTACACGTCGGCGAACGATCCAATGGATCTGCGACCTGGCGCGAAATTCGATCCCGCAACAGTCCGCGACCCGAATCGGTGGCAGCCGCTGCGCTACGTCGACGCGACCGGAGCCGTCGTGACCCAACCATTCGTCGGCGCCCAATGGCAGCACGTCACGCCCTTCGCGCTCACGAACGCCGCCCAGTTACGATCGCCGACCGGTCCGGCCAGGTATGACTCGCCCGCTTACGAGTCGCAGGCTCGCGCCCTGCTCGCCATCAGCGCCGGTCTCACCGATGAGCAGAAGATGATCGCCGAGTACTGGGCTGATGGACCGCACTCCGAGCTGCCGCCGGGGCACTGGGACCTGTTCGCCCAGTATGTCTCCCGCCGTGACCATCACGGTGCGAACAAGACCGGGGTGGAGGCCGACGTCAAACTCTTTTTTGCCCTCACGAACGCGGTCTTTGACGCCAGCATTTGCTGCTGGGACAACAAGCGATTCTTCGACTCGGTCCGGCCGATTACCGCGATCCGCTACCTCTTCCGAGGGCAACGGGTCCACGCCTGGGGTGGCCCTTATCAGGGCAACCGACTGATGGACGGCGCGGACTGGTTTCCCTATCAGGCCTCAACGTTCCCGACGCCGCCCTTCTCGGAGTACAGCTCAGGTCACAGCTCTTTCAGCGCGGCCGGGGCCGAGATCCTGAGACTCTTCACCGAGAGCGATGGCTTCCGGGCCTCGGTCACGTTTCCAGCCGGGAGCTCCAAGTTCGAACCTGGATTCGTGCCTGCCCGCGATGTCACGCTTCGCTGGGAAACCTTCAGTGAGGCCGCCAACCAGGCTGGTTTCTCCAGGCGCTATGGTGGGATCCACTTCGCGCAAGCTGACGTGGAGGGGAGGGCCGCAGGCCGGCTTGTCGCAAAACAGGCATGGGCCAGGGCGCAACGCTACATCAGCGGGGCTGAAGACGACTCGCGCGCGCCTGCGGCTTGAGCGTTGCCTCGAGCTGGGCGCCCAGCGACAGGATGCTGTACTCGTCGCGCGGGCGGCCGACGAGCTGAACCCCAATCGGGAGTCCAGCGTTCGAGGTGGCGAGCGGAAGACTGATCGCCGGCTGCCCGGTGCAGTTGAACGGATGGGTAAAGCTCAGCCAGTCGAGAAACTCGTCGGATGCGGTGTTGACGTCCTGCCCGATCGCACCGATCCTGGGCGCTGGATAGGTCAGGGTGGGAGTCAGCAGCACGTCGATCTCGTCCCAGGTCGCGATCAGCCGTCGCGCTTGCTGGTGCAGCTCGATCAGCGCTTTGAGGTAATCGACGGCCGTCGACCTCGGCGCGACCTCAAGCATGCGCCGATTGAGTGGGTCGAGCAGCTCCGGGTTGGTGATCGGTAAGGCGCCCACCGCAGTCACCGCGAGGATCTGGATGAGCGGACGAAACCCCCCAAGGTCCGGTGTGACCCGCTCGACGTGGTGCCCGAGTCGGGCCAACTCCGCTGCCACCGACTCGACGCTGGCCGCAACTTCGGGCTCAACCGGAGTCGGCGCATCGATCGTCCATCCGATACGGAGCGTCGCGGGTTTGCGTTCCGCCGCACGCAGGAACGGCTCCGGTATTTCCGCCCAATAAGGGTCGCCCGGCAGGTGCCCGCTCATCGCGTCCAGGCCGAGGGCGACGTCCGCGACGGTGCGGGCGATGACGCCACTCGTGGCCAGTCCCGCCCAGTCTTCGCCAAGCAGCGGCCCACTCGAGATGCGCCCGCGCGATGGCTTCAATCCGACCACCCCGCAACACGATGCGGGGATCCGGATGGAACCGCCGCCGTCACCGCCGTGGCTCAGGGCACACAGGCCCGCCGCTACGGCTGCCGCCGCGCCGCCACTCGAGCCGCCGGCGGTCCGGCTCACATCGACCGGGTTGCGGGCTGGCGGGAACATCGGCCCTTCAGTGATGGGGCGTGTCCCGAACTCCGGCGCGTTCGTCTTACCGAGGATGACCGCCCCCTCGTCTTTTAAGCGGCCGATCGCGAAGCTGTCGACCTGGGCGATCGATTTCTCGAACACTCGGGAGCCAAGGCTGTTGCGATATCCGGCGAGCGCTGCCGTCTCTTTGATCGAGACCGGCACGCCGTCGAGGAGGCCGAGCTGTTCGCCGCGCGTGACCCGCTTCTCCGACGCCGCGGCCTGGCTTTCCGCCAGCTCGCGGGTCAGCAGGACGTAGGCGTTGAGTTCGGGATCGATCCGCCCGATGCGCTCGTAGTAGAGCGCGACCAGCTCGCTGGGCTTGACCTGCCTGGCAGCAATGGCGCGTGCTTGTTCGAGGGCGCTCTTGAATGCCCAGGCATCATCGATCACCCGCTAACTGTATCGACACGCGGGAACCTAGCGAGCTGCTAGTGCCACTCCCAGGATGACAGGATCGCCGCGAAATCAGCTCTCCCGCCACTGTCGACCCTTGGAAATCGGCGCTCAGCGCCAACGTCCCAGCCAGTGTCGTCCGCTTAATCGAACCAAGGGTGCCGGCGATAGGGAACTGGCCACTCTCGGCATAGGTCTGCCACGATCCCTCGAGCTCCGCCAAGGGGACGAACGGACCGGGGTTCCGCACGACGCAGAGCTGGTTGACGCCGGGTGGCGGCGGCGGCTCCGCCCCGCGGACGCAACGCCCCGGCAACTGGAAAGATTGCAAGAAAAAGCCCGCCAGAAACCTGGCGGGCTGTATATGAAGGGGTCGGTTTAGCGGGACTCGAGCGCGACTTCGGCCTCGATCTCTTTCTGGGCCTCGGCCGGGGTCGGCGCCGGTACCGCCTCCACACCCATCTCGAGCTTGACCTCGTCCCCCAGGATGAAGCCGCCGGCTTCCAGCGCCTGGTTCCAGGTCAGGTCGTAGTCCTTGCGGTTCAGCTTGGTCTGCGCGTCGAAGCTCACCCGGCGGTTGCCCCATGGGTCCTTGCCCTCGCCGTTGAAGCTGGCCTCGAGCACCACTTCCTTCGTGATGCCGTGGATCGTCACGTCACCGATCACCTTGAAGTTCGAAGGGTCCTTGCCCTCGATCCGCTTGCTGGTAAAGGTGATGGTTGGATAATTCGCGACGTCAAAATGCCCGTCGGCGCTGCGAAGGTGGTTGTCGCGCATTTCCACCCCGGTATCAATACTCGCCGCATCCAGGACGACGCTGACCTTCGCTGTGTTCAGGGTATCGTTGTCAACCTCGATCCAGCCTTCCTTGATCTTCATCTGACCTCGCACCTTCGACATCATGTGCCGGATCGTGAACGTAACGCTGCTGTGGTAGACGTCAAATGCCCACTTCATATCGCCAATCCTCCCGGATCTAGAATTTGTTGCATAAGCAACCTTCGCTAAAGCAAACAATTTGATGCGACAATCTATTCCGCATGGCCACCGATCCACAATCCGCCGAACTACGGGCCTGGACCGCCTTCCTCAATGCCCAGGCATCACTCCTACGCCGTCTCGAGGCGGAGCTGATCGAAAGTGAGGACATGACTCTTGCCGAATTCGACGTCCTCATCCAGCTCGCGATGGCCCCCGACCGGCGCCTGCGGATGACAGAGCTGTCCGACCGGGTGCGCCTCAGCCACAGCGGTGTGACGCGCCTGGTGGACCGTATGACGCAGGCCGGCCTCGTGGAGCGGACCCGCTGCGACTCCGACCGGCGAGGCACTTTCGCGACCCTGACGGCGGACGGCAAGGCGCGGCTCCGACGTGCCCGACCGGTCCACCTCCGCGGAATCCGCGAGCATTTTGGCAAGCGCCTTTCCGCGGCCCAGCTTTCCGCCGTAGCCGACGCCCTCGAGCCGCTGGCGCGCGACGCGCGCTCCGCGTCGCCGACCGCCCGCTAACGCATGTCGCAAAAGTGGCGCACGATGCTGGGCGTCTCATTGGGTGCGCTGTGCCCGCCGATCGGCGTCAGCACGATTTCCATTGGACTGCCGGTGATGGCTGCGGCGCTCCACCAGCCTGTCACCTCGGCCGAATGGGTGATCGTCGTCTATACGCTGGTGATCACGTCGCTGCTGATGACGTTCGGCCGATTGGGCGACCTGATCTCGACGAAGCTTCTCTACGTCGTGGGCTTCATCGTCTTCACGCTGGGCGCCCTCGCCAGTGGTCTCAGCCCCAGCTTTGGTTGGCTGCTCGCCAGCCGAGCGGTGCAAGGCCTGGGCGGCGCGATGATGTTCTCGGTAGCGGCGGCCATCGTCACGCGGGCCTTTCCTCCGTCCGAACGCGGCCTTGCGCTCGGCATCAACGCCGTCTTCATCTATGCCGGGCTGACCGTCGGCCCGCTGCTGGGGGCCTTCGTGCTCGTGACCTGGTCCTGGCGAGGCCTCTTCCTCATCAATGTGCCGCTGGGGATCGCGGGTATCGCGCTGGCACTGTTTTTCCTCCGCGACGAGGCGGACCGGACGCGGCGACAGCCGGCTCGGTTCGATATCCCCGGTGCTCTCATCGGTTCACTCGCCCTGTTTTGCCTGCTGCTCGTTTTGAGCCAGGGCCCAACCTGGGGATTCTCCTCGCCCCCAACGATTGGACTGCTGCTCGCAAGCGTCGGACTCGTCATCGGCTTCGTCCGATGGGAGCAGCGCGCCGCGGCGCCGATGGTCGACCTCTCGATGTTCAATGACCGGCTGTTCTCGGCGTCGCTCGCCAGCAGTGTGCTGGCCTACCTCGCCATCTTCATGCTCAACCTGCTTGTCCCCTTCTACCTGATCCATGGCCTTGGCTTCGACTACTTCCACGCCGGGATCCTTCTGACGCCGGTGCCGGTGGCGATGGTCGTGTTCGCTCCGATCAGTGGCTGGTTTTCTGACAAGGTGGGTTCGCGCGCGCTGACGTCGGGCGGAATGCTCCTGATGGCCGCAAGCTTCTACTGGCTGAGCCGGCTTGGACTCCATCCCGACTACGCGCAACTCGTGCCACCGTTACTCCTCAATGGGATCGGCACCGGTCTCTTCACCTCGCCAAACAACAGTGCGGTCATGGGCGCCGCGTCGCGGCCGCGCATAGGGACGGCGGCGGGGCTGCTGGCCACCAGCCGCAGCCTCGGTATGGCTCTTGGCACCGCAACCGCCGCGGCCGTCATCGCCCTGCGGATGCCGGCTCACCTCGCCGACCACGTCGGAGCAACGGTGGCGACGCTCGCGTCGTACCAGGACGGTTTCCTGGTGGCCAGCGCCGTTGCGCTCCTCGCCGCCGTGACCTCCATGGTGCGGGGCTCCGCGACCTCGGCCGATCGGACAGCTCGACCTGTCGAACCGCAGACGATCGGGTAAGCTCGAAACGCCGTGCTGCGCCAAGTCGCCCAGCGCGAAGCGATCCAGTACGTCATCGATCACTCTGATTAGTTCCCCCGCCGTTCAGCGCACGACGGTCGCGAGCAGCTGGTCGTGGATGCGGCTCGACCTGCTGCTTCGACTGGGCCCGCTCACGCTGGTTCCATTCGTCTTCAGCTGGCTGTCGGGGACGTCGCTGCGCAGCCTCGGGCTGGTGCTCACGCACCCTCTTCGCGACCTTCTCGTGGCGATCCCTGCCGGCGTAGCCGGCTTTGCGATCGCCGCGGCGTTCAACGTCTACCTCTCGCGCCGCAGCGGCCGCTGGTTTGTCCCGACGACTCCCGATCTGCTCATCCAGAGCGGCTATTACCTGGTGCTCAACGCCCCCATCGAAGAATGGTTCTTCCGGGGATTCCTGCAGGGCAGCCTGGCTCGCTGGTGGAATGCGCCGCTCCTCGCGCTGCTCGTGGCCACCGCTACCTTCGGCGCCTACCACTTCCTCGACCGCTGGGGTTGGCGGCCCGTCGCCGGAGCCAGCGCGGCTGGGCTGGGGCTGGGGCTGATCTATCTCTGGCAGCCGTCGCCGGCTTCGTTACTCGCTCCGGTCCTCGTCCACGCCGCGATCACCTGCGGATTTCTGAGCCTCGGCCCGTACGTCGTCTGGAGGTTGAGAGCCTCGGGCTAGCCTTCTTCGGGCTGGCCCAACCACTCCCGCTGCTTGTAGCCCCAATGGTGGCGGGCATAGATGCGGCGCAGCGTGCCGGAGCGGCTGCGCGTGACCAGCGATTCCGTCTCGGCCCAGTTCATGTGGTACTTGACCCCCTGGAGCACCTCGCCATCGGTCACTCCGGTCGCGGCGAAGAAGACGTCGTCGCTTCGCACGAGGTCGTCGATGCCGAGCACGCGGTCGAAAGTGGCACCGGCCGCTTCCGCTTTCTCTTGTTCTTCGGGATTGCGCGCGTAGAGCTTGCACTGGATCTCCCCGCCCAGGCATTTCAGCGCGGCGGCGGCCAGGACCGCTTCCGGCGATCCGCCGATCCCCATGAGAAGATCGAGGCCGGTGCCATCGATCGCGGTCATGACGGCGCCCGCCACGTCGCCGTCGCTGATCAGCTTGATGCGGGCGCCGGTGTCGCGGACTTCCTTGATGAGCGCCTCGTGACGCGGTCGGTCGAGAATCACGACCGTGAGATTGCTGACGCGCATGCGCTTCGCGCGGGCGACGCGCTGCAGATTGACGGCGACGGGATCATCGATGTTCAACGAGCCGGCGGCATCGGCGCCGGTAGCGATCTTGTGCATGTAGTGAACGTGCTTCGCGTCGTAGAGGGATCCGCGCCCGGCGGCCATCGCCACCACGGAGATCGCGTTCGGCAGTCCCTTCGAGAGCAGCGTGGTGCCGTCAATGGGGTCCACCGCCACATCGACCTGGGGCGGGTCACCGGTGCCGATCTGCTCGCCGATGTAGAGCATGGGCGCTTCGTCCTTCTCGCCCTCGCCGATAACGACCACGCCGTCCATCGGGATCATGCCGAGCGCTCGTCGCATGGCATCCACCGCGGCGCCGTCGGCCGTGTTCTTGTCCCCCCGGCCCATCCAGCGCGCGCTGGCCAGGGCCCCGGCCTCGGTGACCCGGACCAGCTCGAGGGCCAGGTTTCGGCTGATCTCGGCGGACACGCTTTCAGTCGCCCGCAGCGGCCGAGCCATCAGCCCGTCGCCAGGGTCCTCAATGGACCTTCCCCAATCGACCTGTGGTTGCTACGCTTGCGATGTTCCGGCATGGCGCCCGCGCACCTACTTTAGCTGGGCGGCCCACCGGAGGGGGAGAATTTGGGAGCCACAAGCCCGCCGCCCGTGACGGTTCCCGCCTGGACCCAGCGTGGATCGATCCGCGGCGCCCGCGCCGTGCTCCAAACCTTCTTGATCTTTCCGCTGATGGGCGCCTTCTCGCCGCTCACCGTCATCGACCGGTATCGAGTCAAGTCGCTGAAAGGCGGCGCTGTCTTCGTGTCCAACCACAGCAGCGCGCTCGATGCCGTCGTCATGCTGCAGGCGCTCCCCAACCGCTTCCGTTTCCGAGCGTTCGTCGTGGCCGCGGCGGACTCGATCTTCAAGCGCAAATGGGAGGCGGTCCTGACGCAACTGCTGATCAACACCTTTCCGATTCCGCGCTCCGGGGGCGCCCGGCCGGCATTGGATCGATTGAAAGCCCATCTCGCCCATCGCTGGTCGGTGATCATCTTCCCCGAGGGAACGCTTTCCCGAACCGGTAACATCGGGACCTTCAAGAAAGGCGCCGCCATCCTGGCGATCGACGCCGGAGTGCCGATCGTGCCTGCCTACATCGACGGCCTTTACGAGGTCTTCCCCCGATTCCGCCGCATCCCACGGCGGCACCCGGCCAGCATCACATTCGGCGATCCGCTCTACCCGCAACCCGGCGAGGACTACGACGGCTTCATCGCCCGCGTGGAGCAGGCGGTCCGCACGCTGGCCGGACCCAAGGGACTGCTGCGGGACGAGCCGGCGCCAACCGGCTCAGGCTCAGCCGAAGGCTCGAACTACTGGTACTGAGCCCCGCCAAATTTGGCGCGGCCAATCTCATTGACATTCTTCACAGGCAGTGGTAAGACGGGCGCGTACTCGTTTAAGCGCGGTCTAAGAGGAGGGAACGACGCCGATGCTGCCATTCATCGCGCGCGCTCGCACGCTCGGATTGTCGATGGCGCTGGCAACAGCGGGACTAGGGGTTGTCGCCACCGTCCCGGCATCCGCCGTGGCCGGCCCCACTAAGTGGGACATCCAGGTCGGGGCCGGCAACGAAGTCGACACCGGGTTGAATCGGTTCTATCCATCAGACATCACGATCCATCGAGGGGACACCGTGTCCTTTGGCTGGGGAGGATTCCACACAGTAACCTTCAACCCGCCGGCGACCAAGTCGATCCTCGACTATCTTGGACCGGGAGGTTTTTCACCGGGACCATTGGATTCGGCGGGCAAATTCGTGAGCGGGGTGCCCCTTGGCCCGCCAAGTGCCGAGCTACCACACTTCAATGTGTTGATCGACGTCCCCGCCGGCAAATATCACTTCCAGTGCATGCTCCATCAGTTCATGCACGGCTCGATCACGGTGAAGAGCGGCACGCTACCGCGGACCAACGATGAGAACATCACGCTCGCGAATGCACAGATCGCTGCGGACACGAAACGCGCGACGGCGCTCGATGCGCGACTGACGCGCCACGCATCCGCGACTGACGGTCAGGCTCTCGTTGGTGCGGGCGACAAGGTCGCTGAGTTCGTCAAGTTCTACCCGACGTCAATCACGGTTCGCGTGGGCGACGCGCTGACGTTTAAGGATGGCGATCTCCACGAGCCGCATACCGTCACCTTTGGTCCGGTGCCCGGCGACCCGCGGGACCCGGCTTTCGGAGTATTCCCGTCAGGCCCCGGCAATCCCAACGCGTACGACGGGACCTCGCCACTCAGTTCGGGATTCCTGTTCCACCAGAGCCAGTACAACTACTGGAATCTCAAGGTGTCAGCCGTCAGCGCGGCGGTGCCGAGAACAGAATTCTCGGTGACGTTTACGAAGCCCACGACGCCCGGCAACGTGATCAACTTCTACTGCGCCCTCCATGGTGCCCTTCTCCCGAACGGCGACGTCGTGGGAATGAGCGGCCACATCACCGTTCTCCCAGCCTCGGACGACTGACGACGGCAGACTGGCGAAGGCCGGGCCCGCGCCCGGCCTTCGTCAAATTTGACGCCTCAGGTCTTAGCGAACTCATATGACGCGCTCATGAGGG
>Ga0209689_1004217_pt1 | contig 10442 bp, 14 predicted proteins | sample GraSoiAngelo_149_FD_187119 | JGI IMG/M metagenome (GOLD analysis project Ga0209689, IMG submission 187119) | Grasslands soil microbial communities from the Angelo Coastal Reserve, California, USA - 14_1009_09_30cm (SPAdes) (version 2) | ecosystem: Environmental > Terrestrial > Soil > Grasslands ...
GAGTCCTCTTTCCAACTCCTAGCTATCCGTTCCCGAAACCTCGCCGGTGCGTCAGATGGAGATCGTTCATCAGGTCCGCATATTTGCCGAGCGTCGCAGAAGTGAATCGGAGCATGCCGTGCTTGATGATGGCGCGGATTTCTTCATCGGGCAGGAAGGCCAATATTGCTTTGCCTGCGACAGTGCAGTGCGAGTGGAAACGTCCGCCGCCAGGCATCCGCGCGGTGATGACGGAGTCCAGGCAATCCACTCGATTGAGGCACATGATGCTTCCGGCTCCTGGCACGGCGATGCTCACAGTTTTATTCTGCGGTGCAACAGTCTAAACGCGGGATTTTTTCTTCTGGACCAATTGACGGTTTTCTTCTGATTCCTCAAGAACCTGATATCCTCCAAGCTCTTTGTGGTTTGCACTAACGCTGGAGCGTCGCGCGCGGACTGCGCCACGGACAACGCTGGATATGACCTTGGAACGAGGCTTTTATGGCTGGAAGCTGGTTTTCATTCTTTGGCTTGTGGATTTCCTCAACATGGGATTTCCGCTCTACGGTGGCGCGGTGATCAATACCTACATGCTGAAAGAAATTCCCATGAGCCGCAGCGAGTTCGGGCTGGGATTTACGTTGTTAAACCTCTTTGTGGGTATCCCCTCCATCCTTGTTGGGGCGTCCATTGTTCGCTTGGGCATTCGCAAAACATTCGGCATCGGTTCGGCGTTGATTCTTGTTGGCGCCCTGTGGCTCTCCTTGATCGCTTCCCGGCCTTGGCATTATTGGATGGGATTCGGAGTGCTCACGGCGACGGGAATCAGTTTCGGGACCATCGTTCCGGCAGCCACGGCCATCACGCGGTGGTTCAGCCGGTATCGTGGAAGGACCATGGCGGTGACACTATCAGCGTCGGGATTTGCGGGCTTCTTCGTCGCCCCGCTGATCAACCGAATCCTGACGGCGAATGGAGGAAATTGGCGGCAAGCGTGGGTCATGGTGGCCGGAATTTCTGTTTTGTCCGCGATTGTCGCGTTTCTGTTTGTGAGAGAGCGTCCGGAAGACCTGGGCCAAATAGTGGACGGCGGGCCGGGCGCGGCGCTCTCGGCGAAGGCGACGACGGCGACTACACGGGTGACAAAATTTCCGTGGGAACCTCAACAGGCTTACCGCACTCGAGCGTACTGGATGATTCTCGCCGGTGCGATCGCTTGCCAGTTTCCGTTTTTTTTCTTTACCGCCCACTGGCTGTTGCACCTGAAGGGAGTGGGCGTGCGCCCAGCGGACGCCGCATTCGCAATGGGTCTGTTCACGCTGGGGGCCGTGTTCGGCCGCTTGATTGGTGGCTGGCTGATGGACGGAATGGAGGGGCGCTACGCGTTCATGCTGGGTTTTTGCTGCTATTTTTTGGGATCCTTCCTAGCGATGCGAGTTTCGCCGGAAGCGCTGTGGATTGCCTTCAGCGCCGCCATTCTCTATGGAACGGGGTTCGGATGGACGTTCGTTTGCCTGAATACCGTCACGGGACATTACTACGGGCCGGCGGCATTTCCAAAGGTGAACGGAATGATGCTCGTGCTTGCGGCTCTTTTCTGCTCGCCGGCCGGTTATCTGGGCGGGAAACTCTTTGACTTGTACCACACCTACAAACTAGCGTTCGAAGTGAATTCGGCCGTGGCGGCGATGGGAATTGTTGCTCTCTTCTTTGCAGAAATGCCGGAGCCCCCGGAGACGAGCATCCCAGTTTGCGAGTGAGACGTGGAGCAGGAGGTTGGCTCCGGAGACTAGGATTCGAACCTAGATAGCCAGATCCAGAATCTGGTAACAATATTGCAAGATGTTGATTCGTCTAGCCTCTTCTTGTGTCGCAGTACTTGGTTATAGCTGGTTTTTTGGCGGTAATTGTCCCAAGATGTTCCCGGGTGACTGGGGTGACCCCTGATGGCACAAATTCTTTGTGCACAGCTTCCGCTTTCGCAGTAGTGTTTTTGCATCTTCTAACAGGAGAAGGGCTCTCGAGAAGGGGGCGGCACTTGAAAAGTGAACATCCACATGAAGCACGGTTTGCGCATTAACCAGATGGCTCTGAAGGACTCGGCGACAGATCGCGGATTCCGAATTGAAGAGTTCAAAACCTCAATTTCGACTACGTGGCCTCACTTTGAGATCGCGGACGTGGCGCGAGTGCGTCGGGACAGCGGCAATGAGGGCGGCGCGAGCTCGCTCACATTTTGTGGGTACTCCGGGACGTGAAGCGTTTTCACATATTCCTAGCAGGGGAATCGGCGTATACTTCATGAAATTCTCGAGGTCAAAGGCGGATTCCGCCAAGAACATATGCGCGCTCGAATACTCTCGGCCCTAGTTCTCTGCCTGCTTGGATGCTTCGCGGTTCGTAACCTGGCGCAAGAAAAATCGGACGTGGCGAGCATTCGTACCCTGGAATTGAAGTGGGTGGATGCGTATAAGCAGCGGCAAATCGCCGCCGTTGCGGCGCTGCTGGCTGAGGACTACGTCATCACTTTGGAAGACGGCAGCACGTACGGCAAGGTCGGCTTCATCAGCTATAACGCCGGACCGTTGCGCGTGGATATCGCCGACTTGACGGACGTCAAGATTCACATGCACGAAAACATAGCGGTGGTGACAGCGGGCTATCACGAACGCGGCGAGTTTGGCGGAAAATCCTACGACTATCACGATCGGCTAACCGACGTGTGGATGAAGATTGGTGGAAAATGGCAGCTCATTGCATCGCACTATAGCGTGCCGAAGAGTCTCTAGTTGAACTAATTGGGGAGGCGCGGGGGCCCGGCGTAGCTACGCGGGGGTGGCGATGGTAGCGCTGAGCGACCACCGGGTCGACGCGCCTTGCGCGCCGGGCGGGCATGTAGCATGCCGCCACTGCGACGGCCAGAAGAGTGGCGGTCACAAGAACATACGTCCCCGGGTCCGAGGGTTTCACTCCAAATAGGAGGCCGCGCATCAGCCGCGTCAAACCAATCGATGCAGCAAGCCCTAGACCGACTCCAATCAGCGTCAGACGCAGCCCTTGGTTCAGCACCAAGCGCAGGACGTTCCCCGGCTCCGCACCCAACGCGATGCGCACGCCCATTTCATGGGTTCGCTGACTGACGGCGTACGCCATCACGCCATAGATTCCCACCGCTGCCAACAGCACCGCGAATCCCGCCACGGCGCCCGCATTGAATCGCTGCGAAACGATCTCCGCGGAGAGCACGTCATCCATCATCTGCACGTCGTAAATCGGCAGGTCCTTATCGAGATCGCTCACTTGTGTGCGCACGGCGGAGACCAGGCTCAGAGGGTGCGTCGATGTGCGCAGCACAACCGTCATCATGAATCGCGGCCACTGCAATGCCGACACCGTTACTTCCGGGATCGTGTCGCTTGCCAGGCCAAGCTCTTTGGTGTCGCCAATCACTCCGACAATCGTGGATGTCTGCGGCCCGTCGGTTCTGGCCCCCATGTCTCCGTCGAATCTCTTGCCGATTGGGTCTTCCTTCTTTGAGAAATACCGGCGCACAAAAGCCTGGGATACCCCGGTCTCGTCAACTTGAACTGCCAGTGTCGAGCCTTTGGGATCGGGAGTCCCGAGGCTATTATGGATGCATTCGCGAATCCGCGTAATGCTCCTTGGAAAGGCAAACGATGCCTCTGGAAATAACACAGCGTGAGATGAATGGAATCTACCTTCTGGCGCTCAAAGGTCGTCTTATTCTCGGACAAGAGAGCGACGGGTTGCGTGCAATGGTCGACAATCTCCTTGCGTCCGGCGTCACACGGATTGTCATCAATCTGGAGCACGTCAACTATGTTGACAGCGCTGGCCTCGGCGCACTCATCGAAATGCATCGAAAGACAAAAGCCAAAGGCGGAGGCCTCAAGCTTTGTAATCTCGGCCCGAACTTGAGGCAAGCGTTGGAAATCGCTCGGCTGCTGCCAATATTCGAAACGTGTCCGACCGAAACTGCGGCTGTTGCAAGTTTCTGAAGGGGCGGAAGATTCCATAATTCGGTTGGGCATTGGTAACCACGATGGAATCATCTGGTAAAACGCCGTAACCGGAAAACGATACAAAACCGCGATGTACGGTTATCGGGACTTAAGCCGGCCGCTGCCAGGGCTGGTTGCGGATGAGCAAGAGAGATTTACCAGTTATCTACGATAGATTTGCCAAGTACTAGAAGCGGCCGACGGCGAATGCGTGCTACCGGAAATTCTCGACGCGCATGATGTCCGAGTTAGCCTCGACCGTTTGTGTATAGGGGATCCAACGCCCATCGGGCGACACTGACAAACTGTCTTGGAAGTCTTTGTCCACTTCAAAGATTTGGCGGACTTGTTTGCTGGCGAAATCGAAATACCGGATGGACTTTGGCGCATCAACGGGCACGAAATAGATGCCTCCTGGAACGACTGTCCACTGACTCGGATCAAGTACTGCAGGCGTGCCTCTGGAGCGTGGAATCTGTCCCGGCCGGGTGCAGGGAAACCATGTGCACTGTTATTTTGTCACCCAGATTAGCGAAATATCCCGTCATGGGACCAACTGAGTATGGACATATACGGGAGATTAGTGACCAACTTTCGACCTTACTGCGCTGCTCAATGCAGCTCGATAAGGCAATTGGCTTCGAGGCCCGAGCTCTGGACCACTGGAAGTAATCCAGTTCAGGTATATGTTGCGGGCAAACCCGGGAAACCAGTTTTACTCAAGAGCGAATGCGACGTATGCGCCCGGGATCTTGTCTGCAGACGCAGGATGGCCCGGTGTTGCTTTTGCCTGCGTGGAGGCCCGCGCGGCTGCGCAGAAGACCACATATTGCCGGCCGGCCTGCTCGTAAACTGCTGGCATGCCCTCTAGCGCGGCGTCGACTGTGGCTTCCCACAGCACCGTACCGGTCGCGGAATCCAGTGCTCGCACTTTGCGGTCACGCGTGCCGGTGAAAATGAGGCCGCCAGCGGTGACGACCGGGTTCACTTTTGGGAAGTGGGAACCTGTATCGTTGATGCCCCGCGCCGCAAGCTCGGGGACTTCACCCAAGGGGATCTTCCAGCGAATTTCGCCGGAATTGAGGTCATACGCGGTCAGAGTAGTCCAGGGCGGCGCAATCACAGAGAGGCCACTGTTTGCGAACATAAATCCAAAGCCGCTTTTGTAATGCGCCGCCGTTAGATCGGCGCTTCCAGCATTGACTGGAATCCGATTTGCAGAAGCGTCTGGGGACGCGCCCGTAGGGTTCGCCAAATAACTTAGAATTAGATCGATTTCCTCACTCGTCAACTTAGCGAATGGCGGCATCAAGCCCTTACCATCCGCCACAATCGTTCTGATCTGATTGTCGCTTAGCCGTCTGCGCAGTCCGACCAACGATGGGATAGCCGGAGGTGCTCCCTGTAGATTGTCAAGATGGCACCGCCCGCAGTTCGCCTGGTAGAGAGAGAGCGGACGCAACTGCGGCGAGTCAGTTTTCGAAGGAGGATCTGCCAGGGAAAGTTTTAGCATTGCCGGCAGATCCTTCGAGACGACGTACAGATAACCGTGCTTGGGATCCACGGCAGAACCGCCGAAATTCGCGCCGCCGTTGTTCCCGGGCATCTCGACGGTATCCTCCGTGCTCGGCGGTTCGAAAAGCCCACGGTTACGCGCCTTCAGAATCTGCGTTCGCAGGCGGTCTTGCTCTTCCGGCTCAAGATACGGGCTCAGATCATCCACCGTGAACCTCTGCCGCGCGAAGGGTGCCGGCTTCGACGGAAAGGGCTGGGTTGGCCACGTCTCCTCTCCTGGCATATCGGATTTCGGAACTGCCCGTTCCTCAATAGGCCAGAGCGGCTTGCCTGTGTCGCGATTGAAAACCCACACAAAGCCTACTTTGCTGACCTGGGCGACGACGTCAATCAGCGCGCCGTCATGCTGAACCGTAGTCAGCATAGGCGTGCCAGCATTGTCGTAGTCCCAGATGTCGTGATGAATCATTTGGTAATACCAAAGCAATTTGCCTGTGCGTGCATTGATAGCCAGCAGGCAGTTGCCGTATAGGTTTGACCCTTTGCGGTTGGCACCATAGAAGTTGTACTTGGGGCTTGCCGTGGGCACGTAGACTACGCCACGATTGGAATCGACGGCCATACTGTTCCACGCATTTGCGCCACCAGCCGTTTTCCAAGCGTCCTTTGGCCAGGTTTCATAGCCCCGTTCGCCCGGGTGCGGAATCGTATGAAAGCTCCAGACCAGCTTGCCTGTGCGCACGCTGTACGCTCGGATGTCGCCAGGGCCAGAGTCGTACTCCTCATTCGTCGCGGAGCCTAGGATCAATAGGTCTTCGAAGATGCGACCGGGATTAGTTGACTGCACCAGCGTTAGCGTCTTCGGATCGCGCCCAAGCCCCTCGCGGAGGTCCGTGCTGCCACTCTTGCCGAAGTCAACGATGGTTTGTCCGGTCCGTGGGTCAATTGCCTGCAGATGGTTGTCGGCGGCAAAGAGCAGGCGCCGTTCCGAGCGATCCGCGCTTTCCCAGTAGTCGATGCCTCGGTTGGTCATCAGCGCCGTCTTCGCTCCGGTGGGATGAGTCCAGATTTCCTTTCCTGTAGTGGCGTCGAGGGCGACGATGCTATTGGTCCGTGCCATCACGTACATGACGTCGTCGACGACCAGCGGATTGAACGCGTACGGCAGGTCGTCTCCAGTCTGATAGCTCCAGACCTTCTTCAGCTTGTCTACGTTGCTGCGGTCAATCTGTTGTAGCGAAGAGTACTGCGCGCCATCCGCGGCACCGCCATAGGCGCGCCACGCTGAATGTGTGTCTGAGAGTTCCCCGTTGCTATTCTGACCGAATGAGCGCGCATCGCGGGACTTACTGTGCTGAGCTGGCAACACATTTGTAAGGATCAGGACAACACAGGAACAGGAGAGGAAGAAAGCCCTTCGGAAGAGACGCCGGACTTTGTGTGCCGAACCTAAGTGATTCAACAAAGAGGCGTTCACTGGAATACCCCCCTCGGCTTTCGTACAGCGCGTTACTCAATCACACGCAGACAATTAGATGAGAAAGCGAACATGTTGCCATTGTGCCTTCCATGATAAACGCGGTATCGTCGAAGTCCAGCGGGAAGGCGGACCGAGGAACTTGGTCGAGTAGCCGGGCGCCATTGCTGGTGCCCAGCCCGCTGAGAACCGGACTCATCCCCGGCGACCCGACTCGTCTCACATTCGTCAGAGACCAGGCTGGCAGAGTAATCGGAGCCGTCTTACACTTTCCCGACCGCGAGATTCTGCGCGAGAAGAAAGTCAGATGAAACGTCAACGCAGACGAACGCCCGAGTCTTAGCGATGGTGTTTTTCTCACCGCTGTCGATAATAGATCGCTTATGACTGGCTGACTGGAGCCCAATGCTTGTTCCTCGCCGGTCTCCTTTTGCCCTTCGAGCGCGTACTCCCTTGGGAGCCTACAGCATCCCGCTGGAGACCGGCCTTCTCATTCCATCTCGGAAGTTGCCGACAAGGGAGGTACAGGTCAATGACGACAGCCAAACGCCTCGATAAGTACGGCGAGTATGTCTATCCAGTCGTCCGCATCATTGTTGGCTTTCTATTTGCATGCCACGGCGCGCAAAAGTTGTTTGGTGTGCTCGGCAGCCAGCCCGAGATCCACGATCCTGAAGGTTTGGTGGCTGGCTTGATTGAATTCTTTGGCGGGTCTCTGGTTGCGCTTGGACTTGGCGCCCGGGCCGCTGCATTTCTTGCCAGCGGAGAAATGGCAGTCGCCTACTTCAAAGCGCACGCCCCGCGAGGCCTCTGGCCAATCTTGAATGGAGGTGAGAGAGCCGTCTTCTACTGCTTCTTTTTCTTGTACGTGGCCGCTCACGGTCCGGGCCGGATGACGCTGGAGTCCGTGGTCCAGAAACTCAGAAAGAGAGGAGGCGTTGGACCGTCCGGTAACCTAATCTGATTAACGCGGGCACACGTACATGTGGAATCCGCCGCGAACTAACCAGACTTAGCAACCGGTGCGTTGGGAGTGCTCCGTATGAAAATCGCTTCACGGTATCTCGAACAAGCGAGACTCGTGTATTCTGTTGCGGGTTTCGAGATCAGAAAGAAAATTCCGGCTAAACACGATAGCGTTGCGTCCAGTCACTACCGCGGTGAGAAACTTCCCGTCTGACTCTGACGCACGATGGTGTTCCAAGAGGACTACGATGTCGCGAATGCAGCGCATGGCTGTAGTTGGACTGTGCTTCGTATTGAGTGTGAGCGCGAGTTTTGGGCAAAACCAGGCACTGCCGCGGACTGTCGTTGCGCCACCACCGACGGCTACACCGCCTGTGGCGAACCCGGTGGATGTAGCGATGTAGCTTCGCCTGATGCCATTATCGCGGCGGCTTACGACGTTATTTCAGGTCCTGCCGGTCAAAAACGGGATTGGAATCGCATGCGTTCGCTTTTCTATCCTGGTTGCGCGGCTAATCCGAACCGCTCCTAAAAAGGAGGGTGGCATAGGCGCGACTTCCTTCAGCCCGCAGGACTATATCGATCGCGCCAGCATTTACCTTGAAAAGAATGGCTTCTCGGAAAAAGAAATTGCGCGGGGTACTGAACAGTGGGGCAACATCCTGTAGGCGTTTAGCACGTACGAATCGAGACATGATGCGAAGGACGCTACGCCTTTCGCCCGGGGAATCAACAGCTTTCAGCTGTTTTCCGACGGAAGGCGCTGGTGGATCCTCACAATTTACTGGCAGGAAGAAAGGCCGGAGAATCCTTTGCCGGCGGAATTCCTCTCACATTCCCGATGAAATGCGCGGAAGCGAAGCACAAGCTCTGGCATAGTTGTCGCGGTAGGGACGACCATCGGTGATCGCTATGCGGGCCGAGTGCCCCAATCTCACGATCCCGTTCGGGCCCCTTGCGCAGCTTGTTGATGTAATGGGAGTCCATGCGGCTAGCTTCAAAAACAATGCCGTATTTATCGCAGGCTCGAAAAACCTGGGTCGCAAACCAAGTCGTGCTGAATTCAAAGGAGTTAGCTTCAAGAGTCTCGACGTTGCCTGACGTTGAGGGACTTTCATAAAGTTTCGCGGGCCGGAGGCCCTTAAAGGACAGCTGGGATGAGAAGGAGTTGACGGAGAAACGCTCTCCCGTTCGTAAGTGTAAACGCCTGTTATCGACAGTTCCTTGCGCAGGCGTCGAGTTAGCAAGATACTGACGTGATGGAAACATTGAGACGGAGTATCCCAATATCCGCCGCAATTGTTGTCATTGGGGGGGTGAGCTGGCTTGGCCTAAGGTATTTCCGGAGTCAAATTGATTGCAAGAAACTCGATGCAGCGTTCGCACGGCAAGTCGAAAACATTAAGGAAGATGCCCACAAGCGACTGAAAATCGGCACAAAGAAGGCCGACGTTGCACGGTTCTTTGCAGAACTCAGCATTTCGCTCACCATCTCCGGGTCTGAGGCGAGGGGAACCCTTTGGACTTCTGGATGCGCACCGTTTGGCTGTGGCTCAGATTCGGCTCTAATCGGAGTAAGCGTGAAGCTCGACCCAGCGGGTGCCGTGACGGAAGAGCCGACCGTGATTGGCATTTACACGGACTGCCTGTAAGCAGGGTCTTAGGAGCCGAACCTCTTAGAGCCTGGCGCGCTTACCGGAAATTGAAGACACTTTTTCGATCATCGCCGGCCAATAGCAACCCTGATGCCATTCCAAACCAACCAGTGTTTCATTCAGATTGTCAGCGCCGTGGCGCTTTTTAGAAGCGTCGACCAGTGTTTTGGCCGGGGCAACATCCACGCAGATCCGCGACGCTTTTTGCAAGGAGTTGAGATGAGTCGATGGCACACTCTGCCGCTGGTTCTGCTTTTGACGGCCTGGCCATTGAGCGTGCAATCGTCGAAGGCATGGTATCTCCGCGATGCCGATCACATGTGCAGGGCCACGTTAGCAGACGGGACAGACTATGAGGTGTGGGAGCGCGTGTTGGTGACTGAATGGGAGGGACGGCCTGTTTACGTGAAAGTGCAGGCGTACTACAGGCCTCGTTCGGGAGAGTTTCTTTCCTGGAACACCGGTGGCCTCTCCGAGCATGGGTATGCCAGCGATCGGAAGGAGAATCCCCCGAAGCCGGGGGCTTCGTGTGAATTGCCCTATCATCACATTCTGTTGTTGAAAGATGGGGAGTGGGCAGATTTTTGGGCTTCGGACGGAAGGGTCGGAATCTTTCACTGCAACCTAAAATTCGAAACACGAGAAAAAGCATGGTCCTACGTGGCGAAACATTGGCAGGATGGACGCGAAGGGCAGTCCGGAAAGTGGGTTGCTGAGATTCTGCTGTATCCGCAACTAGGCCATGACTTCTTCCGGCCAAGAAGACTGGAATTTGACGCCCGACCATACACCTATGACTCACTCATCACCGCGAAGAAAGTAGAT
>Ga0209689_1004220_pt1 | contig 10436 bp, 7 predicted proteins | sample GraSoiAngelo_149_FD_187119 | JGI IMG/M metagenome (GOLD analysis project Ga0209689, IMG submission 187119) | Grasslands soil microbial communities from the Angelo Coastal Reserve, California, USA - 14_1009_09_30cm (SPAdes) (version 2) | ecosystem: Environmental > Terrestrial > Soil > Grasslands ...
CGCACGGGCGGTCTCCGTGGTGAGAACCAATCTACTCACACGCGTAGGCGACGACATCTCGCCGCTTCGGGCCGCTGTTTCGGAAGAACACCTGGCGTATCTGGCAGCGCTCGCGGAAGAAATCCGCGAGCGGCGCTTGCCCGACGTCGGCGTCACCACTCAGAACCAGCAGCCACTGGCGCCGGCCTGGGGCGGGCGGGCGCCACTGGTCCAGCCACCGCCCGCGGGCCAAATCGCCGGCGTAATACCCCAGGACGACCCCCTCGGTTGCGTAGATCTCGTCGGTGGACGCAGCACTGGCTGTCACCCAGTGTGCCGCCTCGCGCCACGGAGGTCGGTTCCCTTGTTCCGTCGTGAAATAGAGGCCGGTGCGCAGCCCCAGCTGGGCTGCCACTGCGGCGACGAGAACCAAACTGACCTCGCGGCGCTCATCCGTCCAGAGGTCGCTGACGAACATGCCCACGAGCACGACGGCACCCCCCAGGGCGGGCAAGGCGTAGGCACCGCTCGAGATGGTCCGGCTCGCGGCCACCACGACGCAGATGACCGGCCAGCAGAGGCACTGGAGTGCGAGCAGCGCTCCCCGCCGCCCGCGCCAGGCGCCCAGCAAGCCGGCAAGGCCGGCCAATACCAGCTCGAGCGGACCCAAGTAGAATAGGATACTCGCCGCGACGTTGCTCGGCGGGTTCCACGCCGTCTTGTGCGCTCCCAGATACTGCGACACGCTGAGCGCGATGGGCGCGTACGCCCCGACCAGGATGACGAAAAACGCGGCCGTAGCGATCAGCTTTTGCCGCGTCACGATCACCGTCCGGTACGGCCGCAGCAGCACTAGGATCGCCGCGTACATCCCCATGCCTACGAGGACGAAGAGACTCGAGCTGTGCGTGAGCAGCCCGAGCGCCGACGCCACGCCGGAGGCGAGCAGCCAGCGAATTCGTCCCGACTCCCAGTACAGGAAGAACGCCGTCACCGCCACGACCATGAACAGGAACACGGCGCTGAAGTGCCGGGCGTTTTGGGACCAGTCGATGTGCCAGGGACTGAGCGCCAAGAGGAGGCCGGCGACGAGGCCGGCGACGGGGCCCGCGAGGCGGGAGCCGCTCCACAGGATCGCGGCGACCCCCAACACGCCGCAGACTGCCGGAAAGAACCGTAGCCAGAAGAGACTCGGCTGGAACGCCGAGATGATGGCCCGGGTCACGAGGAAGTTGAGCGGCGCCGTGGCGTAGAGCGGCCCCTGATCCGAGAGGTTCCCCGTCGCCGCGCGCACATAGGTCATCCCCTCGTCCACCCACATGCTCCACTCGCCCAGCTTGTAAAAGCGCAGCACGGCAGCCAGCGCGACAATCGCCACCGCGGCGCCCGCGTAGCGGCCGGACGACAGCGCGCGAGTCTCAGGGAGCATGAGCTGGGGTCGCGACGCGCGCCCGGGGGATCAAGAACGAGCCCACCACGCCGGGCAGCACTGTGTTCGTCAAGTAGGACAGAAACGCCGCGTTCACCGCCACCGCGTCGCTCACCCCGTAGCGACGCAGGATCAGGACCGACAGCGCCTCTCGAACGCCCAGCCCGCCGATCGTGATCGGCAACAAGTTGCTGAGGATCATGATCGAGAACGTCAGCACGACGGCCGCGACGGGCAGTTGCGCGTAGGGCCGCAGCAGGACGTAGAACTGCGCGTAGCCCACGAGCGTCGCACCGAGCGAAGCCAACAGGGTCGCGGTGAGGCGACCCGGGCCGAGCCCATCGAGCGCAGCCAGCATCCGCAGCGTGTAGCGCTGCAACGGCAGCCGGGAGGCGATGCTCGTCAAGACCCGTTTCGCCGGGCGCGCCGCGTAGAGGCATGCGAAGCTCAGGAGGCAGCCCAGCAGCGCGATCACGAAATAGCCGGTATAGCCGAGCAGCGGCAGCGCCACGGTGCCGAACAGCACGATGGTCTGCAGATCCATCACCCGATCAACGGCGAAGAGCCCCACGAGCGTGAGGCGATCCCCTTCGGGCATGAAAGCCACGCGCGTGAACTCTCCGGCGCGGCCTGGGGTGATCATCCCTAACCCCATCCCGCCGAGCAGCGACAAGACACTGTCGCGGTAGGAGAGCGACGGCACCGCCGTGCGCGCCAGGAGCAGCCATTTCGCAGCACGCCCGAGGACAAACCCAACGGTGAGTACGAGTGCGAGCGCCAGCACACCGGGGTCGAGCCGGCGCAACGCGGCCACCAGCGCGGCCGGCCCGACCTTCCACGCGATGATTGCGACGAGAAGGCCCGATACCAGCAGCTTTACGCCGAGGCTTAGCGCCCGCGGCAAGGCGCGCGGCGAAGACGACGACGCTGTCAGGTGAGCTTGATCTGAATGTGGTAGTTGTCGCCCGGCTGTTTGTTGAGCTCAATCATCAGCTGGCAGACGAGGCCGAGGGAAAAGAGCTGGGCTCCCAGAATCATCGCCAGCACACCCATCGCGAAGAAGAACGGCATGTTCAGAATGGGGATGCCCAGCGTGAACTTCACCACGTAGAGCCCGGCCACAATCGCGAACCCGATCGCTCCCGCCAGCAAGCCGAGGCCGCCGAACAGATGCAGCGGCCGACCGAGATACCGCGTGAGGAACAAGATCGTGAACAAATCGAGGCCACCGCGCAGGAACCGCTCGGCGCCGAACTTGCTCTCCCCCCGGAGGCGGGGCCGGTTCTCGACGGGGACCTCCGTCATGCGGAATCCATTGCGGGCGACGAGAATCGGGATGTACCGATACAACTCGCCGTACAGCTTCAGTCGGGACAGGGCTTCGCGGCGGAACCCGCGGAACGGACAGTCGAGATCGTGCAGCCTGATGCCGGTGACACGTCGTACTATCGCATTGAATGCTTGAGACGGAATCCGTTTGTGCGCCGGCCCCTTCCCGCGGAACTTCCAGCCGGAGACGAAATCGAACCCTCGATCGAGCTGCTCGAGAAAATCCGGAATTTGAGCGGGGTCGTCCTGCAAGTCGGCGTCCATGGTCAGTACGTACTTGCCCGCCGCGTGCTCGAAACCCGCGCTGTAGGCTGCCGCCTTCCCAAAGTTTCCCTGAAACTTGAGCACCTTGACGCGCGGGTCGCGCTCGTGCAACTGGCGCAGCACCTCGTAGGTGCCGTCCGTGCTCCCGTCGTCCACGAACACGATCTCGGCTCGCCGTCCCAGCCCATCGAGCACGCGCGCGATTTCGTCGTACAGCGGCTCAACGTTGTCGGCTTCGTTGAATGCCGGTACAACGATCGACACGTCGATCGGCTGCTCGTCGATGGCCGCCCGCTCCGTGGCTCGCGTCCGGGGGGTCACGTTGGCGCTCGTCACGCCCATACAATCTGCTCCCGTGTTGGACGATCTCGATCCGAGCAAAAGCCGGACGCACTTGCCCCAAGACAGTAAGAGAGACCGTTAGTCGCTCTGCTTCAATGTGTTAGGACGTCGCGCCTCCCTCAAGCGAGGCGGCCGGCGTGTGGCGTCACCGCCACACGCCGGGGCTAGGAATGAGCACTCGCTTCGCCCCGCGCCGCCACGAGATTGATGACGGCCCGGAACTTCCCCCCTTGGGTACGCGGGATGCGCGGCACGCGCACCAGATCGATGTGCATCGCTGGTCCCAGTCGGAGCGCGAGTTCGCGCGTGAGCGACGCCTCCTCGTCGGGACCCAAGCCATCGCCTGTGACCACCACCTCCACGCGGACGTGGTCCGCGCGGTCTTGAATGATGCGCGTCTCCCAGAGGGATGAGACTTTCTTGAAGATCGGATCGAGCCGGCCGATGAGCCGCCCGTCCGGGGTCACCAGAACATCATCCCGCCGGCCCTCGATGCTGGCCACGGTCGGGAATGCGCGGCCGCAGGGGCACGCTTCCGACCCCCAAACCGCCCAGTCGCCCGTGGCGTAGCGGATCAGCGGCATGACCGGGTTGATGAACCCCGTGGCAACGATCTCGCCCGTCTCCCCGGGCGCCACGGGTCGCCCGTCTCTGAGCAATTCGACGAGACCGAACTCCGGGTTTACGTGGTACGCACCGCGTTCGCACTGCGTGATCAGGGCGACCATCTCTCCGCCCCCGTAGTGGTCGAACACCTGGCAGCCGAACGCCCTCTCCAGGAGCGCGCGCGCCTCGGACGTGAGGGTCTCCGACGAGGTGATAATCGTTCTGGGGCGGATGTCCCCGAGGCCGCGATCCAAGAGATACCGCGCGATGGGCTCGAGGCTGGACGGGTAACTGTCGATGAGCTCGGGCTGGACACGCCGTAACGCGTCGACATACCAGGGCAGCGTCGCGGCGCTGATATGATAGGACGAAAACAGCCAGTTGTTCGCCGCGGCGTTTACCCGCCAGAACGGTGGCCGCGCCTGAGCCGCGGGTACTACAGTCCGCCCCGCAAATGTTGCGACACGGGCCCCCGGAGGAACACCCGCCCATTCCCGCAGCCGACCGAAGAAGGCGTAGTTGCGCTGCAGCGTCGCTCGGTCGCAGTACACGGTAAGGGGCGTCCCGGTCGTGCCCCCGGTGTGCACCTCCGCGAGGCGCCAGCGCGGCGCGGCGGTCGAGATCGCGCCCCGCCCGCTCTGCCGCAGCTCCTGCTTATGTAGCAGCGGCACAGCCAACCAGCGGTCGTCCAGCTGCACCGGCTCTCGAGGCAGGCCCCGCGTGGCGTACAGCGGGACCGTTTTGCGGGCGTGCCCAACCAGCGCCGTGAGCGCCGCCAACTGCATTTCGTGGATTCGGTCCGCCGGCCACCACTGGCTCTCCCTCAACTCCGCGAGCACCAGTCGCTGGCGACGACCGTACCGGAGCCGCCGCAGCCGGACGCCGTACGCACTCAGCAGCGCGTTCTGTGCCCACACGGGGGCTGCGAAGTACAGGCGGTTGATGAGGCCGCTCACCCGCGAGGCTCTCTCGACAGCGACGGCCACAGCGAGGCCAGCTTATGCTGGAGCGTCACGCGTGCAAGCTGGGCAATCACCCGCAGGGGATAGCGACGTAGGTTGCGGACGGCGTGCAGGTAGCCCGCCTTCCGCTGCGCCTGAATGGTGCGTCGGATCTCCCGATCGTATTGGCCGGGAGCGAGCCCGACCACCCGCTGCTCGGGAGCGGCCATCGTTTGGCGCGACTCCAGAGTAGGCCGGTAGGCATCGTCGATCCGCGTCGCCAGAAGCTGGGCGTCCGGCGCTGCGCCATCCCGGAGCACACAGCGCAGCAGGAGACCGTGGCGCAACGGTGGATACCACACCATATCCCCGACGAAATTTCCCAAGCTGTATGCGACGACCCCGTCGCCGTAACGCTCAACCGGCCGCACGACGTGGGGATGGTGGCCCAACACGAGCGTGGCTCCGGCGTCGATGAGCGACCGCGCGGTCGCAACCTCGGCCGCTGACGGCGTGTCTACGAACTCCTCCCCCCAGTGCAGCGAAACGATTACGTGGTCGACGTCCCGCCGCAGCCGCCGCACATCCGCCTGGATGCTCTCGGCATCGCCCTCAGCGTAAGGCGGCTCGGATACGTCATATTGGCGGGGCCGCAGGCAATACCCCAGCACGCCAACGCGCGCCCCCTGTGCGGTCTGTAGCACGGCCGGTGCGGTGCACCAGGGATCCTCCCCTCGCACCCCGCAGGTCTCGACGCCCATGGACCGCAGCAGCGCCACCGTCTCGCGAAACGTCTCCGGACCGTGCTGGACGGCATGATTGTTCGCAACGTTCAGGACCGTGAAACCGGCCTGACGGAGCGCAGCGGCGAACGCCGGATGACCGCGCATCTGGGCCGACTGCCACTGGGACGGCACCAGTCCCGCGTTAGACAGGGTGCACTCCAAGTTGCCGAAAACGATGTCCGCAGCGAGCGCAGTCCGCACGCCGTCAAACAGTCCCCCCAGATCCTCGCGGCCCTGGTAACGACTGCGAAAGCCGTAGCCCAGGGAGATCGAGGAGTCCCCGAGCTGGAGATCACCGACCGCCGCGATTGTCAGCGGGGGCCGCTGCTCCGCCTTCGCGCTCACCGCCCAGCCTTCGAGGTCATGCGTGATGCGCTCCCACCGCAGAATCTGCGCCAGACATCGGCACCGGGAGGCGTTCTGGGAGTCCCCTGGGGCTGGGCGTGGCGGCCGCGCAACAACCTCTACCTCAGCTGCCCCCAACCGATACACAGACGCTCGGTGGCAGGCATCTTGCCCACCCAAGGGCGCGCGATCGTGATCCCAATGTCCTCTCCGACCCGAATCCCCCTTACGTCCTGGCAAGTCGAGCCAGGGCCCGTCTAGCATGTGCGGCATCCTCGGCGGCGTGTTTCGCCGCCCGGTAACCGGCGCTGATGGCGAGACGTTCCGGCGCGCGGTGCGGACGCTCGTGCATCGCGGTCCCGATGCCGAGGGTGTGCGGATCATCCCCGAGGCGAACACCGTGCTGGCCTTTCGACGGCTGGCGATTATCGATCTCGCCACCGGCGACCAGCCGATGACGACGGGCATGGGCCACCACATCATTTTCAACGGCGAAGTCTACAACTACCGCGACGTCCGGCCGCTGCTGCAACGCGACGGGGTCCAGCTGCGGACGACGTCAGACACCGAAGTGCTGCTGCACTGTCTCGCCCGCCGCGGGCTGGCCGGCCTCGACACCTTGCGTGGGATGTGGGGGCTGGGGTTCCTCGACGTCCCGCGCGGCGAATTGCTGTTGGTGCGAGACCGGCTCGGCGTCAAGCAGCTGTACTACTCCGACACCCCCGTGGGATTCTTCTTCGCGTCGGAGCCCAAGGCGTTGCTCGCCCTCCCGTGGGTGCGATCGGAGTTCGCCGCTGATCAACTACCTGCGTACTTGACGTTCCGGTCCGTTCCGGCGCCGCGCACGCTGTTCGCGGACATCCACAAGCTGGCCGCGGGCACTGCGGTCCGCTATGACCTCGCCACCGGACAGTTTGCAGTCACACGGTATTGGGCGCCGCCTGAGCCCGACCCGGGGGCGTCCGTATCGGGCGCGGAAGCGCTGGATCGTTGCGAGGCGAGCGTCCTCGAGGCGGTGCGACGCAGGCTGGTCTCGGACGTGCCTGTCGGAGCGTTTCTGAGCGGCGGACTCGATTCCAGCCTCGTCGTGGCCGCGATGCACCGGCTGAACCACCGTGACACTCGAACGTTTTCGGCGGTGTTCCCCGGGTCCTCGGACGACGAATCGGCGTTCGCTCGTCGGGTGGCAGGACGCTTTAACGCGGCGCACGATGAGCAGCCCTGCCGCCACGACGAATTCCTCGACGCCCTCCCGTACTGGACGGAGCTGAACGACGACCTCGTCGCGGACGCCTCCAGCCTCCCGCTGTTGCACGTCAGCCGGCTGGCGCGCGCGCGGGGCTGCATCGTCATGCTCTCGGGTGAAGGCGCTGACGAGCTATTCGGCGGGTACGGATCCTACCACAAGTTCGTGCTATTGCGCCGTCTCAGCGCGGTGGTGCCCGGGCTGACGCTGCGCCGCAGTGTGCTCCAGCTTGCGGCCGCGAGCGGGCTGGTCGCCGACCAAGACCGTCCTCGCGTGGCCGAATACTTCGTGCGGCGCGGGGGATACTTGGGAACGGCGGCGGTGCTGAGCGAGGGCGACCTCGAACGGGTCCTGACCACCACCGCACTCCGGGACCACGCGCCGTTGCCACGCGCCGCCGGAACATCGCTCCCGGCACTGGGGGCCTTCGACTTCGAGCGTCGCATCCCGGACGACCTGCTGGTGCGGACCGATCGAGCGACGATGGGTGCATCAGTCGAGGCTCGCGTCCCGTTCCTGGACCAAGACTTGGTCACACTCACGTGGCGGTTGCCGGCGCGAGCCCGGTCCGTCCCGGGTGTCAGCAAGATCGTGTTGCGGCGCCTGGCGCGTCGCTGGGGGGTACCGCTCCAGACGGTGATGCACCGGAAGATCGGCTTCCAGCTCCCCATCGGCGACTGGTTCCGCGGCCCGCTGGCCGGGCTGTGGGAGACCGTGCTGCGCGAGCGTGTCGTACCGGGGATCAATTACGGCGCCCTCGCACCGCTGGTGCGCGCGCACGCGCAGCGACACGGGGATTTCGAAGAACTGCTGTGGCGCTTCGCGGCGCTCGAGCTGTGGTACCGTCGCTGGATCGACGGCCGCCGGCCGCTCGATCCGGCCAGCGTCGTCGGCGCGGAGGCCGCGTGGCGGTAAGCGTGGGCTCCCCCGACCCGCAGGCACCATCGGCCCGCGCCGCGGCGCCTACCGCCGGCCCGCGCTCGCTCTCGATTTGCAAGGTCTGGGATGGGGACTACCCGTGGGACGTGCGCGCCGAAAAGATCTGTGTGGCGCTCACGGCGGCAGGGCACCGCGTGCACCTCGTCGCTCGCAACCGGACCAGACGTCCGGTCCGGGAGGCGCGGCCCGAGGCGACCGTCCATCGACTGCGGCCCTGGTCGTGGGCGCCGGCGTGGCTCGACGGCGCTTCGATGTTCCCCGCGTTCTTTAACCCGCGCTGGATCGGCCGGCTGGCCGAGGTCGCGCGGGAGACTCACGCAGACGTGATCCTTTGCCGGGATCTGCCCCTCGCCATCCCCAGCATCCGCGTGGCGCGCCGTCTCCGGATCCCGGTCGTCCTGGACATGGCGGAGAATTACCCGGCCATGCTCCGCTCGCGACGCGCCACGGGGCGCACGCGCCTGAGCGACGTCTTGATCCGCAATGCCACGCTGGCGCGCCGCGTGGAAGAATGGGTGCTCCCCAGACTGGATGGGCTCTTCGTCGTGGTGGAGGAGTCGCAGGATCGTCTGGTGGCCATGGGAGCGCCGGCGGATCGGATCGCCGTCGTGGGCAACACACCCCCCGTCTCTCGACTCGACGACCCGACCGCCCGGCCCGACGAGCAGCTGCCGCTGCGGCTCGTCTACCTCGGCCTGCTGGAGCTCCAGCGCGGGCTCGCCACGGTGCTGGACGCACTCGCCTTGCTCGTGCGGGACGGATTCCCCGTCCGGCTCGACGTGTACGGGGGGGGCTGCGACGAGCACATCTTGCGCGAACACGCTGCGCGTCTCGGCCTGGCTGCGCCCGCCGTCACGTTCCACGGGTGGGTGCCGAATGAAGTCGCACTCGCCAGGCTACCCCTCGCCCACGTCGGGTTGATTCCGCACTGGAAAGACGAGAGCTGGGACACGACGATTCCCAACAAGCTCTTCGACTACATGGCCGCCGGCCTCCCGGTCATCAGTTCGAGTGCGGCGCCTGCTGCGCGGATCGTCCGGACGACGGGAGCGGGGCTGGTTCATCGCGACCGGGACGCCGCAGACCTCGCTGCTGCCGTGCGCGCGCTAGCGGACCCGGATGTTCGCAGCGCCGCCGCGGCTGCAGGCCGGCGGGCGATCCGGGAAACGTATCACTGGGAACGGGACGTCGAACGAATGTTGGCGCTGCTCGGCGTGGTCACGCGCCCGTGAGCTACCGCCGACGACGAGTCAACAACCGATGGGGGCAGTGCTGATGATCAGGTTGTCGAAGTAGCGATCTTCCGCCTGCGGGGCGCCGCCGTTCCAATAGTTCTCCAGAAACATCGTATTGATGCCGAACGTGTTATACGCGCCGATCCAGTTCAGGCCGGTCTTCTCGGCCTCCAGCACCCCGTCGATCCACAGCTGGAACAGGCCGTTTGCTTGACCGGCGTCGTTGAGCCGGACGCGCGCCTCGATGCAACGCCACGCACCGACGTGGGCTGCGTCGAACAGCGGCGTCGCGGTGTGCACGGCGCCGAGGAATCTGAGATGCGCGAAGTCCCCGTAGGAAGTGGCCAGGAGGTTACCCACGCTGTCCGTCCCCGAGGTCGGGTCTAAAAGAAGGTAGTTCTGGGTCTGCGGCGTGTCTCCGCCCCACACGGGCGCCACCATCGCCTGGGCCCAGTTGGAAGTCGCGAGGATTTGTACTCGAGACATCTTGTACCCGCCCCCGCCCGTCCACCCCGCCTGGTACTTCGCGTACACCCGCCAGTAGACGTCCCGGTACTTGGTGGTGCCGGCGTCGACCGGCTTCATGTACGCATCGGGCGTCAGACCCAGCGCCAGGTGCAGCGAGCCCGCGGACACCTGGCCTGCGGCAAAGTGCGCGCGCATCCCCGTCGATCCGTTCACACCGCTGCCGGCGACACGGACGAAATCACCGCCGGATGTGTCCACCTCGAAATACTTGTCTAAGCGGTTCTGCTCGAAATCGTCACACCAGATCCAGGCGGGCCGGGACGAGCCACATTCGCCCGCCGGCCCAACCGGCGACGGCGTCGTTAGGGCATCCCGCGTACACGAGACACCCAGGACCAGCGCCGCCGCCAGAGCGGACGCGTGTTTGCGCGCGCGCCCTAGAAGCCCCATCCGGGGTTCTGGTTCCACGCTCGCACCCGGCCCCACCACAGCGACATCGTTCCGCTGGGGATGCCTTGATCGAGGTTC
>Ga0209689_1004221_pt1 | contig 10435 bp, 6 predicted proteins | sample GraSoiAngelo_149_FD_187119 | JGI IMG/M metagenome (GOLD analysis project Ga0209689, IMG submission 187119) | Grasslands soil microbial communities from the Angelo Coastal Reserve, California, USA - 14_1009_09_30cm (SPAdes) (version 2) | ecosystem: Environmental > Terrestrial > Soil > Grasslands ...
CAGCTCCTGGCGCGTGTCGTCGAACACAATCGGGATCGCGGTGGCCCGCGAGTAGGGGTGGTGGTTCGGCACGCCCGGCTTCTTGTGGCGCCGGGAGATGAGAACGTCCCGGATCTGCGTGTCGCGCTTGAGATCGATCAGCCGGTCGCGGTACATCCACAGCACGAGCTCGAGCTGCTCCTCACCCATCGTGGCTGGCGTGTCGTCGTGCCGGGGCGAGTCGACGATGATCTCGCTCGCCCCGCGCGGGCTGATCTTGTCGTACATGCCGACGCCCTCGCGCACGAGATCCCACTCGAGGCGGAAGTAGGGGTCCGCTTCGGGGAGCACCCGAACCTGCCAGCCGGGCGCGTCGGGCGGGCTGCCGTCCTTGCGGTAGGCCGCGATCTCGGGTGGCGTCGAGCCTTCAGCGCCGGGGCAGAGCACACACTCTCGCCCCGCTTCGAGCCGACCCGCCGGGCGGACCAGCACCCATCGCCCGCGCGTCGCGTCCTTTCTCAGCTCGTTCACGGTGTCCTCCGCGTCCCCCACCGTCGCCGTGGCACCGGGCCCCTGGCCTGCGCATCATAATGGCACAGGTTGCCCGTTATGAGGGACGGACTCCTGGTGCCCGGCGCCGCCGGGTTGCGCCCCTGCAGCGCCGCGCCGGCCGTTCCGGCGGCCGCCCCGGGCCCCTCCTCCGCCCGCGGCGCGCTGAGCCCACGAGCGACCAGGCGGGGCTTCAGCGATGGCCTCCCACCTTCGCGCGTGAACCCGAGGGTGGAACTCCTTCCTTCCCCGCACGGGACCTGAGATGATCCCCCCGCCGGTTCCGATGGCCCGGCGGCAGGGCAGACCGACACCGGAATCCCGCGCGTGAGAGCGCAGCGACGCCATGTACCCAGGGCCTGAGCAGCCGGCGAGGACAGTCGGGAAGCGTATCCTGATGCGCATGTTTGGTCGTCCCACGGGCCTCCTTGGGAGGCTGGGTGGGATCATCATGGCACGCACGAATCAGAAGGTCGCCGCTTGGGCCATCGACCTGCTCGGCGTCAACCCGAGCGACAGAGTCCTCGAGGTGGGATTCGGGCCCGGTGTCGGCATTCAGCGGCTCGCCAAGTCGGCCTCGTCGGGGCGGGTGGTTGGTGTCGATTGCTCCACGGAGATGGTCGAGCAAGCCACGGCGCGAAACGCCAAGGCGATTGAAGCGGGTCGGGTCGAGCTGCGGGAGGGTTCTGTCGAGCGGTTGCCGTTTGAGGACGAGACCTTCAATCGCGCGCTGGTCGTCAACTCGATGCAGGTGTGGCCGGATGTCGTGGGTGGGCTGCGAGAGATCCGACGCGTGATGAAGCCCGGCGGCAGGGTGGCGCTCGCTTTCACGCGGCATTCTGGACAGCCGACGAGCGGTTTGACGGATGCGCTGACGGCGGCCGGCTTCTCAGGAGTGCGCGTAGCGGAGCGGGAGGACGGGTTCTGTGCGCTCGCGACGAAGCCTCGACCGAAGTGAAGGGACGATGCCGTCCCAGTCGCTCGCGCACGCGGCCGCGGCGGGACCGGGTGTCGGCTCAGTCCTTCTCGGCGCGGCGCCCGCTGCTGCGCTTAGCCGTGGGGTCGTGTCGGCGACGACGCCACCGTCCCCTCCCGCGCAACCATCATCGCCGTGGCCGCCGAACCTGTGGCATCATAGGAGTAGCTACGCCATGGCCCACTCAGTCAAAGTCTATAGCTCGCCGACCTGAGGACCCTGCCGCGCGACGAAAGAGTTTCTTTCGTCCAAGGGCGTGGCGTACGAGGATATCGACGTGCTCGCGCACCCGAACGCGCGCGAGGAGCTCGTTCGCCTGACGGGCGGGACGGCGATTCCGGTCATCGTCGTCGACGGCCAGGTCGTCATCGGCTTCGACCGGCCGAAGCTTCAGCGCCTCCTGGCTATTTGACCTGGCCCCGGAGCTTGTGGAGGTGCTGGCGGGCCACGTCGACCCAGTCCTTCTCGCTGGGGAGCTGGGAGGCGAGTTCGATGTAGCGCTCCCAGAGCGAGATCGCCTCGCTCGGATCCACCTTTTCGTAGACGGCGGCCAGGTTGTAGCGGGCGCCCGGGTGCTTGTCGTCGAGCTCCACCGCCTTCTGGTACTCTCCGATCGCCTCCTTGTAGAGCCCCTTGTCCTCGTAGACCTCGCCGAGCCCCAGGTGGGCGTCGACGAACGCCGGGTCGAGGTCGAGCGCCCGCTTGTAGGCGCCGACCGCCTCGTAGTAGAGGCCCTTCTCCGCGAAGTAGATCTTCCCGAGGCTGGCGTGCATCCGCGGGTTCAGGGGATTGTGCACGAGCGCCCTCTGGTAGGCGGCGATGGCCCCGTCCACGTCGCCCTTGGCCGCCTTGGCGTCGCCGAGCCCCACGTAGGCGTCCGCGTAGAACGGCCGGAGCTCGATCGCCTTGGCGTAGGCCTCGATCGCCTGATCGTAGAGGCGCCGCGGCGCGGCCAGGAACAGGTCGCCGAGCGCCTTGTAGGGCTCGGGGTAGCGCGGGTCGAGCTGGGTCGAGGCGCGGAACTGCGCGGCGGCCTTCCAGCGATTCCCGAGGGCCTGGTGCACGACGCCGAGCGAGTACTGCGCGACGACGAACGTGGAGTCGATGTCGATCGCGCGGGCCAGCAGGTCGCCCGCGGTCTCGTAGCCCTCCTGACTTCCCTTGAGCGCGGCGAGGCGACCGCTCACGAAGAGGTGGAACGCGCGCGGCGATCCCGTCGGGTGCGCCGCGGCCGCCAGGCGGGCGACATCGTCCGCGGTGAGCGCCACCTTGAGGGCGCGCAAATAGAGGGCGGGCAGCTTGGCGAGGCCGTCGAGCAGCTCGCCGTCGGCCACCACCAGCTCGTCGAGCGACACGGGCTCGCCGGCGCCGTCCGTCAGCTCGACGTAGCGGGGCCGGATGACCCAGGAGGTGGCGTCGCGGCGGACCTCACCGAAGACGACCACGTCGGCGTGGAGCGCGCGCGCCGCCTGGAGGACGCTCGCCGCGCTCCAGCCCTGCGGATCGACGAAGGCCCGGAGGCGAGCGCGGTCGATCTGCACGAAGGCGGGGTGCTGCACGAACGCGAGCGTGACGGCTTCGGCGACGCCGTCGCCGATCCACGCCTCCTCACCCAGCAGCGCCAGCGTCTCGAAGGGGATCACCAGCATACTCCGCTTCACGGCGGCTTCCGCCGACCCCGCCAGACAGCCGAGCATGATCGCGACGAGCGCCAGGCGTCGAGGACGGCTCATCGGCCGGCCGCTCCTTCACGGCGGCGGGAGCGCCGGAAGATCCCGGCGAGCGTGCCGGGCCCCACGCGGCGCAGCCCGATCTCGGGCAGCAGCATCACGGCGACGAATCCGAGCATCCACGGCCAGAGGTCGACGGCGACCCGCGACTGGTGCCGCGCGCGCACGAAGGCGTCCCGGGGCGCCGCCAGCGCGTCCCCGCCCGTCCTCTCCGAGACCTCCCGCAGCAGCGTCTCGTCGACCCCGAGCTCCCGCAGCTCCGGGGCGTACGGGACCACCAGACCCGCGAGGTGCGAGCCGACCATGCTCCCGCCCCGGCGCTCGGACACGCCGACGAGGTACACGCCCTCCTGCGGGGCGGGGAACCGCCCGCGGTAGCGGCCGGGCGCGACCTGCTCGAGGGCGACGACGGTCCGCTGCCGGCCCGGCGTCACCACCCCCACCTCGGCGTCGAGGAAGTTGATGAACTCGCCCTTGCCGTCGACGGCCTCGACGGTGACCTCGCCGACGCCGTTCTGGCGGCTCACGCTGGCCACCGTGTCGCCGCGGGAGCCACTCTTGAGGGTCCAGCGGGCCAGCTGCGCCCAGAACTTGTTGAAGTCGCGCCAGCGTAGCCACAGCACGCCCCACTTGGCCTTCGCGTCCGACGTGAACGCGGCCGTCCGGCCGAGCCCGTAGCGCCAGGTGGCCAGGAGCGGATCCTCCTGATGCGTCAGGAGCAGGAGGTCGGCGGTGCTCTTGAGCGTGGTCGCGACGTAGCCGCCGAGGGGCGGCACCGCCTTCCAGTCGATGTCTTGGAGGACCTCGTGGCCGGGGGCCGTCACGCCCGGCCGGAACGGCTGCTCGACGAGCGCGGCCTTCGACGCGAGCTGGGTCTCCAGCGCGAAGATGCGGGGAAGCGTCTGCTGGTCCTCCGTGTAGTAGAAGCGCCCCTTGCCCCACTTGGCGATGTCCCGCATGAGCTGCACGTCCGCGTCGGTCCCGATGGCGATGGTCGACACGGTGATCTTGTCTTTCGCCATGCGGCCCAGCAGCCCGACGAAGTCGCCGCGCGTCATCTGACCGTCGGAGAGGAAGATCACGTGCTTGAGGACGGCGGGGCTGTCGTAGAGGACGCGGTAGCATTCTTTGAGCGCCGGGTAGCCGTCGGTGCCGCCCCCCGCCCGGATGGTCGCGATCGCGCGGTGGATCCCGGCCTTGTCCTTGGCGTTGCGCAGCGGCGAATCCCACAGGAACTCGGTGTCCCAGCTCATCACGCCGACTTCGTTCCGCTCGTTGAGCAGGTCGACCACCAGGTGCGCGGCCTCCTTCGCGAGGTCGAGCTTCGTCACCTTCTCGTCCGTCGACATCGCCATCGAGCCCGAGCGGTCGATCGACAGCACCACCCCCAGGCTCGGCACCTCCAGCTTCTGCTTGACTTCCATCGTGACCGGCAGCGCCTCCTCGATCGGGGTCCGGTAGTAGCCGCCGAGGCCGAAGCTCTCGTCGCCGCCGATCATGATCAGCCCGCCGCCGTAGTCGCGGACGTAGTCCCGGATGTTTCCCATCTGCGGCTTCGTGAGCTTGAGCGAGGAGACGTCGGACAGGATGAGGCCGTCGTACCGCTGGAGCCCCGCCAGGTCCCGGGGGATCTGCTCGGCCCCGACGACCGTGACGTCGATGCTCTGCGACCGGAGCGCGCTCGCCAGTGACAGCGCCTGCCCCCCGTCCTTCTCGGCCAGCAGCACGGTGGGGCGCCCGCGGACGACGACGGTGCCGACGGCCCGGTTGTTGTCCTCGAGGGTGTCGCCCTCGACCTCGATGCCGGCCTGGTAGACGTGGACGCCGCTCTTGTCGAGCGCCTGACGGTAGACGAAGACGTTCTTGCCGGCCGTGAGCCGCACGACCTGGGAGCCGAGAAACTGGCTATTCCGGTAGAGCGAGAGCCGCCCCTGGGTGTCCCGCTCGCTCCAGGCCACGATCTTGGCGTCGAACGGCTCGCCGTACTTCACCTCCTCGGGCAGGAGGAGGGACTCGAGCGCAACCTCCTGGGTGAAGGTCAGCGGCGTGGGCACGAAGAAGATGTCGGCGCCCTGCTCCCGGGCCGCCTCGGCCGCCGCCAACGCATCGCCCTCGTTCTGACGGCCGTCGGTCAGGAGGACCAGCCGGTTGGCCTCGCCCGGCGGCAGGCTCGCGAGTCCGAGCTCGATCGCCTGGAAGAGATTCGTCGCCCGCCCCCCGACCTGCGCCTTCGGCCGCTCGAGGACGCCCCGCTCGGACAGGCTCTGGTCGACCAGCGGCTCCTTGCCGAACACGATCAGCCCCGCCCGGTCCCCGCCCCGCTTGCTCCGGACGGCCTCCGCGGCGAATCGGTAGGCGCCCTCCCGCGCGGCGAGGCTCACGCTGTCGGACTCGTCCAGCAGGAACACGACGTTCAGGCGGTCCACCCACCGCGGCAGGGTCGGCCGCAGCAGCGCCAGCAGCAGGACGGCCAGGAGCGCGCCGCGCAGCGCGAGCGCCCAGCGGTCGCCGCGCCCGGCGGGCGGGCGGAGCCGTCCCCCCGTCTGGCGGCGCCAGTAGAGGAGGCCCTCGACGACGAGGAGCAGCAGCGCGATCACGAGGCAGGGCGGCCACAGCTCGCGCTCGACCAGCACGGGCGCCACGGCCGCGGCGCCGGCCGCCCCTGGTGCGGGCAACGGGCGCGGGGTGAGGTTCGACTCGTCCGCGTTCATCAGGTTGACGGCGACCCGCGTCTCGCCGCGCACGGTCAGGATCCGGTAGACCCCGATCTCGTCGGTGTCGGCAAAGGTCAGCACGCCGCGGACGACCTGCGCGGGCACCCGGCGCCCGGCGGGCGTCAGCACCGTCGCCGCGGTGACGCCGTGCTCGACGGGCAGGACGATCGGCTGGCCCGAGGCGAGCTGGAGGCTCGCCTGGTCGAGCCCCGCCGGATGGAGCCACCGCAGCGCGTTCGACAGGATCAGCGGGAACGCGACGTGAAGCGGCAGGTCCGTTCGGAACAGGTCGAACCCCACGAACAGCGCCTTGCGATCCGGCTCCTCGAGCGCGTAGACGAGCGGCCCCGCCGCCGACTCGACGACCGCCTTGCCGGCGGCGAGCGGCCGCATCCGGACCGCGTCCTCGACGACGACCTTGGCGAGGTCAACGTTGCGCATGATGGGGCTGCCGCGGTCCCAGTCGAGGATGGCCGGCCGCTCCACGCGGCCGAGTAGCTGGATCGGCACGTCGCCCGGGGCGCTGTTGACGAGGATGTACCGGCCCCGACCGATCCGCGGCGGGTTCACGCTGTCGAGCACCACGACGTCGAAGCCCTCCATGCCGCCGCCGTACGCGTCCGGCGGCCGCAGCTGGAGGGAGACGCGGGGGTCGGTGCGGAGTTCCTTCTCGAGGAACAGGTTGCCGGGGGTGACGAGGAGGACCGCGATCTTGCGCGGCGGAGGGAGCACGGCGTAGGCGACGTTGTCGGCGACGAGATCGTCGGCCACGTCGAGGCGGGCGGTGACGACGCCACCGCCCTGGTTGCCGAACGGGACCACCATGGCGCGCCGGACGTCGGGCCCGAGCGTCAGCGATTTCGAGGCCAGGGTCTTCCCGTCGAGCTCGAGCGTGAACGCGAACGACTTCTCGGTCTTGCCGAAGTTGACGAGCGACAGGAACGCCTGGTACTCGAAGCTGCTGAAGTAGTCCTTGCGGATCGCGAAGCTCGTGATCCCGACGTTGTCGCTCCGCCGTCCGACCCCGTGCCACCGGATACGCGGGTCGCCGAGGCCGTCGCCCTCCGCCGGCGGATGGGTCCCGTCGGTGAACACTTGGATCTCGGCATGGGGGTCGTCGGCGGTGAGGGCGCGCGCGGTCCGGACGGCCTCGGTCAGGCGGCTCGGGACGTCGTGCGCCTGGGCGCCGGCCAGCGCGGTGGCCGCCCGGTCGTGGTCGCGGCTCAGCGGGGCGGTGACGCGCGGGTTGACGCCGGCCTCGATGACGATCACCTCGGCGCCGAGACCGAGCCGGTCGACCAGCGCCCGGGCCTCCTTCTTCGCCAGCGCGAAGCGCGAGGGCGCCACGTCGGTGGCCTTCATCGACGCCGAGGTGTCGAGCACCACGACGACCTTCCGCGCCCCGTGGCCGAGGACGGTCGCGGTCGGCCGCGCCAGCGCCAGCGCCAGCGCGAGCAGCGCGAGGAGCTGCAGGATGAGGAGCGGGTCGCGCTGGAAGCGCTGGAAGGCGGTCGAGGCCTGGCGGTCGCGCGGCGTCGACTCCCACAGCAGGACGCTCGACACCGTGCGCTCGCGGCGTCGGACCTTCAGGAAGTAGAGGAGCAGCAGCGGCGCCGCCAGCGAGAGGAGCGCGAACGCGAACGGAGACAGGAAGGTCACGCCAGCATGACCTCCTTGAGCTGAGACAGCACGAACTGCTCGATCGACGCGTCGCTGACGACGCGCCGGTACCCGATCTCGTGGCTGCGGCAGAAACGTTCGGCGCCGTCGAGGAAGCGCTGCAGTCGCTGCCGGTAGGCCTGGAGCCCTTCGGCGTCGAGCGTCACCTCCCGCCGCTCGGCGGTCTCGCTGTCGCGGAGCCGGAGGTCGCCGCCCCCCGGAGGGTTCACGTCCTCGGGCGCGAGCACGTGCAGGACGTGCACGTCGAACCGCCGCTCCACCAGCGCGCGGAGCCCGCGCTCGAAGCCCGCCGGGTCGAGCAGGTCCGAGAGCACGACGGCCACGCCGGGCTCGCGGGAGCCGATCGCGTAGCTCTCGAGCGCCCGGTTGAGCCCGGTCGCGCCGTCCGCGCGCGCCCGGGCCAGGAACTCCACCAGCGACACGAAGTGCCGACGCCCCCGGGCGGCCGGCCACGCCTGGCCGACCCGGTCGCGGAGGAGCGCGGCCCCCACGCGCTCGAGGCTGACGAGCGCCACGAAGCCGAGCGCGGCCGCGAGCCGGACGGCGTAGGCGAGCTTGCCGCCGACGCCCATCGACGCCGACGCGTCGACCAGGAGGTGCACGCGGAGGTCCTCCTCGTCGAGAAACAGCTTGACGTGGAGGCGCTCGAGCCGACCGAAGATGTTCCAATCGACGTAGCGCAGGTCGTCGCCGACCCCGTAAGGCCGGTAGTCGAAGAATTCGACGCTCTGCCCCTTGCGGGGGCTCCTGCGCTCGCCGGTGAGCCGGCCCCGGAACGGGCGGCGGGAGACGAGGGAGAGGCGCTCGAGACGCGCGAGGAACTCGGGCGTGAAGAATTCCTGAACCGTCCGCACGGCCACGACGCTACTTCTCGCTCAGCGCCCGGAAGTAGTCCTTGACCTGTGGCTGGTAGTCGCGGGGCACCTGTTCACGGGCGATTGCCTCCTCCATCATCCGCTGGTACTGCTCGAACGCGCTGCCGACCGGGAGCCGCGACGGCACCCGGGCCGCGCGGCCGTACGTGTTGGTTTCGATGCTGTCCTTCTTGCCGCTCCGCGGGTCGCCCTCGAGCGAGGAGTCGCGGGGCTTGGCGTCGAGCCGCGGCGTCGCCTCGCCCTGGGGGTGATCGCTCGGCCCCTTGCCGGGTTCCAACCCCTTGCTCCCCCCGGGATCCTCCTGCTCGGGGTTGCCGGGCTCCTTGCTGTCGCCGCTGTCGCTGCTCCGACGGCCGGTCTCGCCCTGCTTGCCCCCGCTGAGGTTGAGGGCGCCCTTGCGCTCCTCCTCCGCGCGACGCAGCGTGTTGAGCGACCGGTTCATCGCGTCGAGGGCCTTCGCCTGGTCGCCGCGGTCGAGCGCCCGCAGTCCCTGGCTGGCGTTCTGGGCCGCCTGGGGCGCCTCCTTGCGCCCCTTCTGCTCCATCTCCTCCAGCAGTTCGCGGAGCTTCTGGGGCGGGACCTGATCGGGCCGAAGGCCCTCCGCCGTCAGGGCCTTGGTCTGCTCGAGCATCATCTTATAGTCGCTCTGGGTGAAGTCCGACCGGAGGTCGGGCAGCGCGTCGATCTGCTCGAGCAGCTTGAGCCGCTCGTCCCCCTTCTTGAGGAAGCTGTTGAAGTCCGGCCGCTGGCCGCCGAGCGCCGTGTCCTTGAAGAGCGCGGGGCGGTCGCCGGCGCTCACGAGGCTCGCCGAGGCCCGCTCGAGGTCCCGCTCCGAGAGCGGCCCCACCTTGATGGGGTCGGGCTTCGCGAGCGTCTGCTCGCTCTCCTCGAGCTTGCCGGTGCGGTCCGGCGAGCCCTCGACGTCGGAGTGCGCCGAGAAGTCGGGCAGCCGATTGACGGGAAGCCGGACGGCGGGGGCGACCGCGAGAACCAGGACGACCAGCAGCGGCAGCGGCAGCAGGCGCGCCTCCCCGGGCAGCACGCGCCGGACGGCCTGAGAGGACGCCAGACGCTCGACGTGGGCGATCGCGTCCGCGACGAGCAGGTCCACGAGCGGCGTCCGGTCGGGCCGCGCGGCCCACTCGAAGGCGGTCGCGACACGGTCCTCGAGTCCGAGCGCCCGGTCGGCGACGCGCGCGACGTCCGCCCGGGGTGTAGCAAGGGCGAGGCCCCAGAGCGCGCCCGCCGCGGCGCCGAGCGCGACGAGAGCGACGGCGACCGCCGCCGCCGCCGGGCCGACCAGGCCCTTGGCGAGGAGCGGCACGACCGCGGCCACGGCCCCGTAGAACGCCCCCTTGAGCCCGTAGAACTCGAGGCGGCGCCGGCGCACCTGTCTCGCGACTCCCCGGACCAGACGGTCGAGACGGGTGGGGTCGACCATGCGCGCCCTAGCGCAGGAAGACTTCTTTTTCGCGCACGGCCAGTCGCTCGGAGCTCTCGACCGCCCGCGCGACGATCGTGTCGCTGTCGACGCCCTCCGCCTCGCCCTCGAAGTTCAGGATGATCCGGTGGCGGAGCGCCGGCGCCGCCATCGCGCGGATGTCCTCGGCGCTCACGTTGTACCGTCCCTGGGACAGCGCGAGCACCTTCGCGCCGAGCACCATGGCCTGCGCTCCGCGCGGGCTCGAGCCGTAGCGCACGAACCGCTTGGTGATCTCCGGGGCGTGCTCGAAGCCCGGATGGGTCGTCATGACGATCAGCGACACCAGGTCGCGGACGTGGGAGACGATCGGCACCTCGCGGACGAGCTCGCGGAGCCGCAGCACGACCGGGCCGCTCAGCACTCGCCGGACCTCGACCTCGCGGGGTCGGGTCGTGCGCTCGATGATCGCGTTCAGCTCCTCGATCGCGGGGTACCGCACGCGCGCCTTG
>Ga0209689_1004225_pt1 | contig 10428 bp, 12 predicted proteins | sample GraSoiAngelo_149_FD_187119 | JGI IMG/M metagenome (GOLD analysis project Ga0209689, IMG submission 187119) | Grasslands soil microbial communities from the Angelo Coastal Reserve, California, USA - 14_1009_09_30cm (SPAdes) (version 2) | ecosystem: Environmental > Terrestrial > Soil > Grasslands ...
AGGTCGATCGTGCGGTTGATCCACAAGCGACAGCAATGGCGGAAGACTCGGCGATGAAACGCATCGGCATCATGTTGCTTCAGTTGCTCGTAACTGCAGCCGGCATCTGGTATGTATTTCACGATCCACAAAAGCGAGCACAGATCGCGGATGCATTGCGAGAGGCCGACAGAAATTGGGTGATCCCTCGACGCGGTGAATTCTTGGCAGCTCAGGCGGATGGCATCATGTGAAAAGCGCTTGTGCGCGCAGCGGTTCTCCGGCAGTTTTCTCCCGTCATGGCAGCAGATCGCAAACTCGGTTGTCTTAGTATCTTTTTGTTCGTCGCGCTTTGCGCCAGTCTGTTCGTCAACTTCGTGCTGATGATCGCCGCGTTTCAGCGCTTTGCCGGTATGCGCGAACCGGAAGCAATCCCGCGCTTCCGAGAGATACTGCTTGAGCGAGGCGGTCGCGGAAGTGCTGACAAAATCGCCGTCATCACCATGCGCGGTTTAATCAGTTCTTCGCTCCCGGGCACCGTTTCCGATTCGATGGTCGATGACATGCGCGCAGGGCTGCAACAGGCTCGCGACGACACTCACGTCAAAGCCATCGTCCTGGAAGTCGACTCCCCCGGCGGAGAGGTGACCGCCTCCGATGCGATCTACAGCGCCCTGATCAAGACGCGCGCGAGGAAACCGGTTGTAGTTTACATGGATTCGCTCGCCGCCTCAGGCGGTTATTACGTCTCCTGCGGCGGCAAGTATCTGATGGCAAGCGAAACGACGATCACCGGGAGCATCGGCGTCATCATCCAAACCCTGAACTACGAGCAATTGTTTAACAAAGTCGGACTTGCTTCCGTTATTTTCAAAAGCGGCAAATTTAAGGACATGCTCAACGGCGCGCGACCGATCACGCCGGAGGAACGCGAGCTTGTCCAGAGTTTCATTATGAAAACTTATGACAAATTTCTCGGCATTGTCGCAAAAGAGAGAAATCTGCCGGCCGATCTGCTGCGCAACACCATCGCCGACGGTCGGATCCTTTCCGGGAAGGACGCGTTCGATAACAAACTGATTGATGGTCTCGGTGAATTGGATGACGCGTTTGCTAAAGCGAAACAATTGGGGAATGCGCCGGAAGCGAAAGTTGTGAAGTACGGCCCGCCCTTCAGTCTGAGCCGGTTCTTGCGCATATTCGGAGAGGCAGATTCAAAAATCGAACTGCAACTTCCCAAACAGCTCATTCCGCAACTGGAATCGGGCCGTGCGTATTTTCTGCCAAGCTACTACGCGCCGTAGATACTTGTGCGCATGCAATCCGACAGCCTCTTCGCGGCACTCGGAGCCGCCCCGAACTACGCTGTAATCGTCTTTTCCCTCCTTTACCTTCTCGTTAGCATTTATGTTTACATCTCGTTGATTCGGCAGATCAGCGCGCGAACATCGGCGCCTGTCGGCGAACCCACGAAGAGATTCGGGCTGCCTGAAGCAATGCTCGCTGCGGCATTAATCGGTTTTCTGTTGCTCAACATCGGCTCCTCGGTTTCGCATCCCGCGACCCAGCTCGGTACGCGCAATCTTTTGGCAAACCTCGTTTTCACGGTTGCCGTAGTGCTGTTCATCGTGACTTTTCTGCGGCTCCGGGGGTTCGATATTGGCTCATTAGCGGGCTTGTTCAAAATTGGTTTTGTTCGGGCCTTGGGCACGGGGATAATTCTGTTGTTGGCGGCCTATCCTTTGATCTCGCTTGCCACCACACTTACGCAGAGCCTTTTCGGAAGCGATTCGAGCAGGCAGAACATCGTCGAGCTTTTCAGTGGATCGCGCACGATCCAGCAGCGAATTATGATCATCGTTTTCGCAGTGGCGATCGCGCCCGTGGTTGAGGAATTTCTTTTTCGGTTTTTTCTCTACGGGGTAATCAGGCGCTATTTCGGCCGTTTTTTCGGGATCACCGCGAACGCGCTGCTTTTCGCGGCTGCGCACACCCATTTGCCTTCTTTTGTGCCACTGTTCGTTCTGGGAAGTTGCTTCACCATTGCTTATGAATGGAGCGGTTCGATTCTTGTCGCGATGACGATGCATTCGCTATTCAATTCGGTGACCCTCACTGCGCTTGCGTTCCCAGAGATCTTTTCGCAATGAAACTGCGCCAGGTCGGCGAGGACCGGCTGCTTGACCAGCTTTTGCCTCATCTGCCGCTGGGAAAGACGGTCGTCGCAGGCGCGGGCGATGATTGCGCTGTTGTGGAAATGCCGGCCGGCCGCGACTTTCTGGTGCTCAAAACCGATTGCATTGTCGAAGGCGTTCACTTCTTGCCCGGAGCCAGGCCGCTCAATATTGGCTGGAAAGCGATGATGCGGCCGCTCAGCGATTTTGCCGCGGCGTCCGCGGTGCCTCAGTTTGCGCTCATCACTCTGATTGCCTCGAAACAAACGGAGGGCGAGTGGGTGAAAAGACTTTATCGTGGCCTCAGCCGGGCGGCAAAGCGGTTCGAAGTAAGCATCGTCGGCGGCGAAACGAGCAGCACACGAGGTCCGATTACCATTTCCGTGAGCGTTGTTGGATTCGTTGAGAGAAATCGCTGGGTATCACGTCGAGGCGGCAGAGCTGGTGATGATCTTTTTGTCACTGGCCGGCTCGGTGGCGCGCTGAAGCGAAAGCATTTGCACTTTGTCCCGCGTATTGCGGAGTCGCGCTGGCTCACGAAAAATTTCTCCATCCGCGCCATGATGGATTTGAGCGACAGCCTTGGAGTCGATCTTCCGAGGCTTGCGCGCGCCAGCCAGGTCGGATTCGCAATCGAGGTGAAGAATTTGCCGCTTACCAGCGGCGTGAAGATCGACAATGCGATTTCGGAAGGTGAAGATTACGAGTTGCTCTTTGCCATTTCACCGCGGCAGAGCAAACGATTGCAACGTGAGTGGCGAAAAAGATTTCCGAGATTGCCGCTCACTCGCATCGGCCAGCTAAATCGAAAATCGAAAATCGAAAATCAAAACTTGCCTCGTGGCTACGTTCATTTCCAACAGCCCGGCTGAAACGGAGGCGATCGGAGGGCGATTCGCAAAGGACGTCGGCTTGGGGGCGATTTTGGCCCTCAAAGGCGAACTGGGAAGTGGCAAAACTCTATTTACCAAGGGTCTTGTAGCTGGACTGGGCAGTGGCGCCGCGGTGAACAGCCCGACCTTTGCGATTCTGCACGAATATCCAGGCGGGCGGTTGCCCGTTTATCATTTCGATTTTTTTCGCCTGGAAGACCGACCGTCGGTCGCGCGACTCGGACTCGACGATTACCTCTTTGGCGACGGCGTTTCGGTGATTGAATGGGCCGACCGGTTTCCAGAATTCATTCCCGAGCAAGCGCGCTGGATTTCGTTTGAGATAAAATCAGAGAATGCGCGGGCAATTACCTTAAAATGAAAATTTTAGCGCTCGAACTTTCCACTGCGCGCGGCAGCCTCGCCTGGCTGGACGGTGAGACCGAACTCGCGCGTGACTGGCCAAACGATCGGAAAAATTCCTCCGCGTTTTTCGAGAATCTTGACAACGTCGTCAAAAAATTTGGTGCTGCGCAAATCATTGTGGTTGGGCTTGGACCGGGTTCGTATGCCGGAACGCGTATCGCGATCTCAGCCGCGATTGGATTGCAAGTTGCATCTGGCGCGCGCCTGATCGGTCTTCCATCGATCTGCGCAATCGAAGCCGCCGACTATTGTGTGATCGGCGATGCGCGCCGAAAATCGTTTTTCTTCGCGCACATCTGCTCGAACGAAATGGTGGAAGGCCCGACGCTGTTTACTGAAGTGGAACTGAAGAGCAAACTCGCCAACCTTGAAGGTGACATGCCAATCTTTTGTTCCGAATCGCTGCCGCAATTTGACCGCGCAGTGATCCGCTATCCTTCGGCAGTTGTGCTGGCGCGGCTTGCGCGAGATCCCGGCCGCAGCTTTTCTTCGCCGCCGCTCGAACCGATGTACTTAAAAGAACCACACGTCACCATGCCAAAAGAAGCAGGTAGCGGGAACACAGGCTTTCAGTCCGCCACCGGACGGACTCGCTCCGGCGAGCCTGTGCGCCCAACAGGTTTGTAGCAGCTTGTAGCCTGTCCAATGTTGCGAACAGGCAGAATGACTATGTTCCTGAATATTTTATGAACGAGAGTTATCGTTGCTGGGCAGAAATCGATCGGAGAGCGTTGCGCCACAATGCGAAAGTTGTGCGTGATCGAATTGGAGCGGCCGAACTTCTCGCGGTCGTGAAAGCAAACGCATATGGCCACGGCCTGGTCGGTGTGGCAGAAACCTTGGGGAAAGACGCGCAATTATTCGGCGTCGCAAACTTGGAAGAAGCCATCCAACTTCGGGCCGCGCTGCCCCATCCAATCATGATTCTGGGTCCCGCTTTGCCGCAGGAAATAGCGACAATCGCCGAGGGCGGATTTATTCCGACCATCTCTTCTTTCGAGGAAGCAGGGGAATTCAATCGGGTAGCACGCGAAGGACCGATCTCGATCAATTTCAAGATCGACACCGGAATGGGCCGCATGGGCGTCCCAGAGAGCGAAGCCTTGGACGTTTTCCAAAAGTTCCCGGCGCTCCTGAACATCAAGATTCATAGCATCTCGACACATCTGCCGGTTTCGAATGAGGACGCAAACTACACCCGTGAGCAGCTTCAGCGATTCGGCAAAATCGTTAAGCAACTTCGCGCTGCGGTTCCGGGAGATTTCAAAGCGCACGTGTTGCAAAGCGCCGGCACACTAGCGTTTAGTGATCCGCTCTTCGACATCGTGCGTGCCGGCATCATGCTTTACGGTATTTCGCCGCTGCCAGAGTTTCAAAAGCTTTTCAAACCGGTGATGATATGGAAAACCCGAATTGCTCTCGTGCGCGATATGCCGAAGGGAAGTTCCATCAGTTATGGCCGAACCTTCATAACTCCTCGAAAGATGCGGATCGCCACGTTATCAGCTGGTTACGCCGATGGATACCCATGGCACCTTTCTAATCGTGACGCTGCGGTCCTGGTTCGCGGCCAGCGCTGCGCCCTGCTTGGCCGGGTAACGATGGACTTGATAATGATCGACGTGAGTAAGATCGACAATGTCCAAGTGGGCGACGAAGCAGTTCTAATGGGGCGCGACGGCAACGAGGAAATTTCCTGTGCGGAGCTGGCCGAGCGCGCTGGCACGATTACCTGGGAAATTATCACCCGAATTGGCAGCCGCGTCCGTCGCGTTTTTGTATAAGGCGACAACCGGTTTAACCTGTGTAACTTTGTAACGATTTACCTCCCCACATGTTCCAAATCATCTTCAACGAATTGAGCGCCGCAGAGATATCGGCGCTCCCGAAGAAATTGCAGCTTAAGTTGCTGGCCGAGTTCCAAATTTTACCCGAGGATCTGGATCACCTCGATTCCGAGCGATTTGGTCTGATCCAGCGCAAGGGAAAAAAGTTATACCGTTATCGCGCGAAAGATTATCGGATTTATTTCGCGAAGACCGATGAGGGCGTGACCGTCCATCGCGTTTTGCACAAGAACACGTTTCGCGACTTTCTTTTCCGCAGCAAACTGCCGGTTTCGGAAGACGCGCAGTTGGGCGAAACGCGCGAATTTTGGGAGCTAATCGAGCAGGGCGAGCGAACGAGGAAGGCGTAGAGTCGTAGCGGTGGTCTATGACCGTCGCTCGAAATGCTCCGGAAATGATGCGACGCTCACAGAGCGCCGCTACAGCTATTTCATCAAGAGCACGGAGCGGCTGCGCTTGATTTCGCGGGTGATCCTGCGATGCAGATGCGCGGGCATGCCGGTGACGCGGCGAGGGAGAATTTTGCCGCTCTCGGTGACGAATTTTTTCAGGAGATCGGGATTCTTGTAATCGATCGCCTCGATGGCGATGTCGATCCGGCGGCGCGGCATGGTGCGGTTCGCGCGACGAAATGCGGAACGGCGTTTGGCGGTCTTGGGTCCCATTGAGAATTATTTCGTTTCGCGGTGCAACGTATGCCGCTTTAAAGACGGATTGTATTTCTTTTTCTCGAGCCGGTTGGGCGTGCGCGGGCTTTTCTTGTTCCGCGTGGTCATATAGCGCGAAGGCGATTTACCGAGCGCTTTCGCCTCGGTGCATTCAAGCGTGATAATTTCCTGCGCCATTGTTGTTACTCCTTCACTTCGGCGGGCGCAGCTTCCTCTTCTTCGGCCTCACCGCCTTCCTCCTCGGTGAGTCCAAAGAGCGATGTGACCGATTGCCGGACGCGGGAAGCTCTACTTTGCTTTTCGAGCTGCGATTGGCATTGCACGGTGAAACGCGCGAACGGAATTGCTTCAAGGCGCGCACGCGGAATTGGTTTGCCCGACATCTCGCAGACGCCGTAGGTGCCGAGCTCGATGCGTTTAAGCGCCTGATCGATTTCGTAGAGCGCGTCCTGTTCCTGGGAAAGCAAACTCAACGCAAAATCCCGGTCGTAAGCGTCCGATCCTGCATCCGCTTGATGCATTCCAAACGCCGAGGCTTCGCTGCCTTCAGCCCGGGAACGAAGAGTATCCTGAGCAACGCCGGTCATGGAATCAACCATGGCATCGCGGAGCTGGAGGAGATTTTGTTTCTGCTTGCGGATAAATGGATCGAGTCTGCGTTCGCGATGATTGTTGTTGCCCATTAGCGCAAGCGGACTGCGTGAAAGGTCGGTTTTCTGCTTCGATCTCGGAGATTTTGGAGGCCGTTTCTGCGCCTTCACCGAGGTGCGTACGACCTTCTTCGAGACCGGCTTTTTGGCGGAGACTTTGCGCGCCGTTCGCGGCTTACGCGCAGCGGATTTTTTCGCAGAACTTTTCTTTTTCTTTGATTTAGCCATAACGTGAAAGGCGTCTTCTGTTGGGGCGCCGGGGAAAACGGAGGCTTAATTAAGGACATTTCCTCCACCGCGCAAGCGGAGATTTCGCCTGAAAAATCGAGCGGCACTCTGTCGCTCTCCTCTGTCTACGAGCTGGCGCTCGAATAATGCCGCAGCGCAAACCTCCAGAAAATGCGGGAGAGCCAAAAAATAATGCTCGATGCAATGACAAGGTGCAGCATCAGCTGCACTGGTTGTCCAAGGGATTTGATGAGCAGCCTGGCGGGGATGTTCGCAATAATTACGACCGGAATGACCCAGCCGAAGATCATGCGAAAAATCCGTGGGAAAATCACATCCGGATAGCGAGCAATGTTCAGGAAGTTAAAGTAGCCGTAAACCAAGCCTTGCGCCCGCACGATCCAAAAACTTACCGCTGCCAGGCCGAGCATGATGGAGTAGTGCACGGCGACGCCAAATCCGAGCGCGGCCAGGTACAGCAAGATCGACATTGGGGTTGGCACGACCCCAAGCTGCGACAGCGAAACGCAGACTACCACACCACCCAGCGCCGCGTTGACGATGCTGTCGAGGGCGAATTGTTTAGTGGAAACAGCAAACTGGCTGTCGAGAGGTAACACGAGCAGCGAGTCCAGTTTTCCGGTGCGCACCAATTCAGGAATGTTTGCGACGTTCACAAAAAAGAACGCTTGGAAGAGTTGCGCGATGATTTGATGCGTGCCAACGAGCAGCACCACTTCCCATTTCGTCCAATCTCCAATGTGATCGACCTGTCCGAAGATGATGCTAAAGAAAACAATCTGCCCGCAGAACCAGAGGATCTCCACAATCATCCAGAGAAGGAAGTTTGCCTTAAAGCTCATCTCGCGAATGAGCGAATTGCGCAGGATGATGGAGTAGATTTCGATGTAACGGCGCATTACCTCTTCCTGTCACTTACTTATATGCGCAGTCAACCTCCACTCGCATGAAACGCTTTTTTTCCTGGCTCGTCCTGGTCGTTGGGCTGCTCATTATCGCGTTTGTTGTCCGGCAATGCCGCAGCGGAAACGCTGCAAATTATCAGACCGCAACGATAACGCGCGGTCCCATCACCCAGGCCGTTACCGCGACCGGCACACTGAATCCGGTGGTCAACGTGCAGGTGGGCAGTCAGGTTTCAGGAAACATCGCGAAGTTGTTCGCGGATTTTAACTCCGAGGTGAAAGCGGGCCAGGTGGTCGCGCAAATCGATCCGGTGCTTTTTCAGGCAACCGTCACTCAGACAGAGGGCGATCTGGCGAATGCACAGGCTGCGCTTGAGCTCGCGAGAGTAAACGGCAAACGCACCCAGGAATTATTTGCAAAGAAGACTTCGTCGCAGGCTGACGTCGATCAGGCGGTGGCGAACCTTCATCAAGCCGAAGCCAACGTGAAGATCAAACAGGGCGCGCTCGATAAGGCGAAGGCCGATCTCGAGCATTGCGCAATCACCTCGCCAATCGACGGGGTGGTGATTTCGCGCAGTGTCGATGTTGGCCAGACGGTCGCAGCCAGTTTACAGGCGCCCGTCATCTTCGCGATCGCGAACGATCTCACCAAAATGCAGATCGACTCAAATGTCGCGGAGGCGGATGTGGGCGTCGTTAAAATCGATCAGAACGTCGATTTCACGGTGGACGCTTTTCCGATGCAGACGTTTCATGGAAAGGTCGTCCAAGTGCGGAACGCGCCGATCACCGTGCAAAACGTTGTGACTTACGACACCGTCATCGGAGTACGTAATCCCGATTTGAAACTGAAGCCGGGAATGACGGCAAACGTTTCAATCACCATCGCGCACAAGGATGATGTGCTGCAAATCAAGAACGCGGCGCTGCGCTATCGGCCGCCGGATGCGACGCCGGTTGAGATAAGACGAACAAGCACGAGCCGCGCAGGACGGCCTGGCGAAGGACGCAGTAGTACTGCGCAGGAGGGGCGAGCTGAGCGCACGGTTTATGTTTGGCCAGGTGGCGCCAGCCGTCCGCGGCCGGTGCAAATTAAGACTGGCATCAGCGATGGGATTATGACCGAAGTGCTCGATGGCCTGAAAGAGGGCGATCGTGTTGTGACGGCCGAGCTGACCTCGACAGCGGCAGCGCCATCGGCTCCCGCAAATCCCTTCGGTGGCGGGCCGCGAAGGTTTCCATAGCTCTCATGGAAGAGGAATCCGTCCTTTCGCTCGCAGGCTGCTGTAGCCGATTCGCTGGGCGAAGCGTGGCGCTGAAATATTTGCAACGCGTGCGAGGCGCGTCTCACAGAGACGCGACTACAACATTTGTGATCATATAATCGAAATGAACAACAACGGCGCAGTCGTCAAGCTACTCGATGTCCACAAGACGTATAACACTGGCGAAATGGAAGTGAACGCCGTGCGCGGCGTTTCTCTTGAGATTCATCGTGCCGAATTCGTGGCGCTGATGGGCGCGAGCGGTTCCGGGAAATCCACGCTCATGAATATTCTCGGTTGCCTCGACCGTCCCACTGCGGGCCATTATCTTCTGGACGACGCGGACGTTTCCGGACTTGATCGCGATCGACTTGCCGATATTCGCAACCGCAAGATCGGTTTCGTCTTCCAGAATTTTAATCTCCTGCCCCGCACGTCGGCGAGAGAGAATGTCGAATTGCCGCTGCTTTACAGCGCGCAGCGCTTAACAAATGCGCAGCTCCGCGAAAAAGCCGATCGCGTCCTTGCATCGGTAGGTCTTGGCGGTCGCGAAGATCATCATCCAAGCCAGCTTTCAGGCGGTCAGCAACAGCGTGTGGCGATCGCTCGCGCGTTGATTAACGACCCCGAAGTGGTGCTCGCGGATGAGCCGACCGGCAATCTCGATAGTCGAACGAGTGTGGAGATCATGGCAATTTTCCAGCAGCTGAATGAGCGCGGAATCACAGTTATCATGGTGACGCACGAGCAGGACATTGCGGCTTATGCGCGACGCAACGTGATCATGCGCGATGGGGTGATTCTTGAGGATCGGCCGGTTGCTCGCAGAGCCAATGCGGCCGGCGAGTTGGTAAGAATCCAAGGCGCGGAAGCACCGCCTACCTTATGAATTTAATCCCCGGCTGTCTCGGACAGGCGATGCAGATTTATGCGAGTAGGATCGACATTTAACGTTGCGTTCCGCGCGTTGCGCAGGAACAAAATGCGTTCGGTCCTGACCGCTCTCGGAATCATTATTGGCGTTGGCGCGGTCATTGCCATGGTGGGAATCGGTAACGGCGCCAAAGCGCAAGTGGAGGCTCAAATCGCGAGCCTCGGTCAAAATGTCATTCTGATTTTCTCCGGAAGCACGACCTCCAGCGGCATTCGGACCGGCTGGGGCGGCGCGGGAACGTTAAAGGTGGAAGACGCGGAAGCGATTCGGCGCGAAGTGCCGGGCGTCGTCGGAGTGAGTGAGGAAGTTGTTTCAACGACTCAAGTGGCTGCCGGAAACCAAAATTGGTTCACTCGCATTTACGGGGAGTCGGCAGATTATTTTGATATTCGGCAATGGCCGCTGGCAGACGGCGCGCCGTTTACACCGCAAGACGTGCGCAGCGCGAACAAGGTT
>Ga0209689_1004226_pt1 | contig 10428 bp, 6 predicted proteins | sample GraSoiAngelo_149_FD_187119 | JGI IMG/M metagenome (GOLD analysis project Ga0209689, IMG submission 187119) | Grasslands soil microbial communities from the Angelo Coastal Reserve, California, USA - 14_1009_09_30cm (SPAdes) (version 2) | ecosystem: Environmental > Terrestrial > Soil > Grasslands ...
GACGCAGCGGCTCAGGGCGGTCGTGAAGCTGCGATCAAACGTGCCGATCGATCATCTCGAGATCATCGGCAGTGGCAAGGTCGTCGTGACCGTGATGCTCTCCCGGGACAAGATGACGGTCAGCGACAGCGTGTGGGTTCCGGTGCAGGGGAGTGGCTGGTATGTGCTGCGCGCCTACAGCGATCGCGCCGAGATGCCGGTGCTCGATCTCTATCCGTTCGCGTCGACGAGCCCGACTTACGTCCGCGTGGGCGACGAGCCTGTGCGCTCGGCGGACGATGCCGCGTTTTTCGTGCGCTGGATCGAGCGGATGGAGGCGCTGACGCGGGCGAGCAACGCCTGGAATACGCCGAGCGAGCGCGAGAACACGTTGCGGACCCTGGCCGATGCCCGGGCGGTGTTCACAGCGGCGGCTGCGCCCTGACTCCCGCCGTTGGTCGGCGTGGAGTTCAACATCCCGGCTGAGACGAAGACCTGCGGCTCGACTCGCGCGCGGATCGCCTCCATCAGAGAGCGGGTCTCTGGTGACGGTGTGACCTCGAGGTCGAGCGCGAGGCGGTCCGCGAACTCCTCGTATTCGCGGACGGCGTCGGCGCGACGGCCGATATGGTCGAGCAGCCGCAGCAGGCGCCGCAGCGCGCTCTCATCATAGGGCCCGATTTCGACGCCCCGCCGCGCCCAACCCAACGCTGCGACGTAGTTGCCGGTCGCCTCGTCCTGCTTGGAGAGCTCGAGCGTTGCCACCAGCGCTCGTTTGGTCAGATACTTCCGTTCCTGGTCCAGCCACGGCTCGAACTCGTTCGCGCCTGACACATGAGAGCCATGGAGGAACTCTCCGCGGTATAACGCGATCGCCGATCTCGCGTTGCCCAAATCGAGATCTTGTTCGAATTGCGCGACGTCGCACCACAGGCGCTGGCGGTCAATGCCCAATTCTTCCTCGCCACGACCGATCACCGCGCCGGCGCCAACCCCTTCACGCAGAGAATGCACCGCTTGCCGCAGCGCGTTCCGCGCGTGAGGTTGGTCGAGCTCCGGCCAGAACAGGGAAAGCAGGGAATCCCGGCGGTGGAAGCCTCGGGGTCGTGCGGCGGCGAGATAGGCGAGGAGCGCGACGCTCTTCGGCCGGCGCAGCACCGGCGCGAGGTCGCGTCCGGCGTCTACAAGGTCGAGGGATCCCAACAGCTGGAGCTTGAGCACCTAACGGCCGCCTAACGCTTGGCAAGCCCTACAAGTGGTAGGCTCCGGGGCGGGTTGTAAAGGCCGCGCGAGTGCCCATTACAAGGAGGAGGGCTTCATGTGCTGGCGTCGCGTCGTTTTGGGCCTCGGGTGTCTCCTCGCGATTGCGTGTGACGAACCGATCGGGCTCCAGGTAGCCGGGCCTGGGAGCCTTCGCATCACCGTGTCCACGACGGGGCTGGAACCCGATTCGGATGGATACTTCGTCATCGTCGACGGCCTGAACGTGGCGACCATTAGCGCGAGCGCGCAATGGACTGACCCGAGCGTCCAGGTCGGCGAGCACAGCGTGCTGCTCGGGGGCACCGCCGCGAATTGTACGGTGACGAGCCTCAATCCCGTGGCGATAAAGGTCAGGGCGCAAACCCTGACGACGGTGACGTTCGCGGTGCAGTGCGTCTCGACGCACGGCAGTCTCCACATCACCACCGCGACCAGCGGCGTGGATCTCGACCCTAACGGCTACTATGTCTGCCTCGATCCGACTGCAGGCTCCTATGGCACGTCCTGCACCTATCGCCAGCCGATCGCGGTGAATGGGGCGGTGACCGTGACCGTCGGCGCCGGAGATCACCATGTGCTCCTCGAGGACATCGCCGGCAACTGCGCGGTGAGCGGCGACAACCCCAGGGTGGTGACCACCTCGGTTGGCAACACGATCGAGGTCGCGCTCTCGCTCACTTGCACAACGCTACCGCGCCTGCATGTCACCACCGCTACCACGGGTGCGCCGGTCGCTCCGAACGGCTACAGCGTGTGCGTCGATCCCGCGTATGACTACTACGACGACCTCTACTGTTATTCGGGCGCGCCCCAGCCAATCGGGTTGAGTGGGGCATTGACCTTTGGCGTTTCCGTCGGGAATCACACCGTCCTCCTGAATGGCGTGCCCGACAACTGCGTCATCGGCGGGACGAACCCCCGCCCGGCGAGCGCCACGGGGACTGACACCACACAAGTGCCGTTCAACATCACGTGCGCGCCGCCGGGCAGCGTCCACGTCAGCATTTCGACCGTGGGTGTCGACATCGACCCCGATGGCTACACCGTGTGCATCGATCAGCCTGCCGGTGACACATGCCATTGGTCTCGAAACTTCGCAGTGAACGAAGCGTTCACCTTCGCCGGCGTGAGCGCAGGCGCTCACACCGTCGTGCTAAATGGCGCAGCCGGGAATTGCGCGATCAGCGGCGGCAACTCCCGAGCCGTGACGGTGCCCTCGGCCGGCTCGGTGGACGTGACGTTTTCGCTCACGTGCGCGTTGGTCGAGCGGATCGCGTTTTCACAGAATGGTCAGATCGATGTCGTCCACGCCGATGGATCCGCGTTGGCCATCGTTACGGCGGGACACGCTCCCGCGTGGGCGCCGGACGGCACCCGGCTGGCATACGAGTGCAGCGCCGGGAACGTCGACATCTGCGTGGTCAATCCCGACGGCTCGGGAAAGGTCCAGCTTACGACCGAGTCTCCCGCGGCCGCGGCCCACCCGGCCTGGTCTCCTGACGGACTGAAGATCGCCTTCGCTTCGACGCGCAGCGGCGCTCCCGAGCTTTATGTCATGCACGCCGACGGCTCGAGCGTGGTGCGTCTCACGAATGGCGTCGGATTCGTGGGGAGCCCGGCGTGGTCGCCCGACGGCAACACGATCGTCTTCGATTGCCGGGTGGACGCGGGGAACGACGACATCTGCGCCGTGCATGCCGACGGCACGGGCTTCGTCAGGCTCACGACCGATGCGGGACACGACTACGGTGCCGCATGGAAGCCGGACGGCTCGCGGCTCGCGTTCGTTACCACCCGTTTCGGTACGGACGAAATCGCGCTCATGAATTCCGACGGCACCGGGGTCACGCGGATCGGCAGCGGGCTTGCGGGGTCGGAGCCGGCCTGGTCGGTCGACGGATCGCAGTTCGCGTTCGTGCGCTCCGTCGAGGATTGCGGTTACTACGACTGTTACACGTACCCGGTGATCTTCGTGGCGCGGGCGGACGGCGGCAACGTCAATCAGGTCACGTACGGGAACGAGGCTCACAGCCCGGCGTGGAAGCCACATCCATGAGCCGGCACCCCGCCGCGGCTTGGCCGACCGTCTGCGCAGTCGCGCTGCTCGGGGGGGCGGCCGCGTGTCACGACGCGATCGTGGGATCGGGGCCGGCTCCGCCCAGTCTCTCTGCGGTGGCAGTGGCCGCAAACCCGCTCAATGCGCTGTCGGTCGTGGCGACGTTCGACATCCAGCGGGCCGATTCCGCGCGACTGTCTTACTGGACCGACGGCGACGCGGTCGCGACGACGCCGTACTACGCGGTCGGGGCCGGTCCGGCGAGGCTCGTGGCGCTGGGGCTGTTGCCGAATACCGGCTATCACTTCGCGATCGCCGCGGTCGGGCCGGGCGGGGCGATCGCATCGGATACGCTGGCGTACCGTACGGCCGACCTCCCTGAGATTCTGCAAGGCGTCCAGTTATCGATCGTCGGGGCGGCGCCGGCGGGGTACCTCGTGACCGAAGTCAGCCACGACAGCGGGGCCTTCGTGCTCGCATTCGACCCTGGGGGTCGGATCCGCTGGTACCAGCGCATCCCGATTCATCCGGACGAGTCGGCGATGGAGACCAAGCAGCTCCCCAATGGTGATTTCACCGTGTACGTGGGCGCGAGCACCGGCTGGCAGCCGGTGGGTGGGCGCTATATCGAATTCCGCCCCGATGGAACGATCGTCCGGGTCTACACGGCGGGGGCTCCCTACTACACGGACAATCACGAGCTCCTCGTCACGATGACGCGCGACGGCGTGACTGCGGCCCACCTGTTCGGCTACGACTTGCGGACCGTGGACCTGAGCGCGCTGGGTGGGCGCCCCGATCAACTCGTCGCGGGGCACGCCATTTTGCGCCAATCGGCGTCGGGGGTCACCGAGTTTCTCTGGAACGCGTGGGATCACTTCTCGCTCGCCGACTGGGTGTTCGTGCCACCGAATCTGGGCCTCTATTCCAGCATAGACTTCGACCACCCCAACTCCCTGGCGATCGATGGCGACGGGAACTACGTCGTGTCGTTCGCGATGCTCGGCGAGATCGCGAAGATCGACGCGGTGACGGGCGAGATGCGGTGGCGCTTCGGCGGCCGGCACAACCAGTTCAGCATCGTGGGTGATCCGCTCAACGGATTCGGGTTCCAGCACGATGTGCGCGTCCTCGACAACGGGGACCTCCTCTTCTACGACAACGGGCTCGTGCATAACCCGCCGGAGAGCCGGGCCGTGGAGTACCGGCTCGACCTGCAGGCGAAGACGGCGACGCTGGTGTGGCAATTCCGGCATGACCCGCCCCTGTTCACCCCGATTGTGGGTTCGGTGCAGCGATTGCAGAGTGGGAACACCCTGGTTGGGTACGGCGCCGCCAGCTCCATGACCGAGGTGACCGCCGCGGGGCAGGTGGTCTGGGAAGGCCGACTGACGCTGAATGGCCAGGCGCTGCCGTTCTTCTATCGCGTGCGGCGGATCGGGTCGTTATACCGCTACGTGCAGCCGTGATCACTTTGTAAGGAGGAGGCTATATGACTTGGCATCGCGCGTACCGGGCATTCCCGCTTCTCGTGCTGATCGCTGCCACTGGGTGCGACGGACACGAGCCGCTTGCCCCCCTGTTCATGGTGGTGGGCGCGCCGGCGAACCTCACGGCGACGGCGATCTCGTTTAGCCAGATCTCGCTGAGCTGGCAGGACAATGCCAACTCCCCGAACGAGTCGGGCTTCGAGGTGCATCGCTCCAGCACCGGGCCCGCCGGCTCTTTCGGCTTCATTGGGACTGCGGGGCCACAAGCCACGAGCTACTCCGACGCGGGACTCACCGGTCTCACGCAGTACTGCTACAAAGTTCGAGCCTATCGCGTCACGGGCAAAAAGACCACCTACTCCGAGTTTTCAGCTGTCGCGTGCGCGACCACGCCGCGCGCTCCGGTGCCGACGGCGCCATCGGCCGTCAACGCGGCGCCCTTCCAGGGTTACAGGATCGATATCGCGTGGACCGACAACTCCGCCGATGAAACCGGTTTCCGCGTGGAGCACTCGCCAAGCGCCACTGGGCCGTGGACCACCCTCGTCACAGCGGGCGCAAACGCGACGTCCGCGTTCGACTGGCAGATCGCTCTCGAGCAACCGCTGTGCTACCGCGTATTCGGATACAATTCCTACGGCGATTCTGACCCGTCGAACGTGGCCTGCACGGCTGTGCCGGCGGCACCGAGCAACCTGGTAGCGAGTCTCTCCGGTACAGCCGTGGATCTCTCGTGGACCAATAACTCCACTGTCGCGGGTGGCGTTGAGGTCCAGCGCGCTGGCGAGGGAGAGATCTCGGCCGTGATCGCCAATGTGGATGCGAACACGGCGGTCTATCACGACGCGCCACCTCCCGACAACACCTACACCTACTTCGTGCGCGCCACGGAGCATGGTGGAACGTCCGGCAGCTCGAACACCGTGCAGGTGCTCATCGCGATCTCGCCCCCCCAAGCGCCGACGGTTGTGGACGCGGTCCCAGCGGGCAGCAATGGCGTCAGCGTCGCCTGGAACGATGCGTCTCATAATGAGGAAGGCTTCAGGGTGGAGCGTTCGACCGATGGCGGCCTGAGCTGGGTCGCCGCGGGCAACACCGGCATGAACGAGCTGTCGTTCGGGGACTACTCTATAGAAGTAGTAAGCGAGCACGAGTTCTGCTATCACGTGATCGCGTTCAACCATGTGGGGGAATCGGCACCGTCGATTCGCGACTGCACCACACCGCCGGCCGCCCCGACCGATTTTACGGCGATCGCCATTGACGACTACACGGTCGACCTCACGTGGGCCGACAACTCGGCTGTCGCAGAGGGCTATCAGGTGTGGGTCGATGACGGTTACTACGGCCAGTATGTCGTCGCCGACCTGCCTGCCGGCACGACATCTTTCCAACTCGTTGGCTACTACGCGTACGGGTACTTGTTTGGCGTCGCGGCCGTCAAGGACGGTGGGTACTCGGACTTCCAGTGGACGTATGCGGCACCACCCGCGGGCGTCGCGCGCGTGCGCGCCGCGCCGCCGAAGGCTTTCCACCCGCCGCATCAACGCAAATTGACCGGCCGTTAACCCGCAAACGGGAAGGGGCAGCGGCGGCGCTGCCCCTCTCTTCTATCAGAACGTTTCGAATCGCATAGATTCGAGGCTATGGACACCGTGTCCTGCGCGCGCTGTGGTACGAGCCTCGGCTCGGGGGCGCTGTTTTGCCCGCGCTGTGGGACGAGCATTCCGCCGGCGCGCGGGGAGGCTGTAACGACCATACCCCTCGGGCAGCCGGCCGACGCACGGGGGACCCTGGCCGATGCGCTGCGGCACGCCACGCTGGGTGAATACGAGATCCTCGCCGAGCTAGGCCACGGCGGCATGGCCACGGTCTATCTGGCCCATGATATCGCCCTCGACCGCAAAGTCGCGATCAAAGTGCTTGCGCCTGCCTTGCTCTTGATGGGCGAGGGTATGGTGGAGCGGTTCAAGCGCGAAGCGCGGACGGCGGCCGCGCTCAGCCATCCGCATATCATTCCCATTTTTGCGGTCAAGCAACGCGAACACATCATGTACTTCGTGATGAAGTACGTGCAGGGACGCCCGCTCGATGCCGTCGTTCACGACGTCGGACGCCTGGCGATCCCTCTGGTGCAAACCATTCTCGCGCAGGTGGGTGACGCCCTCGGGTACGCGCATCGGCACGGCGTCATTCATCGAGACATCAAATCCGCCAACATCATGATCGACGAAGAGGGTTCGGCGGTCGTCACTGATTTCGGCATTGCGAAGGTGCAGGAAGCAGAGGGGCTCACCATGACCGGCGTGACCGTCGGCACGCCCGCGTACATGAGTCCGGAGCAATGCGCCACCTGCGAAGTCTCAGGGGCTTCTGACCAGTACTCTCTCGGAGTGGTGGCGTACGAAATGCTCACCGGGCACCTTCCGTTCCAAAGCAATTCGAGCATGACGGTGATGTACGCCCATTTCAACGAGCGTCCGGTCGACATCACACGACTGCGTCCCGATTGTCCGCCCAACCTTGCCGCCGCCGTGATGCAGATGTTAGAGAAGGAACCCGAGGAGCGCTGGCCGACGATGGACGACGTCGTGGCGGTCTGCGGCCGGCCGTCCCTGCGCCATGACGACCCGATTCGCAGCGAGATGATCACGCTGGCGAAGGCGGGCGGCCAGTCGGAGCTCGTCGCGGCAATGAATGTGCCGACCAGCCCGATCGCGCTGGCGAAATCGCGCCGCTTGGTAACTGCGCCGCGTCGAGTGGCCCGCTGGTGGTTGGTCCTCGGCGCCGTCGGTAGCGCTGCGCTGCTGTGGTGGGCGGCACCATGGCGGTTCGTGGGCGTCGCGCCTCCCCCCCCCGGTGCTGTCGACACGGCGGTGACGGCTCCGCCCGCAGCGCCTCCGCCCGCACCAGTGGCGGCTGACACCACGGCCCGGCGACCCCGCGAGTCGCGTGTCACAGCGCGCGTCACGCCGCCGGCACCACGCCGACCAGCGCCCGCGAACCCGCCCCGCACCGATTCTGTCCTGCCCCCCGCAGTTGCGGCGCGTCAGGAGGACAGCGTGTTGACCTCGCTCCGGGCGACCGCCCTCGCCGCGATGCGGCGTGCGATCGGCGCGCGCGCGACGGCGGCGGAGCTGGGGCGCGGCGACACGATGCTGCGAGGGGCGGACTCATTGGCCACCGCGGGACGACTGTCTGAGGCGATGATGCGGATGGTCGCGGTCACGTCGTTGTGGAACGAGACCGAGCGGCTGGCGCGGGCGCGCGCGGCGCGCGACACGGCACCGAGCGCCGCCGCGCCGGCTGTCCCCGACCCGCGCGGGGCAATCGAGTCGGTGATCGCCGCGTACGGCGGGGCGCTGGAAACGCGCGACATCGGCAAGGTACGCCTGGCGTATCCCGGCCTCACGGCGGCGCAACAACAGGGCTGGGCGGATCTCTTCCGAGCCGCGCGGACCCTGAAAGCCAGCTTGACGGTGACCGCGCTCGATGTGCGCGGGAGTCTGGCAGACGCGACTGTGAGCGGTATTTACGAATTCGACAACACGACGACCGGACGACTCGAGCGCCGGCCCGTGACATTCCACGCGACGCTGGTCGCGGACCCGAGCGGATGGCGACTCAGCGCCATCCACTGATCACTCCTCAGAAGTTGTAATCGAGCCCGGCCGTCCACACCACGTTGGGACGCAGTCCCCCGCGATTCAGCGGCCACATGGTGTTCGTGACGATCGTGATTCCCGAGCTCGTCAGAAACTTGAACCCAAACGAGGCGTTGATGATGTCGTCGCGCTGATTGGGGATGTTCGTCGGCTCCACGGTGCGACGGAACGGGACGTCGTACGTCACCGTCCCCGGCAACTTGACCTTGCTCTCTCCCACCTGCAGCTCGGAGACGACATCGGCTGCCATCGTCGCCCAAGGTGCCATGAGATGGTCGAACCCCACCGTCACGAGCACCGCGCTGTTCAGCGAATCGCTGTTGCGCAGCAGATAACCGATGTTGGCGTGCGGGGCGAAGGGGCCGAATCGCGCAGACAGGATCCCGAGGCCCCGCGCCGAGAAGTGCCCCGATCCGAGGAGATCAACCGCGCTCCCGGTGGGGAATCGCGCGTCGCCGAGCAGCGCGAAACCGGTCCGTTCCGACTGCGTCACGTTGACCTTGACCCGCACCGCCATGTCCCCAACGCCGGTGGCGGAACCCGTCACGGAGCGTGACGTGGTCAAAATGGGATTGGCGGGCGTGCCGCCGAAGAAATGCGCGGCGAGAGAATCGGCGAAGGAAATGATCTGCGCGTCGCTCGTGCCGACGAGGGATGTGGTGACGATCGGGAGCGCCACACCGACGTCCACGCGGTCGAGCAGTCCAAAGCTGACGAAGAACGACGTGACCGTCATGGCGAGATCGAGCCTCAGCCGCAGCTCGATCACGTCGTTTTCGAGTCGCGGGACGCCGTAGGGCGCGCAGGACTGGCCTTGAATGCTGTCGCAGGCGGGCGAATTGACATTCTCGTGCACGAAGTTCAAGCGAATGTCGTCGAGGCCGATGCCCCGCAGTGTCGTGAAGTGCAGGCGGTTGATATTCGCCCCGACGAAGACGCGCCCCCGGCCGAGCGTCTGCGCGCGTTCCGCGAACACCGGGCCCGGCGACACGGATGTCCGGACTGGAGCGCCGACCTCGAACCGAAACGTCGAGCCACCGCTCGTGGCGCTCACGGGAATGCCGGCGACGTTTGTGCCGATGGCATTGCCGAGAAACGAAATCAGGATGCCATTTTGCGAACTGGCCGACGTGATGAAACAGATACGACACCGAGCCGTCCGAGCCGAGGTTGCCGCCGTTCTTGGTGAAGGCGTGGCGCACCTCCGCCACCGTGCGCGTGCGATTGTCGGTGAGGCAGTCGACCAGCACCGCCGCGCCGCCCGGGCCGTAGCCTTCGTAGCGCGCCTCTTCGTACGAGACGCCATCGAGCTGGCCGGCGCCGCGCTTGATCGCGTTCTGCACGCTGTCCTTCGTCATGTTCGCCTCGCGCGCCTTGTCCATGGCAAGGCGCAGGCGCGGGTTCGTGTCCGGATCGCCGCCGCCGCCGAGCCTCGCCGCCACGGTGATTTCCTTGATGAGCCGCGTGAACACCTTGCCCTTCTTCGCATCCGCCGCCGCCTTGCGGTGCTTGATGTTCGCCCATTTGCTGTGACCCGACATAGTATGATTTTAGCGTCATGGCAGCGCCGCTCCTCGTAGCGAAGAACGACAAGATTGAGCTCGCGCTACTTCCGGCGCTCGCCAACCGCCATGGCCTGATCACCGGCGCTACCGGCACCGGCAAGAGCGTCACGCTGCAGTCGCTCGCGCAGCGCTTCTCCTCGATCGGCGTGCCGGTGTTCATGGCCGACGTGAAGGGCGATCTCTCCGGCCTGGCAAAGGCCGGCGGCGCAAACCCGAAGGTCGCGCAGCGCCTGCAGCAGCTGAAGCTCGCGCCAGAGAGCGCAGCCTCGCCCGTAGTCTTCTGGGACGTGTACGGGAGAAACGGGCACCCGGTGCGCGCGACGGTGTCCGACATGGGGCCGCTGCTCCTCGGCCGCATGCTCGCGCTCAACGAGACGCAGGAAGGCGTGCTCGCGGTGGTGTTCAAGATC
>Ga0209689_1004233_pt1 | contig 10421 bp, 10 predicted proteins | sample GraSoiAngelo_149_FD_187119 | JGI IMG/M metagenome (GOLD analysis project Ga0209689, IMG submission 187119) | Grasslands soil microbial communities from the Angelo Coastal Reserve, California, USA - 14_1009_09_30cm (SPAdes) (version 2) | ecosystem: Environmental > Terrestrial > Soil > Grasslands ...
CGAGCCCCGCGAGCCTCCCGACGCGCGCCGCGGCGGGACCCGCGGCGTTGACGACGATCGGCGAGGCGATGGCGCGCTGGGAGGTCTGGGCACCCGTGACGCGCCCGTTCGATTGCTCGAGCGCCGTCACCTCGACGCCCTCGAGGATCTTGACGCCGAGCTCGCGCGCGCGGCGCGCGAACGCGTTGGTCACCTCGGCGGGCCCTGCCATGCCGTCCTGGGGCCCCCAGACCGCCGCGATCAGGTCGTCCACGCGGAGGGCGGGGACGAGCTTCTGCGCGTCGGCGGGCGTGATGACGCGGACGTCCGCGCCCAGCGTTCGCTGGAGCGCGATCCGCTTCTCGAACCCGCGGAGGTGCCGCTCCTCGGAGAGGAGATAGAGGTAGCCGATCGTCGTGTAGCCCGGGTTGACGCCGAACTCTTCCTGGAAGCGCTCGAAGACCTTGATGCTCTCGAGCGAGAAGCGGATCTCGGTCTCGGTCGAGAACTGGACGCGGATGCCACCCGCCGCCTTGCTGGTCGTCCCCGAGCCGACGGTCTCGCGCTCGAGGACGACGACGTCGCGGAGCCCGCGGCGAGCCAGGTGGTAGGCGATCGAGCAGCCGACCACGCCGCCGCCGATGATGACCGCGCTCGCCGTCTCGGGTGGGCTCATGAGGCCGGATTATGATGAAGGGGACGCGGCCGCGGCGCAAGCACGTGCCCTCGCCGGTGACGCCGATGTGCAGAGGCATGCCGGCAGCGATACTATCCCGGCGGGATCCTATGGCAGATCTTCGTATCGTGGCCGGTCCTCGTATCGCGAGCCCGGGACGGCGCGTCCACCCCTGGTACCGGTGGGCCGTCGTGCTCTACGACCGGGCCTACCGCGTGGTGCACGGCCTCGACCGGCCGCCGGCGCAGGTCGGGCCGGCACTCTGCGTCGAGGTCCGCCGTGGCCGTCGCGCGCGCCGACTCCCCGACGGCACGCGGATCGCCTCGGGTGACCGGGTCGGCGTCATCCACCTCAACAACGCTCGCCTCACCGCCGTCCACGTGAACGGCCAGCCACCGCTCGCGATCGGCCTCGAGTTCCGCCGCTGGTTCCTGGCCTCGCTCCGTGAGCTGGCGCGGCTCGCCGCCGACGGCGGCCCGCTCGCGGACGTGCGCGCCTTCTGCGCGATCACCATCTTCCACCGCGGTCTGGCCCGCCTCGGCTTTCACCCCGAGCGCGACGGCATCGTCTGGCCCGGGCTCACGGCCGCCTACCAGCGCGCGCTCATGGCCTCGCTCCATCCCGTAGGCCCACTGCGGCCGAGGCGCGTGATTTCCGCCGGGGCGCGGCGGCTCTGGATGACCCGCGAGGAGCTGCTTTCGCGCTACACTTGACCGGCCATGCTCGACCCGATCACCGTGTCCGTCCTCACCCATCGCTTCGAGGCGATCGTGCAGGAGATGGGCGAGGCGATGCTGCGCACGGCGTACTCGCAGATCCTCAACTCGAGCCGCGACTTCTCGACGGCGATCTGCGACGCGGGGGCGCGGCTGGTGGCGCAGGCCGAGCACGTGCCGATCCACGTGGGGGCGATCCCGTGGGCGGTGGAGTCGGTGCGCGACTTCTTCCAGGGACGCATCCGCCCGGGCGACGTCTACCTCCTGAACGATCCCTACCATGGCAACAACCACCTGCCGGACCTCACGGCGTTCGTCCCGGTCTTCGTGGACGGCGAGGTGGGCTTCTGGTCCATCAACCGCGCTCACCAGTCGGACATCGGCGGCTCGACGCACGGCGCCTACAACCCGGCAGCGACGGAGATCTGGCAGGAGGGGTTGCGCATCACCCCGCTCAAGCTCTACGACGCGGGCGAGCTGCGCGACGACGTGCTCAAGATGGTCGCGACCAACGTGCGCCACCCGCACGACTTCATGGGCGACCTGCGCGCCATGATCGGCTCGGCCCGCGTCGGCGAGCGGCGGCTCCAGGCGCTCCTCGACGAGTACGGGCCGAAGACCGTCGTCGGCGCGGTGGACGAGATCCTCGACGGCGCCGAGAAGCAGGCGCGGGACTGCGTGAGGACCTGGCGGGACGGCGTCTATCGGGGCGAGAGCATCCTGGACGACGACGGCCACGGCGTCACCGACATCTGGATCCGCGCGACGGTCACGAAGCGGGGCGACGCGCTCACCGTGGATCTCTCGGACTCGCACCCGCAGGTGCCCGGCTTCATCAACTCGTCCTTCCCCAACACGATGTCGGCGGTCCACATGGCGTTCGCCTATCTCATCGACCCGCGCACGCCGAAGAACTCGGGGACCTTCCGTCCGGTGAAGGTCGTCGCCCGGCAGGGCACGATCGTCTGGCCCCATCCGCCGGCGCCGGTGACGCTCGCGACCAACCACTGCGCCCAGGACATCGCCGAGTCGATCATCCGCGCCCTCGCTCCCGCGTGCCCCGCGCGGGCCATCGCGGGCTGGGGCAGGCGCTTCCGCATCGCGATCAAGGGCGTGAACCCGCGCACCCGGCGCCCGTTCATCTGGCACATGTTCCACGCGCGCCCGGGTGGCGGTGCCTGCGCCGAGGGCGACGGTTGGGAGACCGCGGGCGAGGGGCAGGCGGCGGGCGGGATCAAGTTCGGGAGCGTGGAAGTCGCCGAGACGCGCTTCCCGCTCACGTTCGAGCACCACGAGTTTCGCGCCGACTCGGGCGGGGACGGCATGCATCGGGGCGGGGTGGGCGCCGTGCTCAGGCTCCGCATGGATGTCGAGGAGCCTGCGGTCGCGAACACCGCGGGGGACGGCGTGCGTCACGCGCCCTATGGCCTCCTCGGGGGTCAGGATGGGCTTCCTCACCGGTACCGGCTCCTCTCGCGCGGCCGTCGGCCCCGGGTGCTCAAGACCAAGGAGGTCGGGATCCTCGTGAGGCCCGGCGACGTGTTCCTGGTGGAGTCGTCGGGCGGCGGTGGCTTCGGGCCGCCGTCGAAGCGCCCGCCGGAGACCCGCGCGCGCGATCTGGAGAACGGGTTCGTCACTCGACGCGGCCGGGCGGCGAACTCCCGCAGACGACGCGCGCAGGCGGCGCGATGAGATGAGAGGGGAGGGTGCATGTTCAAGCACGTGGTGACGACCGAGAGCGAGTTGCGGGAGCTGATCGGCTCGCCGAGCGAGCGCGCGATCAAGAAGGACGTCGCCGTCCTGGACGCGCACTGCCGCGACTTCATCGCGCGGTCGCCCTTCCTCCTCCTGGCGACGGCGAGTGCGAGGGGGAGGTGCGACGTCTCGCCGAAGGGCGACGTGCCCGGGTTCGTCCGCGTCCTCGACGACCGCCACCTCGTGATCCCCGACCGGCCCGGCAACAGGCGCCTGGACGGCATGCGGAACCTGCTCCAGAACCCGCACGCCGGCATGATCTTCCTCATCCCGGGCCGCGAGGAGACGCTCCGGGTGAACGGGCGCGCTTCGATCATTCGCGACGCGGAGATCCTCGAGTCGCTGACCGCCCACGGCAAGCGCCCGTTGGTCGCCATCGGCCTCGAGGTGGAGGAGTGCTTCTTCCACTGCCCGAAGGCCTTCCGACGCTCCGAGCTCTGGAACCCCGAGCGGTGGCTCGACCGCGCTGCGCTCCCGTCGATGGCGCGCGTCCTGTTCGAGCAGATCCGCCCCGCGGGCAAGACCGTGGAGGAGTACGAGCGCGAGAGCGAGGAAGGACTCAAGAGGACCCTCTACTGATCCGGATCGGCGTCGACGTAGGCGGCACCTTCACCGACCTCGCCGCGGTGGACGGCGAGGGGCGCGTCGTTATCGCCAAGTGCGCCTCCACGCCGCGGGATCCCTCCGAGGGGCTCATGGAGGGGCTCGGGCTCCTGGCGTCCGAGCTTGGGCTCGACCTGCCGGCTCTCCTTGCGCGGACGGAGGCGATCGTTCACGGCACGACGGTCGCCACCAACGCGCTCCTCGAGAAAAAAGGCGCCCGCGTCGGGCTCCTGACGACCGAGGGGCACCGCGACGTCATCGAGATGCGCGAGGGATTGAAGGACGACCGCTATAACCTTCGCATGCCGCCGCCCGTCCCCCTCGTGCCGCGCGCGCGGCGGCTCGGCGTGCGCGAGCGAATGCGGTTCGACGGCACCGTGGCGATGCCGCTCGCCGCCGCGTCGCTCGACGCGGCGATCCGCCGGCTCGAGACGGCGGGCGTCGACTCGGTCGCGATCTGCTACCTGCACTCCTACCGTAATCCCAGGCACGAGATCGAGACCGGGCGCGCCGTCGCGCGGCGGCTGCCGCGCGCCTACGTCTCGCTCTCGTCGGAGGTGCTGCCGCAGATCAAGGAGTACGAGCGCGTCTGGACCACCGTGGTGAACGCCTACGTGGGGCCGGCGCTAACGCGCTACCTCGTGCGCCTCGCGGCGGAGCTCCGAGCCCGGGGTTATCGCGGCGACGTCCTGATCATGCAGTCCCACGGCGGTGTGGCGCCCGTCCGTGAGTCGGCGCGCCTCGCCGCGGGCGCGGTGCTGTCGGGGCCGGCGGGCGGCGTCGCTGCGGGACGCTACGCGGCGCGTCTCCTCCGTGAGGGCAACCTGATCACCTTCGACATGGGTGGCACGAGCACCGATATCGCGCTGCTGCAGCGCGGTGAGCCCCAGCTCACCGGTGAGAAGAGGGTCGGCCTCGCCAGGGTGGCGTTGCCCGCGCTCGACATCCATACGCTTGGCGCCGGCGGCGGTTCCATCGCGTGGGTGGATCCGGGGCGGATCCTGCACGTGGGCCCGGAGAGCGCCGGGGCCGATCCTGGTCCGGCGTGCTACGCCAAGGGCGGCACGCGGGCGACGGTGACCGACGCGAACCTGGTGCTCGGCTACCTCGACCCACGGAACTTCCTCGGCGGTCGGATCGCCCTCGACGCCGACGCCGCGCACCGCGCTGTCGCCGAGGTCGCGCAGCGGCTCGGGACGAGCCTCCTCACCGCCGCCGAGGGGGTCTCGCGCGTCGTCAACACCAACATGGCGGAGGGGATCAAGATCGTCTCGGTGCGCCGCGGGGTGGACCCGCGCCGCTTCGCGCTCGTGGCATTCGGCGGCGCCGCGGGGCTGCACGTCACCGAAGTCGCGCGGCTCCTCGAGATCCGGCGGGTCGTGGTGCCGTCGGTCGCCGCGGTGCTTTCGGCCTGGGGAATGCTGGCGACGGACCTGAGGCACGAACTGGTACGCTCGCATGTCAGCGAGGTCGGCAGCATGACCGCCCCGGGCCTCCGGCGGCTCTTCGCCCAGCTCGAGCGGCAGGGGCGAAAGCGGCTCGGCCGGTTCGACGGGCCGATCCGCGTGCACCGGTCGCTCGACATGCGCTACGGCGAGCAGATCTTCGAGATCCAGGTCCCGCTCGACGGGGTGGAGCTCGGGTCGCCCGCCCTGATGACCGAGATCGCGGACCGCTTCCACACGCAGCACGAGGCGCTCTACGCCTACAGCGCTGCCGGCCAGGAGGTCGTCATCGTCAACGCGCGCGTCGCGGTGGTCGGCGTGCTGCCGGTGCTGCCTGCCCAGACCGCCGCGGGCTCCGGGCGTGCGACCGTGGGTCCCGCCCGCCGCCGCGTCTGGCTCGGCGACTGGACCGAGGTGCCCGTCTATCGGATGGACGCGCTCCCCGTCGGCCACGAGGTCAAGGGCCCGGCCGTCTTCGAGTCGGCGACGACGACCGTGCTCGTGCGCGAGGGCGAACGCGTGACGATCACGCCCCACGGCTGGCTCGACATCCGCATCGGCTGAGCCGCGCCCTGCGCCGCAACGTCCTCGCCCTCGGCGCCGACTACGGGTTCTTCATGGTCGGGCTCTCGTTCGCCTCGCAGGCGACGATCCTGCCGGCCTTCGCGGCGTACCTCGGCGCCCCCAACGTCGCCATCGGCGCGATCCCGGCCGTGATGACCCTCGGGTGGTTCCTCCCGTCGCTCTTCGCCGCGGGTCACACGGAGGCGCTCCGCCGGAAGCTTCCGTTCGTGCTCCGCCACACGGTCTGGGAGCGCGTGCCGTTCCTCGTCCTGGCCCTCGCCGCGTTCGTCGCGGCCGAGCGTGCGCCGGGGCTCGCGCTCGGCGTCCTGCTCGCCATGCTCTTCCTGGTCACCGGCGTGGGAGGCGTGCTGATGCCGGCGTGGATGGACATCGTGGGGCGGGCGATCCCTGTGACGCTGCGCGGGCGCTTCTTCGCCCTCGCGAACCTCGCCGCGAGCGCCGTCGGCTTCGCGGGAAGTTTCCTGACGTCGCACGTGCTGGAGACGGTCCCGGCGCCGCGGAGCTACGGCATCTGCTTCCTGTACGCGTCGGCGTGCATGGCGCTCTCGTACATCGCCCTCGCGCTCGTGCGTGAGCCCGCTGCCTCGACCGCGGCGCCACCGGTCGCGCTCCGGACCTATCTCGCTCGCGTTCCCGCGCTCCTGCGCCGCGACGCGAATCTCCGCCGATTTCTCCTTGCGCGCGCCTTCGCGATCGCGGCGATGATGGCGAGTGGCTTCTACACCGTGTACGCGCTCGCCGCCTGGGACGCGCCGCCCTCCCAGGCGGGCGTGTTCACCACGCTCCTTCTCGCGGGCCAGGTGGCCGGCAACGTCAGCCTCGGCTGGCTCGCCGACCGCATGGGTCACCGTGTCGTGATCATCGTGGGCCTCGCGGCGACCGTCGGCGCGAACCTGCTCGCGCTCGGCGCGCCCTCGCTCGCGGCGTTTGGCGCCGTCTTCGTCCTGGCGGGCATCCAGGGGGCGGCCATCAGCGTCTCCAACCTCAACGTGCTGCTCGAGTTCGCGCCCACGCCTCGCGAGCAACCGACCTACGTCGGGCTTGGGACGACCTCGATGGCGCCGGTGGCGTGCGGCGCACCGCTCGCGGCGGGCCTCGCGGCGGACGCGTTCGGCTTCACCGCCGTCTTCGCGGCGGCGACCGCCGCCGGAGCGATCGGGCTCGCGATGCTCGTCTTCGCCGTTCGCGACCCGCGACACTCTGGTCACGTGGACATAAACTGACCACCATCTGACCGCGCGGCAAGAGCCCGACGCCAAGAACCTTACCAGGCGGGCTCCGGCGTGGGCCAAACACTTCTTATAAATCGCAGGATTGGATACGCGGCATACCCTTTGCTCCTAAGCGGAAATGTGGGCGCGACTCGTTCGGCGGTCTTGATCTGCTGTCTGAAGAGTGATGCGCCCCACCAACAGAGGGAGGGAAAGGACGTGTCGGAGATGCGCCGGGTCGTCGCTGGGTCGGAGCGAGGGTACACGCTCCTCGAACTCATCATCGCCATCGCCCTGATCCTCATCGTCACCGCGATCGGCTTTCCGTTGTACTTGAGCTTCAGCAGAGCCCAGGAAACCGACGGCGCGGTGCGAGAGCTCAAGATCGCGCTGAACCAGGCACGCCAGCTCGCGATCACGCGCAACACATCGTTCAGCGTGGAGTTGCAGACGACGCAGAACCGGCTGCGGTTCTGCACGGGCACGGCGACCCCGTGTCCCACGGCCGCGGTCTGGACGGGTACAGGAACCGATGGCTCGGGATGGATGAAGATGGACAACTCAGCCCGCATCGTCCTGGCTCCGCAGATCACCTTCAGCGCGCTGGGCGCGGCGACGCCCTCCGGCACGCTCCGGGTGCAGAATTTTTCGCGAACGTCCTGCCTCGACTTGGTCGTGAATCCGTCGGGTGGCAGCCGGATCACGGCCGCCGCGGCCTGCCCATGATGCGAAGGAAGATCGCGATCCCTCACGACGACAGCCGCGGGTTCACGCTCGCCGAGGTCATGATCGCTTCGATGGTCCTGATGATCGGCCTGCTGGCCGTGGCCGGCATGTTCCCGGTGGGCTACGGCCAGGTCGCCGATGCGGGGAGGATGACCCTCGCCGTGACCGGGGCCCGACAGATTCTCGAGGACGTCGGCGCCATTCCCTTCGCCAGCCTCTCGAACCTGAACGGCTTCGACTCGACGAACCCGGGGACTCTTCCCTTGAACGACCCGGAGCTGGCGACCGCTCGCCGCTGGCGGTACATGCTGGCGGGAGCGGGCGACGGCTTCACCTTCACGACCGCGGAGCAGGCCCAGTGGGGCTCCGTGACCCCCTTCGCGGGAAGGGCGACGGTCCAGGTCGTCGACCCCTGCACGCCCACCCCGTGCACGAGCAACTTGCGTCAGGCCACGGTGACGGTCTCGGTGCCCGGCCTGCTCCCGACCGTCGCGCTCACCACCATCATCGCCAGGCTGCTCTGATGCGCCCCGCCATGCCCCACGGCCAGGACGGCTTCACGATGGTGGAGATGCTGATCGCCTTGAGCATCTTCCTCCTCATCCTCATGGGGGTCTTCCAGATCTTCGAGCCGAGCAACGCCGCGTATGTTTCCAGCGAGCGGAAGCTTGGCGTCCAGCAGAACGCCCGGATCGCGATGGACATGATCGTGCGGCAGATCCGGATGGCTGGCTACTTCCCCGAGAACTTTGACACCGACACGACGAACGACGTAGCCAACTCGGTTCAGATCGCCACCGACACGGCCATGGCCCTCGCCGGGGACCTCGACGGATCCAACGCGAGCAATGCCTTCTTCTTCTGCGTCAGCGCCTCCGGATTGCGGAGGGTCAAGGGCGCGCTCGGCGTCGCAACGTCCTATCAATGCAACAGCGGCGATATCCTGGCCGAGAGCGTCACGAGCCTCGGCTTCGCCTACTACGACGCCAACAACAATCCGGTCCCGAATCCGCCGACCGCCCCCTATCAGCTCGATGGGCAGGCGGCAGAGGCCGCCCCGGCCTTCCTCAACACGGCTCAGCGATCGGCCGTGCGGCGGGTCGTCATCACGCTGACCGCCCGAGAGTCCGTGCCCAACCAGCCGGCTCAAACCTACACCTTGACCTCCGACGTCAGGCTCCGGAACCCGTGATGGGAGGCCCGCGTATGCGCGGACTGTGGCGTCAGGGCGCCGACGAGCGTGGAATGGTCCTGGTGATCGCTCTCTTCACGATGGCCATTCTGCTCATGGCCGGCGTCTTCATGGTGCGGATGTCCAGCACAGAGGGCGACATCGCTTACAACGCGGTGTGGTCGGAAGGAAGTTTCTACGCCGCCGACGCGGCGATCAACGTCGGTCTCGACCAGATCACGCCGACTAACACCAACATGATAGTGACGGCGCTCAATCCGGCCCCGCCCGCGCTGACCCCCTTCACCGCCACGGGAACGATCGGGTTCTCGGGTACGGCCCGACTGCCGGGTTACTCGATGGGCGCCGGGACGGGGTACAACCCGGGCGGGTTCGTCTTCTTTACGTATTCCGTCGTCGGCAATGGGACCGGTCCGAGATCCTCCACACGCCAGATCGACGTCCAGGCCGCGTACGGCCCGGTCGCCCAGTGAGGACTGCCATGAAGAGACTGACAGCGCTCGTCCTGATCGTCGCGCTTCTCCTGCAGCTCCACCCGGTGGTGTTCGCCGACGACAGCGACATCTTCGGACACAATGTCCAGCCGAACATAGTGATCCTCCTCGACAACTCGCTCAGCATGAGCGACACCGTCCCGTCGAACGCCTATCTTTCGGCGACGACCTACCCGGCCATCGCACGGTGCAATGCATCGTGCGTGAGCGGGAAGGTGTACCAGAGGGGCGGCTCCTTCGGCGCGGCGACCTACTCGACGTATGCCAACAACGTCGCAAGCGTGTCCGACCCGAACGCACAGGCCGCCCTGAACTCGACCGGGTACTGGGGCGGAACGATCGGCGGCTCCAAAGTGGGACTGTACCTGGGTAACTACCTCAACTTTCTGTACGGGGCCACGTCCGGCTCCGACTCGAAGATCAACATCGCTCACCGTATCATCAACGACTTACTCACCAACGTGACCGGTGTCCGGTTCGGCGTCATGACATTCTGGTATGGCAACCACAACGCCTACGAGAAGATTTCGGGCACTCGCGGAGCGGCAATGGTCGCGACAGTGGGGAGCGACATCACGGCGATGAAAACCGCGGTCAACGGCATCGTCGCAGACTTTGACACCCCCTTGGGCGATGCTCTCTACGACGCGGGCCAGTACTACAAGGGCGCGGCGCTCACGAACGGGACGACGTTCACGAGCCCGATCCAGCTCTCGTGCCAGCCGAACTTCGTCATCCTGATCACGGACGGGAAGGCGACGTCCGGATCCCGGACCATGATCCCACAGAACAACCAATCGCCCAACGCGAACAACAACGTGGCGTCGGACCTCTTCACCCAAGATTCCTCGTCCGCGTTCTCGGGCGTGCAGAACGTCATCGTCCACACCGTCGGGTTCGGCATCAGCCAGGGTGAGACGACGCAGGCCGTCGCCAGCAGCAGGCGCGCCGCCATCGACATCGGCTGGCCCTTCGAGTCGTAGTGCGCGGCGAGCCAGGCGGTGACGCGGGCGCGCGGCCGCACGCCCACCAGGTTGAC
>Ga0209689_1004238_pt1 | contig 10413 bp, 9 predicted proteins | sample GraSoiAngelo_149_FD_187119 | JGI IMG/M metagenome (GOLD analysis project Ga0209689, IMG submission 187119) | Grasslands soil microbial communities from the Angelo Coastal Reserve, California, USA - 14_1009_09_30cm (SPAdes) (version 2) | ecosystem: Environmental > Terrestrial > Soil > Grasslands ...
GTGCCTGGCACCCGTTGTTCAGGCGCGCTTGGTGACCTTGCCCGCCTTCACGCAGCGCGTGCAGACCCGAAGCCGCTTGGGGACGCCCCCGACGACGGTCCGGACCGAGACGAGGTTCGGCAGCCACCGGCGCTTGGTGACGTTGTGCGCGTGGCTGATTCGGCTGCCGACGGCGGGGTGCTTCCCGCAGACGGCGCAGCGCTGGGCCATGACGGTGCTCCTCTCTCTAGTTGCTGGGCGCGGTCTTCCCTTATAGCATAGGCGCCTGAACGAGGCAAACTGGTGGCCCGACCCGATTCTGCGCCCGCCGCCACCGCGCCCGAGGGCCTCCACACCGCGCTCCAGTTCGTCAAAGGCGTGGGGCCCGCTCGCGCCCGACAGCTCCGTCGCCTGGAACTCGAGACGGTCGAGGACGCCCTCTTCTTCCTCCCGTACCGTCACGAGGACCGGACCCGGCTGACGTCCTTCCGGTCCCTCGTGCCCGGCGAGACCCACTCGTGCGCCGGCGTCATCGTCAGCCTGAGCCCCCCGCCGCGCGGCCGGCGGGGCGCGCCGTTCGCGGTGGTGCTCCGGGACGCGACCGGGTACGTGACGGCCAGCTGGTTCCACGCGCCGTACCTCGAGCGCGTCTTCGCGCGGGGCCAGCGGCTCGTGCTGCACGGCAAGGTCGGGCGCTTCCGCGGCTCCGTGACGCTCCAGCACCCCGATTTCGAGATCGTCGAGTCGGACGACGACGACCGGATCCACTGGGGCCGCCTCGTGCCCGTGTACCACGCGACCGAAGGGCTCGGCCAGCGCCCCCTGCGGACCCTCCTGTGGCGCCTCGTCGAGACCCACGGGACGACCATCGTCGATCCCTTGCCGGAGCCGGTCCGCGCGCGCCGGGGGCTCCCGACGCTGGGCGAGTCGCTCCGGAGCGCGCACTTCCCGGAGACGGAGCACGCGGCCGCGACCGCGCGGCGCCGGCTCGCCTTCGACGACTTCCTCGTGCTCCAGCTCGGCCTCGGCATTCTCCGCGCCCGGACGACCCGCGCCCGCGGCATCGCGATGAACCCGCGCGGGCAGCTCGGGGAGCGCCTGCGCGCGACGCTCCCGTTCGCCCTCACGAGCGCGCAGGAGCGCGTGTGGGGCGAGATCCGGACGGACATGGCGTCGCCGCACCCGATGCACCGCCTGCTCCAGGGCGACGTCGGGTCGGGCAAGACGGTGGTCGCGGCGCTCGCCGTGGCGACGGCCGTCGAGGCCGGCTACCAGGCCGCGGTGATGGCGCCGACCGAGATTCTCGCCGAGCAGCACCTGGTGACGTTCGGCCAGCTGCTGGCCCCGCTCGGCCTCCCGGTCGCGCTGCTGACCTCGGCCGTGACGGGGCGCCAGCGTGCGGCGCGGCTCCGGGCGGCGGTCGCCGGCGAGCTCGCCTGCGTGGTGGGGACGCACGCGCTCGTACAGGAAGGGGTCGAGTTCCGCCGGCTCGGGCTCACGGTCGTCGACGAGCAGCACCGCTTCGGCGTCGAGCAGCGGGCGCGGCTCCGCGCCAAGGGCGAGCACCCCGACCTGCTCGTGATGACGGCGACGCCGATTCCGCGCACGCTGGCGCTGACCCTCTACGGGGACCTGGACGTCTCGCTGCTCGACGAGCTCCCGCCCGGCCGCCGTCCGGTGGTGACGGTGGCGCGGACGGAAGCCAAGCGCCCCGAGATCTACGCGTTCATCCGGGAGCAGATCGCCGCGGGCCGACAGGCCTACGTCCTCTATCCGCTCGTGGAGGAGTCGGCGGCGCTCGACCTCAAGGCGGCGACGGAGATGGCCGAGCGGCTCCGGGCCGAGGTGTTCCCCGACCTCACCGTCGGCCTCCTGCACGGGCGCTTGCGCCCGGCCGAGAAGGAGGCCGTCATGCGCCGGTTCAAGGCGGGCGACATTCACGTCCTCGTGTCCACGACCGTCGTCGAGGTCGGCATCGACGTCCCGAACGCGTCGGTGATGCTGGTCGAGCACGCCGAGCGCTTCGGGCTGTCGCAGCTCCATCAGCTCCGGGGCCGAGTCGGGCGCGGCCCCTGGAAGTCCTACTGCATCCTGCTGACGGGCGGCCACGCCGGGGACGAGGCGCGTCAGCGGATCACTGCCATGACCGAGACGAACGACGGGTTCCGGATCGCCGAGGCGGACCTCCGGCTGCGTGGCCCCGGCGAGTTCTTCGGCACCCGCCAGTCCGGCCTGCCACAGTTCCGCGTCGCCGACCTGGTGCGGGACGCCGCGCTCCTGGAGGAGGCGCGCCAGGAGGCGGTCGGCATTCTCGCCGCCGACCCGGAGCTCCGGGAGCCGGCCCATCGTGGCCTCCGCCACGCGCTGCTCGCGCGGTGGCGGGGCAAACTGGACCTGGCCTCCGTTGGCTGAGGGCGGCTCCCTCGACCGGGCAGGCCCGCGGGGCGGGGGGCCGTGTCGCGGCCCCCGCCGACGGGGAGGCCCGTGCGCGTGATCGCGGGCGAGTTCAAGGGGCGACGCCTGGTGACGCCGCGCGGGCGCCGGACCCGGCCGACTGCCGACCAGGTGCGGCTCGCGCTCATGGACACGCTCGGCCCGTGGCTGCCCCGGGCGCGGGTGCTGGACCTCTACGCGGGCGCGGGCGGCGTGGGCCTCGAGGCCCTCTCGCGCGGCGCCGTGCACGCGACCTTCGTCGAACGCGACGCGCAGGCCCTCCGCGCGCTCGCGGCCAACGTCGAGGCGCTCGGCGTGGCCGGGCGCGCCCGCGTCGTCCGCCAGGACGTGGGGCGGGCCCTCCAGGCCCTCGGTCGGGCGGGGGAGCGCTTCACGATCATCTTCCTCGATCCGCCCTACGAGGACGCGATCGACGCGGCGCTCGAGGGGGTGGCGCGGGCCGGGCTCGCCGCCTCCGACGGGATCGTGATCGCCCAGCACCGGACCAAGCGCCCGCCGGCGGCAGGGTCGGGCACGCTCGTCCTGTCCCGGACGCGAAAGTTCGGGGAGACGACCTTGACGTTCTTTCGAGCGCTCCAGGCCGAGCCGCCAGCGGCGATCTGAGCGGTTTCAAGCGCTTCGGCCTCGCCCTGAATTGTGCGGGACCGGCCTCGCGACCGACCCTCGTGCCCCCCCCGGAGCGGCACCACCACGCGCGCGTGGTCCCTCGTCACCGCCGCCTCCGTCTTCATTCAGTATTGACAGGAGCCCGGCCAAGACCTCACCCTTGTCCATCCTGTAGGCCAGTGGAGGCCCGCACTCACCGTCGGCGAATTCCGGGGAATTGCGATACAGAGCGTGGTGGACGTTTGCCCCTCTCTCGCTCGGCGTTCATGGCATAGGTCTTCCGGCCCGACCCACAGCGGCGACAAGGAAGGAGGCCAACAATGAGGACGAGGCGACAGGAGTTCATCGGAGTCGCGGTTGCACTGGCAGTGTGCTGGGCGGGGGGCGCCCAAGGGGCCGCGCCCCCGCAGAGATGCAAGGAGGGCCATGCCCCGCGGGCGTTCCCGGCGACGGGGCAGACGACTTCCTACCGCGTGGGCGACGACGGGAACATCCAGGCGGACGCCACGCTGAGCTACACCGACAACGGCGACGGGACGATCACCGACAACAACACCTGTCTCGTGTGGGAGAAGAAGAGCGACGACGGCTCGATCCACGACCAGCACAACGTGTACACGTGGGACGGCGCCTTCGACACCCACGTCGCTACGCTGAATGCGACGACTTTTGCCGGGTACAACGACTGGCGCGTGCCAAGCGTGAAGGAGCTCCAGAGCATCTTGAACTACGGGATGAACTTCCCGTCGGTGTCGTCGGAGTTCAACACCAACTGTACGACGGGCAGCACGGTGCTGACCGGGAGCTGTACGGCGGCGTCCGACTACTGGTCGTCGAGTACCGACACCATCGGCTTTCAGTTCGCCTGGGTCGTGGATTTCAACAGTGGCCGCGTCCTCGTGGACTTCAAGCCCGCCCCTCCCAGAAACTACGTTCGCGCCGTGCGGGGCCGCTCGGACCTGGGCCGGGGCGACGAGGACGAGCTGGAACAGGACGACGAGGAGTGACGGCGAAGGCGTAGGGACTCGAACTCGTGCGAGAGCGCGGTCGATCGATTCAGGGAGGTCGCCGAGGCGCTTTTTCGGCCTGGGCCAGTCCCGCAGCCGCCCTCGATCAAAACGAAGTTCGCCCGCGAGGGGGCCTTGACGCCGCCGGCGCCGACGTTGGGTGACCTTCACGGCGCCTTCCCCTTCAGTCCCAACCACTCAGAGCCTCCCGCCATGCCCCGCCGATTTCTGTCGACACGGCGTCGCCTCGGGCCCCTGAACCCCGGGGCCCCCTCTGTGGCCCCGGTCCTGGAGGCCGTCATCCGCAAGGCTCAGGTCAGGGGTCGCCACGGCGGCGGGTCCGACGCGCGGCCAGCGCCGGCACTCTGCAAAGTCTTGCTGGGACCCTCCCCAGATATTCAGGCAATGGTCAAGGAACTGCCGCCCTTGCGAGAAGCTCAGAGGCAAACCCGCGAATTCTTTGCGCGTGGTCGCGGGCGTTTGCAGCCCGTCGCGCGCTTGCCTTGACTTTCTTTCGAGCGCAGGGGTAGCATCGGCGCCGGGTGTCTCGACGACCCGAGGAGGACGCGTGGCCAAGCGTGCGGTCTATCCGGGGATGTTCGATCCCGTGCACAACGGCCACTGCGACCTCATCGAGCGCAGCCTCAGAATCTTCGACGAGCTGATCGTCGCGGTCGTCGCCAATCCCGCCAAGGAGCCGCTCTTCCCCGTGCGCGAGCGCCTCGAGATGATCGACGAGGCGACCTCCAGCCTGTCGAATCTGCGGATCATCTCCTTCGACGGCCTCCTGATCGACCTCGTGGCGCGGGAGCACGCCGACTGCATCGTGCGGGGGATCCGGGCCGTCTCGGACTTCGAGTACGAATTCCAGATGGCGCTCATGAACCGCAAGCTGAGCCCGACCGTGGAGACCGTGTTCCTCATGCCCCACGAGAAGTACACCTACATCTCGTCCCGGCTCATCAAGGAAGTCTCGAGCTTTGGCACCTCGGTGGCCGGCATGGTGCCGCCGCTCGTCGAGAAGCGCCTGGCCGAGAAGCATCCGCGCCGGTAGCCGCGCGGGCGCGACCGCATGAAGCTCGAGGGCTCCTACGCGATGCCCGCGCCGCGCCAGGCGGTGTGGGAGGCGTTCCTCGACCCCGAGCGACTGCGACAGGCGCTCCCCGGCTGCGAGAAGCTCGAGAAGGTCGGCGAGGACGAGTACAAGGCCACGCTGAAAGCCGGGGTGGGCGCCGTCAAGGGCACGTTCGAGGGCAAGGTCCGCCTCTTCGACCTGCAGCCGCCGCAGAGCTACCGGATGACGGTCGAGGGCAGCGGCGGGCCGGGGTTCCTCCGCGGCGAGGCGGTCATGACGCTCAGTGACGGCGCCGACGGGGGCACCACGATCTCCTACACCGCGGACGTCCAGGTGGGCGGCCTGATCGCGGGCGTCGGTCAGCGCATGCTCGGCGGGGTCTCGAAGATGATGGCCGACCAGTTCTTCACCCGCATGACGGAACTCCTCGCGAAGTAACCCCACGGAGGTGCGCGCGATCGGCGCCGGACTCGTCGGAGCCACCTTCTACGCGTCGCTCTACCTGGCCGTCGCCGCCCAGCAGTTCACCCGCTACGCGCACCCGGCCGGAATGGACCTGACGATGGCCGGCATCGTCCCGCGCGACGCCATCCGGATCCTCGTGCGGGCCCTCTGGCCGGTCCTCCTGACGACCAACGCGACCCTGCTCGCGTTCTACGCGGCGACGGGGTTCCTCCTCGGCTGGCTCGCCGCGCGCTTTTGGGCGGCGGTCGCCGGTGCCCAGGGCCGGGCCCTGCCGCGCTGGCTCGAGCTTCCGCTCGTGGCGGCGTCGCTCCTCGCCGTGGCCGCGCTCGCCTTCGCGACGGTCGTGGTTCGCTATCCGTTCCTCTACGATCACCTGCTGAACGCCGAGGGCGGGCTACCGCGGCGGGTCCAGGCCTTCCTCACGCGCTGGGCCGCGCCCGGCGCGCTCGAGGCGTCCCTGTGGGCGCTGATCGGCGTGCTCGCCCTGCCCACGCTCGTGCGCCTGGCCCTCCGGCGGCCGGTGGCCGGGGCGGCCGTCCTCGCGGGCGCGCTCGGCCTCGTCGGCTGGCACCCCTCGGCGAAGGCGACCGGGCTCAACGAGGGACCGAACGTCGTCCTGATCTTCCTCGAGTCGGCCCGGAGCGACTTCTTCTCGATCAACGGCCATCCAGAGCTCACGTCGCCGCGTCTCGACCGGCTCGTCGCCGAGGGGGGCGTGACGTTCACGGATGCCTGGGCCCACGCGAACTCCACGGTGGCCAGCGTGGTGACGGTCATGACGTCGGCGTACGCCTACCGGCACGGCATGCGGAGCATGTTTCACGGCGACGAGTTCGCCCGCCCCGCCCTGCGGCGGCTTCCCGCCCTGCTCCACGACCGGGGCTTCGCGACGCGGGTCGTCACCGACTGGGACGGCGACGTGACCTATCTCAACGAGCGGGTGCTGCCGGGATTCGACCGCTACGACGTGGCGGAATTCGGGATGATCAGCTACGTCAAGCAGATCTATTCCCAGCACTTCCTCTTCCTCGCCCTCACCGACAACCGGCTCGGCCACCGGGCCTTCTCGACCTTCTACCGCGCCGGCGGCGGCTACACGCCGGCGGGCAGCGACCTCTATTACCGGGCCCGGATCGAGCAGAATCTGGCCGAGCTCGGGAGGACCCGGCGCTTCTTTCTGACGCTCTTCTTCGCCGACCCCCACTTCAACTACCGCTGCGGGTACCCCTACTATGGGCGCTTCACCGACCCCGACTACGAGGGCCCGAACAAGTACCAGGCCATGTCGAACCCGACCGTCGACCTGGTCCCCGGCCGCGAGCGCGAGGCGCGCCAGATCAGGGGTCTCTATGCGGGCTGCGTCAACGAGCTCGACGATAACATCGGGTCGGTCGCCGACACCCTCCGCCGCTTGGGGCTCGACCGGCGCACCCTCCTCGTCGTCACCGGCGACCACGGCGAGCGGCTCCCCGACCGGTGGAGCTTTCGCTACGGGCGGAACGGGGCCTGGCTCGACCCGGACCAGTTTCACGTGCCGCTCGTCTTCATCCATCCCCCGGTGCCGATCGCCCAGCCGGTCGTGGCCGCCACGGTGCGCCACGTCGACATCATGCCGACGATCCTCGAGCTGCTCGGCCTCCCCGTCCCGCCCGGCCTCGACGGGACGAGCCTCGTCCCACTGATGCGGGACGCCGCCAGGGACCCGCACCTCGACGTCTTCGGCGAGACGGGCTTTCAGTGGGTGCCGGCGAAGCCTCCCTACCTCAGCTACCCGCCGATGACCGAGGTCATCTCGTTTCGCCGGGACGAAGGGGGCGCGCTCCTCCCCCGCTATTTCCTCGACCGGAGCTGTCTGGCGCGGATGAACCTCGCCCGGCACCGGTTCATCCGGACGGGGCACTGGGAGCTCACCTACCGGCCCACGGTCGACGGCGCCGAGGTCGGGCTCTACGACTGGCAGACCGACCCGGCTCTGACGCGGAACCTGGCCGCCCTGCGGCCGGAGGTGGCGGCGGAGCTCACGGGCCGACTCTTCCGGTGGGCGCTCGGCGATCCGGAGCTCACGGTGCGCCAGGGCTGGCTCGCCGCCCGCGATCCCGACGCCCTCGCGCGGTGCGCGCCGCCCCGGTCTGGCTGAGGCGCGCCGACGACGGGAGACAGAATGGACACGACCGTGATCGTCGCCGACCTGGCCGCACGGCTCCGGAGCGCGGGGGGGCCGGACGGGCTCTGGGTGAGCGCGGCCGACGCCCAGCGGGTCGGCGGCTGGGAGCTTGGGCCCGAGGGGGCCTGCCAGGGCAGCCGTTGCGTGCCGCTGCCGCCGGGCGTGGTCCGGGACGGACTGCTGGATCTCGCGGGGCTCGCCCGCTACCTCGGCCAACCGGTGGTCCACGACTCGACGAACGACGTCTGGGTCATCGGAGAATCGGCGGACGACCTCCGGGAGGGCCTCGGCTCGCTCGAGGCCCCGGACTTCACCCTCCCGGACCTCGAGGGCCGTCGACACCGGCTCTCGGATTATCGGGGTGCCAAGGTCTTTCTCGTCACGTGGGCCTCGTGGTGAGGGTGCCGCTTCGACCTGCCGGGCTGGCAGGCCCTCTACGCCGAGCTCCGGGAGCTGAAGTTCGTCGTGCTCACGGTCGCGCAGGACAGCCGGGGCGCCGAGACGGCGGGGGAGTGGATCCGCGCCGCCCGGCCCGAGCACCCCGCGCTGATCGACCGGACCCACCGGGTCGCCGCCCTCTACGGCATGGTGAACGTGCCCTCGAGCGTCTGGATCGACGAGCGCGGCCGCCTCGTCCGGTGGGGCGAGGTCGCGTTCGTGGATAACCGCTGGCAGGCGTACACGAAGAGCGACATGGAGCCGTACCTCGCCGGCCTTCGCGACTGGGTCCGGCGGGGCGCGGCGAGCCCCTTCGCGCTCACGCCCGCCGAGCTCCGGCGGCGGCTCTCCGGGCCGTCCCCCGAGCACGCGCTCGCCGCCGCCAACTTCCGCATGGGCCAGGAGCTCCACGCGCGGGGCGCCGCCGTGGACGCCGTCGCCTACTTCAAGGAGGCGCAGCGGCTCCACCCGGAGAACTGGCGCTACAAGCGCCAGGCGTGGCAGCTCACCGACGCGGAGCGGTACTACGGGACGAGCTTCGGCGCGGAGGTGGCGAAACTCGGCGGGCGCCCGTACTACCCGCCGCTCGACCTCCCGTCAGTCGAGTAGCGCGCGAGCGCCGCGGGCGATCGACTCGGCGTCGATGCCGTAGTGGCGGTAGAGGGCGGCGCGGGTTCCCGACTGCCCGAAGTCGTCGACGCCGAGCGGGAGCTGGAGCGTCCCCAAGGCGGAACCGAGGAAGCCGAGCGCGTGGGAGTGGCCGTCGAGCACGCTGACGACGGGCGCCTGGACCTCGTCGTCGCGCACGAGCGTTTCGAGGTGTGAGCCGGCCTCGCCGCCCTTGCGGGCGGCCACGTAGCCCCGGTAGAGCAGGTCGGGGCTCGTGATCGCGAACACGTTGGCCCGGATCCCGTCCGCCTCCAGGAGCCCTCCCGCCTCGACGGCCTCCGGCACCATCACGCCGGTCGCCCAGAGGGTGACGTCGGGCCGGCCGCGATCGACGAGCCGGTAGCCGCCCTCGAGCACCGCCCGGCGCTCGACCGCGCCGCCGCGGAGCGCCTGCTCGATCGGCCGGGTGGAGAGGCGCAGGTAGAGGCTCTCGCCCGTGCCGTCGGCGATCCGCCGGAGGCCCTCGAGGAGGATCCACTCCGTGTCCTGGGCGAACGTCGGCTCGTAGTAGGTGCAGTGCGGGAGCGCGATGCCGAGCGACGGGGTCACGACCGACTGGTGGGCGCCGCCTTCGGGCGAGAGGCTCACGCCCGACGGCGTCGCCGCCACGACGAAGCGCGCGCCCGAGTAGAGCGCGTGGAGGAGCGCGTCGAGGCCGCGGGCGACGAAGGGATCGTAGAGCGTGCCGAGCGCCAGCAGCGGCTCGCCCGCGAGGTCGTCGGCGAGGCCGAGGGCGGCCAGCAGGAGGAACAGGTTGTGCTCGGCGATGCCGAGCTCGAGGTGCTGGCCGCCGGGCGACTGGCGCCACTGCACGGCCTGGGGAATGCCGCGGTCGCCGAAGTAGTCCGGGCGCTTCTCGGGGAAGTAGACGCCCCGCCGGTTGATCCAGCCCGCGAGGTGCGTGGTGACCGCGACGTCGGCCGAGACCGTCACGATCCGCTCGGCCACGGGCAGGCGCGCCAGCGCCCCCAGCACCCGACCGAACGCCTCCTGGGTGGACGTGGCGCCCGTGTAGGTCGAGTCGAGCGTCGGGGGCGGCTCCGGGCGCGGGCGACCCGCCGGGCGCGGGGCGCGGAAGAGGGGCGGGAGGGCCGCGATGTGCCGGCCCTCGAGGCTCTCGGGGCCGAAGCGCGCGAGCGGGTCGTCGGCGGGCACGCCGAGCGCTTGGCGCAGCGCCTCGAGCTGCGCCGCCGTCAGCAGCATGCCGTGGTTCAGCGGGTCGCCGGCGAAGGGCAGCCGCCAGCCCTTGATCGTGTCGGCGATGATCACGGTCGGCCGCTCGCGCTCGCTCTCGGCCTCGGCCAAGGCGTCGAGCACGGCCGCGAGGTCGTGGCCGCCGACGTCGGCCAGGAGCTCCTTGGGCGCGTCCGTGAGCTCCCGGACCCGCTCGGGGGGCAGGCAGAGCAGGCTCTGATACTCGGCGTGCGTCATCGCCTCGAGCCGCCGGATCAGCCCCGGGTGCCGCCGGAGCCGGGTGCCCCAGCGCAGCGGGATGAGTCGCCAGCCCGCCGCGCGGAACATCTCCGTGATGTGGCCGCGGCGGGCGTCGGGCGTGA
>Ga0209689_1004240_pt1 | contig 10409 bp, 9 predicted proteins | sample GraSoiAngelo_149_FD_187119 | JGI IMG/M metagenome (GOLD analysis project Ga0209689, IMG submission 187119) | Grasslands soil microbial communities from the Angelo Coastal Reserve, California, USA - 14_1009_09_30cm (SPAdes) (version 2) | ecosystem: Environmental > Terrestrial > Soil > Grasslands ...
TCGGCGAACTGGTGGGTAAACGAGCGCGTATCCTCGATCCGCCAGCGGATGGACACCGAGAAGGCGAGCGGCACCCCGTCGCCGAGCCGGATGTCCTTCAACTCCGTCTGATGGATGTGATCGCGCTGGGCCAGATCCGACCTCCCGCAGCCCGTCATCCCCAGGCCGCCCATGACAACCAACAGCACGACTAGCATGAACCTCCGTCCGATCATTGTTGTCTCCTCTCTGCCGCGACGCTGCGCGGTCGCCTGGAGAGGAGAGCAACAGGCATACCACACCAACGTGTTGAGATTTCCAGCACTTCGGCGACGGCCGCGCGGGGCCGTCCCCGCATCCCCGCATGGCGCGCGGGGAAGCCGGCGCGGCGCTAGGGCGGCCATCGCAATGGAACTTGGTGCGGGCCGGCGTCCCACGCTCGACGGCGATGGTGATGACTGGCCACAAGACGGAAGGCCGCCCAGGCACGGTGATCGCGCTGGACAAAGTATTGGGAGAAGTGGAGCCAGGTGACAGTAGGGGCCGTGTGGTAACGTATCGAAATCGCGTCGGGCGAGAGTGGCGGAACTGGCAGACGCGCTGGACTTAGGATCCAGTGGGGCAACCCATGGGGGTTCAACTCCCCCCTCTCGCACCACCACTCCCCGCTCAGGTAGCAGCGTGTTCCGTTCGACAGTATCCTGTGGCGATGGCCGATAGACCCGATCTCTCCGCCCTCAAGATCGACGAGCACGCGCGACGCGGACCGCAGCGTCACGGCCGGCGTGTGCTCGTCATTCTGACCGTCGGCCTCCTCGCCCTCGGCGGCACCGGCTATGCCCTGCTCCGCGAGCAGGTTCCCGAGGTGCAGACGGCCATCGTGCGCGCGGACAAGGGCGGCCGGCCCGCCCTTCTCAACGCGAGCGGGTACGTGACGCCGCGTCGCCGCGCCACCGTGGCCGCCAAGATCACCGCGCGCGTGAACGAGATCTACGCGGAGGAGGGGATGCGCGTCGAAGTAGGCCAGATCCTCGCGCGCCTCGACGATTCGGACGCCAAGGTGCGCCTCACCGCCGCCATCGCCGATCGTGACGCCACCGCGGCCGCCCTCGGCGACCTCCAGGTCAATCTCGTCAATGCAGAGCGTGAGCTGAAGCGGAACGAGGAGCTCTTCCAGCGTCGTCTCATCGCCGAGCAGCAGATCGACGCGGCCCGCCTCGCCGTCGACAGCTTCAAGGCGCGGATCGTGCTGGCCCGGCAGCAGATCGGCGCGGCCGACGCGCGGATCAAGATGGCCGAGCAGGACATCGACAACTGCATCGTGCGGGCGCCCTTTGCCGGCGTCGTGGTCTCCAAGGACGCCCAGCGCGGGGAGATGGTGTCCCCCATCTCCGCGGGCGGCGGCTTCACGCGCACGGGCATCGCCACCCTCGTGGACATGACCTCGCTCGAGATCGAGGTGGACGTGAACGAGTCGTACATCGCGCGGGTCCGGGACGGGCAGCCCGTCACCGCCATCCTCGACGCCTATCCCGACTGGCAGATCCCCGGCAAGGTCCGCACGCTGATCCCCACCGCGGACCGGCAGAAGGCCACCGTGAAGGTGCGCGCGTCCTTCGACAAGCTCGACCCGCGCATCCTGCCCGACATGGGGGTGAAGGTGACCTTCCTCGGCGACGAGCCGACCGCGGCGCCTTCCAGTGGCCGCGTGCTCGTGCCCCGGACGGCCATCCGCGACGACGGCGGGAAGCCCACGGTGTTTCTCTATCGCGACGGGCGGGTGGAGCGCCGCGTGCTCGGGCTCGGACAGGCGCGCGGCAACGATCAGGAGGTGATCGCGGGACTGGCCGACGGCGACCAGATCGTGACGGCGGGCGCCAAGGATCTCCGCGACGGGCAGCGCGTCAGCGTGAAGCGATGAGCCTCATCGAGGTGCGCGGGCTCGGCAAGATCTACGAGCGGGGCAGCGAGGAGCTGCACGTGCTTCGCGGACTGAGCCTCGACGTCGAGGCGGGCGAGTTCGTGGCCTTCATGGGCCCGAGCGGCTCCGGCAAGACCACCCTCCTCAACCTCCTCGGCGGCCTCGACCTGCCCTCGGAGGGCAGCATCAGGGTGGCGGGCGACGAGATCACGCGGATGTCCGGGGGCAAGCTCACGGAGTGGCGCGCGCGGCACGTGGGGTTCGTCTTCCAGATGTACAACCTCATTCCCGTGCTCACGGCATTCCAGAACGTGGAGCTGCCCCTCCTCCTCACGCGCCTCACCAAGGCGGAGCGCCGCCGGCACGTGGAGACGGCGCTCGCCGTGGTCGGCCTCGAGGACCGCATGCAGCACTACCCGCGCCAGCTCTCCGGGGGCCAAGAGCAGCGGGTGGGCATCGCGCGCGCCATCGTGGCCGACCCCACGTTCCTGCTGTGCGACGAGCCCACGGGCGATCTCGATCGGAAGAGTGCGGATGAGGTGGTCGAGCTCCTGGACCGGCTCGTCCGCGAGTACGGCAAGACCGTGCTCATGGTCACCCACGACCCGCTCGCCGCGAAGCGCGCCCATGTGACCCGTCTCCTCGAGAAGGGCGCCCTCGTGGACGCATGAAGTACGCTCGGCTCGTCGTCGCCAATCTGTTCAGGAAGAAGACCCGCACCACGCTGACCGTAGGCTCCTTCGCCGTCGCCCTCTTCCTCTTCGGGCTCCTCATGGTCGTGCACGGCGCCTTCTCGCAGGGCGTGTCGGTGGCCGGAGCGGACCGGCTCGTGGTGGTGAACCGCGTGTCGCTCATCCAGCCCCTCCCCCTCGCGTATCGTGATCGGCTCCTGCGCATTCCCGGGGTGTCCCAGGTGACGTTCGCGAACTGGTTCGGCGGTGTCTACCAGGACGAACGCAACTTCTTCCCGCAGTTCGCCGTTGACACCCAGGGTTACCGGCAGATGTTCCCCGAGTTCGTCGTCGACGACGGGGAGTGGACCGCCTTCCTGGGCGACAAGGAGGGCGCCATCGTCGGTGAAGGCCTTGCCGAGCGCTTCAAGTGGAAGATGGGCGACCGCATCCCCGTGCGCGGGACGATCTATCCCGGCACCTGGGAGTTCAACATCCGCGGCATCTATCACGGCCAGCGGGTCCAGGACGACGTCACGCAGTTCTGGTTCCGCTGGGACTATCTCGACGAGCGCACGCTCGGCCGCAAGGGGATCGTGGGCTGGTACACCGTGCGCATCGGCAACCCCGAGGAGGCCACGGGCATCGCCAAGGCCATCGACGAGCGCTTCGCCAACTCGCCGTTCGAGACGCGAACGGACACCGAGAAGGCCTTCGCGGCGGGCTTCGTCAAGCAGATGGGCAACATCCAGCTCCTGATGATGAGCGTCGGCAGCGTGGTGTTCTTCACCCTGCTCCTCGTCACCGGCAACACCATGGCCATCGCCGTCCGCGAGCGCACGCGCGAGCTGGCCGTGCTGAAGGCCATCGGCTTCTCCGACGCCTTCGTGCTCGTCATGGTGATCGCGGAGACGATGGTGGTGGCGGCCGTGGGTGGTGGGGCCGGCCTCGGGCTGACCAAGCTCCTGACCCTGCGCGGAGATCCCACGGGCGGGCTCCTGCCCTTCTTCCATCTCTCGGGAGAGGCGATCGTCCTCGGGTTCGCGCTGGCCCTGGCCGTCGGCCTGGTCGCGGGCTTTCTCCCCGCGCTCTCCGCCGGCCGCCTGCGCGTGGCCGACGCCCTCCGCCGGGTCTGAGATGGCCATCCCGCTCGCCTACAACCTGCGGTCCCTGCGCGCGCGGTGGACATCGACGGTGGTGGCCGTGCTCGGCATCGCGGGGACGGTCGGCGTGTTCGTGGCCATGCTCTCGCTCGCCAAGGGCTTCGAGGCCACCCTCGTGGCCTCCGGCTCGCCGCGCAACGCGATGGTCCGTCGCGCCGGCGCCACCAGCGAGATGGACAGCGGCGTCCCCATCGACCAGATCCGCGTGGTCGAGGATGCGCCGGGCATCGCGCGGGTGCCCGGCCTCGGCCTGCTCGTGAGCCCCGAGGTGGTGGTCGTGGCGGCCTTCCCCCTCAAGGGTCGAGATACCGATGCGAACGCGCAGGTGCGCGGGGTCTCCCCCCGGGCACTCGACGTGCGGCCGAGCGTGAAGCTGGTCGCGGGCCGGATGTTCCGGCCGGGGCTGACGGAGCTGGTGGTGGGCAAGAACGTCGCCGCCGCGTACGAGGGTCTCGACCTCGGCGACACCGTGCGGTTCGGGGGCGGCACGTGGACGGTGGTGGGCGTGGTGGACGCCGGGGGAACCGCGTTCGATTCCGAGCTCTGGTGCGACGCCACCGTGCTCAAGCAGGTCTTCCAGCGGCCGGCGGGCTCGTTTCAGTCGGTGACGGTGCGGCTCGACTCACCGGCGGCGTTCGACGGCTTCAAAGCCGCCCTCACCTCTGACCCCCGCCTGACCGTGCAGGTCGATCGCGAGGTGGACTACTACGCCAAGCAGTCGCAGCAGCTGACCATGCTCATCACCGTGCTGGGCAGCATCGTGGCCGTGGTGATGGGGATCGGGGCGATCTTCGGCGCGCTCAACACCATGTACTCGGCGGTGACGGAGCGGGCGCGGGAGATCGCCACCATGCGGGCCATCGGGTTCGGTGCGGGCAGCGTGGTCGTCTCGTTCGTGATCGAGGCGCTGTGCATCGCCCTCGTGGGCGGCGTCCTCGGCTGCCTCGTCGTGCTGCCCCTCAACGGCCTGACCACGGGGACGATGAACTGGCAAACCTTCTCCCATCTCGCCTTCGCGTTCCGGATCACCCCGATCCTCATGGCCTGGGGCGTGGCCTTCGCCTTGCTCATGGGCCTGGTGGGCGGCGTGCCTCCCGCGCTCCGCGCGGCGCGGGCGCGCGTGGCGGTGGCCCTCCGCGAGCTGTAGGCATGATGCTTCCCGATGGTGTAGGATGTGCCTCTCATCGACCCTCGTGTCAGGAGCCCGAATGAAAGTCGCCGTCGAAGAGGTCAGTGCCTGCAAGCGCAAGCTGCAGGTGGAAGAAGGCCCCGAGGTCGTCCGCGCCGCGTGGCAGAAGGCTTTCTCGCGCGTCCAGAAAGAGGCGCGCCTGCCCGGCTTCCGCAAGGGCAAGGTGCCCTCGAGCATGATCAAGCTCCACTTCGCCGACGAGGTCCGGCAGGAAGTCGCCCGCCGCCTCATCCCCGAGATCTACCGCCAGGCCCTCGCCGAGACACAGATCAAGCCGGTGGAGGAGCCGGATCTCCAGCAGGTGAGCCTGGAGGAGGATGCGCCCCTCAAGTTCGAGGCCCTGGTCGAGATCAAGCCCGCCATCACGCTCGGGCAGTACACGGGGCTCAGCGTGACGCACGCCCCCAAGCCCTTCGAGGACCGCGAGGTGGACGAGACCCTCGAGCACCTGCGGGAGCAGCACGCGGAGTTCCGCACGGTGGAGCGCGCGGCGGATCCGGGCGATCTCGTGCTCATGGACTACACGCTCACCCCTGAGGGCATGGAGCCGCGCAGCGAGAAGGGCTATGGCTTCGTCATCGGCTCGGGCGGTGTCATGCCCGAGATCGAGGAAGCCGTCATCGGCCTGAACGCGGGCGGGGAGCGCACGGTCAACGTCCGCTTCCCCGACGCGCACCAGACGGAGTCGCTGCGCGGCAAGTCGGGAGTGGCGCAGGTCAAGGTCAACGAGGTGAAGGAGAAGATCCTCCCTCCGCTAGACGACGAGCTCGCCAAGACGGTGGGCCAGGTCGACACCCTGGACGCCCTCAGGGCCGAGGTGCGCAAGGGGCTGCAGACCCGGCGCGAGAGCGAGAACCGGCGCGCCCTCGAGGAGGCCGTCACGGATGCCGTGCTCGCCAGCCACCCCATCGAGGTGCCCGAGGCCCTCGTCCTCCGGCAGGTGGGCCACCTGATCGAGCACACCAAGGAGCGCATGCGGCGTCAGGGGATGGATCCCGAGAAGCTGCCCTGGGACTACGGCAAGCTGCTCCAGGAGCTGCGGCCGGGGGCCGAAAAAGCCGTCCGGCGGGCCCTGATCCTGGAGGCTATCGCCGAGAAGGAAGGGCTCAACCCGTCCGAAGCCGACATCGAGGCGGAGATCGAGAAGATCGCCGTCGCGAATAACCGGCCCGCCCCGGCCGTGAAGCGCATGATGGACCAGAGCGGAGACCTGGCGGGCCTGCGCCACTCCCTGGGCGAGGCCCGCACGATGGATTTTCTGATCTCGAAGGCTTCCGTGGCCGCCTAGGGTAAACTGGCCACATGGCAAAGAGGAGACGTCCGATGGGTCTGGTTCCGATGGTGGTCGAGCAGACGCCTCGCGGTGAGCGGGCGTTCGACATCTTTTCCCGGCTCCTCAAGGAGCGAATCATCTTCCTTCCCACCTACATCGAGGACGAGATCGCGAACCTCGTGATCGCCCAGATGCTCTTCCTCGAGGCCGAGGACCCCGACAAGGACATCAGTCTCTACATCAACTCGCCGGGGGGCTCGGTGACGGCGGGCATGGCCATCTACGACACCATGCAGTACGTCAAGGCGGACGTGAGCACGATCTGCATGGGGCAGGCGGCGTCGATGGGGGCGCTCTTGCTGGCCGCGGGAGCCCGGGGCAAGCGCTTCGCCCTGCCGCACGCGCGGATCATGATCCACCAGCCCCTGGGCGGCGTGCAGGGGCAGGCCACGGACATCGACATCCAGGCCAGAGAGATTCTCCGGATGCGCGAGGAGCTCAACCGCATCCTCCTGCACCACACGGGGCAGACCATGGAGAAGATCCAGCGCGACACCGACCGCGATTTCTTCATGACCTCCGAGCAGGCCAAGGAATACCACATCGTCGACGAGGTCATCTCCTCGAAGCCTACGCCCCGGGCCGTCCCAGAGGCGGCAATGGCAGGCAGGCCGTAGGAGAGATCGGATGGCCGCGCGCACGCGCGAAGGTAGCGGGACGCTCAAGTGCTCGTTCTGCGGCAAGAGCCAGAACGACGTCCGCAAGCTGATCGCCGGCCCCACCGTCTACATCTGCGACGAGTGCATCGAGCTGTGCAATGACATCATCGCGGAGGAGTGGGAAGAGGAAAAGAGCCGGGACATCCGGAGCCTCCCCAAGCCCGCGGAGATCAAGAACGTGCTCGACCAGTACGTGGTCGGGCAGGAGCGGGCCAAGAAGATCCTCGCCGTGGCCGTGCACAACCACTACAAGCGCATCGAGGCCGGCTCCGAGACGGGCGGGGGCGAGGTGGAGCTGCAGAAGGCCAACATCCTTCTCGTCGGCCCCACGGGTTCCGGCAAGACCCTCCTCGCGCAGACGCTGGCCAAGATGCTTCACGTGCCCTTCACCATCGCCGACGCCACCACCCTGACGGAGGCGGGCTATGTCGGCGAGGACGTGGAGAACATCATCCTCCGGCTGCTCCAGTCCGCCGACTACGACGTGGACCGGGCCCAGCGGGGCATCGTCTACATCGACGAGATCGACAAGATCGCGCGCAAGAGCGAGAACCCGTCCATCACCCGCGATGTCTCGGGCGAAGGCGTCCAGCAGGCCCTCCTCAAGATCCTCGAAGGCACGGTGGCCAACGTGCCGCCCCAGGGTGGACGCAAGCATCCCCACCAGGAGTTCATCCAGGTCGACACCGCCAACGTGCTCTTCATCTGCGGCGGCGCCTTCGTGGGGCTCGACAAGATCGTGGAGGGCCGGATCGGCAAGACGGGCATGGGCTTCGGCGCCGAGGTCAAGAGCCGCGAGGACCGGCGGGTGGGCGATCTCCTCGCCATGGTGCAGCCGGAGGACATGCTCAAGTACGGGCTCATCCCCGAGTTCGTGGGGCGGCTTCCCGTGGTGGCGACGCTGCATGACCTGGACGAGCCCGCGCTCGTGCGCATCCTGCGCGAGCCGAAGAACGCCATCATCAAGCAGTACCAGAAGTACTTCGACCTCGAGAAGGTGCGGCTGAAGTTCACCGACGACGCGGTGGCCGCGGTGGCCCGCGAGGCCATGAAGCGGGGGACAGGCGCGCGGGGGCTGCGCGCGGTCCTCGAAGAGGTCATGCTGGAAGTGATGTACGAGCTGCCGTCCATCCCGGGGCTCAAGGAGTGCATCGTCACCCGCGAGGTCATCCTCAACCGCGAGCGCCCCATCCTCATCTCGGAGCCGAAAGAGCAGTCCGCCTGAGCGTCACCCCCTGACCGTCACCCTTTGACGGGGTGTCTCATCCACACGTTGGCTTCCTCGTAGCGGCCCGTATTGCGCCTCACGTCGATCTTGATCGGCTGAAATGCGCCCGGCACCACGTAGTTGCCGGTTTCCAGGAAGCGCAGCCCCGTCCATTCCTCCCAGCGCGCAACGGTGTCGGTGATGACCATGGCCTTGGGCGCCACGCGCAGGATCTCGGCGCCCATCCGCTGGTGGACGCGGAGCCAGGGGTCGAAATGCGTGCCGTCGGCGCGGGCCCACGTGATATAGCGCTCCATGGGCGTGAGGGGATAGAGCTGCTTGAGCGACGGCCGCACGGGGGCGATCAGCGTCTTGAGCCCGTGCTGCCGGGCGAGCGCGGCCATGGCTTCGATGACCTTCGTGCTCAGCCCGCGGGCCCGCTGCGACTCGTCCACGATGGCGGCCAGCGCCGAGAGCGCCGTCGCTTTCCGGCCTTCTTGCTTCACGGCCAGACCGCGCTCGAGGATCTCCGTGATGTCAGGCGGGAGATCGGCCGCCGAGCCGTCGCAGATCAAGGGGATGGTGTTCCCGACGGCCACGAGGGCGCCCGTCTCATCCCAGACCCCGAACTGGAAATCGGCGAAGTCGGAATAGATGCGGTGAAAGAGGCCACCCGTGCCGTCTCCCTCCGAGAGAAACCGTGGCCAGGCCTGGCTGTGGAAGTCGCTGAAGCGCGCCCGGAGCGCCGGCTCGTCTCTGAGGGAACGCACCTTCAATTCCATGCCCGAATGATCGCCGAAGGGCGCCCACGAGTCCATCCGTCGCCAGCCCTTTTACGGGACGACGGATCAGGGCTTACGCGTGGTCGATCTCCTCGCGCGCGTCGACGGGTCAGGCATCGAAGCGGGAAGACTCACGACCGGGCGGAGCCGGAAACAGACGCACCAGCATGGGACCAGGCGTGGTGAATGACCGATCGGATCTGATCGACGGAGAAAGGCTTGCCCAGCACAAAATCCACCCCGTTCGCCTTGGCATCTTCAGGACCCAGGCGGTCCAGGTAGCCTGTCATGAGCGCGATCGTGGTGCCTGGCCAGCGCTGCTTGAGTCGATTCGCCACCTCGAGTCCGGAGATGCCGGGAAGGCCGACGTCCACGATGACCAGGTCGAACCTGCGTGTCTCGAGCTCGACCAGGCCGGACTCGCCATCCTCGCAGCACACGACCGTGTGACCGTATCGGTCGAGGAGCTCGCGGAGTACCTCGCGCACTTGGCTCGAGTCGTCCACGACCAGGATTTGCGCTCCCGGCGCGATCTGCGGCACGGATGCGAAAGGGGTGGCTACGGTCTCGGCGGGAGCGATCTTCTCTGGACTGGCGGCGCCGGGCAGGCAAATCGTGAACGTGCTGCCCTTGCCGAACGCGCTCTCGACCACGATCTCGCCGCCGTGTCGGTTCACGATGGCATACGCTCCGCTCAGGCCGAAGTCCCGGCCCTTCTCCCGCTTCGTGGTGAAGAAAGGATCGAAGATGCGGAAGCGCACCCCGGCCGGCATTCCCACGCCCGTGTCCGTCACGTGGCAGCGCACGCGCTCCCCGTCCGTGTCGGTGCGGAACGTGAGCTGTCCGCCGTCGGGCATGGCGTCGAGCGCGTTGACGGCGATGGTGCTGAGCACGTTGCGGAGCTCCGTCACATCGCCTGACACCATGGGAACGTTCCCCAGCTCGGCGTGGACCTCGCCGACGATGTTCCGCGGCGCGAGCTGCGTGTTCCAGCGAGCGCGGATCGAAGAGACGATCTCGGACACCAGCGGGTTGAGATCCACGGGCTGGAAGGGACGGGCGGGGCGCGTGCGGCTGAAATCCTGGAGGCGCCGGACAATCCGGGTGCCTTCGAGCGCCACACGCTCGATCATCCGGACGGACTGGACGACGTCCTGATCCTGCGCGTCTGCGGCAAGGATCTGGGCTCGCGCCAGGATGCCGGAGAGGGTGTCGGTGAAGTCGTGAGCCACCTCGCCGGCCATCTCGCGGAAGGCGCTCAAGCGCTCCTGCTGCATCTTCTGCCGATAGGCAGCCAGCAGCGCTTCAAAGTGAGCTCGGAGCTCGCCGAGGTCCGATCGTCCCGGCGTGTCACTCTGCCGCGCGGCCACCAAGCTGGGCTCAGGAGTCATGCGCTTTCCTACGCGATCAACTGTGCGCTAGCCTCGCCTCGCGGGCGAAGGGACTCGTTCGGGGCGGACCCTGTAATTTTTGTACCGCGTCAGTGACCAGCTCTTTCATCTCGT
>Ga0209689_1004246_pt1 | contig 10402 bp, 8 predicted proteins | sample GraSoiAngelo_149_FD_187119 | JGI IMG/M metagenome (GOLD analysis project Ga0209689, IMG submission 187119) | Grasslands soil microbial communities from the Angelo Coastal Reserve, California, USA - 14_1009_09_30cm (SPAdes) (version 2) | ecosystem: Environmental > Terrestrial > Soil > Grasslands ...
CCGATCCCGGTGAACGCGAAGACGTTCATCTTCACGCGGTACAGGAGTTGGCCGCACAGCACCCCCGCGAAGATGATCCCGATCGTCGCGATGAACGTCCCCGGGTACTTGCTCCAAAAAACAGCGATAAGGGCGATGAAGGCGGCCGAGATGATGATGAGATAGAACAGCACGAACGCGAGGAGGTTCGTCCGCCCCTTTGCGCCCGTGAACTCATAAGTGATCGGACCGAATGAGCGGCCCTCTTTCCGGACGGACAGCATCATCGCGCCGTAGTCCTGCAACCAGCCGATGAAGAAGTTCCCGCCGATAATCCAAATCAGCGCCGGAAGCCATCCAAACTTGATCCCGATGAACGGCCCGAGGATCGGACCGAGGGCCGCGACGCTTTTGAATTGGTATCCCCAAAGGACGTACCGACTGACGGGGAAGTACTCCACGCCGTCCATGTACATGTGGGCGGGCGTGGTCCGCTTCGCGTCCGACCGCCACACGCGGCGGTCGATCCACTTCCCGTAGCCCCAGTACGCGATCCCATAAAGAACAATCGTCGCCACGACCCACAAGAACGGTGTCCCTAGAAAGTCGGCCACGTACTCGCCTCCTCTACCCCGAGCCCCCTGTCAGAGGCTGCCGTGGATAATCGTCTCAGGGCGCTTAAAAGTCACGTTTACCGGCCTCGCCGATTGGCCGAGCCGCGAGATGCCGGGTCGCGTTGCCCGCAATTCTCGCGCCCGAAAGCACTTAGGGTCGAAGGTCATCTTTCCTTCGTGGCCTCGAAGCCGCCGAAGGTCCAGCTCGTGGGCTTGCTCCCGGCCATTCTCAAGCCGTGCGGGCCCGCCTGCGCGCAGCCGTTCACCCAGCGGAACGTGGAGGCGCTGAGAGAGGAAGAGTGGCAGGAGACCCCGGGCTTCGTGCTCGAGAACGCGGAACGGGCGCATCACATTGCCGAAGACCTGTTCCGCGATTTCGGGGACAGCGTCCGGATCGAGGTCGTCGGACTGGACTCGCCGAGGGGCGTCTGGCTGGGCCTCCGGTACCGCATCGGCAAAGGATTCGCGGTCGTCGTGGATGGCCACGAGGTGTTTCGGGATCCCAAGGACTCGGGTCCGGTCAAGGATGCCGTGTCGCGGGCGCTCTCGACTCGTCCTTCCCGAGCGTGACGACTAGCCCGGCGTCTAGGCCGCGGCCCTCGCAAGTTCCGCTCGGAACAGGATCGGCAGTCCGCCGAGCCACAGGATCTCGAAGACCAGGGACACGATCGAAGGCAACGTCGCCTCGGGCCCGAACACCGCGAACGCAAGGACAACGGTCAGCCCGAGGTTCTTGAACGACGAGAAGGCCGTGACGGCCACCCGGTCCGCCCACGGGACATGCAAAGTTCGCGTGACGACGAACACAAGTCCGCCGAGAAGGAAGGTCCGTCCGAACCCCAACACCGCGAGGGACGCGATGAGCTCAGGGTGGGCCAGCAAGGGACCTCGAGTCGAGCCGGCAATCGCGATCACGAGGAAGAAGAACGAGATGCTCACCGCACTGGTCCGGAACTCGGCGGTGCGGGACCACCGCCGAAAGAAACGCGACGCGACGAGAGGCACTCCTATCAGCAGGACCGTCTGCAAGACGAGCGCCTCGAACGGCGCGGTTTGATTCGTGAACGCCAAGGTGATCGCGGGCACGAGCCCGAGGCCCAGCACGTACAGAAGGGCGAGGGAGACCAGGGACCGTCGCGTATCCCCTTTGAGGATTGAGGTGATCGGCACGACGGCAATCGCCGGCGGGACGGCTGCCATGAGAACCCAACCATTCCGGATCTGGGGATCCGGACTCAGGACCGCGAACGAAAGGATGAGGCCGCTCAGGACCACGTAGCTCATCCCGAACGCGACGAGGAACCGTCGCAGCTCCTCCCGCGGCGAGATTCCGGAAATCGAAATCTCGGTCAGGGAGAACGTCATCCCGAGGATGAGGGCCACCTCCGCAATCTCTTTCGAGTACGCGGGAAAGCCGCCCGTGGCGAAACCGACGACGAGGCCCGAAGCCACCATCGTCGGGAAGCTGCGCCATGGGCGGAACACGGGGGCTTGAGATAGGCATCCGCAGAAAAGGCTGCCGCCTCAGAGGCTCACGAGGGCGGCGCCCACGATCGCGAAGGCGACCGCGACCTTCTGCGGCATCGTCATCCGCTCGTCCATCCAAAGTCGTCGAACGAGGATTGCGACGACCGGATACGCAGTCGTCAGAGGCACCACGATCGCGATGGGACCGAGGCCGATGGCGAGGAATATGGTGATTCCAGCGATGCCGAACAAGAGAAGAGACGGAATCGCTTCGCGAATTCCGACGCGATCCCACGAGCCGCGATCCCGGAGTCTTGGCAGTGCAATCGCGAGGTAGAGCGGAGTCGAGACAATCACGTAAATCCCGGAGTTCCCCGCGAAGCCCAGTGCGTTGATCGCAAGCTTCTCGACGATCCCCCACGCGCCCCACATCAGGATCGCCAGGAGCATCGGCGCGAGCCACGCGCGGCCGACCGCCAGGTTGCCCGGGTGATCGTAGATCCCGAGGAGCACGGCCCCGAGCAGGAGGAACGCGATCGCGACGATTTGCAGCGGGACGAGAGAAGCGCCGAGGATCGCGACGGCGGCCGCGACCGTAATCACGGGGTACGCGGCCGTGAAGCCGCTGACCACGCTCGCGGTGCCGGACTCCATCGCCCGGAACCAGAAGACGGTCCCCAAGCACCCACACACCCCGCTCGCAATGCCGAACACGATCCCCTCGAGCGGGAGGTGGGCCCAGCCGGAGCCGAACAAGAACCACGCGGCGTAGATCGGCGCGTTACCGAGGGCGTACAGGACGAGCATCCGGGCTGATCCAAGCCGGACCGTCGGCTCTTTGGACAGGCCCTCGCCCACGCCGTAGCAAACGACCGTGAGCAGGGCGCAAACGAGCCAGAGCTCCATCTCGCCTCGCCTCGATTCGATTGTCTGGGTCTTGATCGTTCATGAACGCCCACTCCGCGCGTTTTTCCGCACGTCGGAAGGGTTCAGGCGAACCGAAGCCCCAGGTTTTCTTAAAGGTTCTTGCACAAAAGTCGTCAAATCGGCGAGTATCCGCGGAAGTTGCGACGCGGAATTGTTCTCGAACATACGCGGAGCTGTGCGCGGTTCTGAATTTGATTCCGGAGGAACCTTCATATGGGGACGGTGGCATCCTTTATCACGGGTGGGGCGGAGGCGGCTCCGCGTCGCTTTGGAGGCGGTTCGTATTCGGCAGATGCGCCTAGGCGTGATTTGTGGCTTCGTCGTTTTCGTGTTGCTCGCGTCCGCCTCGTTCTCATCGCCGGGCGTCACCACGAACGCAAAAGCCGCACAGGTCGACTTTCACATGGGGTTCCTGGAAGCCGTCGACTATCTGAATCCGTTCCGGGGTCTGAACGACCCGTCGTACGAACTGTACGGCTTCATCTACGACTATTTGTTTTCGCTCGACCAAGACGGACATCCGATCCCCAACATCGCCACGGACGCAAGCTGTGACCTGACCTGCCGGAACTGGACGTACGCGATCCGCCAGGGTGTAAAATGGTCCGACGGGACGGATCTTACCGCAGATGACGTTGCCTTCACGGTCAACTACAACATCCAAAACTTCCTTCATCTCTGGGCGTTCGAGCCGTACGTCAACCGAATTGTAGGATGTGCGCCCAACCAAGCGACCGGGTGCGGCGCGGTCATCACTGCGCCCTCGCAGGTCACCGTGTACTTCGATCGGCCGTTCGCTCCGGGCAAGATCATGTTCATCCCCATCATCCAGAAGGCGCAATGGCAAGGGATCTCGGCCCAGGCGGCCCAAGGGAGCTTCTTGAACTTGAACCCGATCGGTACCGGTCCGTTTTACGCGGACGCGACCATCGGGAGCCGATGGCAAAACTCGCAGCCGCTGTTGCTCCACAAGAACCCGAACTACCACCTCGGGGCGCCGAAAATCGACAATCTGTACATGGAGCAGTTCTCGGACGAAGCCACGCTCGTCGGGGCCCTCAAGGCGGGCGCGATCGACCTCGCGAAGCTCACGCCAAATGGATATCGCGCCCTCGCGAACACGCCAAACATCGAGCGCCAGACCTCCTTGCTGAGCACGCAGTACTGGAACGAAATCGGCTTCACGCAACTGAGCTCGAACAGCGTGAATAAGAAGCTGAACCCGGCCCGCTGGGATCAGAATGTGCGGCGGGCCCTCGCGATGGCGACGAACAAGGATTTCATCGTCTCGAACAAATACCTCGGATTCGGGACCCGGGGAGACACATTGGTCTCCCCGATCACACCATTCTGGTGGTACGATCCCACCTCCGAATCGGGCGTGAACTTGACATTCAATCTGACCAAAGCGAACCAGCTCCTGGATTCGGCGGGCTACTCGAGCTGGACGGGCGGCACTCCCGGGAGCGGCATCCGGATGGCTGCGCGGGACCTCACCTTCACGAACACGAATGGGCAGCTCGTGACGGTGCCCGTGGGCACGCAGCTCGTATTCACGATGGCCGTCCGCCAAGAATTCCAGCAGGAACAGGACACGGCCGCGTACCTCCAGCAGGAGTGGTCGAGTGTCGGGGTGCAACTCAACATCAAAGTAGAGCTCGAATCCGCGCTGTCCAACGACGTGTATGGCGGCGCCGTGGAAACCTACATCTGGTATTGGTCCGCGGATCCAGACCCGAACTACATCCTTTCAATCGAATCGGGCTTCACCCTAGACGGCTGGAACGACAACTACTGGAACAATGCGACGTACAACACCCTGTATGTCGACCAGCTCGCCGCAGCCACGAACGTCACCCAGCGACAGCAAATCGTCTATGCCGCGGAGAAAGTCAACTACGAAAGCGCGGTGTACATCATCTACATCTATCAGAACGGGACCTGGGCCTACCGGACCGATCGGTTCACCGGATGGGGCGACTGGACCGCACACCCATACCGACAGATGGACGCGTTCTGGGGGGCGAACCCGCTGTTCCTGGAGCTCACGCCCAGCGGAGGCCCCGTGAACAACTGCCCGACGACTCCGGTCATCCAGCCCGCGGGACCCGTCTCGACCTTCACGAACACGACGGTCACGTTCACCGGCACCGCGTCGGACCCGGACCAGAACCAGAACCTGACCTGGACCTGGAGCTGGGGAGATATGGGGTCGACGGTCCATCAGACGACGACGGCCGTCACCCAGGACACCGCATCCCACCAGTGGATCCTGCCCGGCACGTACAATGTCAGCCTCGCGGTGTTCGACGGGCAGTGCACGAAGACGTCCTCGAACGTCCGGATTACCGCGAGCACCCCACCGCCCGATGTCGGTTGGATCAACGGCACGGTCACGGATGCCGTGACGGCGCAACCGCTGAGCGGAGCGACCGTCTTGGTGGAGCCGGGAGGGTATGCCCAAGGGACCAATGCGACCGGAGCGTACTCGATTTCCGTGCCCGTCGGCACGTACGTGGTTGGGGCCGGCTCCGCGTTGTACGTCCCCAAGGTGCAATCAAACGTCAACGTGAGCCGCGGCAACACGACGATCGTGGACTTCGCCCTGACTCCGAACTTCGGGTGGATCGCGGGGACCGTCACGAGTATGGCAGGGGGCGGCGCGATCTCAGGTGCCGCAATCCTGATCTACGGGAACGGACAGGAGTTCGCCCTTTCGACGAACGCCCAGGGGAAGTACAACAAGAGCGTGGCGCCCGGCACGTATTCGGTCCGGGCCAGCGCGGACGGGTATATCGCGGTGAACAAGACGGGCCAGACGACGACCGCCGCGGCGACGCGGGTCGTCGACTTCCAACTCAGCCCCGTCCCGGCGGGCGGGACTGGAATCTCGACCCTGGTCTACGTGGGCATCGGTCTCGCGGCAATCGTGGCCATCGCCGTAGCCGTGTTCTTCCTCCGGATGAGGCGGCGACGCGCGGACGAACAGGGGAAAATCGACATACCGCCGCGACCGTGAAGGAGCTCGCGGGATGTCCCCGTACCGGGAGGCGGCGGTTCAAGCATGAACCTCCGCCGCTTCCTCCTTCGAAAAGCGGCGTACGTCCTGTTGACGGTCTTCTTCATCGCAGCCCTCAATTTCTTCATCTTCCAGATTCTGCCGGGCGATCCGACGCGCGTGCTGCTCCCCCGCGGGGGAACCTCGCAGATGGGGAGCGAAACCCTACGCCAAGAACTGCTCCACCAGTGGGGGCTCGATCAGCCCTTGACGACCCGGTTCTTGATCTACCTCCGTAACCTCTTCCAAGGAAACTTCGGGACATCGATCACGTATCGGCCCGGCATCTCGGCGATGGACGTGATCGCACCGCGACTCACCACGACCCTCGTCCTCGTCGGCGTCGCGACGGTCTTGACCATGTGGATGGGCGTTGTCCTCGGGCGCGTCTCCGGATGGCGGAGGGGCCGGAGGACGGATGTCATCATCACGATGACCTCCTTGTTCGGGTATTCGATGCCCTCCTTCTGGGTTTCCCTCGTCCTCATCTTCTTCCTCGCGGTCGAGGTGAATGTGTTTCCGGTCCATGGGGAGACGTCGCTGGGCTACGGAACATTGGACCCGGTCTCGCAGCTCCTCGACCGCCTCTACCACCTTGCCCTCCCCGTGCTGACGTTCGCCATCACGAACGTCGCCTGGTTTTCGATGACGCTCCGGAATTCGTTGACCGATGTGTTGCCGGAAGACTACATGCTCACGGCGGCAGCGAAGGGACTCACGGAGGACCAGCAGCTCCGCCGACACGCACTTCCGAACGCCCGACTCCCCGTGGTCACCGCGGCCGCGATCTACTTCGGCTGGGTTGTGAGCGGGGCCATCGTGATCGAGGTGGTCTTCGACTTCCAAGGACTCGGTAAGTTAACGTGGGACGCGACAAGGGCCCTCGACTTCCCGCTCATGTCGGCGATCTTCTTCATCGCGACGCTCGGAGTCGTCGTGGCGAACGCGATCTCGGACATCCTGTACATGTATCTGGATCCGAGGGTGCGGGAGGCGTGAACATCGCGGCGGGGGTCGGCCAAGCGCGGGAACTGTCGATCCTGCGCGAGAAAGTCTTGAACGATCTCGATCGACTCCAGATATTCCTTCGTCAACTGTTCCGGAATCGACTCGCGCTCGCGGGGGCGGTCATCATCCTCGTGTTCTTCGCCATGTCGATCTTCGCGCCCCTGATCGCCGGGCCGTATCCGACCCCCGTCCAGGGAGCAGTCACGCTCGACCCTCCATCGAATGCCCACATCCTGGGAACCGACTACCAGGGACGGGACATCTTCACCCTCCTCGTCTACGGCGGCCGGATTTCGCTGCTGATCGGCTTCTCCGCCTCCGCGGTCGCCATGGTCCTGGGCACCTTGGTTGGGTTGATCGGCGGCTTCTACGGCCGCATCACGGACCAAGTCCTGGCGCGCGCGACCGATTTCTTCCTCGTCATCCCGTGGCTTCCGTTCGCGATCGTCTTGAGCCTGGTGATGGGCCCGAGCTTGCAGACGACGATCATCGCAATCGCGGTCGTAAGCTGGCCGACGACCGCGCGCGTGATCCGGAGCCAGGTCTTGACGGTCAAGGAACGGCTGTTCATCGAACGCGCGAGGGCCGTGGGAGCCGGAACGCCGTACATCATCTGGAGGCACGTCCTCCCCAATGTCATGCCCCTGGTCTGGGCCGAGGCGGTCCTGACCATCTCGAACGCCGTGTTCACGGAAGCGTTTCTCTCCTTCTTTGGGCTCGGTCCGCCTCCCGGTGCGGGCGTGATCGTCTCGTGGGGAACGATGGTGAACCAGGCGTACACCTCCCTGGCCCTTATCTCAAACCCTCCGATGTGGTGGTACTTCTTGCCGCCTGGGTTGGCGATCACCCTCGTCGTCCTCGGATTCGCCATGGTGGGCTTCGGACTCGAGGATGTCGTCAATCCGCGGCTCCGCCGCCGTTAGGCGAGCGCGTCGTTCCGCCGCAAGGGCGGGATACAGCCGCGACGAAACCGACATACGATTCGAGGCCATCCGGCGATTCGACCATGGCTTCCGCGGACGCGGTCATCATCGGTGCCGGCCACAACGGCCTCGTGGCGGCAAACTACCTCGCAAAGGCGGGGCTGCGGGTCGTCGTCGCCGAACGCTCGGACCGCGTCGGCGGCGCGTGCGTCACGGACGAGATCGCCCCGGGGTTCAAGGTGAGCGCGGCCGCCTACGTGTCGGGCCTGTTTCGTCCGCAAATTATCGAGGATCTCGAGCTGACGAAGTTTGGATTGAGGCAAGTCGCATTCGACCCCCAAGGGTTCTGCCCCTTTCCCGACGGACGGCACCTCCTCCTCTGGTACGACGGCAAGAAGACCGCGAAGGAAATCGCGAAGTTCTCGAAGAAGGACGCGGCCCGATACCCGGAGTACGAAGCGATGTGGGCGGACGTGTACGATCTCGTCGAGCCGATGCTCCTGGCGCCGCCGGTGCCCGTCGCCGATCTCGTCTCGCTCTTGCAGGGCCCGGGGGCGGAGGATCTCTTGCGGCGCCTCCTGTTCTACAGCGCGGAACAGCTCCTCGACGAATACTTCGAGTCCGACGAGGTGAAGGCCGCCCTCGCGAACCAGAGCGTGATCGGTCACTTCTCCGGACCGTCCGCCCCCGGAACCGCGTTCACGCTCGCGCACAATCTCCTCGGGAACCTCGAAGGGAAGGTCGGCGCCTGGGGATTCGTGATCGGAGGGATGGGCGCCCTGCCGGACGCGCTCGCGGCTGCCGCCCGGGCGAACGGTGTCCAAATTCTCCTGCGATCCCCCGTCGAACGGATCCGGAGCAAGGACGGGCGGGTCACGGGAGTCCTCCTCGCGGGCGGGCGCACCATCGAGGCGAAGGCCGTTGTGTCGACCGCCGATCCAAAGCGCACGTTCTTGCGGCTGATGGAGCCGGACCAGGTTCCGGCCGAGTTCCTGCACGCCATCAAGCACATCCGGATGCACGGAGCCGCGATGAAAGTGAACTGCGCGCTATCGGAACTGCCGCGATGGTCCGCGGCGCCTCAGACGCCCGGGCCGCACCATGCCGGCTCGACCTACATCGGGCCCTCGATCGACTACGTGGAGGACGCATTTCGAGATGCGAAATACGGGCAACCGTCGGAGCATCCGTGGCTCGAAGTCGACACCCAAAGCGCACTTGACCCATCCGTCGCCCCTCCCGGGAAACACACACTGTCGATCTACGTCCAGTACAGCCCGTACCACCTGGCCTCCGGGTCGTGGGACGAGCGGAAGGAACCGTATGCGGACCGTGTGATTGAAACGCTGGCCGAGTACGCCCCGAACGTCCCGAAGGCCGTCCTCGCACGGCAGGTGGTCAGCCCGCTCGACCTCGAGCGGCGGTTCGGCCTCACCGAGGCGCATCAGTCCCACGGGGAAATGGGACCCGACCAGTTCTTCTCGTTCCGTCCCGTGCCGGGATGGGCGAACTACCGGATGCCGGTGAAAGGGTTGTACCTGTGCGGCGCTGGCGCACACCCCGGCGGCGGCGTGAGCGGTGCCCCCGGGTACAACGGGGCGCACGCCGTCCTCGAGGATTGGCCAGGCCTGAAATCCGGCGAATAATGGATTGAGGCTTCCGCCGGGACTACTGGGCGGAACGACGGCGGAGGACCCGCTGGACCGCGCGCAGCGGATAGGCCAAGAACATCTGCCCCTGGCGATACGCTCGCCGCGAGATCGCATCCGCGGACAAGAACGCCTCTTTGAGATCGAGGAGCTCCTGGCGCGGCGAGAAGAACACGTAGATGGGGATTCCAACACCCAGGAGGACGAGGGAGATTCCGATCTCGAACGGACGTACGAGCAGCATCAGGACGACGGAGAACGCCGCACCGACGATCGGAACGACGTGCTTGCCCCGGAGGTTGCGCGAAAGCCTGGGATGTTTTCGCTCCAAGAAAATCGTGGAGACGCACGTCGCGAAATAGGCGAACGCGAGGAGAAACACGGCGGAGTTGATGAGATCGGAAAGGCCACCGAGGAGGCTCGCGACGATCGCCAGCCAGTCCGCCATACGCTCTATCTCCAGCACCGCTCCCCCCTCCCCGAGGAGGGCGGAGCGGAATGTTATCTCACGCCTGTCCGATCAACGCCTTCCGCTTGGCGGGCGGGAGCAACCGCGTCAGATCGTCCGCCAGCGCGGCGAGCCGCGCCGCGACCTCCCGCTCGCCCTTCTTCGTTTGGAACAGCTCGTTGGTGATGTCGAGCGCGGCCAGGATCGCGGCCTTGTGCGTCTCCACGATCGGCCCCTGCGACAGGACCTTCTTTAGCGCCTGGTCGACGTACGCCGCCACCTCGCGCGTGTACTCCGGCGGCAGATCGGACCGCACCGTGTACTCCTCG
>Ga0209689_1004254_pt1 | contig 10391 bp, 11 predicted proteins | sample GraSoiAngelo_149_FD_187119 | JGI IMG/M metagenome (GOLD analysis project Ga0209689, IMG submission 187119) | Grasslands soil microbial communities from the Angelo Coastal Reserve, California, USA - 14_1009_09_30cm (SPAdes) (version 2) | ecosystem: Environmental > Terrestrial > Soil > Grasslands ...
CCAACATCTACCCAGAGGACATCGAGACCCTGGTTTATCGCGATCCCCGGCTGAGCGCCGCGGCACACTCCTTTGGCCTCTCGGTCGTGACTGACGCGAGCGCCACACTGCGCCCCGGTATCGCCGTTGAGCTCAATGCTGGATTTCGTGCCGATCCCGCCTGGCTCGATCGGCTGGCCGGGCAGTTCCAGGCAGGGCTGGCAGGGCTCAATCTCGACTACAGGGCCGCACTGACCGAGTTTCCCGCCGCCATGGCTCCGATCGTCGAGGTATACGAGCTCGGGCAGGGCCCGTTTCGATTCGATGCGGGCCGAATCAAGCAACGGCGAATCATCGCCTAGCCAGGCCTCCGGCCGTGAACCCACACGTCCGATACGCGGCCATAACGGCCGCACTGATGAGCGCCGCGATTCCCCTGGGGACGGCCCTGAGACACCGCTACGGACCTGCGGCAGCGGCGCGCTTTACAGCCGGCATGAGCGCCAGCGTGATCGCTCAGCAATCTCTTGTCGGCCTGGCGCTGCTACGCGAGGGTTCGCCAAGTGGCCCGCGCCGGCGACGTGCCCTGAGCCCGGTCGATGCGATCACGCTGAGCCGCGGTGGCGCCGCGGCGCTGATGGTTGGTCTCTTGACCTCGGGTATCAGAGACCGTCGCGGACGAGCGGGATGGCTCGGCTGGACCACGCTGCTCTACGGCGCGATCGTCAGCGACTGGCTTGACGGCCCGATCGCCCGGCGTCTGGGAACGAGCGAGCTGGGCGCGACGCTCGACATCGAAGCCGACTCCTGGCTGACGCTCTCAACCAGCGCCGTCGCTGTGGCCGCCGGCGGTCTGCCGGCCTACGTCGTGGCGCCGCCCATTCTGAGGTACGTCCGGCTGGCCGCACTGCGACGTATCGTTCCGTATCGAGACCTCGTATCGGGTGATCCGCTCTGGACCCGTCACGTGGGGATGGCGCAGATGATGTTGTACATCGCGGCCCTCGCGCCGTTTGGCGGTCGATTGACCCGCGTTCTCGTGCGACTGGGGGCTCCACCCGTGGTGGTGGGCCAGCTCGTCACCCTGAGCTTGATGTCATGGCGCAGGTTGAACGCCCGGCTGAGGTTCCATCGTGAATCGGGATGACGAGGTTCCAGCTGCGCCGATCGCCGAGGTGATCGGCTGGCTGGCCTTCGTGTTGTTCGTCGGCGTGATCTGGAGACTGAGGCAAAGGCTCGATCGGGGCTCTCAGGAGCGTTGATCCAATGCGCTCGGGAGGTCGGCTGCGTCGGGCGAGCTGGCTCATCCTCCCCGTTGTCCTTGGGGGCCTCGGGCATGTGGCCGTGCTGAAAACCGATTTCCTCAGCACCCTGGCCGCCCCGCTCGACGGCGGCGCGACGTGGCGGGGTCGCCCACTATTCGGAGCCAACAAGACCTGGCGCGGGGTCATCGTCATGACCACGCTGACGGCAATCGCCGCTGGGCTCCAGGGCGAGCTCGCGCGGCGGCGCCACTGGACGACTGAATTGACGGTGCGGCGGTCGGACCGAGTCAGTGCCTGGACAGCCGGCGCCATCTGTGGCGTCACCTATTGCGTCGCGGAGCTGCCCAACAGTTTCGTGAAACGGCGGCTGGGGATCTCGCCTGGTGCGCGCGCGGTCAAGCGTGGCCACCTTCAATACCTGGTCGATCAGGCCGACTCGGTCGCCGGCTGCTTGATTCCGCTGCGCCTGCTCTACCGCGCGAAGCCCGATGAGCTCGTCACGGCTTTTGTCCTGGGGCTCACGATCCACATCGTCGTCGACGCCGCTAGAGCCTGAGCCACTGTTCGCCGAGAAACCCGGCGACCACTGGAATGACGAGGTTGTCCAGTCCAAAGCCGAGCGCTGCCTCTATCCCGGTTAGCACGGCGGCCGCCCCGGCAATGGCGAGAATCGTGCCGGTGCCCGCCCCCGAAGCAAAGGCGATCCCAAGCGTGACGGCGACGCCGAAGAAGGTCAAACTGCCGAGGACGCTCTTTCGTCCACCGGGCACCCGCCAGCTCGCGCTGTTCAACCGCTGTCCGACCACGCTGGCGGCCGGATCCGCGAACGCCAGCACCAGCGCGGCGTACGAGAACGCGGCAGGGTGGGACCAGAGCGCGATGGCGGCGATGCCCAAACCAATGGGAAAGGCGATGGCTCCCAGCGTGAATCGATCGACGGCATGCACGCTCTGGAGCCAGCCGGACACCCGGGTCCAACCGAGGATGACCGTGAACGCGACCGCCAGGGCGACGACCTCGCTGAGGCGGAGATAGGAGGGGAAAAGCGCGGTGGTTCCGGCACCGACGACGTGCACGAAGCGCCGGGTGGTTTCCGCCGCCAGGCCGCGTCGCCGCGCAGCCTCGGCCAGCGCAAAAAGGCCGAGGAGCGCGAGCGCCGTTCCGAGAACAGGCAAAACCCTCATGACAGGTCCGTGGCGGGCTCACGTTTCATTGGGGAGTTGGCAAAGCTGGTGCGTCCCGAGATCGGCTGGCTCGGTGAGCTGGCGGTCGATGAGGCGAACGTCGTGCCGAGCGGCGGCCGGCTGATCCCGTGGATGCCGCTGGTTGACGCCCATGGCGTCGATCGAGCCTACACCTGGGACGGGATCGGCGCCCCCTGGTTCGTCCAGGTCAAGATCAGCGGCTTCACCGATGACGAGGGACGCCACCGGTGGGCGCTGCGAGCCGGCTCATTTGCGGCCTACGACCGATTCGCGGTTGTCCTTGGCATCTTTCATCCCAAACCACCGCGAATTGGCGAGGTGTTCTGGCGGATCGACTCCAGACTCATTCGAAAACTCGCTCGCCGTGAGTACGACGCGGCATTGCGGACCGATGTCTATCGCCTGGACGCGTCACCCACCCACCAGGACCGGCTCGCCCCGTACCGCCTGACCCGCGATGAGCTGTGGAAGGGGTTTGCGCCGCGCGGTCCACTCCTTGCCACGACCCGGCAGACGCTCCCCGTGCTACGAATCGACATGGGCGGCATGTACGAGTTCGCCCTGTTCACCGAGCTCCTGCGGGGGAACCACAAGGACTTGCTGCTGTTTCGACCCGCGTTCGACATCAAGGGCCGCGACCTTCTTGTCCAGCTCGTCGGCTCCCCGCACGCGCTGTTCCTGCAGATCAAAGGAACGGCAGTGCGCTTGGGAACGGACGGCATCCGTTTCCATCTACGCCGCAACACCTTCGTGCCGGCCGACGACTTCCTGTGTGCCTTCGAGTTCTGGGATCGCCGTCGCGCATCTCGCTTTGCCGAGTCCTGGCTGGTTCCGTCGGTCGAACTGGCCCGGCGAACGGCGCATCAGCGCGATGCCGGGTACCTTACGGTTGACGCTCACCTCGACCCGTCGCGTGACCGTTGGGCCGAGTTCCGGCATCCGGTCGAAGATCAGGCCGAGGTGTTGCGGCGGGCCCTCCACGAACTTCGCGCGGTGGCCTGAACTGGCCTAGGCTTCCTTCCGCCGCGTATCGGCCTTGCCGATTCGGGTCCCATGCACAATCTCGGCGGTCTCCCGGACCAGGGTGGCATACTCGCTGGCTTCGACTGCCGGGTGTGTTCGCGCGACGAATCCCAGCGTCTTGCAGAGGGCGTCGATGCGATGCAGCGTTCTCGGATCCTCGGTCTCACCGATGACGAGCAAGTCGTACTCATTGCCCAGGACGTTGAATACCGACAACACCTGGCCCCCAAGCCGTTCGATGCCCTTGGTCAGAGTCTCCCATTCGGTCTCGTAGAGACCGGCGCGCGGCTCACCGCCGACGCCGCGAGACCCGGGCCGAAGCTGTACGAGGGTGATAAAGCCAACCACGGTAGCTCCTGAAGGCAATTTTACCTCAGGGATCACGTAGCACTGCAAGTGGCCGAAGCTCCCTCCCACGGCGTCGCCAGAACTCGAGCCGGTCTCGATAGCGCTGCTGCTGAGCTTCCAGCAGCGCCAGATCGAGCTCGCGGATCTGAATGCTGGCCTGATTCGACATCAGGGCCAGGCTGTCGTAGAGCGTTTCCAGCAGCTTCAATTCGAACTGGATGAGTTCGGCGTAGACCTCCTGCCAGAGTTCGGCCTCCTCGGGCAGCTTGGAGTCGAGGTCTTCGCCTTCCAAGCGGCGTCCGGGATCCATGGCCGCCTGGGCCAATCGACTGGTGCGGTCGGAGAGTCGGTTTGCGGGGCGGCGGCTGACGCCGGACATATCGCGCTCACCCTCCTCGCCCCCGGGTCGACCGGGGTTCTCCACTCTACGCCTTTGTCGAAGCCGGTAGCCTAAACGCCGTGATGGCATCAGTGGCCGGCTCCGCCCCGCGTCGCCAGGACCTGCGAAACGTGGCGATCATTGCCCACGTCGATCACGGCAAGACCACCCTGGTCGATGCCTTGCTCAAGCAGTCCCACGTCTTTGCCGCGCACGAGCAGGTCGGCGAGCTGATCATGGACTCGAACGTCCTCGAGCGCGAGAAGGGCATCACCATCCTGGCCAAGAACACCTCGATTCGATACCACGGGGTCAAGATCAACATCATCGACACGCCGGGTCACGCCGACTTTGGTGGAGAGGTCGAGCGGGTGCTGGGGATGGCGGAGGGCTGCCTGCTGCTGGTCGATGCGCTCGAAGGTCCCATGCCACAAACCCGGGTCGTGCTCCGGCAGGCGCTCGAGCTGGGGCTGACCCCGATCATCGTCGTGAACAAGATCGATCGGGTCAACGCCAGACCTGCTGAGACCGTCGAGGCGACCCACGACCTGCTGCTCGAGCTGGCCAAGAATGCCGATCAGCTCAGCGCCCCGGTCATTTACACCAACGCCCGCACCGGGACCGCGACCGTCGACCTGCGCCACCCGGGGACGACCCTCGAGCCGCTCCTCGATGCGCTCCTGACGTACATTCCGGCACCCCTGGGCGATGCGGAGGGCCCGCTGCAACTCCTGGTCAGTAACCTGGACCACGACAATCACATCGGCCGGCTCGCCATCGGGCGGATCACGCGCGGCACGCTGCGCCCGGGTCAGGACGTGGTCCGCATCGGCGAGGCCGGCATCGGCGCCCGCCAGCGGATCACCACGCTGCTGACGGTCGAGGCCCTGCAGCGGCGTCCGGCCGAAGCCGCCTCCGCGGGCGAGATCGTGTACATCGCGGGTCTCCCGGACATCGCCGTGGGCGATACGGTGGCGGATGCCGAGCATCCGCAGGCGCTGCCGCGGCTCGAGGTCAGCGAGCCGACGCTGCGGATGCAATTCTCGGTCAACCAGTCGCCTTTCGCCGGCCGCGAGGCGACCACCAGCAGCACCTCGCGGCAGCTGCGGGCCCGGCTGGAGCGCGAACTGCAGACCAACGTGGCACTGAGAGTCGCCGACGGGGCGACGGCGGACATCTTCGAGGTGAGCGGGCGCGGCGAGTTGCACCTGGCGATCCTGATCGAGACCATGCGGCGCGAGGGCTACGAATTCGAGGTTTCACGACCGGCCGTCATCACCCGCGAGGTTGACGGGGAACGACTCGAGCCGGTCGAAGAGTGCGTCATCGATTGCAGTCTCGACGCGGTGGGCGCGATCACCGAGGCACTCGGCTCGCGGGGCGCTCAGCTGCAGACCATGCGGACCGATGCCGGCAGCGGCGCCCGGCTCACCTACCTGGCGCCGACCCGGGCGCTCATCGGGCTGCGCAGCCTGATCCTGACGCTCACCCGCGGAACGGGAGTGATGTCGACCCGGCTGATTCGATGGGAGCGCTGGCGGCAGCTACCGCCGCGCACCCGCAACGGGGTGCTGACCGCGAGCCAGACCGGCATGGCCGTCGCCTACGGGTTGCAGGGGGTGCAGGAGCGCGGGCAACCTTTCATCGGTCCGGGGACGCAGGTTTACGAGGGCATGATCATCGGGCTCAACCGGCGAGGCGGAGACATCGACGTCAACGCCACCAAGCAAAAGCAAAAAACCAATATGCGCGCTTCCACCGAGGATGCCACCGTCAAACTGGTCCCGCCCCGGCAGATGTCGCTCGAAGAGTGCCTCGACTTCATCGAAGATGATGAGCTGGTCGAGGTGACGCCAAGGACGATTCGGATGCGCAAGCGGGTGCTCGACGCGGGCGAGCGCATCAAGCAGCGCAAGCGCGAGATGTCCGCTTCGGCCTGAACCGGGAGGTAATGACATGATCGACTCGGCCGCCTTGAAGAGTGAGCGCTGGGTCCCGGCCTGGTGGGGGGTTCTCCTTATCGGGCTGGCCCTCTGGATCGCGGCGATCGGGGTTGCCGCCCTGACTCACAATGTGATCTTGCTTCCCACCATCGTGATGCTGGGGAGTTTCATGGTCCCGGTAACGGCGGTGGTCTGGTACCTCGATCACGACCCGAGCCCGGCGCTCTCCCCGCGCCGGATCCTGTCGGCCTTCATCATCGGCGGAGTCGTCGGCATCCTCGCCGCATCCGTCCTCGAGTACTGGCTGGTCGGCATTGGCGTACTGGGGGCGCTGGAGGTGGGGCTGATCGAGGAGTTCGTCAAGGGCGTCTTCATCGTCCTGGTAGCCCTTGGGCTGCGCACCTTTCATGTCCGGGACGGCATCGTGCTGGGGGCAACGGTCGGTTTTGGCTTTGCCGCGCTGGAGAGCAGCGGCTACGCGCTCGCGTCCCTGTTCGTCGTCCAGGGCCACGTCCTCTCCCTGTCGCTGACCTCGGTGGTCATCACCGAGCTGATCCGTGGGGTGCTGGCCCCGTTCGGGCATGGCATGTGGTCCGCCTTGCTGGGCGCGGCGATCTTTGCCGCCGCCGCGCGTCACGGTCGGTTACGCCTGAGCCGCGGAGTGCTTGGAACCTACGTCGTGATCGCCGTGTTGCACGGCGCGTTCGACGCGTTCAGCGGCGTCTTTGGTTACATCGTGATCTCGCTGGTCGGACTGGTTCCGCTGGTCTGGATCTGGTTGCATGCCGATGGCGGCGGCGTCACACCGAAGCGCCGCCATCCCGAGCCAGTCGGCTGAGCCATGCCGGTCGCAAAGGACGAAGTCCTCGAGATCGCCGGCCGTCAGGTCACGATCAGCAACCCCGACAAAGTCTTCTTTCCCAAGACGGGCCACACCAAGCTGGACCTGGTTCGCTACTACATGGCCGTGGCCGAGGGCGCCCTGCGCGGGGTATCGGGCCGGCCGATGGCGCTCAAGCGCTTCGTCAACGGCGCGGAAGGTCAGGCCTTCTTCCAGAAGCGCGCGCCGAGCTCGCGGCCGGAGTGGATCGAGACGGTCGAGCTGTCGTTTCCGTCAGGGCGAACGGCGGAGGAGATCGTGGTCCGGGATGCGGCGCAACTCGCCTGGATCATCAATCTCGGCTGCATCGACCTGAATCCGCATCCGGTTCGTGCCGTCGATCTCGATCATCCGGATGAGCTGCGCGTCGACCTGGATCCGGTTCCTGGCGTTCCGTGGACGCAGATTCGCCAGGTCGCGATGGTGACCCGGGACGTCCTCAAGGACTTCGGCCTCACCGGCTGGCCGAAGACCTCGGGGTCGCGCGGCTTTCATATCTACGCCCGGATTGAGCCTCGCTGGTCCTTCCCCGAAGTCCGACGGGCCGCGGTGGCGCTGGCGCGGGAGGTCGAACGCCGCGCGCCGGAGATCGCCACCAGCCGGTGGTGGAAAGAGGAGCGGCACGGCGTGTTCCTCGACTACAACCAGAACGCCAAGGACCGAACCGTCGCGTCTGCCTATTCGATCCGGCCAACCGCCGATGCCCGCGTGTCCACGCCGCTCAGCTGGGACGAGGTCCCGACCTGCGAGGCGCAGGCCTTCACCATCGACACCGTGCCCAACCGGTTTGCCCGGATCGGCGATCCGTCGCTCGGAATCGATGAGGCGGTGGGATCGCTCGACGCGCTCCTCGAGCTTTCCCGGCAGCACGAGGCCGCCGGTTTCGGCGATGCACCCTGGCCGCCGCACTTCGTCAAGCAGGAGGGTGAACCGGCGCGGGTGCAGTTGTCCCGCCGCAAACGCGAGGAGGGATCCGGGCAAGTGCCGCCACCCGCGCCGGGCAAGACCGTCGGCCCGACCGGGCGCCGGCGCAGCACGATGCCCTTGATCGAGATCGCCCGGGCCGCGACGGAAACCGAAGCGCGGGCAGGGTTGCAGCGGTGGCGGGCGCGGCACGCGGAGATCTGGGCACACCTGGCGCCCTCGGACATCCTGGTCGACTCGATGCGCGGTCGAAACACCACCTGGACCCGGATTCGAATCAACCTGCGTAACGTCCCCGAGCCCGAGCGCCCGCCGCAGGAAGCGCTCGAGGTCGACTACGACCCATGGGCTGGCTACACCGGGCCCGATCGATCCGGTCAGCTGGACCGGCCGAAGCGTCAGCGGCCCTAGCGAACGACGAGCGGCGCTAGACCGCGAAGATCCTCGAGGGGCGCTCGGTCGGGCGTGGGCGTCAGCACCTGGACCGCGACATGGTCGGCACCGGCCTCGTGGTGGAGTCGGATTTTTCGGGCAATCTCGTCCTCGGCGCCCCAGCCGACAACGGCATCGAAGAGGCGATCGCTACCCGGTGGTGTCAGCTCATCATTCGACCAGCCCAGGCGCGCCAGGTTTTGGCGATAGTTCTCGAGGTTCAAATAGGTCTGCATGTACCGTGCGCCGGTCGCCCGCGCAGCGTCCCGAGTCCGAGCCAACGCGACGGCGAATTCGGGTGCGAGCAGCCGGTCGTCGCCGAGAATGCCACGCGCCTCGCGGGTGTGTTCCACCGGGACAAAGTACGGATGGGCGCCGGCCGTTCGCTCACGGGCGAGCTCCAGCATCTTGGGGCCCAACGCCGCCAGGACGATTGGCGGAGGGCGGTCGGGCATCGCGGCCCGGTAGGGCGCCTTCGCCATGGCGTCGAGATAGGCACGCATGGCGGACAAGGGGCGCTCGTACTGGTGACCCCGGCCGCTCACCAGGGGGGCGTGGCTGACCCCGATTCCCAGGACGAATCGGTCCGGCCAGGCTTCTGCCAGCGCGCGAGCGCCGTTCATCATCGCCGTCGCGTCGCGGACCCAGATGTTCGCGATCCCGGTCGCCACGACGACCCGGCTGGTTGCCGCGAGGATGATGGCCGCACCGGCGAACGCTTCGCGGGCAACGGCTTCTCCCAGCCAGATGGTTCCAAAACCCATCTGCTCGATCTCGGCGACGGCACGGCGGAGGTCGGTGGCCGGTAGGTTTGCCATCGAGCCGAGCCAGACGCCGGCCCGGCCCAGCTTCACGTCCGCGCGGGTTGCCGTGTGTGTTCCGCGATGAATGCCAGCATCTGCTGCCAGGCGTCTGCTGACGCCGCCTTGTGCTCCTCGAAGCGGCGGTCGAAGAAGGAGTGCGGCGCGCCGTCGTAGACCACCTTCTGGTGTGGGACGCCGGCAGCAGTGAGCTCCTTGTCGAAGTTATCGAAATCCTCCGGCGTCGTGGCCTGGTCGTCGCCGGCGAGCAAGAGCAGGAGCGGGGCCCGCATTTGCGGGATCACCTCGCGAACGCGGGCGGGGATGCCGTAGAAGCCGATCGCGCCGGCCAGCCCGGGTTGCACCGCGGACTGCCGCCAGGATTGGGCGCCGCCAAAACAGAATCCGACCGTGAACACCGATCCGACCGTCCCGCCCGCGGCTGAACGCAAATAGGCGATGCCGGCGGCGACGTCGGCTGCGATCGCGTCGGGCCTGGTCTGGCCGATCGCGGCGCGAAGGTCGAAGTTCTCTGGTCGCTCCGACATGCCCGCGGTTCGATCGAGGTAGTCGATGACCACGGCATCCATCCCCGCCTGGGCGAACCGGCGCACCAGCTCCTTGTAAAACGGGTGAACCCCGCGTGGGTCGGGGATGACGACGACGCCGGCGCCGCTGGGCGTCGCCGCTCGGGCTGCGTAGGCCCGCAAGCGGTTGCCGTCGGCGGCCGTCAGAATCAGGTCGCCTTCGTCAGTTGATCCCCCCACGATCGGCGGCAGCGGCGGTCGGGCGTCATTGCTGTAGCACATCGGTCTTCATTGTGGCCCCTTGCATCGGACCGGTGCGTGCTTATGATTGAGACACGGATCAGTCCGGGAGGGGGGTACCAGTGTGACGACCGTGGTCGAGGCGCCGCCCATGACCACCGCACGCGACAGCCGATCGGCAGTGCTGGTCGCCATGGCCGACACCTTTATCGGCGGCATGGGCCACGCAGGTTCTCCGATCCGAGTGGCCGCCGTCATGGAGGACACGTTTGCCCGGTTGCCATCCCCTGCCGACCGGCGGCAGTTGCGATTGATCGTCGGCGTTCTCGGCCGCCGCACCGGAACGTTCTTGCTCACCGGCCACCCGGTTCCGTTCTACCGCTGGCCGCGCGAGCGGCGCATCAGGGTGATGGCCGCCTGGTCGACCAGCCGGCTAACGTTCCGGC
>Ga0209689_1004259_pt1 | contig 10385 bp, 10 predicted proteins | sample GraSoiAngelo_149_FD_187119 | JGI IMG/M metagenome (GOLD analysis project Ga0209689, IMG submission 187119) | Grasslands soil microbial communities from the Angelo Coastal Reserve, California, USA - 14_1009_09_30cm (SPAdes) (version 2) | ecosystem: Environmental > Terrestrial > Soil > Grasslands ...
CGACTTAAATGAACATTACTCGCGCTTCCATAATCACTCACTCCGCCTGCACCCATAATCGCCTGGTACACAGTGGTCGGGCGATCGAATGCGACTTGCCCGGGTCTATTGGCAAATCCAGACACGATTACCGTTCCTCTGCCGTCCTCCAGCGTGACCAATACCTCGCTATCATCAAGCTTACCTTCGTAGCGGCTGATGAGCTCATGTTGAAAATCGATTGGCCGCTTGCCAGCCGCGGTGACTTGGCCCACAAGCGGAAGACTTACCTTGCCGTCCATGCGAATTCTCTGCGTTTGGTCCGGGACGCTCTCGTCCGCATAGGAAACCTTGATCACATCTCCGGGAGAAAGTCTTACCGCTGTCTTTGGACCTGGCGGATTCGGCAGAGGCGGTAACGGGCTCTGGCACCCGCCGAACATGAGGGCAGCAAAAACCAGGAAAGCGAACAGACAAAAAGACCCGCTCAACTCACGTCTGCGGTAAACTTTATCAGTGCCCGGTAATTGTCGATCGTTGCACGTCTGTTTCCTGTTTGGCGTCATGCGACGTTGTTTACTCTATAAAATTGTTGGTAGGCAAGATAAATGCGATGAGATCGGAGATAGAGTTTCCGTTCCTGCACTTTCCAAACCTTTTTTGGCGCAACTTGGTTGTCAGCCATCGCATTTCGAGTTTCCGCTGTGCACCGCGCCAATCGCCAAGTTCCCGATAGTTCACCGACGAGTGGGCATAACCGCCGACCACCCCCGGAACTAGCTTCGTCTTCTTGTTCATTAGTTGGATCCCCGCGTTCGGTGAAAAAGCCAAATGAAAATCCACACGTGCTTTCATGCCCGACCCTTCCTCCGGGATTTGTCATCACTGGAGCTGTGAGAAGCTCACCTCCGAGCCAGCGCGACCTTGGGAACTTGATTGGCAATAAAGCGTCCGATTTCAAGTGAGGCCGTCGCTGCCGGCGACGGCGCGTTGCACACGTGAATGGAATTTTTCCCGTTCACTATCAGGAAATCGTCCACCAGTTTCCCATCGCGCATCAACGCTTGCGCCCGGACTCCGGAATGCGTCGGAACCAAGTCATCTTCATTTACTTCAGGGACGAACTGTTGAAGATTCTTCACGAACGCCCGTTTGCTCACAGAGCGCACCATCTCCATCATCCCATCTCGGTAATACTTCCGCGCCAGCTTCCAGAAACCCGGGAACGTGAGGGTCTCGAACAAATCCGCACAACTGATGTCCGTCCTGCAATAGCCCTCCCGTTTGAAGGCGAGCACGGCGTTGGGCCCCGCATGGACGGAGTCATCAATCATGCGCGTAAAATGAATGCCTAGGAATGGAAAATCGGGATTGGGCACTGGGTAAACTAACGTCCTTACGAGATACCGCTTTTCGGGCACCAACTCGTAGTACTCGCCACGGAACGGGACGATTTTCGCGCCCGGATCGAGGCCACTGAAGCGGGCCACGCGATCGCTAAACAGGCCGGCGCAATTAATGATGAATCCGGCCTCAAACTCTCCGTGAGGTGTTTCGATGACTTGAATCCCATTCACCTCGCGCAACCGGTTAACGCGCGTGCCGGTTTGCACCGTTCCACCCTGTGATTTAATCAGTTCAACATATTTCGCAGAAACCTCCCGGTAGTTGACGATTCCCGTTAACGGAACTTTGATGCCAGCGAGGCAGCGCACGTGCGGCTCAATTTCCTGCACTTGTTCGGGCGCGAGCCGCGCAACGGCGAGCCGGTGATCGAGGCCGCGTTGAAACAAGCTGTCGAGGAGCGGAAGTTCCGACGCTTTGATGGCAACGATCACCTTTCCGCAGACTTCATGCTTGATGCCGTGCTCGCGGCAAAACTCGACGATTGAGCGGTTGCCTTCCCGGGCGAACCTGGCTTTCAGACTTCCGGGCTTGTAATAAATACCTGAATGGATGACACCGCTGTTTCGGCCAGTCTGGTGTTGCGCAAGATCCTGCTCCTTTTCTAAGACGAGGATGCTCGCCTTGGGATGCTTATTGCCCACGGCCATAGCCGTCGCCAGTCCCACGATTCCACCTCCGATGATTACATACTCATGCATGGATAGAATTCCGGCCGGCGAATTTATCGCAGGCCTGCCACGCAGCTCAATTCGCTGTTCCGAGTAGCACTTTCCGGCAGCAAAAAGCCTCCGCGTAACGGCTGGGTGAGGCGGCCTCGGTGGCCCGCAGCCGCATCAGACCGTAAAACAAGTCCTCAGAGAACCACTGCTTATTCTGCTGCGTGGTAAAGTACCGCATCAGGCTGTTCACCTTCTTGCGCGCCTGGGCATCGCTCAACGGAACAAAGAAGTTTGGTGATCGCAGGTCTGCATCGTACTTCGGAATCTCGTACTCGAGGATGAGGTGGTTTCGGAAAGTGTTCCACGTCAGCTCGCATACCAGGCGGTGGTCCTGGTGAAGATCGTGCCGGCAATGAGTGAAGATCACATCGGGCGTGAAGACTTTCTTGAGTTCCTCGAAGCATTCTTTGACCGGCGGACCGAGGTAGGGAAGGAATCCATCTCGAAAGGATTTCACCACGACAGTCTTCTTGCGCGCCCGCCCGAGAAACGCTCTGGCGCTGCGTCCGGCTTCCTTGGTGCGTTCCGGGTTGGCACTGAGAACGAGCCAATAGAACTCGATTCGGTTCGACTTCTCGATGAGGCTAAGGATCGTTCCCCCGCATCCGATTTCAATGTCGTCGCTGTGCGCTCCAAGGCACAGGACCCGTTTTACGCCACCTAGGCTGCAAGCGATCACGTTCGTCTCCCTTGGTCAGCGTTGACGATTCCACACGGCCCAGGGCGCGTTCCCGCGGCCGAACATGTCTTCTAGATCCTGCTTCTCCTTGAAGGTGTCCATGCATGCCCAGAAACCCTCATGGGGGTAGGCCATCAGCTTGCCTTCGCCGATGAGGCGATGAAATGGCTCTTCAACCAGCTCCTCCCCGTCGCGCAGGTAGTTAAAAACTTCCTGCCGCAGGACCATGTACCCGCCGTTGATCCTCGCGCCGGATTTGCCGACGTGCTCGATGCTCTTCACCACTCCCTCCGGGCCGGCGTTGATGAGATGGAAGCTCGCGCGGGGTTTCACACTCACGAAGCAGGCGATGTTCCGGCTCCGTTCAAATGATTCGATGACCGCCGGGAGTGGGGCATCCGAAAGGCCATCGGCGTAGTTGGCCAGGAACATCGCTTCCCCCAGCAAATGTTTCTGCACGGCCTTGAGCCGCTGGCCAACGTTCGACGTCAGCCCCGTATCGACAAACGTGATGTTCCAGTCATGAATGTCGCTGCTCAACAATTCCAAGTTCTTGCCCCCTTTGGACAACACGAAGTCGTTGGAGAGGCATTCGTCGTACGTGAGAAAGTATCGCTTGATGGTATCTGCCTTGTAGCCGAGGCAGAGGATGAAGTCCTTATGCCCATAGTGGGCGTAATACTTCATAACATGCCACAGGATCGGGCGGTAGCCTATCGGCACCATCGGCTTGGGCAAGGCCTCGGTGTGCTCGCGCATGCGCATGCCGAAACCACCGCAAAATAAGACCACTTTCATAACATTCCCTTTCTCTATTTAACTCACAGTTTACCGATTCTGCTTCCGCGGATCCATCAGAGGACCTCGACGTCCGGTATCGGAACTACGCATTTGCCGTTCCACTCCCGAATATAGGAAAGTTGAGAAACAATTTCGTCCTTTAGATTCCACGGCAGAATAAGAATGTAGTCTGGTTTGGTTTCCCGAATTTTATCTGGCGGGAAAATGGGAATATGCGTTCCTGCGGTGTATTTCCCGTGTTTGTACGGGTTCCGGTCCACCGTATACTTGAGGAAATCCGTCCGGATGCCACAGTAATTCAGGAGAGTGTTACCCTTCCCGGGGGCGCCGTACCCCACAATCTGTTTCCCTTGCCGTTTGGCCTGGAGCAGGAATTCTAACAGGTTGCGCTTGATCGCTTTGACCTTCTCGCCAAAACCTTGGTAATAATCGAGCCGGTTCACTCCTGCCTTCTCCTCCCGAGTGAGCAATTCAGTTACTCGAGATCCGGCTGGTTGGTCCTGCGACTTCTGATGGCAGGCGTAAATTCGCAGTGATCCACCGTGTGTCCCGAGTTCTTCGACGTCGAATATTCTCATCCCGTGCGCGGCGAAGATCCGAGTCACCGTGAGAAATGATAGATAGCTGAAGTGCTCGTGGTAAATGGTATCGTACTGGTTCCCCTCGACCAAGCGCGACAAGTGCGGAAACTCCATCGTGATCAATCCAGTCGGCTTTAAAAGGATCTTCAGCCCGCCAACAAAATCGTTGAGGTCCGGCACGTGCGCGAGCACGTTGTTGCCGACGATAAGGTCCGCCCTCTTGCCATCGGCCACCAGCGCTTGAGCTGTCACAACGCCGAAGAACTTGACAATGGTTGGAATCCCTCTCTGCACCGCGACCGCTGCGACGTTTGCCGCTGGCTCAATGCCCAATGCGGGAATTCCGCGTGCTACAAAATTCCGGAGCAAATAGCCGTCATTGCTTGCCAGCTCGACTACCTGGCTCTTCGCCGAGAGATTAAAGCGCGCGGTGATCATCTCGACATACCGCTGGGCATGCTCCAGCCATGAATCCGAGTAGGAGGAAAAGTAGGCATACTCCCCGTAGATGTCCTGCGGCTTGACGTATTCCAGGAGCTGCACCAGAAAGCACTCCCCACAGACGAAGACATGCAGAGGATAAAACGGCTCCATGATGTTGAGCTGTTCTTCTGTGATCAGGCTCTCGCATAAAGGAGACATGCCGAGATCGACGAACGTGTGTTTCAATGGCGCCTGACAAAACCGGCATCTGTGCCCCACCAATTGTGCCTGTTTGATGCCCTGTAGTGAGTTGGCGCTTTTCATTATCGTGCTCATGGACTGAGCTGGATTCCATGCAGTTTACTGCGCGTTACCTTTGCCATTGCGTATTCTGCTTCCCTTGACCTTCCGCCATACCGATAGAAACAATGCCGACCGACTAAGCGGCAGGTTGGCCCTGGCCAGTTTTAGCAATTTATTCTCATTTTCTTTATACGGAAACGGAGGGACTGGGTTCTCGAGAAAGCTTCGTTTCCTACTCAGCTTGTTATGTAACTCCCTGTGCTTGTTACTGAGTTCGGCGCGGTGCCTCTCAATTGGGGCAAGCGTCTCAGTCGCGAGCAGTACCGCGAGGTCGCCGCAAGATCCTTGTGCTCTGTGCTTTCAGGACTTGATCGCAGGCCGAATCAGGATATCTGTCACCTCAGCTGTGGGGGCTAGAGCAAGAGCTTGGACGACCATGGCCGCAACGTCCTCCGGCTGAAGCAAACGCTTGGGCACATACTGGCGTCCCTCCAGTTCGAAAAGCGAGGCTTGTAGCGGTGTCGCGGTCCGGCCTGGAAAGACGCTGATCACCCGCACACCGAGGGCATTCACTTCCTGTCGCAGGCCATCGGCCAGCCCCTTTAACGCATGCTTGGTGGCGGCGTAAGTCACCGTCCCTGGAGCTGGGTGGCTCACCACGCTGGAGTTCACGAAGACGATCTGTCCTCTGTTCGCGCAGATTTCAGGCAGCAGTTGCTTTGTGAGTGCGAAGGGGGCCAGAACGTTCACCGTCATTAGCCTGCTGAATTCCTCCACAGTCGAATCCTCCACCCGCGAAACGGTTATGGCAGCTGCACTGTGTACGAGGCAATCGATGCGCCGACGTGATGAGCGAATCCGTTGGGCGAGGGCTGCTACGGCGCCAAGGTCGCCAAGGTCAGCGACCATCAGGATTGACTTGACGCCCGTACGCGCCGTCAGGCGGGCAACCTTTTCCAGCTTACTCAGTGTTCGACCGACAAGGCAGCACGCAACTCCGGATTTGGCTAACTCAAGGACAATTGCCCGCCCGACGCCGCTTCCGGCGCCTGTGACCACGGCGACGCCTCGAGGTGATCCTGTATTCTCCGGCTGAGGCTGGTTGCTCTGGCTCATTGTCATCATGGTGAGGCGGCGGGTCCAGCATCCTTGTCCAAATCTGGAGAAGAGCGTTGGAGTCCTTCGCTCGCCAGCAGGCCATGCGCAATCAATCGCTCAGCAACGCTATGCACAACCATAAAGTCCAACCCCGCGCGCTCGGCGATCTGCAGGAGGTCATGATGGCCGTCTGAAAGATTGAGAACCCAGAGCATTGCCATCTCCAGTTGCGGCGAGTCCTTTGTGCCGCCCATCGACCGGTAAAGTCCCCGTCGGCCAAGTTGGGGTTCGCCCTTGGGGAACAGATTACGGCAGACCCGATTCGATTCCAGTAGGTAAACGATGCGCAGGAGCATGGCCAAGGACTCTCCAAGCGAGCGCGCGTCAACCAGGTTCAAGTCGTCTGCCGAGGTGTGATACTCGGGATACCGGCCATTCGGGGTTCGCATGAGTGCGCCAACAGGTAAGTTGAAGCCCGGGGAACAGTATTGCCGTTCGTCGTAGCCATAGGGAGCGAAGTCGAGGATGGAGCAGTTCGAATCCCGGTGTCGCAACGCATGAACCACGGCCCGGTCAATCTCCGCATTGCTCCGGCGAGTCCGCTTGTAGGTGAATGCCCCACGATCCCCCAGGCAGGAGAGGACGAGCCCGTGACGCACTCGTTGCGCGGAGGCCTCATTCAAGGCGAGCCAGGTGATCGACCCAATCGTCCCCGGAATCCAGAGGAACCGATAGGAATACCGGAGTGGCATCCCGGTCAGCAACGCCGCGAGGCGGGCGGCGATGGTCATGCCCGAGAGATTGTCATTGCAGAGGGAGGGATGACAGCAATGGCATGAAATCAAGACCTCATCCTCTAATTCGCCGTCGATCTGGAACTCCCCGTAGGTCAGATGGCCGGGTTCGAGGCTCGCATCGATGCACACTTCGTACTCCTCGTCCTTCAGAGCCGCCAATTGCCGGTGCGCGAGGCAGAATCCCCAGGTCTCATGATAGTAAGAGGTGCGATACGGTATCCAATCGGGCGTCTCCGGGAGACTAAAAAGATGCTCCTTGAGTTCCGCTAATCGGATGCGACGGCGCACCGGAACGCTGTAGTTGACCACGTGCAGGTTGCACTTCGCGAAATCCACCACCTTCTCGCCTTGAGCGTTCTTGATCCAAGCCTCCCGAATGTTCCATTCCTTCGGCACCGTCCAATCCAGAACGGGAGTGCCGGTGTGCACCTCGCGCAACACCATCAGTACGGTCTGCTGCAAATACCGCAGACTCTGGCGCAGTCCGTTTCCGGTAATGCTGCGGCAGATGGGGTAGAGGTCCCGCACCATGTTGTAAAGGGCGGCCCCTTCCCACTCGAGATCGAGTGTCTCGATCACTTCAGCGAAATGTCGGGGAGTGTTCAAAACGGAGGCTCAGGCCAACAGCCCAATGTCCAAAGTGACTCGAGATCACTCGCGCTGCTTACCTCGGAGATACTTGGCCAGATGAGCGAGGCCTTTGGGGAGAGTGCGCGGTCAATCAGCCCGACGGTCCGAAGGTCCTGTCGATCCACTTTCACGTGCAACTTTGCAGCAACGGCCAGGTGCGATCCTTGTCCGCGATCGCGGCGACTGGCAGGGGCCATAGGATGCCGAGCTTCGGATCATCGAAGCGCACCCCTGCGGACTTGTTGGGCGCATAGAACTCGCTGATCTGATAGAAAATCTCTGTATCGTCTTCCAGGGTCTGGAATCCGTGAGCGAACATCTCCGGCACATACAGCGCGCATCGGTTCTTGGCCGTCAAATCCACGCCGAAATGTTGCAGGTAGGTTGGAGAATCCCGCCGAAGGTCGACGATCACATCCCATAAGGCGCCAGCCGTGCAACGCACCAATTTGACCTCACACGATGGAGGCAGTTGATAGTGCATGCCTCGAATCGTCCCCCTGCGCGCGTTCCACGACGTGTTGCATTGCACGAAGGTTCCCGCCAAACCCTGGCTGTGGAACTCGCGGGCGCAGAACGTGCGTGCAAAAAAACCGCGAGAATCTTCCTGCCGCTCGAGATCGATTATATAAGCTCCAGGTAGCTTCGTTTCGGTGAATATCATGACAGTTTCTGGCTTAAGTAGATGGCCTTGCGCGAGCTAAACTCATTGCGGCGGTTTTGGCCCCACAAAATCCACGCCCGAAATGTTGCAGGTAGGGCGGGGAGTCCGCCGAAGTCACCGATCCTGTTTTTCCAGGTCGCGAATCTCCTTTTCCTCGAGGATATCCACTGGATAGCAAATGGCCCTCGACTCCAGCTCGCCGCGCTTGGCGGCAACCAAGCGCAGCGATCCCACCCGCCGAGCGACCAAGGCCACGGTTGCGCCCTCTCCCGCGAGCGCGGTGGTGATGCTTTGACCGATCCCCTGCTCGTCTGCTGACGAGGACGGTCCGGTTGCGCAATCGCCCGTGATATGGTGGAGTCATTCAGCCTTCATGTGCTAGTTCGATTCTTCCGAGCAACAACACCCAATCTTCGTGGTCGGCGGCGACGGGCGATGTCCATTCGGGACCATCTGCCGCGGACAGAACCGCGTAATCGCCGGTCCGAGGATTGAACCACTTCGCCTCGTAGCGGCCAGGGCCTAGCGTCACGGTTGCCGCGCCGCCATGCGGCAGGTACAGAACGTACAGCTTTCCGGGGTCCGCGAGACAGAACGCGGCGGAATTCACCAGCTCATCGTGTGGGTTCGTTGTCCACCATTCGATGCTTTTGAAGAAATGCACCATCTTGGCGTACCCTTGAAGCATGGTCATCGTTTCGTCACCCCGGCCATTCACCCAGCCGCCGCCGGTGTCGGGTGGCACACCAGTTGCACGTTTTGCCGTTTCTCCGGTGGTCTGGTAGCAGCCTGCCATCGCGATCTCCCACGCGGCCCGGCGATCTTCGTCAGCCGATGCTGCGGGCGCCGTGTACGGAGCCCACGTCGGGTAGTGGTCTTCATAGCCGTATTCCTCGTTGACCTGCGGGATGATCCTGTCGGTCCCTTCCTGCTGCCGGCGTTGATCCAACATCCAGCGGTGCAATGGCCGGTCCCATCGTTGAAAGCTAGTCATGCCGAACCACAGCGACGCTCGATCCTGGTATCGGTTATCTGTCGGATGGCTTGTGGCCAAGTGGCGATAAGGATCTGCTTGGTAAAGCATGGTCCCCGCCTCGTGTGTCCAAGAATCGGAACGGAAATCGTTAATGTCATCACCGAGATCCCAAGTGACGTTGGAAAACGGCGCAATGCGCGCCACGGCGTAGCTGAAGTAGCGGTGTTCATCCTCACTACCCGCAGCAGGATGAACCTTCGTGTCGTTCCATCCGAAAATCACGGAGATAATCATGTCCTTTTCCCGGGCATAACGCAGCATCCGCTCGAATTTTTGCCAGTAGGAGCGATTGAATCGCGTATAGTCAAAACCTGGACGTTCGACATCATCCGGGCGCCTGGCCACCCATGGAATGAGGTTGGCGGAAAACCCGTTGCCCGGTTTGACGGGTTCGGTCCAGAAGTGATCCGTCCGACCATCAAGGAGGATGCGGATTCGATTAACGTCGAGGCGATGGAGACGGTCGATACAATCGCGGATTACCTTCTCATCCTCCCATCCCATCAAGAGGAACGCCGTGGTGCCATTCAGATAATAGTGCTCACCGGTGCCTTCCCAGGCGAAGTGCCAAGGGTGTTGCGGGTCAACGCGCAAGACACCCCGCCGGCGGCCATCGACCGCTTGAAATCTGCCTCGGTAGACCCAGTCACGACCGTCCTGACGAAACGCAACGACGCATTTGTACGCGCCCGGCGTCGAAGGCATGAACCGGACGCGGTAGACGCTCCCGTCCGCCGAATCGCAGAAACCTTCCGCGGCTATGTCGCTTCCTTGGTCGATCCGCCCGAAATGCCCAGAGGCTGTCGCGTCGGTGAATGGATTCTCGGCGGTGGGCTTTCCGACCGAAATGGTCACCTCGACGAATTCATAACAGACAATCTCACCGGATGACTGAGAGAAGGTAACGTCGGCCGGCGGAGCCGGGCGGGGTCGATGGTGCCGGAGCGACGCGATGAGGCGCTGACCCGCGAAGCTCCACGCGATTCCAAGAACAAGCAATACCACAACGCCCAGCCCTAGGATACGCCATGCCAGGCTTCGAGATTCAGCTGAATTCACGATTGAAATTCCGTATGTGGTTCTTTCCATCCGCGATTGCAACTTGTGACCCTGCACTCGGTACCTCGGCTTGCGACTTTGGACCCGCGACTTTGGAGAACCCGCTGATCGCCGCTTGCGAGGATTAAGGGGCATCCGTCCAGAAAAAGTGGTCATCGATCTGCTGCGTCTGTATTAAGTATTCCAATTGTTTGAGGCGCGTAAACGTC